>Ga0335069_10013748_pt1 | contig 11354 bp, 14 predicted proteins | sample Lox_Sample_11_FD_206714 | JGI IMG/M metagenome (GOLD analysis project Ga0335069, IMG submission 206714) | Soil microbial communities from Loxahatchee National Wildlife Refuge, Florida, United States - Lox_Sample_1.1 | ecosystem: Environmental > Terrestrial > Soil > Wetlands | place: USA... | reverse complement strand
TGCGGCGGCGGTATGGAAATGCCGGCGCGGAGCACAAGCGCCAGCTGCTGGACCAGGCGGTGCAGTTGCTGGGCTATCACCGCAAGGCGGCGATTCTGCCCTTTTCGCTGTTGGGGCTGGACAGTGACAACGGGGGAGAGTTCCTCAAGCTCCTGGGCAAAAAGGGGAACTGGCCGGCCACTTTGCAGCCACCACCGGAAGACAAAGCTCCTCTGGTCCCGCTCCTGGACAAACTGGGCGTCATCCACCTGCACCCATACTGGCGGAACTGAAGCGGCATGGGGCTGTGTCGGGCTGTAATAGCTCGGCACGGCTCCATTCCCCCACTACTTTCCTCTAGAGCGGGTGCAATAGGCGCGTTCGGCTGGTAGCCCTTTCGTCATTGCCAGATGGTTTCTTAACTGCATTCCAGCATTCCACCATAACCTTCCTGTACGGCCGCCAATCGCCTTGTCCCAAAAACGTCCCCATCACGTCTCCGAGGTTGGCGCCAAGGCAGTCCAGGGCAGCGGTTTGTCCAGCATCAGCCCATTTTGCCTCCGTCAAGAACACGCCAAATTCCGAGCCGTGTTCCGATAGCAGCAGGTTGACTATGATCTCAGCCAAACTGTAACTCAGTTCATTCGAATCACCCGGCTCGCCAAAGGAGGTACCCGCCCAGAACTTCTGAATATTGCCTGGATTCCAAAAGGCCATATGCCGGTCTCGTAATTCACCATCGAGCATGGGATACGGGGCGTCTGCCGCAGTCCGATCAAACAGCACAGCGAGCCCCTCATTCAGCCATAACGGGAGTGGCAGGTGAACGACGGTATTGTGCACCAACTCGTGAACCAATGTTCTGCGAATGTTGCGTCCATCAAGGTGCGGCAGGGCGATGTGGACGTAATCTTTGTGGATCAGGCACCCTCCACTCGCCGGATGCTCCCCCTCTGTGCAGAAGAAGGAAACATACTGATAGTAATCATCAATCTCGGCAAACAGCAGAATCACATGTTTGCCGTAACCCGGCTTCCAAGCCGCTTCCTTAAGGACTTGGACGATGCGGCCAAGCGTTGCTTCCGCAAACGCCAACAGCTCGCGGCTGGCGCGAGCGTCTAGGGTGGACAGGAGCAGGAACTCCACCGAGCTGCGTACGGTATATCCTCCACCCAAGTCGGACCGAAGTTGCCGCACCCACTGCATGGCGGCTTCGGACCACGCTTCGCTCAGGTTTTCGGGCGAGACAGTTTGCTGAATCGCCTTACGGACGACGGTCCAATCCGGACGGGAAAAGCCCTCCTCGTAATGAAAAACCCCTGGAAGCTGGCCGAGGTCCAACAAATGGGGACTACATTCCGCATCTGGTCCCTTGCTGCCCGTGTCTGTTTCCATTTTCACCATTATAAACCGAGCACTCCTGAACGCGCAGAAGTTTTTCAGCTTTCGGCCCTTCCTCGGTTCAAGATTGCCGTCAAGCGATTACAAGCATTTCAACCATCAACAGAAAGGAAAACATGTCGCGCTTCACCGAAATCAAAACACCAATCAAGGATATCGACGCCCTGCGTATGGCGTGTGCGGAGCTGGGGTTGACCCTGCTCCGGAACGCCGAAGCGAGGGTATTACGAAAACAGAACCAAAGGCGATTACGTGGTTCAGCTCAAAGGCTCGTATGACATCGCCGTGAACAAACAGGGAGACGGAACCTTTCGCCTGACTGCGGATCTTTGGCAGGGGCACGTCGAAAAGGAGGTTGGGCAGAATTACGGCAAGCTCCTCCAGCTTTACGGGGTCCACAAAGCCACGATCGAAGCCAGGAAAAAGGGGTTGTCCGTCATGCGCCGCCAACCACAAAACGGCTCAATCAAACTCGTCCTGATGGGGGTGGGAATATGAACCGCACCATCGAGATCATCATCGGGACCCCTGGCGAGATTCAGATCGATGCCGTGGGATTCAAAGGGGCTGACTGCGAAATGGCCACCCGTTTCCTGGAAGAGGCATTGGGGGTGGTCGGGAAAGCGATCAAGAAGCCTGAATACCACCAGCGCAGCACCCGGACCAACCAGCAGAGGATTGGAGGCCAAATGGGGACTGGAGCCCGGGCGCATTCTATGGCCGGGCTTCGGTTGTCCCTTTGATATTAGAAGCAAAGCTCGTGATGGGGAAAATGAGTCACCCTGCCCTCGTGGCCGTCCGCGTCGATAGCCCTAACCTATCATGCGAATACCAACAAGGTATTGGCAGCCTTTGACCGGCGGAAGGACATTTTAGGCTTCGTAAAGTGCGAGCCAGCAGCGAATTTGACCACCTAAAGCAGGTGAGCGACGGTTGTCCTCGGAGCGCCCGTCGGGTGGTAGACCATTCGGCGAAGCAACAAAAACAGCAGAAATAAGAACAGGTCGAAATATGTCATTGGTCGCAATTATAGTTACGCTCATCGTTGTCGGAGTATTGCTGTGGCTCATCAACACCTACATCCCTATGGATGGGAAGATCAAAAAGATTCTCAACATCGTGGTCGTGGTTGTGGTAGTCCTTTGGTTGCTCAACGCATTTGGGGTGTTGGGTCATCTGCGCAACGTTCGGAACTCAACCGAATCGCCGTTCCTCGGCACGGCCACCTGCAATCCTGTTTCGCAGCCAGGCGTGGTGTGACCCAAACGGCTCAGAAGGCCGCGGAATCCTGAGAACCGCCCCACCTTGGACCTTAAATCGTGCCAGTTGGCACGCTATTTACAGCAGCCAAGGACCGAGCACCCAATCGCGCCCTGAGAAGCAGGGAAGGGAGGTGCAAATTGATGCAGTGGGATTCAAAGGACCTTATTGCGAAAACGCTACTCAATTCCTGGAAGCTGCGTTAAGGGGGCTGGGCAAGAAGCTCAAGAAGCCCGAATATCACCAGCGCAGCACCAGAACCAACCAGCAGAGGGTTGGCGGGTGAATTCAATCGCTAAAGTCCAATCGTAACGGATGGTTGGGCTTCAGGTGGTCCGCAGTAGTAGATTCCGGCTATTTGCGCTTCACTTCGTACCGGTAATTCCACCCTCGGTTGGGCGCACTATCCCCGTTGACCCCAAACTCCCACGGGCCATCAAAGCTCTGAATGTTGTCCGCCCAGTGAAAGTCAAACGCCGGCGTTCGATTGGTCTGGCCAATCCATACCCGCGAGATCGATAACTCCATCCCGTTGCCGTTGACCCGATATTCCGCCTTGCCCACTGTCGCCCACTTGCCATTGCGCCAAGCCTCGATCGTCGTGGCCGTATCGCTGAGCACTTCGAGATTCACCACGTAATCATACCCCAGCCAGCCCGTGGCGCTGTTCTGGTCGGTATCCAGGAACAGCAGCATCCATTTGTGGTCGGTGTGTGGAGAAATTTTATCGAGCGTCTGGGCGAAGAAATACAAGTTCGTGGCATCGTAGGCCGCCTTGAGAATTACGAAATCGTTGCGGCCGGTCTCGTTTCGATACACCAGGTCGCCATACCCTTTGTGATCACGATGAAGGGTGTCCCCAATGGTGTCTCGAAACTCAGGCTCGACGTCTCGCCAATCATCGAACGACCCGTCGATCACGATCCGGCTGGGCCCTTTTGCCATCCGCCGCTCGCGCACGCCCTTGAAGCGCCGCACCCAGGCGGCTAACTGATAGTAATAATTGTCCCCATGACCGCTCCGCATCGGTTCACAATCACGGCTGTACTCCTGCGTGTACTCATCCACAAACAGCCCCCCAGGGTAATAGCAATCCGCGTCGGTATATTTGCTCCATCGCGTGTAGCGGCCAGCAACCCACTCGTTCCAACCGGTGACGAAGATAAACTTCGGATCGCATGCCAACGCGCGCCGCCACTGCTCCTCAAAGTTCAGTCCGAGATTCACGGCTCCTGGTCGGGGATCTTTACGGCCGTCGTGCCAACTTCTCCCCATGGCGCCGGCTTTGTCGCTCATGGGAGCCGGACCTGGTGTTTGGGGCAAAGCATTCTGGGCCACTCCAACGCTCGTTTGTTCCGACTCGCCACGGCTGTTCGTGAAGACATGCTGTGGATACACTTGTAGCCAACTCCATTGGTCCGGCCCGGTTGGGCCGATCCAGTAATCGGGCATTGGCCGGCGAAAGGTGAAGAAATCCAACGTCCGGCGATCTTGGATGAACGCTTTGTCGGCCAGCAACAGGGGTTTGCCTTCCCAAAAGAACCAAAGCTCCTGCCACAATCCTGGTCCATACAGATCTCGCCAAAGCTGGTCGGTAATCGGACGTGGATCACCAAACGGTGCGATAAACGCGATGGCCGGCGTGCGGGCCCCCTGCCGGCGCATCGTCGTGTATTCACGGCACAAAGCCTCGTATTGAAGCTTCCAGGTCTCCGGTGGGTTGGTCGTGTCGAACAACACCACGTCTATCCCGGCGTCCACGAGCATACTGGCGTGCTTGCGGATGACAAACGGGTCAGTGCTTTGGTAGTAGCCAAGTTCCGGTTCGCCCCAGTGGTCCGCCGCACCATCGGGCGGCCAGGGAACTACTCCGTTCTTGGCCTCCGCCAGGATCTTGGTATTGTCATACGGGCCCCCGCGAGGAGTGTGCCACGTCCAGTAGAAGATCCCGACCCATTTGTCTTTCTTGAGCGGTCCACATTCAGCGAATCCTGGCACCACCCGCCCAGAGCCATCCGTGGCCACCCACGTATCTGCCCAGACATCCCCTCCCTCGTAAGGGTTGCCGTGAAACTCGGCTGCACCCGCTGACGCAGAGGTGATTGCTATGGCAAATGCCGTCGCCCGAAGGCCGGCCACCGAGTGAATTCGGATGCTAAACGAAAACATTGCCCGTTCATTTCTCCAATCGTCCATCACATGCAAGAATAATCGATTTCGGTACACCGTATGGTCTCACCGGGGTGGGGCTGGCCCCAGCCATTTTACGTTGCGGAGGAAAGACGCTGCGCCGAGAATGCAGCTCGATATGCGCTGGTTGCCCTTGATTTCGATTTTCACGTCGCTTCCTTTTCTTGCGGTAGCGGCTTCACCACTTTCGGTCACAGACACCAATCGGGCGGCGCTAGCCCAGACCATCTTGGCGGACCAGACGCTGCAGGAAGTGCATAGGATGGCGCAGGAGTTGCTGAAGGGTGGCCTCAACGCGGGCAGCGGCTATGGAGAAATCTGGATCCGCGACCTGAACACCTTTATCGAGGTTGCCTTGGAGGTGAACCCTCCACAACGCATCCGTGATGTCCTCCTCACGTTTTTTAAGTTCCAGGGCACCAATGGGGACATTGTGGACGGCTACACCCCCGTGGACAAGGCCAAGGTCAAATACGCCTACCGCACCAGTGTGCTGGCCACCAACTTCATGGCGCACAAGAACACCGTCGAGACCGACCAGGAATCCTCTTTGGTCCAGGCCTTGTGCAAGTATGTCAGCACTACCCACGACCAGAGCATCCTGCAGGAACGCATCCAAGGGGTATTGGTTCGTGATCGGCTGGGGATGGCCTTGCAATACGTGCTGAGCGAACGATTTGATCCTGCACACGGCTTGGTCTGGGGTGCGACGACATGCGATTGGGGTGACGTTCAACCCGAGTCGCCTTGGGGCGTGGCCGTAGATGCCCAAACGCACCGGGCGCTGTCCATCTATGATAATGCCATGCTGCTGATTGCGCTGAACGATTATCTACAGGTACTGGGTGAGAGGGCACCCGAGGCTGCCCGTTGGAAAGCGGCGCGTGAGGACCTTAAGCGCAACATCCGCCGGCACCTTTGGGCTCCGAAGCGGCAGAAGTTCATCCCCCATATTTATCTGGCCGGTTCGCCATTTCCGAAGGACTTCGATGAGAACGCCATTTATTACCACGGTGGCACAGCTGTCGCGATCGAGGCCGGCCTGCTCAGTCGTGAGGAGGTGGGTGTTGCCCTGGATCAAATGGTGGCGAACGCGAAAGCGGCCAGCGCAGCATCAATCGGCCTAACGATTTATCGTCCCTACCCGGCAGGCTTTTTCAAGAATCCTGCCATGCGCTTGCCCTACAGCTATCAGAATGGCGGGGATTGGTCCTGGTTTGGCGGTCGCATGATCCAGCAGTTGGTTAAGCACGGCTACCCGGCCGAAGCCTATCGCGAGCTCAGGCCGATGGCGGAAAGGGTCCAGCGAGTGGGAGGCTTTTACGAATGGTGGTCCTTGGATAATCAACCTCGGGGCTCAAGTGGCTATCGTGGCTCGGCTGGGGTTCTGGGTCGTGCAATCGAACTACTCCAGGAGTGGGCGGAACAACACCGGCCGAAGCAGTGAACAAACTCGAACAAGAAACAAAGACGGGCCCATTCGAGTTTCGCGTTAGCTGCAACTGTCCCAGGCTTTCACTGGTGCCGCCATAGAGCTGCAACCTGCCCGCAAGCTGGAACAGACCCGGATTCAGAATCACAGCTTGATTGCTGACGCTCAAGCATCCCGCGAGGACGATGTTGCTGGCGTAGAGGCTGCCCCCCGACATCGAATAAAAATCCTCGTTCCAAAGTGTGTTCGATACGTGGTGTTCTCCGCCGCTCTGCTGGAAGAAGGCATTAAGCTCAGAAGAGCCGGGAAAACCCCACGTGGCTGACGAGATATCGGTATTCGAGGTGAGCAAGAGCCCGCCGGAAAAGATATGGCTAGTACCCCCTATTGCAAGGTCGCCCGCGACGGTGTTGGTGCCTGCCGATTGCGAGAAACTGCCATTCAGATCCACGTAAATCGCTGGGCAGGACAGCTCACCGCCGGAGAAGCGATAGCATGGTGCAATCACCCAGGATCTCCAGAGGCGTGCCGGTACCGAAGTAATTGAGCAACAGTGTGTGAGAACCATTTGTCGGAGCCGATACCGTTAAATTGCTGACGGTCATGGAATTCGGGTAATCGGCCCGTGTCCAAGGCGAAATGCCAATGGCCTTGTAGCCGGCGTTGGTAATCATTATGGACTGAGAGCTGTCCGGCAGAATTCCCAGCGACCAGTCGTTTTCTTCCCAGGCCCCGCTACCTGGATTGGTCCAACTATTAACTTGAGCCAGACCGCTGCTGAAACTGAGCCCCAAGGCCGCACACAGGGCCAGCACTCCTTTTGACCGCTTTTTGATAGACATGCGCCTCCACAAGTAAACCGCCAGTCCCGAGATACGCCCCTACCATTGACAATTCTCCGGTTTGCTCCAAGTAGGACTACGACCCAACTGATATGGGGCCGAACCGCTGATCTGCTCCTGAAGGCATCTTGTGCTGCATATCCTTTGCAATCTCGGGCTTGCTTATGGGTGATGCCTTCAATCCCTCCGCTGTCCCCCGAGTCTATCCTCGTGCTGGTATAATCCCGAACAGCAACGACAAAGCGGCTCAGGGGGACGAGGAATCCTAAACACCAACCCCCTTGCACCTAAAACCGTGCCAATTGGCACGCTTTTTCTGACCCGCCTGATCCCGTTTGATACGATCCGCGAAAGTCCGGTTCACGGCTTCTCCATGATCGCCCACTCCAGCCGATAAACGACTCCCGGCCGCAAGGTCACAGCCTGACTTCCCAGCAAGGTAGTGCCATCCTCGGAGTAAACGGCAATGGTACCTTCGAAGGGCTGGCCTTGCGGCAACTTGAACCATTGGCGGTCCGGCCCCAGTGCCCCCGCTGATTCCAACTCTAACCCATTGCCCCGGGTGTAATCCTGCCGCGCCGTCAGCAAGATTCGCTTTTGGAGCCAGTAGCCAAAGATCCGGTTGCGCTCACACCGCTCGGAAGCCCCCGCGCCATACAACACCCCCAAGATACGATCCTTTCGCGTCACAAACCCCACCGCGAAGATGTAACGGTCTTGTTCTTCGCGTGCTCCAGGCAGGCGGACCTCCTCGCCGAAGGTCCGGCCGTCGCGCGACAGGCTGTACCATAGCTTGTCCGTGCCCGCAGCTCCGGTCACATCTCCCTTCTTGTGCAGCGCCATCACATAGTAATCCCTACCGCCTACGCTGAATTGCTTCACGTCGTTGACTGCATGACCGGTGGCCAGCGCCAGACCCCCAAACTTAAATCGAGCCGGCGTCTCGCCTTGAGCCCAATAACATTTACCCGGGTCCCGCCAATTGGTGAAGTAAAGCATCCATTTCCCGTGGTCTCTGAGCAGGACGTTAGCACCATTCTCATCTCCCTGTTCGTACGCGGCGTAACCTTCCACCGCGACAATGTCCGACATCGCCGGGATGTAGGGTTCGGGTGAACCGTTCCAGGTATGGCCATCCGGACTGGAAAAATAGACGGGCTTGTTCGCCAGGTGTCCCCCGACCAGTGCTGTCGCTAGGGCATGAAGAGAACCATCTTCCGAGCGCTGTACATTGACGTTGCTGACATGCATGAATACGCCATGCTCGATGACCGTATGCCGGTCGTAAAAGTCGATGAAGTCCGGTGTAGAAGCGCTATAGACCCGGTCGTTGACGGTGTCCACACCATCCCAGGCGGCGTAGAACAGACGCCAGCCCTTGCCGTCTTCGATCGCGCTGGGGGCGTAGATGTTTCGATACACCCCACCCAGACGCGGGGCCAGCAGCGGCATACGAGTTTCCGGCACCCAGTGCAACTGGTTATTTTCCCATTACTCCGCTTTGAACGGACCGGCTGACACCCCTTGGATTTCCACCATGCCCAGCGGGGCCTGGCCGCTTCGGAACGGAATCTGGCCAACAGGATCATAAACCTCCTTCAGAACGAAAGCCGCTGCCCCTGCCGGGGTGTTGGCCTCCTGGGCATCGGCTCCCCAACACAAGGCGATGAGCAACAATATTAATGGCATAAAGCAGCGGTAACTATTCACGTGGTTTCGGTTACCTGGCAGGAGTATAAGGGGCGCGGGGAGCTTGGAGGCAACCGCATAATTCATCAGGCCATTGGCGCAGGAGTACCCAGAGCGACGAGGCTGAAGGTCTACCGGTTTAAGGTCACAGGATTACCAGCCTCGGATCTGCCCTGTTCCTGGCTCCTGGCTAAGGAAACCACCTGAGCAGTTCGGCAAGCACCAGGTCGTGTCCTTTCCGGTTAGGATGGTTGGTTTGCGCCATCAATTCCTGAACTTGTCCTCCCGAGGCAGCATATTCCTTAAATCGAGCCAAGCTGTCCGCCAAAGCAACGCCGTACTCATTAGCCAGCTGCCGGATTTGCCGCGCCTGTTGATTTAGAGGGTCCGCAGGATCATTCAGATTGGCCTTCAAATCCGGTGTGGGCGTCAGGAGAATAACCTTGATGTGCTGTTGAAGCGCTTGGGTGATCATCGAGCGCCAAGCCGTTTCGGCCCGTTTCAAACCAATCGCTCGATCGTTCAGTCCATAATCAATCGTCACAACGTCCGGGTGCAGTGCCAATACATCGTGCTCGAAGCGTCTGGCGCCGCTTTCAGAGTTCTCTCCACCAATAGCGGTTACTGTAACATTGAGCACTGCATAGGCAAACCGGGCCTTGAGCGCCTCATGCAACAAATGCGGGTACGCATTGAAGGTGTCGACGACCGGGGTTTTGAAATAACCGGCTGGTACGCTATGGCCGTGGCAGACGATCGTCACAGTTCGGTTACTCGGCCACTGCTGAGCGAGCATGTTCGAAATCTCCTGCAGGTAAGTGGCAGGACTCGCCGGTGCTGAGGCCAGGTTCTTGTATTTCAAGTTCCGGAACAGAATCCGGTAGCCTTCCGCTTCCAAGGCAATATAGCCGCTGGGAACCTCGCATTGATCCCAAACGCAGGTCACCGCCCCGTTCAACCACACGCTCAATTTCTTCCCCCGCGCCGTCACTTCGATCGTATTCCACTCACCTGCCGGCCTCATGCGCAGTTCGGTTGGCGTGGTCCCGAACCGCCCAACAACCCCCTTGGTCGGCGAGTTTCCGAACCAGTACCCGCCTTTCATCGTCAACTGAGCCTGGTGCCAGATCGTTCCATCCACCGAATTCCTGATGAACACGCCGCTGTTGTAGCTGCGGTTAGTACCAGTGACGGGCACAAAGCAGAACTCGACGTGAAAAATGCCGTTGGTCAGCTCGTCGTCAAACCGCAGCATGTCGTGTCCCCCATCTCCATCGCACACCAGGATTCCGGGCTGGTCTATGTGCCATTGCCCTCGACCTAAACTATTGCTGGGAGGGATGGGCAGACGCGTCCATCCTTTCAAATCGTTGCTTGGCTGAATGTCGCTCCAGCCGTTGCCATCATTTTCGAGGGCACTTTCGTTTCCCGAAGCGCCGGCCAGCATGGACCACCACATCAACGTAAAACCAAGAATCACGCCGCACTTGTTCATTCCAGGCCATTGTACCTGCACAACAACCCCTTGCAATATCCTGGCATCATCAATCCACAAGAAAAACAACCATGAACATCAACATCTCATTCAAACCCGACGGAACCGCTCAATGTCTATGGACCGAAGCCCTGCCGTTACATGAACTCGGCCGGCTTGAGGTAACCAGGGGCAGCAACATCGAGTTCAACAACGCCACGCAGCATTGGGAAGTGGAGGACCGGAAAGGCAGACTTCAGATTCATCGCCAGATCCCGCTGTGCTTGCCTGGAGTGGGAGCAACCAAACCCCCTCCCGGATTTAAGCTCAGAAGGCCGAAACTACAGATAGGCGAGCTGGAGCGTGATCGCTTCACCTGGAGGCAGCTTATAACGCCGTTGCTTGGCCGGGGCCGGGCCGGATGCGAGTGGAAGGTCAACCGCTTCAGCCTCTGGCAAAACCAACTCTCCCTGGCCTGTGGGCGGCACCTGCACAACTGCCTCTCGCTTCCCAAAGCTGCCCCGTGAGCTCAAGGATATAGGCCCCACCGCGGTATAGGCAGTAACTTCAAGATCCGTAATGTCACCCAATTGAGGCCGCAACTCATAGCGTCTGAAGCCTGGGGCCAAAGGCTTCAGCCCAAGCAACCCCTGATAAAGCATATAAAGCGGAACCACAGCGCAATGGCTCCATTGAGCCCCGGAGTCCGGCGTCACCTGCCAGTCCTCCTGCAAGGTGTTGTTTTCCTTTACCGAGGCCATGGTGGCCCAGCGTTGGCGCAGGTCCCTTACCATGAGGTCCCCGCGCCCAGCTTTGGCCAGCGCCCACAGACGCCAGCCAGCATTTGCAGGATACGAAAAGCCCATCTCCGGCGGGCACTCCGCCAGCGAGCGCAATCCCTCGGCGTTTTGGCCCCGAGGGCACTGGTCAAAGAGGATCGCCGTGGCCAGCGAGCGGTCACACGTGCGAGCGGACTTCTCCTGATCCAGCCACGGAAGGTTGTTGATAAACAGCTTCCGTTCCGGGCTCCAGAACTTGCGGACCGTGGCCGAGCGTAACTGGTCGCCGAACTGCTCAACCGCTTCGG
>Ga0335069_10013746_pt1 | contig 11355 bp, 9 predicted proteins | sample Lox_Sample_11_FD_206714 | JGI IMG/M metagenome (GOLD analysis project Ga0335069, IMG submission 206714) | Soil microbial communities from Loxahatchee National Wildlife Refuge, Florida, United States - Lox_Sample_1.1 | ecosystem: Environmental > Terrestrial > Soil > Wetlands | place: USA: Florida... | reverse complement strand
GACGCCGCGCTCGCTGCAATCGTCAAACGCGTCCGGGCGCTCAAGGTGGGGCTCCCGTTCGAGCCCGACAGCGAAGTCGGATGTCTGTCGAGTCAGGCTCAGTTCGACAAGACGATGAGCTACATCTGGCTCGGCCTCGAAGGCGGTGCGCGGCTTGCGTGCGGCGGCAAGCGCCCCGCAGAGCCCAAGCTCGCGCACGGGTTGTTCGTCGAGCCGACCGTGTTCGCCGACGTGACCGACGACATGCGGATAGCACGCGAGGAGATCTTCGGCCCCGTCGTATCGATCCTGCGCTGGTCGGACGAGGACGACGTGCTCGCACGGGTCAATGCGCTCGACTACGGTCTTACCGCGTCGATCTGGACGCACGACCTCGACCGCGCGCATCGGCTTGCATCGCGCGTCGAAGCGGGTTACATATGGGTGAACGGCGCGAGCACGCATCATGTCGGCGTCCCGTTCGGCGGGGTCAAGCAATCGGGGCTCGGCCGCGAGGAGTCGATCGAGGAGCTCTACGCCTGTACGCAGATCAAGAACGTCAACGTCACGCTGAAAAAATAGCATTCGATAGGAGGAATCCCGTCATGCGCCGCCTCGCCTCGCTCGTCATCGGCCTGCTTGTCGTGGGCTGCGCGACGGTCACCTCCGCGGAGGAGATCGCCGTCGGCAACTACGGCGTGTCCGCGAACGGGATGCCGTTCGGCGTAGCGCTCGTCAAGGGCTACTTCAAGGAGGAAGGCCTCAACGTCACCGGGCTCATCTCGTCGGCGGGCGGCGGCACGTCGCTGCGCAACATGCTCGCGGGTGGCGGCGTGCCCTACGGCGAGGTGAATCCTGGCGTCGTCGTGTCGGCGATCCTCGCCGGCGCCGACTTGAGGATCGTCAGCGACAACGTGCTGACCGTCGCCGAGTTCGTCTGGGCCGTCAAGCCCGACTCGCCGATCAAGACGCTGAAGGACTTCAAGGGCAAGAAGATCGGCTACACGAATCCGCGCTCGACCTCGCAGGCGCTTGCGCTGATGCTGCTGCAGTCGGCCGGCTACAAGGAGTCCGACGCCGAGCTGGTGAAGACCGGCGGATTCGGCGAGGGCATCGCGGCGCTCGACTCGGGGCTCGTCGACATCGCGCCGATCACCGAGCCGCTGTGGTCGAAGGTGAAGAGCAAGTATCGCGCGGTCGTCGTCGCGAGCGACGTGCTGCCGCCGCTCGACAACGTCGTCGGCGTGGCGACCGTCGAGATGATGGAAAAGAAGAGCGACTTCATCCGCGCGGTGATCCGCGCGCGGCGCAAGGCGGTCAAGTTCATGAAGGAGCATCCCGACGAGGCGGCCGAGATCGTCGCCAAACAGTACAACATCGACGTCGAGGTCGCGAAGAGCGCGGTGCGCAACCTGACGACCAGCACGACGAAAGGCGTCCCGTACTGGGGCGAGGGCGAAATCCATCTGGAAGGATTGAAGCGAATGATCGAGGCGCAGCGCTCGGTCGGCGCGATCCAGGGCGAGGTCGACTACGGCAAGATCATCGACACGCGGTTCCTGCCCGACGACCTGAAGGCTGTCCGCTAGCCGCGCCGCGATTGCAGCTGCGACCGGGGTCACCCGTGTCGGTCGAGCAGGTTCGACTCGAAAAAGTCGGCAAGGTCTTCGTGGCGGGCAACCCGCCGGCGCCGCTGCACGCGCTCGGCCCCGTCGATTTGACGCTCGAGCGCGGCGAGTTCTTCGCGGTCGTCGGTCCGTCCGGGTGCGGAAAGTCGACGCTGCTCGAGCTGATCGCGGGCCTCACGACGCCCACGGAAGGAGCGATCGCATTCGAGGGCCGGCCGATCGCCGGCGAAGCGCCGGAAGGCATCGGCGTGGTGTTCCAGGAGGACGCATCGCTCCCCTGGCTCGACGTCGCCGGCAACGTCGCGTTCGGCCTGCGGCGGCTCGATCTTCCGGCCGCCGAGCGCAGCGAGCGCGTCCGCAACGCGCTGAAGCTCGTCGGCCTCTCCGATTTCGCGACGAGCTACCCTGCGCAGCTCTCGGGCGGGATGCGCCAGCGCGTGTGCATCGCACGCACGCTGGTGATGCAGCCGCGCCTGATCCTGCTCGACGAGCCCTTCGGTGCGCTCGACCAGCAGACGCGGCTGCTGATGGGCGACGAGTTGCTCCGCCTCTGGCGCGAGACCGGAGCGACCGTATTCCTGATCACGCACGCGCTCGACGAGGCGACGATGCTCGCCGACCGGATCGCGGTCATGTCGGCACGTCCCGGCCGCCTCATCGATTTCGTGGAAACGCGCTGGCCGCGCAGCCGCGACAGCCGGATCGTCGAGCACTCCGAATTCGGCACGATCACCGCGCGGCTGTGGAAGACGCTGCGCGAAGAGTCGCTCAAGACGATCGCGCAGGCCCCGGGCAGCGAGCCGGCGCCGTGAAGCGCCTGATCGTCTACCGCACGCTGGTGATCGGCGGCATCGTCGCGCTGCTCGAGATCCTCTGCGTGACCGGCGTGATCGACAAGATCACGATGCAGGCGCCGCACCTGATCGTCCGCGACCTCTTCCGGATGCTCGTGTCCGGACGCATGAACTCGGCGATCCTGAAGACACTGTCGAACACGACGATCGCGCTGCTGCTCGCGCTCTCGATCGGGGTCGTCGCCGGCGCGCTCGTTCATCGGTGGCGAGCGTTGCGCGACACGCTCGATCCGCTTTTCGCCACGTACTACGCCGTACCGGTGTTCGCCTTCTATCCGTTCTTCATCGTCGTGTTCGGGCTCGGCGACGCGCCTCAGATCCTGATCGCGTTCATGCTCGGCGTGGTCGCGATGATCGTCAACACGCTGAACGGCCTCGACCGCGTGCCGCCGGTGCTGGTCAAGACCGCTCGGATAATGCGGCTGTCGCCGCTCGACACCGCGCTGCGGGTGACGCTTCCCGCCGCGGGGCCGTACATCGTCACCGGGATCAAGCTCGCCGTGGCCTACGCGTTCATCGGCGTCATCGGCTCCGAGTTCATCATGTCGCGCGGCGGCATCGGATACGAGATCAGCTTCGCGTACACGAGCTTCGACAACGCGACGATGTACCCGCTGATCGTGCTGATCCTGCTCGCCTCGGTCGCCGTCAACGCGGCGCTGACGCGCTGGGAGCAGCGGCTGCTGCAGCGGCGCGGAATGCGAGTCTCGCCGTGAAGCGCTGGAGCAGCGCTCGCAATGCGTTCGTGCTGATCGCGGTGCTGCTCGCGATCTGGCAGGCGCTGTACTGGTGGGCGGGCGAAGTGGCGCTCGCCTCACCGCTCGCGACGCTGCGCTACACGTTGAGGCTCGTCGCGACGGAGTCGTTCGACGCGCATCTGCTCGATACGCTGCGCGCTTTCGCGATCGCGTATGCGTTGTCGGTGCTGATCGGCCTCGTCGTCGGCTTCTGGCTCGGCTTCGACCGCCTCTCGGGAGATGCGCTCGAGCCGATGATCGTCGCCGTCTACGCGATCCCGAAGCTCACGCTCTATCCGATCCTCCTGCTCGCGTTCGGCCTCACGCTTTCGGCGAAAGTCGCGTTCGGCGTGCTGCACGGCGCGATCCCGATCATCCTGTTCACGCTGTCCGCGGTCCACAACACGAAGCCCATCCTGATCAAGACGGGGCGCGTGCTCAAGCTCACGCGCTTCCAGATGGTGCGCTGGATCCTCTTCCCCGCCGCGACCCCCGAAATCTTCACGGGCCTGCGCGTGGGATTCGCGCTGACGCTGATCGGATCGCTGCTCGCGGAGATGTTCGCGTCGCAGCGCGGGCTCGGTTACCTGCTCATGAACGGCATCGGCCTGCACAACGTCGAGCTCATCATGGCGGTGACGCTCGTCATCATCGTGTTTGCGGCCAGTGTCAGCACGCTTTTGCTCTACGTCGATCATCGCCTGCATCGCCGCGGGTGAGAAGCAGGCTCGGGCTTCGGGTTCGCAGGAGGGTCTTGAAGCCTTGTCCGCGTACGGGCGCCGAGGCGACCCTGCACTTCGCTAACCCTCGGAAGACGCGGTCGATGCGACCTCCCGCGAACCCGGATGTTCGACCCTACTTTTCCAGAGGCGCGACCGACGCGCCTGCAACGCCGTTGCGCACGAGCGATCGCGCGACGAAGCCCGACGCCTTCATCTCCTCGATGAAATCGTGAAGATAGGCGTGGGCTGCGTCGCGGTCGCGCCGGCAGCCCATCGCCTGGTGGATCGCCATGAACCGCCCGGCCAGCAGTCGCAATCCCGAGTGCCGGCGCATATCCGCTTCCAGCGCCGGCCGCACGCCGGCCGCGACGTCGAGCTTCTGCGCGACGAATTGATCGACGACGTCCTTCGCCGCGGTTGTTCGCACGATAGTCGCGTGCTTGATGGTTCGCGACAGGAAGAGGTCGTAGGCGCTCCCCGTGCTCACGAGCACGCGCACGCCGCGCCGATCGACTTCCGCGTTGTCGCGAATCGGCGAATCCCCGGGCACCAGGTACGCGCCTTCGATCACGACGTACGGCGGCGTGAAGAGAATCTGCTCTGCACGGACGGGGTCGATCGCGAGAAAGCAGATGTCCCAGACGCCCGTCCTGACGCCTTCGATCACCTTGCCCGCCGCGAAATACGGGACGTACTCGACCGCGAGGCCGAGGCGTCGCGCGAGCTCGCGCGCCAGATCGACCGACACGCCGCCCGGCTCGCCCGTCGCCGGATCGCGCGAGGCGAGAAGCGGATTGTCGAAGTTGATCGCGGCGCGCAGCTTCCCCGTCGGCGCGAGCTCGGCGACGACGGCGGGAGCCGCCGCCGTCACTTGCTCGTCCGCGGCGGAGGACTCCACGCCGGCGGGATCACGCCGGGAAGCCGGAGCAAGCGCATCATGCGGATCGCAGTTTCGCGGCCGCGATAGTAGCCCTGCAGCCGCAGGGTTTCGGTGAATCCCGTGTTGCGATAGAGCGCGTACGCCGGCCGGTTGTCGGCGCGCAGCTCGACGTGCACCGAAGCGACGCCTGCGGTGGCCGCGGAGGCGATCAGCCAGTCGGTGAGCCGCCGGCCGATCCCGCGCTGCTGGTGGCTGGGACGCACCGCGAGGAGCACGAGGTGCGCGCGCTCGTCGAAAAGTTGCATAATCGCGAAGCCGACCGTGCGCTCGCGGTCGCAGGCGACGACGGTCGCGGTTTCGGGGTCGTCGAGAAATTTCGCGACGCGTTCCGGCCGATAGTGCCACCCGAGCCCGGTCTCGATCAGGTCGCGCGACATCGCGGCGAGCGTGGGAACGTCGGGGCGGCGCGCGAGGCGGAGCGTGATGTCGGCGAGCTTCATGCCGCCAATTCTGCCACGCGGCGCCGGCACGCCGTCAAGAGTCTTCCGCGCCGCCGAGAGCGCGTCAGACCGTGAGGCGCGCCGGATCCAGATACCGCTGCCGGAAAACCTCGAAGGGATCCGTATCGGCGGCCTCGATCTCGCGCTGCTCCCGCAGCGACTCCTCGGCGAGGCGTGCGAACCGCTCGGCGGTGGCGTCGGCAAATGGTAGCGCACAGATCGTCTCGCGGTGGCGCAGCGACTGCGCGAGGACGAAGCGGACGTACGATTTGCCGTAGTCGCGCTCGATCGTCCGCAGCACGCGCGCCGAGGGCGTCGACGCGGGCTCGGAGAGGCGAGCGCGCGCCAGCGCGAGCGCGTCGCGATGCGTCTGCGTTCCCTTTGCCGCGTCGAGCGCGGCGGCGATCGGCTCGCACTCGGCGAGAACGCGCGCCCCCCATTCGACGAGCGGCACCGCCTCCGCGCCGCGCGTGAGAAGGAGGCCGGGCTCGCGGCCGCGCGAGGCGACGCGCTGCTTGTTGCCGATGATCGCGGCGAGCTCCTCCGGCGTGTCCGGCGGGCTCTCGTGCAACAGGCAATGGAGCAGGAAGATGTCGAGCATCCGGCACGTGCTTGCGTTGATCCCCACCGGTTCGAACGGATCGAGGTCCATCAGCCGCACCTCGACGTATTCGACGCCGCGCTCGCGCAACGCGTGCAACGGCCGCTCGCCCGAGCGGATCACGCGCTTCGGCCGGATCGTTCCGTAGAACTCGTTCTCGATCTGGAGCAGCGTCGTCCCGAGCTGCCGATACTCGTCGCCCGAGCGGATTCCGATCGCTTCGTACGGGGGGTACGGCTTCGTCATCGCCTCGTGCAGCGACCCCGCGTACGACTCGAGGCAGTTGTAGCTCACGGCGAGCGACGATTGCGCGTCGCTCTGGTAGCCGAGCCGCCCCATCCGCAGCGACGTCGCGTACGGCAGGTACAGCGTGTCCTCGGAGAACGGCCGCAGCTCGTGCTTGCGCCCCTCGACGAAGCTCCCGCACACCGCCGGCGAGGCGCCGAACAGGTACAGGAGCAGCCATGAATTGCGGCGGAAATTGCGAATGAGCGCGAAATAGTCGTCGTTCGACCGCTTGTCGGGCATCGAGAAGTTGTAGTGGATGCCCGAGATCATCTGCATCCGCTTGCCGTAGCGGTGCGTGAGGCCGGTCCGATAGACGCTCTTCGCCCGGCCGACGTTCGAGCTGCCGTAGCGGCCGATCGGGATCGCCGCTTCGTCGGGCAGGCGGCACGGCATGCTCGAGCACCACATGAGCTCGTCGTGGATCGCCCGGTAGACCGCCTGGTGAATCTCGGTGAGCTCCGCGATGCAAGCCTCGGCGCTCGTGTTCACGCCGGTGATGAGCTCGAGCTGCGACTCGCTGAAATCCGTCGTGACGCGCGCGTGCGTGAGCGCCGAGCCGAGCGCAGCCGGGTGCGGCGTCGTCGCAAGCGATCCGTCGGGCCGCACCCGCAGGCTCTCCTTCTCGATGCCGCGCTTGAGCCCGGCCAGCCCGTCGCGGGGGAGCCCGCGCACGCGCTCCTCGAGCAGCGAATAGCTGGAACGGGCCGTCGAAGACATCGGAGACCGCCGTCAAGTTGAGGGGACGGGCATTGTATAACGATGGCGGCGCCGGACGACCGATCGCAGCCAATCGCGCCGACCGAGCCGCCCCGAGACGCGCGAGCGACAACCGGCGACAGCCCTTGGCGCGCCCGCTGGATTGTCAACAAGGTTGACAAATTCGCGGGATCGCGCCCCGCACGGCGTTACTCGACAGGCAGAAAGCCTTCCACCGACAGGTATCGTTCGCCCGAATCGTAGTTGAAGCCCAGCACGCGGCTCCCGCCGGGAAGCTCCGGCAGCTTCTGCGCGATCGCGGCGAGCGCCGCGCCGGACGAGATGCCGACGAGCACACCCTCCTCGCGCGCGGCGCGCCGCGCCCATTCGCGCGCGGCCTCGGCCTCGACCTTGATCACCCCGTCCAGGAGCGACGTGTCGAGATTCGTCGGAATGAATCCGGCGCCGATGCCCTGGATCGGATGGGGCGACGGCGCGCCGCCGGAAATGACCGGCGAGGCCGCGGGCTCGACCGCGAAGACCCTGAACTTCGGCCACGCCTTCTTAAGCGCGCGCGCGCACCCGGTGATGTGGCCGCCGGTGCCGACGCCGGTGATCAGCACGTCGAGCCCTTCGGGAAAATCCGCGAGGATCTCGCGCGCCGTCGTGCGCACGTGGACGTCGACGTTGGCGGGATTGTCGAACTGCTGCGGCATCCACGAGTCCGGTGTCGAGTCGATCAGCTCCTGCGCTTTGGCGATCGCGCCCTTCATCCCCTCGGCGCGCGGCGTCAGCACGAATGTCGCGCCGTAGGCGAGCATCAGCCGGCGCCGCTCGATCGACATGCTCTCGGGCATTACGAGCACGAGCTTGTAGCCTTTCACCGCCGCAACCATCGCGAGGCCGACACCGGTGTTGCCGGAGGTGGGCTCGATGATCGTCCCGCCCTGGCGCAGCTTGCCGGTCGCCTCGGCGTCCTCGACCATCGAGAGCGCGATGCGATCCTTGATCGAGCTGCCCGGATTCGAGCGCTCGGATTTGATCCAGACGTTGGCCGCGGGACCGAAAAGGCGGTTCATGCGGATGTGCGGCGTGTTGCCGATCGTTTCGAGAACGTTCGCAGCTTTCATGGGGCCCCCGGGGATGGCGATGAAGGCGCACATCGTACGCCTTCACTGATCCGGCCGGCCCCCTGCCCCGGCCCGCGGGCGTTCCCGCCCCGTGTCGCGCGCCGCTTTTCGCGACCGTGCAGAGATTCGGAAACGGCGGAGGAGAAAGAGGCGCAGCGCCTTCCTCAGATATCCTCGACGGGGATGCGGCCCACCTTTGCTGCCGCCTCGAGCGTCCGGAAATCGCTCTCGGTCTGGTCGGCGTAGGCGGCAGCGAACCGCGCCAGTGCGCCGTCGAGCGCCGCGCCCTTGCCGCTGTAGCCGCTGATCGCCGCGGCGTCGCCAGCTTTGGCGTGCGCGCGCGCCAAAGCCGCGCCGCAATGGTGCGCGTAGTCGAGCAGATGCGGGTAGTCCATCGTGTCAATGTTGGCAGCAGTCTTGCAATCGCGCAGCTGCCGCACGTAGAAGTCGACGCGCAGAGCCGGATCCGACGACCATCCCAGGAACATATCGCTTGCCGCCTGCATCAACCGCTGCCCCTCGACGACGCGTTCGCCGTGATTGCGATAAGGACTGCGCCCCGCATAGCGCTCGAGCACCGAAGCCCGCGCCTCCTTGAGCTGCAGAAAGAGCGAATCATCGTTACCGGCCATCAGCAGCGCCACGGCACAGCGGGTTCCGACGCTACCCACGCCGACGACCTTTATCGCGACGTCGACCAGCTCGAATCGCTCGAGCAGCGCGCGCCGGTCAGCGGGCAGCGTCGCGCGGTATTGCGCGAGCAGCCGGCGAACGTTGGTGATCGTGCGATCGCCCTTGCGCGGGCGAAACACGAGCGGTGCCTCTTCCTTGATCTGGCGCGACGCGCCGACGATTTCGGTGAGTTTCGGGAACAGGTGCTCGGTCACCGGGTGCGGCGGCGCATCGGTCGCGAGCCTGCCGATCGAGTCGAAGTGAAGCTCGGCGACCTTCGCCGCGTCGATGCGCTGGTACCAGAGCTCGAGCGCATGCATCTGCGCGTAGAGGGCCATGTGCCCGCGATAGGCTGCGCCCGCGGCCATCGTAGCTTCGGCGTTGCGCCCTTTCGAGAAGCCGAGATAGCGGCCGGCGATCGTGATGCTTGCCGCCAACCGCTTGAGATCCCACTCCCAGGGCGCCTGCAGCGTCTCGTCGAAGTCGTTGACGTCGAAGACCAGATGCCGCTCGGGAGTGGCGAAACCGCCGAAGTTCATCAGATGCGCATCGCCGCACGCCTGCACGCGGATTCCGCTCGCCGGCGTCCTCGCGAGGTCGTACGCCATGATCGCGGCGGCGCCTCGCAGGAAGGCGAAAGGGGAATGAAGCATCCGGCCGTAGCGAATGGGTACGAGCGAGGGCACCCGGTTGCGGTTGGAAGCTTCCAGCATCGCGACGACGTCGCGTCCCTTGCGCGACACCCTGTAGACGCCGTGCGACGAACGGGGAGTCTTTGCCCGCAATTCCCGGCCCGCACCGCGGCGGGCGTTCGCGTCGCGCGAACCAAGCAGTTTCGCTACGGATCGCTTGTCGAGCCGGCCATCCGTTCGGCCACTGCCGGGTTCTGAAGCGCGCGGCCTGCTCGACATTGACTTGTCGGAATGAAGGAAAGGATGAGCCTCCGCTCGCAACGCCGGAAACGTTTCGAGCGGCGACACCGTGCAGGTCATGATACGCCCCGCGAGGGGAGGGTTCACCGGCGCCCGTCCGGCACTTTGCTGTTATCCGTGCCAAAGACCCCTCCGCGGGGCGATCCGCGGGGGCTCGACGCCGCCGGCGCTTCGCTGCGCGCGCCGTGCTCCGACTTCGAGCCGTTGACGTCCGACACGCGGAGCTTGCGCAGCCTCGCGGTCTTCTTGTGCTGGTGCTCCGACATCCTTTCCAGCACGTCGATCAGAAAGCGCAGCGTCTGGCGGATGTAGGGTCCCTTGTTGAGCATCACGCACTCGGCGCGGCTGCCCATCGCCGCGTCGGTGACCTCGGCGCGGGACGGCATCCCTCCTTTGGCGAGCGATTCGAGCACCTGCGTGGCCCAGACCACCGGCACATGCGCGGCCTCGCACAGCCAGAGGATCTCTTCCTGCACCTCGGAGAGCCGCTCGAAGCCAACCTCGACTCCGAGATCGCCACGGGCGACCATCACGGCCACCCGCGGATGCCGCATCGCAGTGAGCAGCAGCATCGGCAGCCCGTCGAACGCACGCTGCGTCTCGATCTTCAGCACGATGCCGAGCTGCTGCGCGTCGAGCTTTTGCATCTCGACGATGAGCGCCTCGATGTCCTCCGGACGCTGGACGAAGGAGAGCGCCACCATGTCGGCGTTCTTCGCGACCGCCGCGAGGTCCTCGATGTCCCTCGCGGTCAATGCCGGCAGCGCGATCTGCGATTCCGGCAGGTTGATGCCTTTCTCGGCCTTGAGTCTGGCCGCGCCGCCGGCCACGGCGGTGATCTCCACTCGCAGGCGGTCGGCGAGCGCGCCACGGATCACGCCCCGTATCTTCCCGTCGTCGAAGAGCATGGGTTCGCCGACGCGAACGCTCGTGAACACCTCCGCCAGCGCACACGATACTGTCGGCGCTTCCAGTGTCTTGCCGTCGTCGTCGCGGACCGCGTCGCGGCCGGGCGCCTCTCCGTAGGCGACATCTAGCGTGTCGCCTACGTGCAGCGCGATCGACTCCTCCATCGAAGGCAGCGCACCGATCTTGCCGCGTGCAACGACGCGTCCCCGCCGCTTCAGCACGAGCGGAGTTCCGGGGACGACGTAGGCCGTGGTGTCGGTCTCGCACAGGCAAACGCCAGGTCGGACCTCGATGACGTCGAGCAGGCGCTTTCGCTTGCGTGTGTCCGCGAGGACCACGGAGTCGCCCCTTCTCGCCTTGTCGAGGATTCCACCCACGATGGGAATCGCCGGCTCGCCGGTGTCGGACTCGTCGGGGCGCGCGGCTAGTCTCACGTGTGCAGGCTGTGTAACCCGTCCGAGCACGTCGCGAACCGGTCGCCACTTCGCGACCGCGGGGCCCGCGGCCATCGGTCCCGTGCGGAGCTTGGGCCCAGCAAGGTCGAACGACACGAGACATCGCCGGCCGCTCTCGCGCTCCGCCTTGCGCAGATGCTTGACCATCCGTTCCCACACCCTGCGGCTGTCGTGGGCGCAATTGACACGCATGATGCCCATGCCCGCGTCGAGGAGGCCGCGGATCACGTCCGGGTCGTCCGCCGCCTCACCGGGCATCGTGACCATGATCCTGGTGTCGCGGCCCTTCGGGGCCGGTCCAAGTATCGCGTTTGCATGCTCGGCGAGCAGCGCGTCGCCGGTGTCGAACGTGACGGGCGGTTGATCGGACAG
>Ga0335069_10013745_pt1 | contig 11356 bp, 10 predicted proteins | sample Lox_Sample_11_FD_206714 | JGI IMG/M metagenome (GOLD analysis project Ga0335069, IMG submission 206714) | Soil microbial communities from Loxahatchee National Wildlife Refuge, Florida, United States - Lox_Sample_1.1 | ecosystem: Environmental > Terrestrial > Soil > Wetlands | place: USA... | reverse complement strand
CGCGTCGTCACGACGTCAATCCGCGGAGGGCCGATCGGCCCGCGAGCCGGTCATCGCGTCGGCCTTGTCCACCCAGCCGCCTCCCATCGCCTTGTAGATGCCGACGACCGAGGCCAGCAGCTGGCCGCGGGCCGCCGCGTAGTTCAGCTGGGCCGGGAAGAGCTGCTCCTGCGCCTGCAAAACCGTCGAGTAGGGAACGCGCCCGCCGTCGTAGAGCGTCTTGGCGAGCTTTTCGTAGGCCTGCAGCGCATCGACGAGCTTTTCCTGGGCGGCGACCTGATCGCCGAGTTCCTGCCGTGCGGAGAGCGCGGTGTCGACGTCGGCGAAGGCGTTCTGGATCGCCTGCTGGTACGACAGCAGCGCGGCCTTCTGCGCCGCCTCGGCCTGGGTGACCTGTCCCGCGATGGAGCCCGCGGTGAAGATCGGTCCGACGACGCTGCCGGCGAAGCTCCAGGCCTTCGTCGGCCCGCTGAAGAGACTGGACAGCTGCGTGCTCGCCGTGCCGAGCGCGCCGGTGAGCGAGATCGTCGGAAAGTAGAGCGCCTTCGCCGCGCCGATCTGGGCGTTCGCCGCGATCAGCTGCTGCTCGGCCTGCAGCAGGTCGGGTCGCCGCTCGAGCAGCTCCGACGGGACGCCGGCGGGGACCTGCGGCACGCCGAGCGCGAAGATGGGCTTCCCCCGCGCGATCGGGCCGGGATTGCGCCCGAGCAGGACCGACAGCGAGTCCTGGCGCTGCGCGATCTCGCGGCGCAGCGCCGGGATCTCCGCGCTGGCGGTCTCGTAGCGCGACTTTGCCTGCTCGACGTTCATCGCCGAGACGCGGCCGTACTTGAACTGCAGCTCCATCAGGCGCAGCGATTCGGCATAGCTCGCCTGCGTCCGCGTCGCCATCGCCAGCTGCTCGTCCAGGGCGCGCAGCGTCAGGTACTCCGCGGCGACCGACGAGACCAGGCTGAGGATCACCCCGCGCCGGGCCTCGTCGGTCGCCAGGACGTTGGCGCGCGCGGCTTCGGTCTGCCTGCGGATTCTTCCCCAGAGGTCGATCTCCCAACTCGCGCCGGCGAGCAGCTGGTACGCGTTGGTCGGATTGGTGACGTTGCCGAGCGCCGTCGTGTTCTGCGACGAGAAACGGGCCCTCGCCGCGTTGCCCTGATAGCCGACCTGCGGAAACATCGGCGCGCGCGTCGTCTCGAGCACGCCGGCCGCCTGCTCGACGTTCGCGGCGGCGATCATCACGTTCCGGTTGTGCGCGAGCGCCTCGGCGATCAGCTGGTCGAGCACCGGATCGTCGAACTGCTTCCACCACTCGACATCCGCGGTCGCCGCGGCTTGCCTGGGCTCGTACAGGTAGGCGCTCGGCGTATCGATCGCGGGCCGGCGGTAGTCGGGACCGACCATGCATCCGGCGAGGAGCAGCGAGGCGAGCGACGCGGGAGCGAGGGCTCTCGCGAACCGAGCGCGGGCGGACGGTCTCATGCTAGTCGCCCTCGTGCGTCGCGGGCGCCGGAGGCGCGTTCCCGTCGCCGCCCTGGGCCGTCGACTTCACCGCTTGCGGCAGCTCGCTCTTCCCGCCGCCGAAGAGCTTCGCGCTGAGCGTCTCGAGCAGCCAGTAGAACATGGGAATGAAGAAGATCGCGATCAGCGTCGCCGCGAGCGTCCCGCCGATGACGCCGGTGCCGATCGAGTGCCTGCTGTTGGCCGAGGCGCCCGTGGCGATGGCGAGCGGCAGCGTGCCGAGCACGAACGCGAACGAGGTCATCACGATCGGGCGCAGCCGCAGCCGCGCGGCCTCCGCCGCGGCGTCGAAGAACGACTTCCCTTCCTTGCGATTGAGCTCGACCGCGAACTCGACGATCAGGATCGCGTTCTTGGCGGCGAGCCCGATCAGCGTGAGGAGCCCGATCTGGAAGTAGAGATCGTTCGGGATGCCGCGCAGCGCGATCGCCGCGAGCGCGCCCAGTATGGCGAAGGGAACCGCCATCATCACGCCGATCGGCAGCGACCAGCTCTCGTACTGCGCGGCGAGGATCATGAACACGAACAGCAGCCCGAACACGAAGGCTATCGCCGAGGTCGAGCCCGAGGACACCTCCTCGCGGGCCTCGCCCGCCCATTCGAAGCCGTAGCCCGGCGGCATCACCTCCTCGGCGACCTCGCGGATCGCGGCGAGCGCCTGGCCGGAGCTCACGCCGCGGGCCGGAGCGCCGTTGATCGCGATCGCCGGATAGTTGTTGAAGCGCGTGACGAGATCGGGCCCGATCACGTAGCGCGTCGTCACGAGCGCCGAGAGCGGCACCATGTTGCCGTCGCGGTTCTTGACGTAGAAGCGGCCGATGTCCTCGGGCGTCATCCGGTACTTGGGTTCCGCCTGGAGCACGACCTGGTAGAGCCGCGAGTCCTTCGGGAACTGGCTCACGTAGAGCGAGCCGAACATCGTCTGCAGCGTGCTGTAGGCGTCCTCGATGTTCACGCCGAGCGTCTCGGCCTTCTCGCGGTCCACGTCGGCGAGCATCTGCTGGCCGTTGGTGCTGATGGTGCTGCTCACGCTGCCCAGCTCCTTGCGCTGCCTCGCCTTGGCGAGGATCTGCTGCACGATGCCCGAGAGTTGCTGGTAATCGCCCGAACCTTTCTGCTCGATCCACATCTGGAATCCCGCGGTCACGCCCAGGCCCGGAATCGCCGGAGGATTCACGGGCACCACGAGGCCGCCCAGGATGGACGCGCGGAACTGCGCCGCCGACTGCTTGATGAGCGCGTCGGCGCCGAGCTCGGCGGCCTTCCTCTCCTCGTAGTCCTTGAGCGACACGAAGAGCACGCCGAAGTTGGTCTTGTTCTGCGAGTCGAGCAGGCTGAATCCGTCCACCTGCGTCACGTTGGCCACCGCCTCGCTCTTGCGCAGGATCTCGACGGCCTTCTCGCCCACGGCGTGGGTTCGGTCGAGGCTCGCGGAATCCGGCAGGAAGTACGCGCCGAAGATGTATCCCTGGTCCTCCTGCGGAACGAACGCCGTCGGCAGCACCTTGAAGAGGCCGACCACGCCCGCCACGACGCCCATTTCACGCCGCTCACGTATTTCGACGCGATCACGTCGAACGTGTCGTCGAACCACTTGAAGAAGCCCTTCTTGGGCCCGTGCTTGGCCTGGATGAGGATCGCGGCGAGCGCGGGCGAGAGCGTGAGCGCGACGATGCCCGAGAACACGACCGAGATCGCGATTGTCACCGCGAACTGCTTGTAGAGCGCCCCGGTGATGCCGCCCAGGAACGCCACGGGCACGAAGACCGCGTTCAGCACCAGCACGATCGCGATCACCGGGCCCGAGACCTCGTCCATGGCGCGCTTGGCGGCTTCCTTGGGCGCGAGGTGGAACTGCACCATGTTGCGCTCGGTGTTCTCCACGACGACGATGGCGTCGTCCACGACGATGCCGATGGCGAGGATCATGCCGAAGAGCGTGAGCATGTTGATCGAAAAGCCCAGCAGCAGCATGCCCACGAGCGCCCCCAGGATCGACACCGGCACCGCGAGGGTGGGGATGATGGTGAGCCTCAGGCTGTGCAGGAACACGAACACCACGAGCACCACGAGCACCACCGCCTCGAAGAACGTGTGGATCACCTCGTTGATCGAGGCCTGCACGAAGAGCGTGGTGTCCAGCGCCACCTCGTACTTGAGGCCCGCCGGGAATTCCTTCGAGAGCTCGGCGAGCGTCGCGCGCACCTCCTTCGACACCTGGATCGCGTTCGCGCCCGGCTGCTGGTAGATCGCGATCAGCGTGGCGGGATAGCCCTGGTAGGACGTGCGCAGCGCGTAGCTCTGCTGGCCCAGGTCCGCGTAGCCGATGTCCTTCACCTTCACGAGCGCCGCGCCGTTGTTGTCGCTGCGCAGGATCATGTTGTCGAACTGCGCGGGCTCCGTGATCGTGGTCGTGGTCACGGGGAACGTCTGCTGCACCGGGTAGGGCGTGGGCGCGGCGCCGATGCGCCCCACCGCGAATTGCTGGTTCTGGTTCTTGATCGCGTTGGCCACCTCGGTGGTGGAGATCTTCAGCTGCGCCATGCGGTCGGGCTTCAACCAGATGCGCATCGCGTAGTTGGGCACGCCGAAGATCGACGCCTGGTTCGCGCCGGGCAGCCGGTTGATGGTGCCGAGGATCTGCGTGTTGGTGTAGTTGGAGACGAAGTTCGGGTCGTAGCGCCCGTTGGGATCGAAGAACGCGATCACCATGAGGAACGTGCTCGTCTTCTGCGCCACGTTCACGCCCTGCGCCGACACCGACTGGGGCAACTGCGCCATCGCCTGGCTCACGCGGTTCTGCACGTCCACCTGGGCGAGCGCCGGGTCCGTGTCGATCGAGAAGTACACCGTGAGCGAGTAGTTGCCCGTCGAGGAGCTGGTCGACTGCATGTACAGCATGTTGTTGGCGCCGTTCACCTGCTGCTCGATGGGCGCGCCGACGTTCTGCGCCACCAGCTGGGCGTTGGCGCCGGGATAGGTCGCCGAGACCTGGATCTGGATCGGCGTGACCTGCGGGTACTGCGCGATGGGCAGCTGCACCATCGCGACCAGCCCCACCACGGAGATCACGAGCGCGATGACCGCCGAGAAGATCGGGCGGTCGATGAAGAAGTGCGAGAGCATCGCCTGGGCTTCGGGCTATTTCTTCGTGGCCGCGGCGCCGGGCTTCGCGCCCCCGGCCTTCGCGCGTGCCTCGACGATCTTCACCGCGGCGCCCGGCGTGAGGCGCGCGATGCCGTCGGTCGCGACCACGTCGCCCGCCTCCAGCCCGCCGGTGATGAACCAGTCGTCGCCGTACCAGGGCCCGACCTCCACCGGCCGCATCTGCGCCTTCATTTCCTTGTCGATCGTCACGACCATGTGGCTCTTGGGCCCCTGCAGCACCGCGGCCTGCGGAACGAGGATCGCGTTCACGCGCACCGCGCCAGAGACGCGCACGCGCACGAATTGCCCGGGGCGCAGCGTCGAGTCGGGATTGGGAAGCGAGGCCCGCAGCAGGAAGGTCCCCGTCTGCGGATTGAAACTCGCATTGGCGAAGGTGATGCGCCCCTTCTGCGGGAAGAGCGCGCCGTCGGCGAGGATCACCTCCACCACGTACTGGTCGTTGGGCGGCAGCTTGAGCAGCCCCTTGTCGCGGTCGCGGCGCAGCCCGAGCATCTCGTTTTCCGAGATCGTGAAGTCCACCCAGATGGGATCGACCTGCTCCACGATGGTGAGGAGGCTGTTCTCGCCGTTCACGTAGGAGCCGTCCTGCACGCGCGCGAAGCTCGAAAGCCCCGTGACCGGCGTGGTGATCGTGGTGTAGGAGAGATTCAGCTTCGCGCTCTCCACGCCGGCCTTCGCGGTCTCGACGGCCGCAGCCGCGGCGCGCTGCTGGCCGATCGCGTCGTCCAGCTCCTTCTGCGAGAGCGCATTGAGCGCGGCGAGCGGCTTCACCTGCGCGAGGTTGTCGTCGGCCACCTTGAGGCGCACCTGCTGCTCCGCGAGCGCGCCGTTGGCCGCGTCCAGCTGCACCTGGAAGGGCCGGGCGTCCTGCTGGAACATGACCTCGCCCTCCTTCACGAGCGAGCCCTCCCCGTACACCCGCTTGTCGAGGAAGCCCGCGACGCGCGCGCGGATCTGCACCTGGTGCGACGAGAGAGTCTGCCCTACGAACTCGTAGTTCACGGGCGTGTCCCTGGGCGCGACGGTGACCGCGGTCACCTCGACGGGCGGGCGCGCCGCGGGAGCCTGATCTGCCTTGCCGCAGGCTGACAGCAGGACGATCGAAGACAACAGGATCATGAGCCGGAACATCACTCGCATCTCCCCTGGAGCGTGAGTCGCGCCGCCGGCGACCTGCTACAGCATCACTTGGGCTCGGACTTCCTCCACGTCGGGTCCGGGTTGTACCGAGTCATCGATTCCGCGATCGACGCGGTCTGAGGGCCGAGGTCCTTCTCATACACGACACCCTCGTGGTTCACGATGAACGTCATCACGCCGGAGGAACGGTACTTGGCGGGCCACGCGACGACGGCGAATCCGCCCATCAGGCGGGTGCCCACGACGTAGTCCTCCACGCCGCCGGGAGCGTCCTTGCCCTGCGCGGTGAGCATGCGGTAGTGATAGCCGTGGAACGAAGGCCGCTGGCCTTCCTTGCGGGCGTGCTTGCCGTAGCCCTCGGTGGCCGCCTCGGCCACGAGCGGGCCCAGCGGGCTTTCGGGCTGGCCGGCGTCGGTCTTCCAGTAGAGGCCGTCCTTCTTGCCCGGCGACGAGACGAAGCGCCTCGCGTAGTCGGGAAAGCCGCTGCCGTTGGCGTCGCTCGCGGCGTATTCGCGCTGCGCATCGACGATGGCAAGCATCGTCTGGATCGTGTCGAGCTCGTTGCGGCCCACGCGGCGGTTGATGATCTCCTCGCGCCCGGCCTCGGCGTCGAACGACCACTTGCCGCCCTTCTTCACGATGGGCGCCGGGAACGGCCAGTCGTCCTTGCCCACGTTGAGCGTCGCTTTCGCATCGCCCGTCTTCGCGATCGAGTTCTTCTCGTCGTACGCGGCGAGGAAGGCCTTCCAGTCGTTCTCGTCGGAGACCTTGTCGCCGGAGAAGAGCCACGACCTGGACGAGGGCCCCACGACCGCGAGGAGCGCGTGTCCGTCGTGCGCCCGGATCGCATCGGCGAGGGCCTTGGCGGCATCCTCCGGGGACGCGAACGTCGATTGCGCCGCGGCAGGCCTGGATGCCTCGGCGGGCTTGGCGGCGGGGGCCGCCTGCGCCGAGACGTTCATGGAGGACACCGCGGCGAGGGCGCCCGCGAGTGCGGTGAGCATCATTTGCTTGCGAATCTTCATGTCGTTCTCCTGGATGAGGTAGGCAAGCGCTAGCGACGTCCGCCGCCGCCGCGTCCGCCACCGCCTCCACGACTCATGCTCGAGCCGCCGCGGCTGCTCGCCGCACGCGCCGAAGCGCCACCGCCGCCGGCTCCGGAGAAGCCGCTGCTGCCCCGCGACGTGCTGCTCGCACGCTGGCTGGCCGACGCACCGCCGCCTGCACGCTGGCTCGCCGACGCGCCGCCGCCGGCGCCCGCGCGCTGCGATGCGCTCGCGCCGCCGCCCAGGTTCCCGCTCTGGCGGTTGGCCGACTCGACGCGGCTGTTGAGCTGGCCCTTGTCCATCGACGAGAGCTCCGAGCGGCCCTGTTCCGCGCGGCCGCGGAACTGCTCGCGCGATTGCGCGGCCTGCCGGTCGCCGCCGCGGTTGTACTTGCTCGCCGTGGCGTTGTCGCGATATCCCACGCCGCCGCGATTCTTGGGATCGTGGTTCCAGTTGCCGTTGCCGATGTTGGTCCTGTTGAAGTTGTTGTACTTGTTCACGTTGATGTTCACGTTGTTGCCGCCCCAGTTGCAGTTGCCCCAGATGGCGGCGCCCACGAAGACGCCCGTGGCGAACGCGAGGCCCGCGCCGTACGCGTAGCCCGGCGGGTAGTAGTAGTACGGCGGCGGATACGAGTACCACCACGTGCCGTAGATGGTGGCCGGGTTATAGGTCGGCACGTACACTACCTGCGGGTTCGGCTGCTCGATCTTGATGACCTGGACGTTCTCCTCGACCGTCTTGGTCACCGTCATGTTCTCGCTCGACTTGAGGTTCCCCGCGGCGTCCGCTTTCTTGCGAAGCTCCTGCGCGGTCTTCATCACGTCGGCCTGCTGCCCGAGGAACGCGTCGCCCAGCTTCTGCGTCCAGTCGATCTTCTCGTTCATCATCGTGAGGACCTGCGGGACCGACGTGAGCGCCTTCACGCTCGGGTCCCACTCCTGCTTCTGCATCGCGTCCTCGAGCGCCTTCTCCTTCATGTTGGGATTGGCCTTCACCCAGCGCGCGGCCTCCACGACCTGCAGCGGATAGGTCGAGGCCATGAGGATCTGCGCGAGCAGCGCATCCGGGTAGAGCGCGATGGGCGCGAGGAGCTCGTCCAGGTCCTGCTGCGAGAAGGACTTCTTGTCGGCCGCGGCTGCGGCGGGCGGCGGCGACGCGCTCGCCGGCGCGGGCTGTTGCGCGAACGCGATCGGGTCGAGCGCGAGGCTCGAGACGACGGCATAAGCGGCGAAGCGAAAGGCTAGCGAAGGTTTGCGGTCCATGTTCACCTCAAGATGGCCTGTGCGATGAGCGATCGATCCTTCCAGTACATTCCGTTCAGCCGCATTGTCAGTTTGCTGACGGCTTCCTGCGCCGCGGCGACTTCGACGATCGCGGCGGGGCGGCTGCCGTCGCCCGGAACCTGCTCGATCGCGGTGACCTCGGGGACACCGTATTTCGCGAAGAGAGCGCGCAGCTCGTCGTCCGAGGTTCCCGGTGCGATGTTACCGATCCAGACCTTCATCGACTCTCCTCGGAATCGGCCGGCGGCCGCGCAGCGCGTTCACTATTGTGCCCCATTTGGGACGGCACGACCCAGTGCGGCGCGGGGATCGCCACGTTCAGCCGGACCGAGAGCAGGCGCAGCAGCACCGTGACGAAGGTGGCGATGAAGGCCGCCTGTCCGTAGTTCAGGTCGTAGTAGCGGATCGACGTGACGAACGCGATGGCGCCCGCGAAGGATGCCGTCGCGTAGAGTCCTCCGGGACGGAACATGTCGGGGACCTCGTTCACGACGACGTCGCGGAGCACGCCACCCATGGTGCCCGTGATGACGCCCATCAGCAGCGCCACCGCGATCGGAGCGTGATGCGCCTCGGCGATGCCCACTCCGGTGATCGTGAACAGGGCGAGGCCTAGCGCATCGACGATCACCGAGCGCTTGTGCACCGCCGAGGCGACGCGGAATATGCGCGCGCTGTAGACGAAGGGCACGCAGATCGCGAGGATCGCCGCGAGGTATTCCCAGTGCTGCATCCAGTAGAAGGGCCGGTTGTCGAGCAGCAGGTCGCGCACCGTGCCGCCCCCGAATGCGTTCACGCAGGCCAGGGCGAAGGTGCCCACGAGATCCATGCCCTTGTTCGCCGCGACGATCATGCCGGCCACGGCCGAGACCAGCACCGCGGCCGCCTCGAGGACCTCGAGGACGAGCTCGACGTTGAGCTGGGGAATCAATCCCGGAAATTCTTGTAGGAGAGCGGCACGTCGGTCACGCCGCCGCGCACGAGCGCGATCGCCTCCTGGAGCGAGTCCTTCTTCGAGCCGGTGACGCGCACCACGTCGCCCTGGATCGAGGCGGTGACCTTGAGCTTGTTGTCCTTGATGAGCTTCACGATGCGCTTTGCGAGCTCGCTCTCGACGCCGTTCCTCACGGCCATCTTCTGCTTCACCTTGTCGCCGCCGATCTTCTCGGGATCCTTCAGCTCGAGGAAGCGAGTGTCCACGCCGCGCTTGGCCATCTTGCCGAAGAGCACGTCGCGCACCTGGCCCAGCTTGAAGTCGTCGTCGGCGTAGGCGGTGATCTCGTGCTCCTTCTCGTTCAGCTCGAAGCGCGCGTCCGACCCCTTGAAGTCGAAGCGGTTGGCGATCTCCTTGTTGGCCGTGTCCACGGCGTTCTTCAGCTCCACCGCGTTGGCCTCGCACATGATGTCGAAAGAGGGCATGGTCCTTCCCCGGCAAGTGAATCCGACGATTCTATTAGAATTCCCCATGGCCACGATCCTGCAGACACTGCCCGCCGGCGAGAAGGTCGGCATCGCCTTTTCCGGCGGGCTCGATACCAGCGCCGCCCTCGCGTGGATGCGCGAGAAGGGCGCGATCCCGTACGCCTACACGGCCAACCTCGGGCAGCCCGACGAGGCCGACTACGATGAGATCCCGAGGAAGGCCAGGCTCTACGGCGCCGAGAAGGCCGTGCTCGTGGAATGCCGTCCGCAGCTCGTGGCCGAGGGGATCGCCGCGATCCAGTGCGGCGCGTTCCACATCTCCACCGCGGGCATCACGTACTTCAACACCACGCCCCTGGGCCGCGCCGTCACAGGCACGATGCTCGTGGTCGCGATGAAGGAAGACCAGGTCCACATCTGGGGCGACGGCAGCACGTTCAAGGGCAACGACATCGAGCGCTTCTACCGCTACGGGCTGCTCGCGAACCCGGCGCTTCGCATCTACAAGCCGTGGCTCGACCAGCGCTTCATCGACGAGCTGGGCGGGCGCAGGGAGATGAGCGAATACCTCGCGAAGCGCGGATTCGACTACAAGATGAGCGTGGAGAAGGCCTACTCGACCGACTCCAACATCCTGGGCGCGACGCACGAGGCCAAGGACCTCGAGTTCCTCGACAAGGGCATGCGCATCGTGAGCCCGATCATGGGTGTCGCGTTCTGGCGCGACGACGTGGCGGTGAAGGCCGAGACGGTGACGGTGGGATTCGAGGAAGGAGTGCCCGTGACGCTGAATGGGCAATCGTTCAAGGACGCGGTGGCGCTCCTTGCGGAGGCCAACGCCATCGGCGGGCGCCATGGCCTGGGCATGTGCGACCAGATCGAGAACCGCATCATCGAGGCGAAGAGCCGCGGCATCTACGAAGCGCCGGGCATGGCGCTGCTGCACCTCGGTTATGAACGTTTGGTCACCGGTATCCACAACGAGGACACCATCGAGCAGTACCGCAACAACGGCCGCCGCCTCGGGCGCCTGCTCTACCAGGGACGCTGGTTCGATCCCCAGGCGATGATGCTGCGCGAAACGGCGCAACGCTGGGTCGCGCGCGCGGTGACGGGCGAGGTGACTGTCGAGCTGCGCCGCGGCAACGACTACTCGATCCTCGACACGAGAAGCCCCAACCTCACCTACAAGCCCGAGCGCCTCACGATGGAGAAGGGCGAGGCGTTCTTCACGCCGGCCGACCGCATCGGCCAGCTCACCATGCGCAACCTGGACATCGCGGACACGCGCGACAAGCTGCGCGTGTATTCGGAGACGGGTCTGCTGGGCCCCGGGGGCGGCGTGCCGCTGCTCGGCGACGACACGGAGAAGTAGCTAGGTCTCGACCTTCCCGAGCAGCAGGTACTCCATCAACGCCTTCTGCACGTGGAGGCGGTTCTCCGCTTCTTCCCACACGACGCTCTGCGGGCCATCGACCACGTCGGCGGCCACTTCTTCGCCGCGATGCGCGGGCAGGCAATGCATGAAGAGCGCATCGGGGCGCGCGCGAGACATCATCTTCGTGTCCACGGTGAATCCGTGGAAGGCCTTTTCCCGCGCACCGGCTTCGGCCTCGAAGCCCATGCTGGTCCAGACGTCCGTATTCACGGCGTGCGCGCCCGCGCAGGCGTCGGCGGGATCGGCGAAGATCTCGACGCGGTCGCGACCGAGCCCCTCGAGCCTCGCGGGCTCCACCCCGTAGCCCCGGGGCGTGGCGATGTTCAGCTTGAACTCGAACA
>Ga0335069_10013744_pt1 | contig 11357 bp, 8 predicted proteins | sample Lox_Sample_11_FD_206714 | JGI IMG/M metagenome (GOLD analysis project Ga0335069, IMG submission 206714) | Soil microbial communities from Loxahatchee National Wildlife Refuge, Florida, United States - Lox_Sample_1.1 | ecosystem: Environmental > Terrestrial > Soil > Wetlands | place: USA: Florida... | reverse complement strand
CCGACAAGATCTTCGGGCCGGGCAATGCCTGGGTGACCGCCGCCAAGCAATACGTCGCCGGCGATCCCGCCGGGGCCGCCTGCGACATGCCCGCGGGTCCTTCCGAAGTCATGGTCATCGCCGACGAGTCGGCGCCAGTGGATTTCGTCGCGGCCGACTTGTTGGCGCAAGCCGAGCACGACCCGCAGGCGCAATCCCTGCTGGTCACCTGGTCGGCCGCCCTGGCCGGGCAGATCGGCGCCGCCGTACACCACCAGACGCAAACCCTGTCGCGGCGCTCCATCCTCGAACACTCACTCGCCGCGAGCCGCTGCATCCTGGTGCCGGACCTGGAGACCGCTCTGGAGGTGGCCAACGACTATGCTCCGGAGCATCTGATTCTCGAGATCCGCGAGCCGCGCGCCGCTCTGCCACGCGTGCTCAACGCAGGCTCGGTGTTCCTGGGCACCTGGTCACCCGAGCCCCTGGGGGACTACTGCTCCGGCACCAATCATGTGTTGCCGACCTATGGCTATGCGCGCGCCTACAGCGGATTGTCGGTTCTCGACTTCGTCCGTGGCATGACCGTCCAGGAGCTCACGCCGGCGGGACTCAGGCTGTTGGGTCCGGTCGCGGTGGAACTGGCCCGGCTCGAAGGTCTCGATGCGCACGCCAGCGCCGTCACACGGCGACTGGAATCGCTGGCCTGCGGATCCATCGCATGAGCTGGGTGAATCAACTCGCCCGCCCCGATATCGTGGCGCTGAAGGCTTACGAGCATGCGGCATGGGATCCGGGCCTCGAGCGCCTGCATGCAAACGAGCTGCCCTGGCGTTCCATCGCGGATGATTCACAGGCGGGACTCAACCGCTATCCGGAGCCGCAGCCGCGAGCTCTGGTGGAACGTCTCGCGGGACTGTACGGCGTCGAACCGGAGTGCGTGCTGGTGGGACGCGGCAGCGATGAGGCCATCGATCTGCTCACGCGTGGGTTCTGTCGCGCCGGCACCGATGCGGTGCTCATCTGCCCGCCGACATTCGGCATGTACGCAGTCGCCGCGCGCATCCAGGGAGCGGAGGTGCTCCAGGTGCCGCTTCGTGCAGACCGGGAATTCACTCTGGATGAGAGTGCGGTACTCGAGCAGTGCGGCCGCAACGTCAAGCTCGTCTTTCTGTGCTCGCCCAACAATCCGACGGGCAACCTGCTCACGGAGGAAGTCGTGCTGCGCCTGGCCGCCGCTGTGGCGGGCCGCGCCATCGTGGTGGTGGATGAGGCTTACATCGAATTCGCGGCGGTGAGCAGCCTCTCGCGGCACATCCGCCAGGTTCCGCACCTCGCCATCCTGCGGACTCTGTCCAAAGCCCACGCGCTCGCGGGCGCCCGCTGCGGCACCCTTCTGGCGGATCGGGAGATCATTGCCCTGCTGCGCAAGGTGATCCCACCCTATGCACTGGCCCAGCAGGCAACGGAATCCGTGTTGAGGGCGCTGGAACCCTCGCAGCTGCAGATCTCGCGTTCGCAGGTCGAGACGATCCGTCGCGAGCGCCAGCGGCTGCTGGCCGATCTGCCGGGCCTTCGCGATGTCAGGCGCGTCTGGCCCAGTCAGGCCAACTTCCTCCTCGTCGCGTTCGCGGACGCGGGCGAGGCATTGGCGCGGGCCCGCGCGGCACGCCTCCTCATCCGCGACGTTCGGGGTTACGCAGGCCTGGCGGACTGTCTGCGCATTACGGTGGGCACCGCGGAACAGAACTCCCGGCTGCTGGAGGCTCTGGCATGAGCGATGGGGCCCTCCTGTTCGTGGATCGGGACGGCACGCTGGTTGAGGAGCCGGACGACCAGCAGATCGACTCGCTCGCGAAGATCCGCTTCATGCCCGGCGTGTTCGCCGCGCTCGCGCAGTTGCGTCGCCACGGTTACCGGCTGGTCATGGTGACCAACCAGGATGGCCTGGGTACTCCGGCCTACCCGCAGTCGGACTTCGCCCTGGCACAGCAGTTCATCATCGACACCTTCGCCTCCCAGGGCATCCACTTCGAGGCGGTGTTCGTCTGTCCCCATCTGTATTCCGAAGGCTGCGAGTGCCGCAAGCCGCGCACCGGGCTGGTACAACAGTTCCTGCGCGAAGAGGCGCCGGATCTGGCCCGCTGCGCAGGGATCGGCGACAGGCCCACTGACCTGCAGTTCGCAAGCAATCTGGGCGTGCGCGGACTGCGCGTGCAACGCCACGGAACCGATGAGGAGACCTGGGAGGCCGCTGTGCGTGAACTGATGGCACGGCGCGCCCACAGCACCCGCAAGACCCGCGAAACAGATATCGAAGTCCGCGTCGGGCTGGATGAGACGGCGCCCCTTCAGATCGCCACCGGCATTGGCTTCTTCGATCACATGCTGGAACAGCTGGCCAAGCACGGCGGCTTCGCGCTCGAGCTGCGCTGTCGCGGCGATCTGCAGATCGACGAACACCACACCGTGGAGGACTGCGCGCTCGCGCTGGGCGAGACACTGCGACACGCGCTCGGGAAGAAGACGGGTATCGGACGCTACGGATTCGTCCTGCCCATGGATGAAGCCCAGGCAAGGGTGGCCATCGACCTGTCGGGACGGGCCCTGGCGAAGTTCGACGGCGCATTCAATCGTGAACAGGTAGGGGGTCTACCCACTGAACTGGTCCCCCATTTCTTCCGCTCGCTCGCGGATGCGCTCGGCGCTGCCATCCACATCAGCATCACCGGCGAGAAAGGAGTCGGTCGTGCATTGCGCCAGGCGTTCCGGCGTGACGGCGACGAACTGCCCACCACGAAGGGCGTGCTGTGAGCGTTGACGCCGTCATCATCGACAGCGGTGGCGCCAATCTGGCCTCACTGCAGTTCGCCTTCGAACGACTGCGGGCGCGGACCGCCATCAGCTCCGACCCGCTGGAAATCCGGGCAGCCCCGCGCATAGTGCTTCCGGGTGTGGGCTCCGCGACGGCCGCCATGCAGCGACTGCGCCAGTCCGGACTCGCCGAACTGCTGCCGCAATTGCAACAGCCGGTGCTCGGCATCTGTCTGGGCATGCAGCTGCTGTTCAGTCACTCCGCCGAAGGCGATACGGGCTGCCTGGGAGTTCTGCCCGAGTGTGTCGCGCGCCTGCAGCCCCACCCGGGGCTGCCCGTGCCTCATATGGGCTGGAACCAGCTCAGCCTGCATCGCCCGGATCCACTGCTCGAGGGCATCGAACCGGACGAGTACGTTTACTTCGTTCACAGTTTTGCTGCGCCCGTATCGCAGGCCACCCTGGCGAGCACCCGGTACGGCACTGACTTCTCGGCCGTCGTGCGCAGGGGCAACTTCTGGGGCACGCAGTTCCACCCGGAGCGCTCCGCGACGGCCGGCAGTGCACTGCTGGCCAACTTCCTGCGACTCACCTGATGTTGCCCGTCCCGGTAATCGCCTGATGCTGCTTATCCCGGCAATCGATCTGCGTGAAGGGCGCGTGGTCCGCCTGCTGCAGGGCGACTTCTCCGCCGAGACGCGCTACTCGTCCGATCCGCGCGAGATCCTGACGAAGTATCACCGGGCGGGAGCAGCCTGGTTGCACGTGGTCGATCTGGACGGGGCACGCGATGGAGTACTCGTCAACCGCGCTCTCATCGGCGAGCTAGCGGCGCATCCGGGTGTTCACCTCCAGGTCGGAGGCGGAGTGCGCTCCACGGAAGCGATCGAGGACCTGTTCGCCAGCGGTATCGCACGGGTCGTGATTGGCAGCACGGCCGTTGAGAAGCCCGATCTCGTCCGGCAATGGCTGGATCGGTATGGATCGGACAGGGTGTGTCTGGCCTTCGACGTCAAGAGTGATGATCAAGGCGTACCGCGAGTGCGTACTCACGGCTGGACAGCCGGTGGCAGCCTCAGCCTGTGGGACGCCCTGTTGCTCTACCCCGTCCGGAGCCTGCGCCACGTGTTGTGCACTGACATCGAGCGTGATGGAGCGCTGGGCGGGCCCAATCTGCAGCTGTACGCACAGTGCGTGGCCCGTTTCCCACGACTGCAGTGGCAGGCTTCCGGCGGCGTTCGCAGCGCCGCCGACCTGACGGCTCTGGCCCGCCTGGATGTGGCGGCGGCCGTGAGCGGCAAGGCGCTGCTCGAGAATCGAATCCCAATCGAGGAGTTGCGACCATTCTTGCCCGGCGCATCATTCCCTGTCTCGACGTCCGCGACGGCCAGGTCGTAAAGGGCGTCAGGTTTCGCGACTTGCGTGTCGTCGGCGACATCATGGAGCTGGCGGTGCGCTATCGCGACGAGGGCGCCGATGAACTGGTGTTCTATGACATTACGGCGAGCCCGGAAGGACGCTCGGTGGATCGCGGCTGGGTGCGCAGGATCGCGCGGGTGCTCGACATTCCCTTCTGCGTGGCGGGAGGCATCCGCACGGTACGGGACGCCGAAGAAGTCCTGAACGCCGGGGCCGAGAAGATTTCGGTCAACTCTCCGGCTCTGGCCAACCCCGCGCTCATCGACGAGTTGAGCGCGCGCTTCGGGGCGCAATGCGTGGTGGTGGGTATCGACAGCCAGAGCACACCGGAGGGTTACAGGGCGTACCAATACTCCGGCCATGCGGAGCGCGCGCGCGAATCCGGCCGCGATGTCCTCGACTGGGTGCGGGAAGTGCAGGACCGCGGCGCCGGTGAGATCGTGCTCAACTGCATGGGCAGCGACGGCGTGCGCAGCGGCTATGACATCGAACAGCTGAATCGGGTCCGCAACCACTGCCAGGTGCCCCTGGTGGCCTCCGGCGGCGCCGGCGCTCCCGAGCACTTCCGTGATGTGTTCCTGCAGGCTGGAGTGGATGCCGCGCTGGCCGCGAGCGTGTTCCATTCGGGCGACATCGTGGTGCGGGATCTGAAGCGCGCGCTGCGCCGTGAGGGGATCGAGGTACGACCATGAGGCAGGCCGACATCGATACTGTGGATTTCGCCAAGTCGGGCGGGCTCGTCACGGCGGTAGTGCAGCATGCCAGCACGGGCGCCGTGTTGATGGTGGGTCACATGAATCGCGCAGCCCTGGAACAGACGCTGGTGCGCGGCCGCGTGGTCTTCTACAGCCGCAGCCGAGAGTGCCTGTGGGAAAAGGGCGAGACCTCGGGACACTCGCTCATCCTGTGCGACGTTCGCGCTGACTGTGACCGGGATGCGCTTCTGGTGAGGGCTACGCCGCTTGGACCCGTATGCCATACCGGCACCGCCACGTGCTTCGGCGATTCAGGCGTCAGCTCCACAGCACCCCTGGAATTCCTCCGTGAGCTGGAAGAAATCATCGGTCAACGCCGGACCGCTGGGGCAGGCTCGAGCTACACGGCCAGGTTGTTCGCCGAGGGTCCGCAGCGGATTGCACAGAAGGTGGGCGAAGAGGCGCTGGAGGTCGCACTGGCCTCGGTCGCGCAAGCCGCTGACCAGGTCGTCGCGGAATCCGCCGACCTGCTGTTTCATCTGCTCGTGCTGCTCAGGAGCCGCGAACTCTCACTGGCGGATGTGGTTGGTGAACTGCAGTCACGCCACCGTCAGCGCGCCGCCAGCGAGTTGGCACGCTGATCGGCCTCCGCCGCCTCCTGCGTGCGCCCGAGGGCACGCAGCGAATCCGCTATCAGTCGCCAGGCCGAGGATTGCGCTCGTGGATCACCCGTAGCCTGCGCCAGCGCCTTGCGGCCCATGGCGTGCGCCTGAGCGTAATCTCCGGCTGTCAGTCTGATGCGACCGAGTTCTATCCAGAGCAGCGGGTTGTCCGGTTCGATGCGCATGGCGCGTTCGATGGTGGCCGCCGCCAGGCCATAGTCCCCACCCGTGGCTTGCTTATGCGCCTGGGCGACGAGCGCGGTTGCGGCCGAACCGAGGTGAAACTCCCTCGGGGCCGGACGGGGCGGGGCCGCTGGCGCGGGCGCCTGTGCCGGCTCGCCCGGTTGTGGCGCCCGCGGGGAGGCAGAACCCGGCGAAGACTGTACCGCGCCGGCGGGTTGCGCGGGAAACGGTGGCGGCGCGAGCAGCGAGCGGCAGGCGCCCAACAATCCACCCAGTATCAGCAGAAAACCAACACGCAACAGATTCTGTTCCTCCGGGCAACGGTCGGCGAAGACCAGCCCACTCTCACCGTGACGGCGCGCGAACCCAGGACCGCGCGCGAACCTGCGGCGGCTGCACGAACCCGCGGCTGCGCGCGGACCCGCGCTCCTCAGTGCATGATATCGCGCAGCCACTCGCCCGCGCGCTTCACGACATTGTCGAGCGCGGTGCCGTTGCAGCTGGGCCGTGTTGGCAGCTGGATGCCCACCGGCACCGCGATCGGCGTCGCATCCTGGGCGCACCCGGCCTCCACCTGCACCCCGGTGGAGAATTCGATCCACGTCTCGGCAAGACCGTCCGGCAGCGGGACATTCCAGGAGGTCGTGCCCAGGTCCGCCATGACGCGTGCCCATACGGGCAACGCGCCCGAGGAACCCGTGAACCCGGTGGGCTGGTTGTCGTCATACCCGACCCACACGACGGTGAGGTCCGAGCCGGAGAAGCCGGCGAACCAGTTGTCCCGCAGGTCGGATGAGGTGCCCGACTTGCCGGCGACCACCAGGTTCGGCGGCAGCACGGCGCGTGCCGATTTGCCCGTCCCTCGAACCATGACCTGCTCCATCATACGATCGAGCACATAGATGTTTTCAGGCGTTGCCACCGGCGTCACCTGCAACGGGAAGGCGCGGATGGCCTTGCCGTCCGCGCTGATCACCGCTCTCACAGCGCGTAGAGGCGTGCGGAATCCGCCATTTGCCAAGCCGTTGTACATCTGGGCCGCTTCGAGCGGGGTGACGTCGATCGCTCCCAACAGCATGGAGGGTACTTCCGCCGGGGCGCGCGGCAGTCCGAATCGCTGCAGCGTCTGTGAGATCTTGGGCAAACCGATCTCCATGCCCAGGTTGACCGTCGCCAGGTTCAGGGATTCCGCGAGAGCCCGCACCAGGGGTACTGGCCCGCTGCTCTGGCGGGTGAAGTTCTCGGGCTCCCACAGCTTGCCGTTGGCCAGTCGGATGCTGACAGGAACGTCCTGGACGATCGTCGCTGCGTTGTAGCGACCAGTCTCCAGCGCTGTGAGATAGATGAAGGGTTTGACGAGGGAGCCGAACTGCCGGCGGGCATCGAGCGCGCGGTTGAATCCATCGAAGCCGACGTTGCGACTGCCAACGATGGCTGTCACGTCGCCGCTTTGCGGCGATGTGATCACGACGGCGCCCTCAAGCTTCGCGGACGTGTTCCGGCGCAGTCGGTCCAGTCGCGCCAGCTCATGCTCGAGGGCGCGCTCCGCGTCATCCTGCGCACGAGGCTCGAGGCTGGTGTAGACCCGCAGCCCTTCGCCGGTCAGGTCCTCGTTGCGATAGTCACGCCGTAAGGTCCGTCGCACGAAGTCCAGATAGGCCGGGTAGTAGGTTCCTGAGGCGCGGCTCGTCACACCGAGCGGCTTGTGTTGCGCGGCCTGGGCATCCTTCGCACTCACGATCCCCTGGTCCGCCATGAGTTTGAGCACCAGGTCGCGCCGCACGCGCACACGGTCGGGATGGCGGCGCGGATCGTAGTAGGAAGGGCCGCGGACCATGGCCACCATCAGGGCCACTTCCGACAGATCCAGTTCCGACAGCGGCTTGCCGAAGTAGAACTGGCTGGCCAGGCCGAAACCGTGGATGGCGCGCTCGCCATCCTGGCCGAGGAAGATCTCATTGATGTAGGCATTCATGAGATCGGCCTTGGTGAAATGCGCTTCCAGCGCCAGCGCCATCGCCGCCTCGCGCAGCTTGCGGCCCAGGGTCTGGCGCGAATCCAGGAAGTAGCTCTTGACCAGCTGCTGGGTGAGCGTGCTGCCACCCTGCTCGATCTGCCCGGCGCGCACGTTGACCCAGAGCGCGCGGGCGATGCCGGCCGGATCCACCCCATGGTGGTGATCGAAGTTGCGGTCTTCGACCGCCTTGAGCGCCGCTGGCAGCAGCGGCGGCACGTCCTGCGGCGAGACCACGATGCGGTCCTCGCCATGCGTGGGGAAGATGCTGCCGATGAGCAGCGGCTCGAGCCGCGCGACCGGCAGATCCTTGCCCTGACTGTCCCGCAACCCGCCGATGCCGGCCGCGGCCAGATCGATGGTCAGGATGGAAGCAGGCCGTGTTTCATCGGCGAACTGCGCCGCGCGCAGCGCCACATCCAGTCGTGCGCCCTGCTCACGATACGTTCCAGGGCGCTCGAGGCGGTCGACCCGCCGGTATTGCAGACGTTGCAGCTCATGCTCGAGATCGGACTGCGACAGTGGCAGTCCGGCGTACAGTTCCAGCGGAGCTGCGTAGATCCGCGCCGGCAGCGTCCAGCGCCGGCCCTCGAACTGGCTGGTCACCTCGCGATCGATGTACAGCCCGTAAACGACGGCGGCGATGATCGCGACGCTGGCGGTGACCAGCACCAGGCGCCAGATGAATCTACGCAGTCTGCCGCGCTTCAGAGGTACAACTCCACCGCCGGGTCGCGGAGGTTGTAATGCGAGCTCATGGCCTGCCCATAGGCACCGGCGTTGGCGATCAGCAGTACGTCCCCTTCACGCGTCGGCGGCAGCAGGCGGTCATGCCCGAGCACATCCGCGCTCTCGCAGATCGGTCCCACCACGTTCACGAGTTCGGTGGGAGCTTCATCGGCGCGTGTGAGGTTGACGATCTCGTGGTAGGCGCCGTACAGCGCCGGCCGGATCAATGAGTTCAGCCCGGTGGCCACGCCCACGTAGCGCATTTCACCCTTGGACTTCAACTGCGTGACACGCGCCAGCAGCACTCCGGCGGCGGCCACCAGGTAGCGCCCCGGCTCGATCCAGAATTCCAGCTGCGGATGCTCGGCGCGCACTGCCGCGAGCAGCGTATCGAGCTTGGCGAGATTCACTCCGGGCTGATCGCTGCGCTCCGGCACGCCCAGTCCGCCGCCGACGTCGACCACTCTCACGTCCGTGAAGTGCTGCGCCAGATCGGCGAGCTGACGCGCGGTGTGTTCCCAGCTGGTGACGTCGAATATTCCGCTGCCGATGTGCGCCTGCAGCCCCACGATTCGGGCGCCGATCTCCTGCGCCCGTCGCGCGAACTGCTTGAGTTCGATCACGGGGATCCCGAACTTGGAGTGCGCGCCGGCCGTGCGCACATGGTGGTGATGGCCGCGCCCGACACCCGTGTCGATGCGCGCAAAGATCTCCCTGCCGCGAAAGACCTCGGGCCATGCCGTCAGCGCGTAAAGATTGTCCACTGTGACACGCACTTTGCGCTCGAATGCCCACACGTACTCATCGCGAGGCGCGAAGTTCGGGGTATAGAGAATATGGCCCGGGTCGGTCTGTGGGCACACCTGCAATGCCCGCTCCACCTCACCGCGCGACACGCACTCGAATTCAACACCCTCGGCGCGCACCGTCTCCAGGATCGGCGCGTTCGAGTTCGCCTTCATCGAGTAGTGCACCCGGCTCACCGAACGCATCGCGCGCAGCGCGCGCGCCGCCGAGCGGATCGATTCCCGATCGTAGACATACGCCGCGGAATGCTCGCGCAGCGTGTCCAGCAGTTCGGAGCGCTTGTGGCGCCACCAGGGAATGGCCCGTTGCCCGGCTCCCGCCGGGCGCAGGAACAGCTGCTCCCAGGTGGGACCGAGCACCGGATCGCCGGGCACCGGCCGGATGAGCAGCTCATGCAGCTGCTCGACCAGGCGGTCACCCTGGTTCTCATCCACCACGAAGGTGAAGTTCAGGTCGTTGGCGGCCTGGCTGACCAGGTAGATCTTCTGTTCCTCGAAGAATTCGAAGGCATCCCCGAGCTGATGCAGGATGGCGCGGATGTTGCGCCCCACCAGGCTGACCGAGGCGCAGGGACCGATCACCTGCACCCGGCACAGGCGCGACAGATCCGTCACCAGCGCGCTCAGCAGCGTGTTATCCAGGGTATTGGCCGCGGGATCCAGCGACACCGTGACGTTGGTTTCCGACGTGGACACCAGGTCCACCGACATGCCGTGCTCCTTGAACACGGCGAAGGCATCAGCCAGGAACCCCACCTGGTGCCACATGCCGGGGCTTTCCAGCGACACGAGCGTGATGCCCTTCTTGGTGCAGACGGCCTTGACCTGCGCTCCGCCCTCCCCGCCCTCGGTGCTGAGCACGGTGCCGGCGAGTTCGGGAGCCTGGGTGGCGTAGACATGAAGAGGAATGCGGTACTGGCGCGCAGGCAGGATGCAGCGGGGATGCAGCACCTTCGCACCGCTCGTGGCGATCTCCTGCGCCTCGTCGTAATGCAGGGCTCGAAGCAGACGGGCGGTCGGCGTCGAGCGCGGGTTGGCGCTGAACATGCCCGGCACGTCCGTCCAGATCTCCAGGCGCTGGGCACTCAACTTCGCGGCCAGGTACGCGGCCGATGTATCCGAGCCGCCCCGACCGAGCAACACGGTGTTGCCATCGTCGTCGCTGGCGATGAAACCCTGCGTGATGACGACCGGCGCCAGGGTATTGAGGCGGTTCGTGAGAGTCTCATCCGGCGCGAAGTTGCAGGTGGCCGACAACACGCTGGACTTGGCGTTGGCGCCGCGACGCTCGTCGGATTTCAGCAGCGTGCGTGCATCCACCCAATCCACCTGCATACCCTGCGCGCGCAGATAGCGCGCGCCCAGGTCCGTGGCCATCAGCTCTCCGGCCGACATCACCCGGGCGCGCGTGCGGTCACTGACTTCACCGACCAGGGCGACTCCAGCGGCAATCTGCCGCAGTTCGGCGAGGTAGCGCTCCACTTCCGCGCCCAGGGGGATGCCGAGCTCACCGGCGAGCCGCCGGTGACGCTCCTCGATGGCACTGAGATCGGCTTCGTGGGTTTGCGCCAGCGCCGCATCCAGCAACTTCTCCAGCCGGTCGGTGATGCCCGTAACGGCCGAGTGCACGATGAGCACGCGCGCGCCCGCGTCACGACGCGTTGTCGCGACCTGGAAGATGTTGCGCCAGTTGGCGGCCGAGGAGACGCTGGTGCCGCCGAATTTCAGGACGATCCAAGAGGGGGTGCGCGTCACAAAGTGGTTTCCTGGCGGCGCGGCCCGCAGCGGTGCCCCCTGTGCGCCGCGCCCAGTCCGGTTCTCAAGAGGAGACGAGCCGCCGCGGTCAGAGCTCGTCGTCGTCGAAGTCCAGCAGGTCCTTTTCCAGCTTGCGGTCCGCGAGGACTTCCTCCAGGCGGCTCCAGGCGGCCTTGCCGCGTTTGCCCTGGTTGCGCACGCGCTTGTCCACCCGGTCCAGCAGCCGGTCGTAGTCGGTGCCGTCCTCGGTGGCGGGCCCGTTCAGGAATTCATCGTCGAGATCGAAGCTCTCGTTGTCTCG
>Ga0335069_10013743_pt1 | contig 11357 bp, 11 predicted proteins | sample Lox_Sample_11_FD_206714 | JGI IMG/M metagenome (GOLD analysis project Ga0335069, IMG submission 206714) | Soil microbial communities from Loxahatchee National Wildlife Refuge, Florida, United States - Lox_Sample_1.1 | ecosystem: Environmental > Terrestrial > Soil > Wetlands | place: USA... | reverse complement strand
GTTTCGTTGGTCAAATCTTGGCCGGAACCGGGGCGGCGAATCAATCGCCTTTTGATGTGCTTCAAGCCTTTGGCGCGGTTCCGGAGAGGGCGTCCCGCCCGCCGTGGTTGTCGAGATAGTTAATCAACGCCGCCACCACGCGCCGGTCAAAGGCCTTGCCGACGCCCTTCAGCAGGGCCTCGATCGCCTGATCGATCGAGAGCGCTTGGCGGAAGGCGCGGTCGCTGATCATGCCGATGAAGGCGTTCGCAACTGCGATGATGCGGGCCGTGACGACGATCTCGTCGCCTTTCAGGGGCGGGTTGCCCGTTCCGTCGAAATTGGCCTGGGCCTGCTGCAAGGTCTCCACCACGGGTCCGTCGAACTCGATCCCTTTGATGAGATCGGCGCTGGTCATGATGCTGTTGCGGATCATGCCGCGCTCCTCGTCGGTCAGGCCTTCGGTCTTGGCCAGCACCGATTCCGGGATCAGGATCTTGCCGAGGTTCAAGAGGTTGCCGGCGATCTCCGCGGTCTCGATATCGACGTCGGCGAGGTTCATCTCCTTGGCGACCGCGCGGGCGACTTGCGCCACGCGGGCCGAATGCTGGGCGGCGAACGGATCGCGCTTGTCGACCACGTCGACCAGCGTCTTCACCAGCTGATTGAGGTTGCGGGCGCGGCGCTCGCGCTCGTTGACGAAGTCGGTGATGTCGTCCTCGACGGTGAGCACGCCGGAGGTGCCGCCCGCCGTGCCTTTGAGCGGAATGACCTCGGACTGCACCATGCGCTGCTTGCCGCCCATCTCGACCGGCCCGAACTCGGAGACCTGGCGGTTCTCCTCCATCGCCTGATGCGCGAGCCGAACCACGCGTTTGGCCGCCGCCGGGCCGAGCACGTTGGCGATCGGCTTGCTGAGCATCTCGCTCGCGGGGATGCCGGCATCCTTCGCTGCCTGGCGGTTGGCGAAGCGGTATCTGTCCTCCTTGTCGAGGATGTAGATGCTGGTCGGCTGGCTGTCGGTGACGAGCTGCAGCAGGTTCTTCTGCTCCTCGAAGCGCTGGGCCATCTGGCTGAACTGGAAGGCCGCCTGCGAGGCGCGGCGCGAGGAGCCGTAGTACCAGACCGCGGCGATCACCACGGCGATGAGCCCGACCACCAGCCAGAGCACGGCGGTCAGGGTGCGGAACCGGCCCTCGGCGGCACCGAGTGCCTCATCGTAGTTGACGGTATAGACCAGGGTCCACGGTTCCGAGGCGAGAGCCCGCGAGATCGCCAGGACCGGGGTCCCCTGATAATTCTTCTTGTCGGTCGAGAACTCGCCCTGGTTCTGCGCGCCGAAGCCGGTGTCGAGATCGGCGACGTCGATGCCGAGCTGCAGCTTCAGGGGCTCGACCGGCTGCTTGGGATCGGCGATCGGCGAGAGATAGGTGATCTTGCTGTCCTTCAGCTCGACCAGGACCGAGCGGCCGCTCTTGGTGGTCTCGCCCGGCTGGACCAGGCGCGGGTAGAGCTCGCCTGCCACCTCTTTCACGCCGATCACGCGGCCGACCTCCACGGTCTGGGCGCCTTCCGACTGCGCCGCCAGGATCGGGGCGACGAAGGTGAGCGACGGGACGCCGACCGAGTTCAGAGTGAGGTCGCTGACCGCCTTCTGCCCCTGCGGCAGCGCCGAGACGAAAGCCTTCAAATCGCCCTCATAGGCCGGCGAATTGGGCGAGGCGGCGAGCACGTTGCCCTTCTCGTCGATGATGATGAGGCCGCCCAAGGCCGGCTGGGTCTGGTTCACATCGGCATTGGTCGGGACTTTGACCGAGAATCTGGTTCGCTCTGCGGTCACCGTGAGAATGTTGCGCAGATACTCCTTCAGACCCTCGACCTGGTCGGCCTGGCTCTGGTCGCCGGCCAGTTGCGCGATCTGCTGGATATAGACCTGGACCGACTGGTTCTGCGCCACGCCGAACAGCTCGCCGAACTGCTGGTCGAACCAGTCGTTGATGTCGGCGGCGCGGCTATCGGCGACGATGCCCATGCGGATGCGCCATTCGGTCTTCGCTTGCTCGCGCTCCTGATCGACGAACAGGCTCACGAGATACATGCCGATCAAACCGATCAGGACCAGGACGGCGACCGGGAACCAGATCTTCCAGTCGAGCTTCGGGCGCGCCGACTCCTCGACGATCGTGAACCGCGCCTCGGGCGCGGGCTGAGTGTCGCTGGGCAAATCCCTCTCCCTGGGTGATCCGGGCGCGTCCCCTTGGGCGCATCGGTGGGGGCGTTTCGCCGTCTCGTTCCGCCCGCCGCCCCCGCGGCGGTCCGGTTAACCATACGTCGTGCCGTGCTCGACCCTAGCACAATCGCCGTCCGGTCAAAAGGCGACGCCCAGCCTCTCGACGCGCGCGGCGGCGGCGCATAACATGCCGGCGCCGGCCAAGGGATGTGCGGTGGGGATGCGCGACCGGCCGGTTCGAGATCGAGGCGAGACGTCAAGCCTGGGCGGACGGGGGAGTCATCGCATGTCCGGCGCGGCCGGCCATACGCCACCACTGCGCACGCGCGGCAGGTCTGCGTGGGTGCTCGCGGCCGCGCTCGCCGTCGCCGGCGCCGCACCCGCCGAGGCACGCTCCTATCCCAACATCTTCGGCTCCAAGGAGATCTCGTCCAGCAATTGGGGCGTCCACAACAACGTCGTCATGAATTGGGAGACAATGCTGCAGCGCTGGGCCAACGGCGCGCCGTGCGAGAGCAGCACCTGCACCGCCAAGCCCTGGCCGGCATTGGTCGCCCAAGTGAAGGCCGCGGGCGATCCGATGGCGATGATCAAGGAAGCCAACCGCCTGATCAACGATCCCGCCCAGCATCCCTACATCGAGGACATCAACAACTGGGGCAAGCCGGAATACTGGGCGACGGCGTTCCAGTTCCTGAAGAAGAGCGGCGATTGCGAGGATTTCTCCATCGCCAAGTACATGCTGCTCAAAGCCGCCGGCATGCCGGTCGAGGACATGCGCATCGTCGCGGTGCGGATCCGCAGCCTCGGCGGCATCGGCCACGCGATCCTCGTGGTCTACCAGGGCAACGGGGCCTATGTGCTGGACAACCGCGTCGCCCCGGTGATGCAGGAATCGCTCGTTCGAGGCGAGTTCCAGCCCGCGATCTCGGTCAACGAGCAGTTCTGGTGGGTGCACCTGCCGAGCAGGTGACAGAAGTCAGAAGTCAGACAACGAACGCCTCTGACTTCCGACTTCTGACTTCCGACTTCACCCTTTCGGCGCATACTTCGCCAGAATCCGCTGCAGCGTCCGCCGGTGCATGCGCAGGCGCCGCGCGGTCTCGGAGACGTTGCGGTCGCATTGCTCGTAGACCCGCTGGATGTGCTCCCAGCGCACGCGGTCGGCGGTCATCGGCTGCTCGGGCGGTGGCGGGAGCGCGTCCTTGCGGTCGAGCAGCGCCGCCTCGACCTGGTCGGCATCGGCCGGCTTCGGCAGATAGTCGACGGCGCCGGCCTTGATCGCCACCACCGCGGTCGCGATGTTGCCGTAGCCGGTCAGCATGACGATGCGGCAATCCTCGCGCGCCTTGCGGATCTCCGGCACGATGTCGAGCCCGCTGCCGTCGGTGAGCCGCAGATCGACCACGGCGTAGCGCGGCGCTTCCGTTCGCGCCGCCGCCACGGCCGCTTGGACGCTCTCGGCCTGGGTCACCTTGAAGCCGCGCTTCTCCAGCGCCTGCGAGAGGCGCTGGCGATAGGGCGCGTCGTCGTCGACGATCAGCAGTGTCTTCTCCGTCGGGTTGGCGGCCAGGTGGTCATTCATGCTCCGATACTCCCTCGAATGCGCTGCGGGGCCAGGTGATCTCCACCTCGGCGCCGCCGAAAGCGTTGTTGCGAAAGGCGACCGATCCCCCGGACCGCTCGATCAGCTGCTGGGCGATGAAGATGCCGAGGCCCATATGGTCGCCGGTGCGTTCCGCCGCCCGGTCCTCGCCGCCGCCGCCGCGGGAGAGATAGGGATCCCCCAGCCGGTCGAGCAGGTCGGGCGGGAAGCCGACGCCGTCGTCGCTGATCGTCACGCCGACCGCGCGGTCGTTCCAGGCGAGCGCGACCTTCACCTCCTCGCGCGCGAACTCGATCGCGTTCTGCAGCAGGTTGCCGAGGCTGTGGATGAGCTCGGGCCGGCGCGGCAGCATGGGCGGCGTGGGATTGTTCGGATCGGGTCGCTCTTCGATGCGCAGCGCCACGGCGGGCCGGCGATGCGGCTCGGCCGCGAGCTCGACCAGCAGCGGCAGCGACACTTGGTCGAAATGTCCGGTGCTGCTTCCCTCCGGGCGTCGCGAAAGCTCGGTCAGGATTTCGCGGCAGCGGGCGCTTTGGCTGACCAGCAGATCGACATCGTCGCGCAGCGGGCTGTCGGGGGCCAGATCGCGCTGCATCTCGCGCGAGACCAGCGATATGGTGCCCAGGGGACTGCCGAGCTCATGCGCCGCGGCGGCGGCGAGCGCGCCCAATGAGGAGAGGCTCTGCTCGCGGTCGAGCGCCGCCTGCGCCGCGGCGAGCGCGTCCGACAGCCGCCGCGATTCCTGCGCCACGCGGTAGACGTAGGAGGTGATGAAGATGACGGCGAGCCCGAGCGCGATGGCGAGCCCGGTCACGAAATTCGGCGCGAGATCGAGACCCTCCTCGGACCAGGGCAACGGCAGGTGGAAGACCGCGAGCGCGTTGATGAAGGTGATGGCGAGCGCCGCCAGCCCGACCGTGCTGCGATAGCTCAAGGTCGTCGCCGAGACGGTAACCGGTGCCAGGATGAGGATCGCGAAGGGGTTGTCCAGTCCGCCGGTCAGGAACAGCAAGACCGAGAGCTGCACCATGTCGAAGGCGAAGTAGAGCGCCGATTCCCGGTCGGTCAGCCGCGCCGAGGCGCTGCGCCGGAGTTGTGCCGCCGCGGTGACGGCGGCGAGGGCGGCGACGGTGCCCAGCGCCCACCAGAGCGGCAGGCGGTAGCCCATCACGAAATGCACGAAGAGCAGGGTGGAGACCTGGCCGACGACCGCGATCCAGCGGATGAAAACGATGGTGCGAAGACGGATCCGGCCGCGCTGGCGCGGTAACCGAGTCGGTCGCACGGCCTTGACGTTCGATGCGCTGAGGGCGGCGTCCATGTCGTCGAATAGAGCCGGGACGCCCTCCTTTTGCAAGCCTCGCCATGATCGGTTAAGACTGGGGTCGCTCGGCGCATCGGCTTGGAATCGCGAGGAATTTGTGGCGGAATCGGCGGCGGAGGTGGTGGCGGTCGAGGGCCTCGAAAAGCGCTTCGGCGAGCTCGTGGCGGTGGATGGCATCGCTTTCACCGTCAAGCCCGGCGAGACCGTGGCGCTGCTCGGCGGCAACGGCGCCGGCAAGACCACGACCATTTCGATGCTGCTGGGGCTCTTAAAGCCGACGCGCGGCACGGTGCTTCTGTTCGGGCTCGATATCGCCCGCCATCGCCATCGGGTTCTCGGCAGGATGAACTTCTCATCGCCCTATGTGGAATTGCCGCATCGTCTCACCTTGCGTCAGAATTTGATGGTCTTCGCCAAGCTTTACGGACTCGGCGATGCCCGCAGCCGTATTGCCGAGCTTGCCAAGGCTTTGGAGCTCGGCGCATTGATCGACCGCAAAGTCGGATCGCTTTCCGCCGGGCAGAAAACCCGGGGAGCGCTGGCCAAGGCGCTGATCAACCGGCCCGATCTCCTGTTGCTCGACGAGCCGACCGCCTCCCTCGATCCCGACACCGCGGACTGGGTCCGGCACTACCTCGAGGTCTATCAGCAGCAGACCGGGGCCGCGATCCTGCTGGCCTCGCACAACATGGGCGAGGTCGAGCGACTGGCCGACCGGGTGCTGATGCTGCGCCAGGGCAAGATCGTCGATTCCGGCTCGCCCGACGATCTCCTCTTCCGCTACAGCCGGCAGAATCTCGAGGAGGTGTTCCTCGACATCGCCCGGGACCGGCGGGCGAACGGCGTCACCGCGGCGGCGGCGGATGAGGCATGAGCGCCGAAGCCCAGAGACTGAGCAGGGGGTCGCCCCGGTTCTCCCCCCGGTTCTCCGCCCGGTTCTCCCTGGGCCGGGTCGCCGCCATGTGCCTTCGGCATTTCTATGTGCTCAAGGGCTCCTGGCCTCGATTGATCGAGATGGCCTATTGGCCCACCATGCAGATGATCATCTGGGGCTTCTTCTCCACCTTCCTCTATCGCAACAGCACTTGGCTCGCCGGCGCCTTCGGCGTGCTGATCGCCGCCGTGATGCTGTGGGACGTGCTGTTCCGCGGTCAGCTCGGTTTCTCGCTCTCCTTCCTGGAGGAGCTTTGGTCCCGGAATCTCGCCAATCTCTATTGCAGCCCCTTAACGCCGCTCGAGCACGTGGTCTCGCTGCTGGCGATGGCGCTGGTGCGCGCGCTGATCGGCGTCCTGCCGGCGATGCTGCTGGCGATCCCGTTCTACCACTTCTCGATCTTCAGCCTGGGCCCGCCCTTGGGCGCGTTCTTCTTCTGCCTGCTGCTGATGGGCTGCAGCATGGGAATGGTGGTGACGGCGATGATCCTGCGCTTCGGCCTCGCCGCCGAGAATCTCGCCTGGTTCATCGTGTTCCTGCTGGCACCGGTGAGTGCGGTCTACTATCCGGTCTCGATCCTGCCGCCTTGGCTGCAGGTCATCTCGCATCTGCTGCCGTCGAGCTATGTGTTCGAGGGCATGCGGGCGGAGATGTTCGATCACGTCTTCCGCTGGGACCTGTTGCTGGCCTCGCTCGGCCTCAACCTGGTCTATCTGGTGATCGGGCTTGGCACCTATCTCTGGAGCTTCGCCCGCGCCCGGCAGCTCGGGCTCCTGCTGCAGGTGGGGGAGTAGCGGCCCGGCGCGTGCGTTCAGGCGGCCAGGATTCGCTCCGGCGGCAGGGTGACGATCGCCGTCGTGCCGGTCCCGGGTTTGCTTTCGAGATGCAGCGTGCCGCCGTGGAGCTCGACCAGCCGGCGGCTCAAGGGCAGACCGAGGCCGGTCCCGGTGCTGGCGCGGTCGAGATTGCCGTCGGCCTGAACGAACGGCTCGAACACCCGCTCGAGATCCGCTTCCCTGATTCCGACGCCGGTATCCGTCACCGCGATCAGCCGCGTCCCCGCGATCCCCGTGCAGCTCGAGATCTCGACGCGCCCACCCGGCGGCGTGAACTTGATCGCGTTCGAGATCAGGTTGAGCAACACTTGGCGCAGCTTGCGTTCGTCGCCGCGCAGCACGAGCCCGGAGTCGACCGGTTCCGCATGCAGCTCCACATCCTTGGTCTCGCTCTGGCCGCGCGCGATGCGGATCGCCGCGGCGATCAGCGGCGCCAGCGGGAACACCGCCTCGTCGAGCCCGACCGTGCCGGTCTCCAGCTTGGAGAAGTCGAGGATGTCGTTGATGATATGGAGGAGATGCCGGCCGCTTGAGCGGATGTCGTCCAGGTATTCGTCAAGCTTCATCGCTTTGCCGCCGCCCTCGACCTGCATGAGCAGGAGGTCGGAGAAGCCGATGATGGCGTTCAGCGGCGTGCGGAGCTCGTGGCTCACGGTCGCGAGGAAGCGCGAGCGCGCCGCCGCGGCCACTTCCGCCGCGTTGCGCGCGACGTCGAGCTCGATCAGGCGGCGTTGCGCCTGTTGTACGGTCAGCTCCAGGAGATGCGCCATGGCGCCGAAGCCGATGAACTTCTCTTCGGCCGCGATCAGGAAACCGGACTGGATCGCCGTCGGATATTCGCGGGCGATCAGCTGCTTGATCTGGTCGAGCGGCACGGCGCGATCGACCACCAGCGGATTGCGGTTGGCGAGCGGCCAGACCGGGCGGCGGTTGTAGACGTCGTACCAGAGCGGCTGGGCGAACGCGGAGAGGATGCGGTCGCGTTCGAGCGCGCCCAGCACGACGCCTTCGTCATCGACGATCGCGACGATCGAGGTCAGCGGCGAGCGCCGCAGGATCGACAGCACCTCGCCGCCGGTGACGTCGGGGCCGACCGTCGGCGCCGCTTCCACCATGTCGGCCGCGCACATGACGAAGGCCGAGCGCACCGGCGCCGCGTCGGCCGCGACGATCGGCACGGCAACCAGCGGAGCGGAGCTGGCCAATCCGTCGAGGACCGTGTCGAGCAGGGCGAGAGCCGATTTGTTCATGGCGCCATCTCATCACAAAATCGATGACAGCGGTATTAAGATTTCTGCTAACTCATTGGTTAAAAAGGGATTTATTGAGACTGTAGTCCGGAGAAGCTCGCGGAAAAGGTGTCGATCCCTAGATCCGGCCGGCGCAGGGAAAGGCCGGTCCGGCCCCTGCCATATCCTGAGGCGCTATTCTTAAGTTGGGGTAAAAGAGACGGCGATGCGTCCCTGGTATTTCTACCTGATCGAATGCGCCGACGGCGCCCTCTATGCGGGGATCGCGCTCGATCCCGAGGCGCGCTTTGAACAGCACCGGGCGGGCAGGGGTGCGAAATACACCCGTGCCAATCGCCCGGTGCGTCTGATCGGCTGGATCGCCTATCCCGATCGCGGCAGTGCGACGCGGGCGGAGATCGCCTTCAAGCGGTTGACGAAGGCGGAGAAGCTCGCGCGCCTCTCCGACTTCGCGCGCGCGCCTACTGCAGCGTGATGCCGTTGTCCTTGGCGACCTGGTCGTAGATCGAACAGGCCTTGTCGTAGTCGCCGTTGCCGAGCGCGGTGCCGCCCTCGTTCACCTTCTCATTGGCGGCGACGATCTTGTTCGAATCGTCCTGGGTGGTCGCCTGGCTCGCCTTCTGGCCGAGTGCCGTCGCAAGCTTCGTCATCTTGTCCACCGCCTCCTGCTGGGTGCAGGCGAGGGCGGGGGCGCTCAAAGCCGCGAGCACGACGAGGCTGGCGGCGAAACGGGTAAGCATGGATGTCTCCTGAGGATAGAGGGTTGGCGGGGATCGTTCTCCCTCGCCGCCCTTGGTCGTAGCACAGCGCGCCCCGGTTCAGGCCGCAATCTTGCCGGAGAGTGACCGCCGCCACGTTTCCGCGACCTTGCGCCCGGCCGCCACCTTTTCGGCGCCGGCGATCTTGGCGAAGCGGTGCAGGCCGTCGCGCAGCGCTTCGGGGTCGATCGGCTTCAGGAGATCGAGGCCGGTGATGCGCCAGGTTCCGTCCTCGCGCTTGCCGTCGATCAAGCCGATCACGTCGTCCCGCCAGAGGATCGGCAGGGCGAAGTAGAAGCGGCGCTTCTTCTGCGGCGTGTAGGCCTCGAACTTGTAGGTGAAGCCGTAGAGCGCGGTGAAGCGGTCGCGGTTGAAGAGGAGGTTGTCCAAGGGCGCGATCAGCCGGACCTTTTCGTCCGTGCCACGCGCGGCGGAATCCCAACCCGCACGATCCTTGGCGAGGTGGAACCAGGTCTCCTCGTCCTCGGCGCCCTGCACGGTGACATGCTCGATCAGGCCCTCGACGGCGGCGCGGTCGACCAGCTTCCGGCTTTCGGTCAGGCCTGGGCCGCGCCAGTTGCCGAAATGATGGTTGACCCTCTGCGCCAGCTGGTTGCGGCTGGCGATCTTCAGCACGTCGAGCGCCGACGTGATCATGAACCGATGATGATCCTTCGCCTTGATGCGCGGGTGTTTCAGCAGCTCCGGCGCCACCTTCTCGGTCAGATCGAACTGGCGGTGAAAGTTCTTGGTGCGCCCGCTGACCTGGACCTTGCCTTCGTAGAACAGATGCTCCAGCGCCTTGGTGGTGGCCTTCACCGTGTTGAAGCCGCCGGTGATGCGCTCGGCTTCGAGCTCGCCGGGGCTCACGGGGCCGCTCGCGCGGATCTGCTTCACCAGCTTGCGCTTCACCGGCTGCAGCTCGTCGTAATGCTGGGTGCCTTTGACCGCGAGATGGAAGTCCTGCAGGAACTGCGGCAGCCAATCGCGGCGCGTGGCGAAGATCGGGTAATGCGTCTCCAGCATCCGGCGCTCGCCATAGACCAGGCGGTAGAACTCGGCGACCGGCGCTTCGCTGCGCGCGGCCCACACGATCTCGTGGTTGCGCAGGCCGGTGCGGATGATGGAGTCGATCTGGATCATGCCGAGATCGACCGCGCGGTCGAAGGATTCCGCGGTCGTCCAGAACGGGCCGCGCAAACCGAGCCGGTCGGCCAGAAAGGCGCGGACCTCGGTGAGGGATTTCGGCGACGCCTTCTGCAAGCTCAGCTCTTCCCGCTCACTCCCGCCTCGGCGAAGCTCGCCATGCCGCTGTGGCAGGCGATGGCCGCGCGTACGATTGGGATCGCAAGGGCGGCACCGGAAGCCTCGCCCAAGCGCATGCCGAGATCGAGCAGCGGCACGCGGCCGAGCGCCGCCAGCAGGCGGCGATGGCCCGGCTCGGCCGAGCAATGCGCGACCCAGCAATGGTCGATGGCATGCGGATCGATGCGATAGAGCACCGCCGCGGCGGCCGTGGTGGCGAAGCCGTCGAGCAGCACCGGCACCTTGGCCATGCGCGCCGCCATGACGGCGCCGACGATCGCCGCCAGCTCCTGGCCGCCGAGACACTGCAGCACGCGCAGGGGATCGCTCTGCGCCTCGCGATGGCGCTTCAACCCCAGATCGATCACCTCGGCCTTCTTCTGCAGCTGTGCGCCGTGGACGCCGGTGCCGGGGCCGGCCCAGGAGGCGCCGCTCCCGCCGAACAGTGCCGCCGCCAAGGCCGCGGCGCTCGTGGTGTTGGCGATGCCCATCTCGCCCAAAGCCAGGAGATCGACCCCGGGCTCGACCGTGGTCATGCCATAGGCCATGGCGCGGGCGCATTCGCTCTCGGTCATGGCGGGTTGCTGCGTGAAATCTGCGGTCGGCTGGTCGAGCGCCATCTCGTAGACCCGGAGATCGGCGTCGGCATTCTTGCAGAGCTGGTTGATGGCGGCGCCGCCCGACGTGAAGTTCAGCACCATCTGCTTGGTGACCTCGGCCGGATAGGCGGAGACGCCGAGCGCCGCGACGCCGTGATTGCCGGCGAAGACCGAGACCCTGGGATGCTCGACCGTCGGCGGATGCTTGCCCTGCCAGGTCGCCATCCAGGCGGTGATCTCTTCGAGCCTGGCCAGGGCGCCCGCCGGCTTGGTCAGCACGGCTTCGCGCGCGGCCGTCCGCTTTGCCGCCTCGAGATCGGGACCGGGAAACTCGGCGATCAGGCGGCGCATGTCTGCGAGGTTATCGGTCGGGCGCATCTCATTCATGGGAAGAAGGTCTCTGCTGCGAAGTGAAACGGGTCGCCCGAGGCGATGGTCCTTGGCGGGCGCGGCCTTGTTGAGCCGCTTCCGCCTGTCCTATAAACGGAATGCCAGCGGACGTGAAGCGCACGGGCAGGGTTGCCGGGATCACTACT
>Ga0335069_10013742_pt1 | contig 11357 bp, 7 predicted proteins | sample Lox_Sample_11_FD_206714 | JGI IMG/M metagenome (GOLD analysis project Ga0335069, IMG submission 206714) | Soil microbial communities from Loxahatchee National Wildlife Refuge, Florida, United States - Lox_Sample_1.1 | ecosystem: Environmental > Terrestrial > Soil > Wetlands | place: USA: Florida... | reverse complement strand
CTTTCCCGAAGATGGAGAAAGGGGAAGGCCACCTGCCTTTCCGTGGCGTGCTATCCCTCTGGCGAGCCACGGAACCGGGGCGGTCTTCCGGCTTTCAGTAGCTATTCAGCCTGAGCTTTAGCGGTCGGCTGATGTTGGTGGTTCCGGGCATGCCGGTAGAGCCGCGGATGCCGGGTGGTGCGGTTGTGCGGGCGTTGGTGGCGCGGGTGCCGTCGGCGGTCGCGGCCGGCGTGCTGGTCAGGGTGGTGCGGTGGCCGGCGGGAGCCAGGGCCGGTTCTCGAAGAGCCAGGTGAGGGCGTCGAGGGCGTCGATACCCCATTTGGCGGCGGTGGACAGGTAGGAGCGGACGACCGCGAAGTCGGCCAGTCCGGCCAGGGTGCGCCAGGTCCCGCCGGAGGTGCGCTGCTGCACCTTGACCGGGCGGACGTCTCGTTCGGCCTGATTCGAAGTGAATCCGACGGCCAGGTCGGTGGTGAACCGCAGGATCATGTCCTCGTGGTCGCGAAACCGGCGGGCCAGGGTGCGGCCGTCCGCGGCGATCTGGCTGGTCTTGCCGGCGTTATCTGCCAGGCCTTTGGCGACCGCGCCGCGGTACCAGGACCGGATGCGGGCGAGCCGGTCGTCATCGAGGCTGGCCTGCCCGGCCGCGCGCGCCGCGGTGGCCTGGGCGTTGGCGTCGATGAGCAGGTCGGCCATGGACCGGGCCCACAGCTGGCCCTCGGGATCGAAGCGGTACAGCCCGGCCAGGTCGCGCAGCCCGTGCGCGCCGCACCAGGCGTGCAGCGCATCAGTGAGGTGCTCATATCCCTTGTAGCCGTCGCGGACGATGGTGCCCGTGTAGCCGGGCAGGATGCCGCCGGCGTCGATGGCCTCCTTGGTGCGGTCCCCGGTGTGCATCGCGGTGAGGAACTCGGTGCACGCCACGTGCACGTAGTGCAGCTTCCCGGCGGCCCGGGCGGGAGTCTCGTCGGCGTACAGCACCGGGACGCTGGCCAGCAGTTCCCGGACCCGGTCCACGAACGGGCCGAGCCGGGCGGCGGCCTTGCCGCGGACCCCGGCGACGAACCCGGCCGAGACGTTCACCCCGGTCAGCCGGGCGACCAGGCTGGCGGCCCGGGCAACGGGCAGGTAGTGCGCGCAGGTGGCCAGCGCCGCCTTCGCATGCACCAGCGGGCCGTACTGCACCCGGCCGGTCACCCCGTCCGGCGCCAGCCCGGTGCTGATCTCCCCGCACCCCGGGCACTGCTTCGCCGCGACCTGGTACTCGATCACTTCGGGCGGCGGAGGCGGGGAGGCCTCGAACACCTGCCGCTTCTGCGGCACGCCCAGCACCGGCTCGCCGGTCAGGTCATGCCCGCAGCAGACGCACGCGGCCGGGCCGCAGAACACCGTCTGGCCAGGATCGGGGGACTGCTTCAGCGTCGAGGACGGGGCGCCGGGCTGCTTGCCCGGCTTGCGGCCGGACCGGCCGCGCAGTGACCGGTCCTTCGGCTTCTTCGTATAGGGGCTGTCCGACGAGGGCGGCTTGGAGGAGGTGGATGAGTCCTTGTCCAGGCGCCGGCGCAGTTCCTCGACCTGCGCGGCCAGCGCCGCCAGCTGCGCGGCGGCCAGCTCATCGCGAGCCCGCGCCGCCTCCCGCAGCCGCGCGTTGACCGCCTCCAGCTCCGCGACCCGGGCACGCAGCCATGCCAGCTCCTCAGATGCGGGCGGATGGGGCGTACCGGGCACAAGCCGCACGCTGCCACAACCGGCGATCCGTCATCAACTCGACACGCCCAGCCGGCCAGCAACACTCCCGCAACCCCAGCCTGGTCAGCAACGATCACACCGTTCGTCACTCAGGCTGAATAGCTACGAACCGTGCGCCCAGGTGCCAGATAGGTGATCTTGGGCTGTGGCCCGGGCACGACGTGCAAGCGCCTGTTCCCTTACGGCATGATGGGTACTCGTGAGCGGCGGACCTTCAGCCGTGCGAGCCTTTCTCTCGCACGCCAGCGAGGACAAGAGGGAATTCGTCGAGCCGCTTGCTCGCGAGCTGGCTGAGATGGGCGTCGCGCCATGGCTGGACATCTGGGAGATAAAGCCAGGCGACAGCCTCGTTAAGAAGCTGTTCGACGAAGGTCTCGACACCGTCACCGCCGTCATCGTGGTGGTCTCGGCGTCGTCGGCGGCCAAGCCCTGGGTCCGCGAGGAACTGGACGCGGCCGTTGTCCGGCGCATTACCAGCAGCACACGGCTGATCCCCATCCGGCTGGATAACGCCCCTATGCCGTCCCCGATCCAGCACCTCATCTGGATCAGCGCCGAGCGGACGCCAGAAGGGATCCGGTCGGCGGCCGAGCAGATCACCGACGCCCTGTACGCGCGGGACAAGCGCCCCGCCGTCGCCCCGCTACACCGCCGCGGCGTCCATTCCTGGCCTCACACAGGCAGATTCCGCCTTGCTCGCCATCCTCATTGAGGAGGCCCTGGCCGCCGAGTTCCTGCAAGTCACGTGGCCCGTCGTCAGGGCAAAGGCGGAGGAAAGCGGCATGACCGGCAGCGCGGTCGAGGAGTCTTTCGCAGCGCTAGAGCAGAAGCGGATACCTCATACCTCCGCAATAGCCCCGCCAGCAGCTCCTGTCACCACCGCACCATGCAAGGCAGTCACCCGCTGTGATAACCCTGACAATTCAATCTCTGTACCGTCTCGGAGACGCGGGTGGACGCACGCAGATCAGCTAATTCTGGGGTTGGGGCGCGGATCCTGCGCGCCTTCTCGATACCGGCAGGCTAGAGATCTTGAATCGGTCTCGATGTCCCTGGTTAGTCGATCTCTACGTCGAAGTCCCAGGACACGATCGGCTTAGCGGCCTCGGGGGACCAGCGCAGGTCGCCGGCGCCGGTTGGCAGCACGTCCTTGACGATCAGGGTCACCTTCTGACCTGGGGGGATATCGGCGGGCAGGGCGCCCCCGCCCACGACCGTCACCGAAGGCCGGTGCAGCTTGCCCTGCTCATCGAGGATGGTGAAGGCGGCCTGGCTGAGCGGCACCGCGCCGGACGCGTTGACAAAGGTGATCGTGAACGTGCACGGTGTCGTCGCGGGCACCGGGAACTGGCCTTGCTGGGGCACCTGGGGTCCGACGGCGGTCGCGAGCACCTGCCCGCGGGCCAGCTGGACGCGGACCGAGTCGCCTTCGATCGCCAGCCACGGATGCGCGGCGCTGGCCTGGACCACCCGGCCGACGGACACGGTGGGCGTGGGCAGCCAGCTTGGCAGGCCGCCGTACCGCGCCGGCTGACTGTGCGGCAGCGCGAGGTACGCGCTGGCCGCCGCCGCCACCGCCACAAGGCCGGCCAGGATCAGCCGCCGGACCCTCGAGCCCTGCGAAGTCCGCATGCCGATGCGTGCGACCGCGCGTGCGCCGGATCCGCTGACCCGGCGCACGCCCGGCTGGGGCGCTGTTCTCACAGCACAGCCATTCTCACCCGCTCTGCTCGGCCGCGCGCCGCCGACGGCGGTGACGGCCGAGCGCAGGCACTGCGCCGAAGACGGCCAGCCCGGCGAGCGGGGCGGCCCACAGTCCGCCCGCTCTGTCGCCGCCGTCTCCGAACCCGCGCACGTTGGTGAACACGTCCGGACCGAAGTCCGCGAGGCCCGCCTGAGCCGCGTAGCCGAGGTGGCCGTGCCCGTCCAGGCCAGGCGAGGCGTGCCCGACGCTGAACATGTCCTCCATCGTGCGCAGCCAGCTGTAGTGGTTGTAGAAGACGTTGCTCACCGAACCCGGTCGGATGAACGGGCTGATCAGCACGCTGCCGGTGTCACCGCCGCCGTTGGTGGGGTCATCGGCGTTGAACAGCGGGTCGGTCGATGGCGTGCGCGCCCCCAGCGTGATCCCGCTGACCGCGCCGGTCGTGTCGAGCGGGGTTCCCGCCGAGTCGACCAGGGTGAACGATCCGGTGTCGACGAAGCCGCTCGGGCTCGGGGCCGTGGCCTGGACGAAACTGTCCGTCACCGGTCCGACGAAGGCTCCGGCCGGGATGCCGGTGCCGGTCACCGAGCGGCCATTGTCGGTGGCCACGATCGAGTTATCCGCGATCGCCGAGGTGCCGGCCGCGGCGGTCGCCGTGGCGTCGGTCCGTGCGCCCGGCACGGGGTTGCCGCCGCCGAGCAGGCAGGTGCCTGCCGGCTTGGCCGGAACCGTCTGCGCGACGCAGTTGGCCGGGCGGTCGACAAACGCGTTGTCACCGGGACCTGGGTACAGCGCTTGCCCGTTGGCGCCGCGCGCCAGCGGCGTATTGGGTCCGACGGGCTCGAAGTGGACGTTGCGGCCGAACAGCGTCTCGCCCGCCGTGTCCGAGGCGACCGAGGTCTCCCCGTCCGGCGCGACGATCGTCGAGTTGGCGAAGCTGTTGCCGGTGTAGGTGAACGGCGGGAACGCCTCGTCAAAGGTGACGTCGATCAGGCCGCCGTCCTTGAACGCCGGCGACGCCTCGATCTCGGGGATGACGTGCTGGAGGAACAGGTCCGAGGCGTACAGTCCGCCGGTGTAGTTCACCGGCGCGTTGGGGGTGTTCGGGTCGGAGAAGCCGCCGGAGAGGTTGTTGCCGTGGCAGACCGCGTCGTGCGCGTCGCTGCAGTTGTTCGGTGAGATCCAGCTGAAGGCCGGCGTCGTCGACTCGCTCTGCAGGTCGTGGAAGAGCCCGTTGGACGGGCTGAACAGGTTCGCGATGCGGGTGGCGCAGTCGCCGGAGTTCAGCATCGAGTCAAACCACGGGAACGGGAAGTGCTTGGGCACGTACTGGTCGGTCGCGTTGGCGCTGCCCGGATTCACCTGCGTGGTGCTGCCGGTCGCGCCGGGAGAGCTGTACGGCGCGCCGCAGAACTGCGCGCCCGCGCTGTGCGCCGGGCCGCTCGCGTCGGGGTTGCCGAGGTCCTGCGCGTAGCCCTTCCAGCTGACCTTGGCCGCGTCGAACTGGTTGAACAAGGTCTGCACCGATGACGGGTACACGCACCCGTTCGTGCCAGGGGCCGCGTTCGCGCCCTGGGCGGAGACGAACTGGCCGTAGTCTGCATTCCGGGACGGTGAGCCGGAGAGGTCCACGCTGCCGGAGAACGTGTCGTAGAACGGGCAGTCGGCCTGGGTGTCCGGCTCGGTGGCCTGGCCGCTGACCATCGAGATGTAGTTGTCGAGAGAGAAGTGCCCGGTCCCGTAGTAGTTCCGCAGCAAGACACCCTGGGCGGGCAGCGCCTTCCACAGGTAGGTGTTGTTGTTGAGCCCGGTGAAGGTGGCGTCGAAGGACTTGTTCTCAAGGATGATCAGCCAGACGTGCTTGATCTTGCCCGGCTTGATCCCGAGGCCGTCCGGACCGCGCGCGGCAGCGGAATTGCTGCCCGCGGTGGAAGCGCTGGCGGCCGCCGCTGGCACGCCCAGCACGGCGGCGGCCAGCACGCAGGCAGCGGCGGCCTTGACGGCCTTCCGGGCCGAGGCTGACCTAGAGATAGGCATCATGGATGCTGGAATAACAGCCCAAGGCCACCAAATAGTAAACAGGAAGTAGAACCTGGGCGAACACGTCCGCGCAAGAACTAAGAAATCGCCGCCATGGCCAGCCATCGCGGGTCGGTGCACACACCGGCGCAACCGGCTGCGATCACATGATCTGCGCACCGCGGACCGCCCGCGGGAGCAGTGATTGTCGCCTGCTTCAACAACATCGCGATCGCCAACATCGTGATCCCGGCGACCTCCGAGCGTCGCTCGGGAATCCTGAAGCCGACATCCCTCGAAGAACCCCATCATGATGACCTCAGGCTCCTTCCAGTGTCTGGTTGACCTGCCGCACCACGCGCCCGCGCCGAACCTGTGTGGTCTGCCGATGACGTACTGCAAAGTGCTGTCCGGCCCGGTGTGCGACAGCCGGGCCGTGCGGACGAAGCGGCGCGGGCTTGTCTCCTCGACCGAGAGGTTGGTGATCGTGCTGCGCTGGTAGCGGCCGGGCATGGCCTGCCAGAAGCCCAGTACCGCGCCGCGGCCGCGGATCCGTGCGCAGGACAGCGGGGGCGGAGGTACGTAGTCGACGTCGTCGGCGAACAGGGCCAGGACCGCCTGGAAATCGCCGCGGTTGAATGCAGCCTCCGCACGGTTGAAGGCGCTGGCCAGCCCATGTCACGGCCGCAGCCGCCCGGACGGCCCGCGACGCGGACACACCAGATGCTGCTGGCGGTGCTCGGCACGGCGGGCGGAGCGCCGTCGCGCGTGAACTGCGGGACGCGGTGCTGCAGCGCGGGGACTTCCGGGCCAGCCGCGAAGAACTGACGCCGCGCGGCGGAGACCCGCTGGCGGCGCTTCCGGTCGTGGTAACAGCCATAGCCACCCTGCTGCGGCCCGCCGCGTAGCAGCAGCTCGAGGCATCCGCCACTGATTGTCCGGAACCTGCGGCTGCGGGGCGGTCGCCGAGGCCCGGGCGGCTGGAGTCAGCTGACAGCGACAAGGGCCCGCGGCGGCCGGGCCGGGCACCGGGCAGGCCTTTAGGGCAATTGCGGCAGGCCGTTCGCCTCTGGTGGCGTGCGTCTTGTGGCTGGACGGTGAAATCGGCACCTTGGGGCTGGCATGGCTAGGGAAACAGATCGGACGGTCACGGATGGCGCCGACGGCGCCGCGCCTGACCGCGGGCCGACGGAACGCAGATCCGGGGGTGCCCGCGCTGGTCAGGACTGGCTGGATGGGCTTTTCCGGCCGGTCCATTACGCTCGCAGCCGGGACAGCTACCGTCCGCCCCCGGGCCCGTACCGTCGGCTGAGCCGCCGGCTCGGGCCTGCAGCCACGTCGTTGGGCCTGGCCCCGGAAGATGTGATCACCGTGGAGGTTCCGGGACGTCGCTCTGGCCTGATCCGCCGCACCACCATGGTCCATGCGGTATGCGACGGCGGCCACTACGTGGTGTCCCTGGCCGGTGAATCGGACTGGGTACGTAACGTGCGGGCCGCGCGCGGCCAGGTGGTGATCGGCGGCAGGCGGCGGCGAGCGGCCAGGCTGGCCGAGGTGCCGGTGCCGCAGCGGGCTGCGGTCATCCGCGCTTACCTGCTGCGGCGGGGCAGGCGTCCGGGTTCGCGGGCAGTGGCCCGCGAGGCCCGTTATTACTTCGGCGTCGGCGCAGAGGCGTCGCTGGAACAAATCCGGGGTGTGGCCGGGCACTATCCGGTGTTCCTGATCGAGTACGCCGGCGATGCGGGCGCCCGGCCGGAGGAGATCGCCTCGGGCGTGTACCGGGTGGAAGCCGGGCCCGGGACCAATGTGTACCTGGTGCGGTCCGGGACGGGCTGGGTGCTGATCGATACCGCCTGGCCGCGCCGCGGACGGCTGATCAAGGCGGCGGCAGAGTCGGTGTTCGGGGCGGGCACCCGTCCCGAAGCGATCGTGCTGACGCATATCCATCCTGATCATTCCGGCTCGGCGCTGGAGCTGGCCCGGATGTGGGACCTGCCGGTCTACGTACACCCCGGCGAGATGGTCCTGGCTCTCGGCGGGTACCAGCCGGAATACGCCAGCCCGCTGGACCGCTGGCTGATCGCCCCGGTGCTGCGGCTGGTCCCGCGCCGGATGGTCGAGGCGAGCCGCTCCCGGAATAGCCTGGAGGGCACCGCCCGGGCGTTCGACCCGGCTGCTGGCGTGCCCGGCCTGCCGGACTGGCAGGCGGTGCCCACCCCCGGCCACACTCCCGGCCACCTGGCGTTCTTCCGCGGCAAAGACCGAGTGCTGATCACCGGCGACGCCGTCTTGACCGTAAACGTCAACTCGGTGCCCCGCCTGCTGACCGGCAAGCGCGAGGTCGCCGGGCCGCCCTGGATCTCCACCTGGAACTGGCCAGCGGCCAAGGAGTCCGTCGCCGCGCTCGCCCGGCTCAACCCCGACGTGCTGGCGTGCGGCCACGGCCGGCCCATGACCGGGCCCCGTGCCGCGGCGGGCCTGACGTCGTTCTCCAGCCGGTCCTGCCCGCAGCCGGCCCCGTGCCGCACCCGCAACGGCGGGACCGCCAGCACCAGACCGGCGGGCGGCCTGACCCGGCTGCATGCATGGGGCTCCTGGGGGGCCACCAGCGAAGAACAGAAGATGCCGCTCCCGGGAGACGAGCTCGTGCCAATGCCACTGGTACAGACCACCCACGCCGTGACGATCAACGCCCCGCCACAATGGGTGTGGCCCTGGCTGGTCCAGATCGGCCAGGGACAGGCCGGCTTCTATTCGGATTCCAAGTTCTGGGACAGGTGCGTGGACTGGTATTACCGCCGCCTGTCCGGGGAGCAGCCCGGAACGGCGGCCGGTTACCACATCGCCGCGGACGACCGGATCGTCCCCGCCTGGCAGAATCCGCGAGCAGGCGACATCATCGCTGACGGCCCGCCGGGAACCGCCTGCTACGTCGTCCGGCAGGCCGAACCGGGCCGATCCTTCGTCCTGTTCACCGACACCCACCTGCGGTACCTGCTGCCCGCCAGCCTGCGCGGCAACCCACGGCTGGGCATATCCGGCGAGATCAGTGCCAGCTACCTGCTGACCGAACCCCAGCCCGGGACGACCCGGCTGATCCGGCGCATGCGGCTCAACTGCCAGCCGTGGCCCTTCCGCGTGTACGCTGTCCCGATCGTCCTGATCTGGGGCGAGGCCATCACGGCACAGAACCTGCTGCGCGGGATCAAGAGGCGAGCCGAAACCACGCAGCAGCAGGACTGGCCTCAGGCAGGCAGCACGGGCGGCGCCGGTCGCGGCAGTGGCCAGACCGTCACGAGATGAACAGATCACCGTAGTCGTACCGATTTCTGGGCATAGTCCGGACGCGCGCGCCCGCACGGCATCCGGCCCAGCCCCGCACGCAGACAGATCCGGTACCTGCCGGTGGTTGAGCGTCTGGGCGCGGTGATACTTGATTCACGCAGGATCCCTGCCGCCTGCAGGTCGGCGAGCCGCGGCTGGGTCCGCCGCCTCGCCTGACAGCAAACCAGGAGGGCGACCATGGGCGAGGTCCAGATCCCGGCCCCGCGGCCATTGCGCGGCTACCTGGCAACACCCGCAAGTCCTGGGCCCTGGCCGGGCGTCGTGGTCATCCATGACGCCGTCGGCATGACGCCGGATCTGCGCGCGCAGGCGGAATGGCTGGCCGGTGCGGGGTATCTCGCGGTGGCACCCGATCTTTACTCCTGGGGCGGCAAGCTCCGCTGCGTCGTCTCCACCATCAAGGACATCGCCCGGGGCCGGGGCCCTGCCTTCGACGACATCGACGCCACCCGATCCTGGCTCGCAGACCAGCCCGGCTGCACCGGGCACATCGGAGTGATCGGTTTTTGCATGGGCGGCGGATTCGCTGTCGTCCTGGCGGCCGGGCACGGGTTCGAAGCCTCGGCTGTCAACTACGGGGCGCTGCCCAGGAACGCCGAGGACCTGCTCGGGAACGCCTGCCCGCTGGTGGCCAGCTACGGTGCCCGTGACCGGTCGGTGAGGGACGCGCCGGCCCGGCTGAAGCGGATCCTGGACGGAAGCGGCATCGACAATGACGTGAAGGTGTACCCAGGTGTCGGTCACTCGTTCATGAACGACCATCCCGGCAAGCTGGCCACCTTCGCGGGCGCGGCGGGTAAGGATGCGGCGCTGCCCCGGGTGTTCACGGTCGTCAGCCTGCTCAGCGGGCCGCTGATCGGGATGGGCTTCGACGAGCAGGCAACGGGCGACGCCAGAGCCCGGACTGTCGCCTTCTTCGACAGGCACCTGAGGCCACCGGCTCCCTGAGATCCGCGCCCTGAACTCGGCATGTGCGCAAGGCTCGCGGCTCAGGCGCGAGTCCGCTGGTGCGCCAGAACATGCGCCCGGCTGCCGGCTGTCGAGCAGGCCGGCCAGGCCGCTGATCCGACGCTCATAATATTCCTTCTGACGCGGCTTCAGCGGCCACATCAGCATCAAGTCCGCCGAGATAACCAGCGGATGTGCGCGGGCTCGCGTGGCCGTCGACGACGCAGCGTTATTACCGTCAAGGGGTTGGGCCTGCGCGGGGCGCGGTTGCGCTCCTTCGAGCCTCGGTGCACGACCTGGCAGCCCGGCCGGTGCGCGAGCGGCGCTATCCGGCAGCGACGATCTGGCGGTGCAGGTCCAGCAGCCCCGGAATCTCGTCCCGGCCCGCGCGGCCCATCCCGCATTCGGTACAGATGCCCCAGCCGCGGCCGCCGCCGGGGCTGGCCGCCAGGGCCGCATCGATGAGCCCATGAAGACGGCGTCGTAGCGGCGGTCCGGCCGCCAGGCGAACAGATCGGCCTGTATGAAACGCACCCGGCTGCTGGTGATGCGGGCCGCCGCGATCGCCAGCATCTCCGTGGACGCGTCGACGGCGGTAACGTCGGTCGCGTGCCGGAGCAGCGCGCTCGTCCACACGCCGGGGCCGCAGGCTAGCTCAAGCACGCTGCCTGCTGGCTGGAATCCCTCAAGTGCTTCGGCTAGCTCGCCGACACCGGGAAGGTCCAGTCCCTGGCTGAAGTAGTCCGGGGCTAGCGCCTGATAGTAGGCGCGCTGCTCAACCAGGAGACTGTCAATTGCCGGCTCTGTGCTCATGGCGTCAACGATGAAGGCTGCCCCAGGGGCAAAGTCAACAACCGCCTGCCGCACCTGCCCTGTCGGCCAGGCCATCACAGCCACCGGCCCGAATGCGCTGCCGTCACCGGGTTCTTGAGGGCGGCGCCCAGACCCTGCAAGGCCTGACACTTCCCAGATCACAGAGGGTAACCAGGGCCAGATCCCCTTCCCACGATAGATCGCCGATTCGGGGACGCTGATGGCTGTGCCTTCAGCATGAATTCCTGCGCGCAGGTAGTCCGGTTCTGTGCTTCCTGCCTGGCCCGGGCGCCGATCGCGCCTTCACCGTCAGATCCGGGCCGTTGTCGGTCCTCGCTGCCCGGGGCGGCTGGCTGTCCGAGGGACCGCAGCTGCCGCGGCAGCCACCGCCGACCGCCGGCAGGCGTGGTGTTGATACGGGCCCGGACGAACCGGACCGGGCTGTCCGGGAAGCGTGACCGCGCACGCCGTCAACCCTGTCGTGAGCGCCGCGGATTGCCTGAACCGGGACAGGCAGTGGCCGCTCGGGATGACACAGCGTCACGAACAGCCCTTTCCGTGTCCGCGGCACTCACCGATCCAGGTGGCGGGCCATTCCGCGCGGTTACCTGCTGGCTGTAGCGAGGCGACGTCCGGTGTTAGTCTGCGTCGGTGGGGGAGGTTGGTTCGGCAGGGCCGGAGGCTGGCGCGAGGGTTCGCCGCGCTGAACTTGTCGCCCTGTTGTCGCTCGGGACCGACCTGGGTCTCGGGCAGCCGATGGAGCACATGATCCGGGCGT
>Ga0335069_10013741_pt1 | contig 11357 bp, 7 predicted proteins | sample Lox_Sample_11_FD_206714 | JGI IMG/M metagenome (GOLD analysis project Ga0335069, IMG submission 206714) | Soil microbial communities from Loxahatchee National Wildlife Refuge, Florida, United States - Lox_Sample_1.1 | ecosystem: Environmental > Terrestrial > Soil > Wetlands | place: USA: Florida... | reverse complement strand
GAGTACGGGGGCCTGAAGCTGGAACAGGCCAAGCGGCTGAAGGACCTGGAGCGGGAGAACTCGCGGCTTAAGCGGCTGGTGGCCGAGCTCTCACTGGACAAGCAGATACTGCAGGACGTGGCACGGGGAAACTTGTAAGCCCACAGCGGCGGCGTTGCGCGGCACGCAATGCACGGCAGGAGTACGGAGTCTCCGAGCGCCGGGCGTGCCGGCTGCTGGGGCAATGGCGAGGAACGCAGCGATACCGACCGATCGTACGAGCCGATGAGGATGAGCTGACCGGGGCGATCATCGCCCTGGCCAGCCAGTATGGCCGCTATGGCTATCGCCGGATCACGGTGGAACTGAACAAGGCGGGATGGGCGATAGGCAAAGACCGGGTGGAGCGCATCTGGCGGCGGGAGGGGCTAAAGGTGCCGCGCAAACAACCCAAGCGGGGACGGCTGTGGTTGAGCGACGGTTCGTGTGTGCGGTTAAGGCCACAGCGTCCCAACCACGTATGGAGCTACGACTTCGTCAGCGGGGCAACGCATGACGGCAGGAGCTTGAGAATGCTGACCTTGATCGACGAGTACACGCGAGAGAGTCTGGCGATTCGCGTGGACCGGCGGCTGCGCAGCCAGGACGTTATCGAGACACTGGCGGATACAATGTTGGACCGCGGAATACCGGAGCACATCCGCTCGGACAACGGGCCGGAGTTCGTAGCAAAGGTGCTGCGGAGATGGCTGTTAGGGTTGGGGACCAAGCCGCTGTACATCGAGCCGGGCAGCCCGTGGGAGAACGGCTACTGCGAATCGTTCAACGGCAAGCTGCGCGATGAGTGCTTGAACGGTGAAATCTTCTACTCGCTCAAGGAGGCGCAGACCGTAATCGAGCAATGGCGAGTGCACTACAACACGGTCCGGCCGCATTCGTCACTGGGTTACAGGCCGCCGGCGCCGCACACCATCATCCCGCCTCCGGTGGAGACCCCGCCGGCGGGGTCTCCACCGGAGCTTGAAAATCAACCTTGGACTAACTTATGAAGTGGTACAGAAAATCGGGCAGGTCAGGTCCGCCGCTTGATCCAGCGCCGGTCTTGGCCGCGATCGCGGAAGCTGGGTCGTCGGTTCCGCCATAAGCGGTCGAAAGGCCGTCAATGAAATCCGACGACAGTCCGGTCGGCCCCCGAACCTTGGTGCCGAGCAAAAATGCGAAAAGGCGCCGCTCCTTTGGATCAAGCTCTCCGATTTTGCAGGCGGCCCGATTCGATACTGCAACGAATTTCGGGTTGACAAAAAGCGAAGATTTAGCGAAAAAGGTTGTGTGCTCGCCGCTGGACCAGCTCCTGCCTTAAACGGCACCTCAAACCCCGCTCGTGCCTTTCTGGATCGCCATCCAGACTTGGCCGATCGTGCTGGATTCCTTGAGTTTACACGGTGTTTTAGTGGTCCTGAGCTTCCCGCTCAAACCCCGCGATTAAGCTCGAACATCGCACCCTTGGATGCTCTGCTGCGGGGCGGAATCGCGCGCGGCAGGATCAGCGAATTTGTCGGCCGCGCGAGTTCTGGGAGGACGAGTCTTGCCGCCGCGTTTGCCGCTTCGGTAACCATGTGCGGGGCGGTCGTCGGATGGATCGATTCGGAGGGCGCCTTCGATCCCGCTAGCATGGCCGCCGCAGGCGTCGATCTCGCGCGACTCCTGTGGGTCTCGGTGCGTAATGGCACTGACTCACGTCGTTTCCAAAGACACGCGCTCACGCCATTTGCACGCCGACGCTCGATACTCCTCAAGGCTGGCGAACTTATGCTCGACGCGGGCGGCTTCGGCCTCGTCGTAATCGATTTTGGCGACCTCAGGTATCCGCTCCCTAAAGGTGCCGCGCTGAGGCTAGGGCGGGCGACAGAGCGAAGCGGCACTGCCGTGATCGCACTCGCCTCGCAGCGGATGTGCGGCACGTTTGCCGCATTGAGCCTCGCGGTGAACCGGGCCGGGGCATCGTTCAGCCGCATCGAGGTTGCCGCGCCCGCGATTTTCGACGGGCTGCGATTGGAAGCGACAGTCTCGCGAAACAAGTTCGGCGGCTCGTACGCAAGCGCGATGGTCGATGCGATGGCCGATCCGGTTGGACAGATTGCGGTGCCATTAGCATCCGCGGCGAAGAGCCGTCCGACCGCCATGGTGCATCATGGAGGCCGGAATTGATGCCGTGCAAGTTCGATGGGTCGTATCGCATGCATATTTGTTTCCGATTTTTCGATCGCCGCGATTGTCCGCGCCAATCCCGCTCTCGAAGGCGCGACGCTGGCACTGGTTGAATCGCTTGCTCCGCACGCCGAACTGATCGCTGTCTCATCGCGTGCCCGCGCCGTCGGCATCCGCGCCGGGACGACGATTGCACAGGCGCGCACGATTTCATCCGAGCTGGCTGTCGCGCTACGCTCTCTAGCCGCGGAATCGTTGGCAACCGATGCGCTTGTCGATGTTGCCGAATCGATCTCGCCCGTCGTCGAGGTGGGGCCGCCCGGGTGCGTATGGGTGGACCTTGCGGGGATGGAGTGGATTCATTCCGAGGAAAAGGAAATCGCGGCCGAGATTGTTCGTCGCGTTCGGCGAATAGGAATGGAAGCTGCCGTGGGAATCGCCGCCAACATGGAGATCGCGCGGCTGGCGGCGCGCGGCGGCGAGATTATCGCACCGGGTATGGAGCGCGATTTCCTGAATCAACGTCCGCTTGGCGCGCTCGACCTAGGCAACTCAGACGGTGGTGATCTTGAAACGAGCCTTACGCGGCTCGGCTTGAATACGCTCGGCGACCTCGCTCGCCTCAGCCCCGAAGTAATCGGAACACGCTTCGGTCGCCGTGGCGTCGAACTGGTACGGCTGGCGCATGGCGGAAACTCACGCCCGCTGATGCCACGTCGCGCCCTCGAAATCTTTGCCGAGGCGATCGATCTCGAATACGGAATCGAGAAGCTGGAGGCAATGGGCTTTGTCGTGCGGCCGATGCTTGAGCGCATTGCCGAGCGGCTCAATATCCGCGGGCTGGTCGGCGGCGATATCAACCTCGTGCTCGGACTCGACGGCCATCGGATGGACAGCCGGCGGATCGCGATCGCAGCGGCGTCGAACGAAGTCCACGCGATGCTGGCGCTGATAAATCTGGCATTGGAAGCCGCGCCGCCCGGTGCAGCGATCGAGTCGATCAGAATCGAAGTCGAATCGCGAACGCCGCGCCCCGCGCAATCCGACCTGTTTGCGCCGCCGTCCCCGGCTCCCGACAAGTTGCAGGTCACGCTCGCGCGGCTTTCGGCGTTATGCGGCACCGAGAATGTCGGCGTGCTGCGCCCGGAGAACTCGCATCGGCCCGAAGCGGTACGCCTCGATCCGTTCAATCCGCCGCCAGCGCCATCGGCCCCACTCAATGGAACAGCCGCGAAGAACGTCGCGCAGCTTGTCGTCCGCGCGATTCGCCCGGCCGCGGAAATCGAAGTGATGTGTTCGCGGGGGATGCCGGAGTTTGTGCGCGGAACGGACTTGGGCGGGCGGGTCATTTCGTTTGCGGGGCCGTGGCGGCGCGACGGCGAATGGTGGTCCGGTGCGTCAGGCTTCGCTCGCGATTATTACGAACTTGCGCTTGACGATGGCGGCGTTTATCGCATTTTCCGCGATTTCAACTCCGAACGCTGGTACGCGGACGGCGTGTATGACTAGCGATTACATTGAACTGCGGACGCGGAGCGCGTTCAGCTTCCTTGAAGGGGCGACCACGCCCGAAGATTTGGCCGCGCGGGCGGCCGAACTCGGCTACGGCGCCCTTGCACTTGGCGACCGCGATGGACTTTACGGCACGCCGCGATTCCATCAGGCCGCCAAGAGTGCCGGCATCAAGCCGATCGTCGGCGCGGAACTGACGCTCGACGACGAAAGCCGCCTCTACGTTCTGGTTCCCAATCGCGCGCGTTACCGGAACCTATGCCGGATGATTACCGACTCGAAGCTGCGCGCCGCCAAGGGACAGGCTCGCATTACGATTGCCGATCTGGAACGCCACGCGAGCGGGCTAATCTGTCTCGCTGGTGGCGCGATGAGTCCGCTTTCGCGGATGCTTGTGCGCGGCGGCGATCCGCTTCCACTCTGCGACCGATTGCGCGCAATCTTCGGCGCGGAGAATTTCTATATCGACTTGCAACGCCATCTTGACGCGGACGGGGAACGGCTTAACCGCAAACTCTATGCGCTTGCCGAGTCAGCGCAGCTTCCGATTGTAGCGAGCAACGACGTATACCACGGCGGAACCGATCGCCAGCTACTTGATGTGCTTACCTGCATCCGGCTTGGCACTACGCTTGAAGAAGCAGGCCGCGCGCTGTGGATCAACAATCAACGCCATCTAAAGCCGCCCGCTGAAATGGCCGCCCTGTTCCGCGATTTACCCGGCGCTATCGCCGCAACCCGCTCGATTGCCGAGCGATGCGCCTTCACGCTGGCTGACATGGGCTACCGCTTCCCCGATTACCCGCTCCCGCCCGGAGAAACGCCTGACAGCTATCTACGCATCCTCACCTACGCCGGTGCGCGCGATCGATGGGGCAAATCGCTCGATAATCGCACACGCCGCCAACTCGAACATGAGCTTGGAATAATCGAACGGCTCAAGCTGGCTGGCTACTTTCTAATCGTGTGGGACATTGTGCAATTCTGCCGTGAGAGTCGAATCATGGTGCAGGGGCGCGGTTCAGCCGCCAATAGTGCGGTCTGTTACGCGCTCGGAATCACCGCGATCGACGCCGTGAAGATGGAATTGCTCTTTGAGCGATTCCTTTCGGAAGAGCGCGGGGAATGGCCGGACATTGACCTTGATCTGCCAAGCGGCGACCAACGCGAAAAGGCGATCCAATACGTCTATCAACGATACGGCGAACGCGGCGCGGCGATGACCGCGAACGTGATCACGTATCGTACCCGTAGCGCCGTGCGAGAGGTTGGCAAGGCGCTTGGCTTCACCCCCGATCAAGTCGATCGACTGGCGAAGCTAAATCAAGCGTTTGAGTTTCGCGATCATCACGATAACTTACCCGCGCTGCTCAAACGCGGCGGCGTTGATGCCGAAGCGCCGCGAATCAGCTTACTGGTTGATCTAGTGCGGAAGATTCAGAGCATCCCGCGCCATCTAGGACAGCACAGCGGCGGCATGGTGATCGCGGCACAACCGCTTGATGAAATCGTGCCGCTGGAACCCGCTGCGATGCCGGGACGTGTTGTAATCCAATGGGACAAGGACGATTGCGCCGATTTGGGGATCATCAAAATCGATCTGCTTGGCTTGGGGATGTTTGCCACGCTGGAAGAGGCGATTCCGATGATCCGCGAGCATGAAGGCGTCGAAATCGACCTTGCGCATCTCCCGCCTGACGATCCCGCCGTTTACGAAATGCTCTGCAAGGCGGATACGGTTGGCGTGTTCCAGATCGAGAGCCGCGCGCAGATGGCAACGCTGCCCCGGATGAAGCCGCGGCGCTTTTACGATCTGGTGGTCGAGGTCGCAATCATCCGGCCCGGCCCAATCGTGGGGAAGATGGTCCATCCCTATCTCGATCGGCGCAACGGCCGCGCGCCCGTCACCTATCCTCATCCGTCGCTCGAACCGATCCTCAAGCGGACGCTCGGCGTGCCGCTCTTTCAGGAACAACTTTTGCGAATCGCGATGACGGTTGCTGGATTCAGCGGCGGCGAAGCCGAAGAATTGCGCCGCGCGATGGGCTTCAAGCGGTCTGCCGAGCGCATGGAAAAGATTGAGGCGCGGCTACGGACGGGCATGGCGCGCAACGGACTCACCGGCCGGCTCGCGGACGATATTGTCAATTCGATTACCGCGTTTGCGTTGTACGGGTTTCCCGAATCGCACGCCGCGAGCTTCGCGCTGATCGCGTATGCGTCGGCGTACCTCAAGCGCCATCATCCTGCGGCCTTCTTCGCCGCGATGCTAAACTGCTATCCGCTCGGCTTCTATCATCCATCAACACTCGTTAAAGACGCGCAACGGCACGGCGTTACAGTCCTACCAATTGACGTGACGCGCTCTCGCTGGAAATGCACGATCGAAAGCGGGGCGCTCAGGATGGGCCTCAAGTATGTGGCCGGGATGCGCGAAGAAATCGGACGGCACATAGAGAGCGAACCCTCTGCGACGGCAGGCTCCGCGCGCCGGTTCGAGTCGATTGCCGATTTCGCCGCGCGCGTGGGGCCAAGCCGCCGCGAACTCGATGCGCTCGCTTATGCGGGAGCGTTTGCGGCCTTTGGCCTTGCCCGGCGTGACGCGATGTGGAACGCGGCGGCGGTTGAGCGCGATCCGAAAAGCATCCTTGCGGGCGTGAAACCGCGTCCGGCGACCGCGCCGCTTCCCACGATGCTGCCGATCGAAGAAACTTGCGCCGACTACTCGGCAACCGGCGTCACCACGGGGCCGCATTTAATGACCTATCTGCGGCCGGAGTTGAAAGCGCGCGGAATCTTAAGCGCGGTAGATTTGGAGCGCGCCGCGCACGGCGTATGGGTCAAGATCGCCGGCGTTGTGATCGTCCGCCAGCGGCCCGGCACGGCCAAGGGATTCCTGTTCATCACGCTGGAAGATGAAACCGGAATCTCAAACCTGATCGTGACGCCGGACCTGTTCCAGAAGCATCGGCTCTTATTACGGAGCACCCGCATCCTGCTCGCGGAAGGCATCTTTCAGAAAGTCGATGGCGTGATGGCGATCCGCGCGCACCGCTTTGCTGAACTGACGATGGACGGCGCGCTCCCGCCGTCGCACGACTTTCACTGAGAGCGCGGACTGGATAAGGAGGTAGAGGCGCACGAACAACAAAGTCGCCTGTGTCTGCTAGCGTTTTCTCAGGCTCGACAAGCAAGTTCATCAATCGGCGAAAAGAAGTTGCTCATGTGGTATATCATCTGTCGAGTTGAAGTATCGCGTATCCAGAAATCGCTTGACCGCTGAGAAATCTGGAGTACCACTCTGCGAAATCAAATCCCACGTCTTAAGATTACTTATCAGAGCTACTCTCTTTGCCATTGTCAGTTCGGTCTCGTTGAACGCCTCCAAGGGGAATATCGGATCGTCCGGTTGTTCCTCACGGAACATCGTTTCCATGAGCGCGTCCTTCAAGACATCAGGACTAGCTGTTGGACCATACCTAAGGTGAAGACGGTAATTGACCACAACGCCCGCGATAATATTTAGAATCTGCCAATCGCGCAGACCGTCCTCGTCTCGTAGTTTCCTGATGAGCGAGCGGGTGCGAGCATCAACCATTAGTCGAGGCAGCGTAAGTCGGATTGGAGGGATATTGTGCTTGTATCGGTTGCGTAAAAAGCGATCGGCTTTCTTTCGTGAGTATCCGGGGCCGGGCGTGTCGAGCCATTTGAGCAAATGAGCAGGTTGAATTTCAAACCACGACGGTGGTTGCGGCGCGGAGAGCGTATGATATCCAGCAGTCTCAAAATCGTTCTTTGAGCGAGCCTGGGCGAACAGTTCGGCTGCGGGGCGAATGCTGAACGCCTTCGTCGCCAAACCGCCTCGAAAGGCCGACTCAAGAACCGCATCGAATTTCGGCCTTGGAAGGACAGAACACTGTCCTAGAATCGTGGCGGCGACGCTGAGCGCGAGAGGAGGATCGTCACTGGGCTTTCCCTTATTGGTTGACGCAACTGGTAAACGGATTCTCCATCGCGCGCGTGCGTTATCAGGAATCTCAGTAAATTCAAGCTCGGTTCCATTGGCCAATTCCAGGTCAATATCGGCTGTGGTTGGAAGAAGGCACAAATCCGTATCAGCCAAATCCGCCTGCAAAATCTGCAACGTAGCGGCGAGTTCCTCTGCTAACAGCCCAAGCTCAAAAGTGTTATCAAAAGAAATTGTCCAGCTTATTCCGAGTGCCTTCCACCGAATTGCCCTTTGTGCACCGACGTCTGCAAATGGGGGGCCGAAGGCTTCTTCCTGAATCTTCTTCCAGATTTCGTCTGCAGGCTGTTCAGCCCATGGCGACTGTTTGTCCTCCGACAGTTCGCGAACGATGGCCCAAGCATCTCCAGCGTTCCAGCGGTTACCGATTTTGTCCACTGACTGCACAAGGGTCGGCGCCAAGCGCTGAGTTATCCCTCTCAGAATCGCTGCATGGACCAAATGACCTTTGGCGTCTTCGTGTTTGTCAAGATCGAAGGGATCCGAAATATATAGCTGCTGAGCGAGCAACGCGAATTGCATCGCCTCCAGGAACGAAAGCCAATCGCCCGCACGATAACAGGTTCCAGCAAGTGAGAAGCCGGCTCTTGGAGCCAGCTTCTTCAGGCGTTCGTCGTCATGATGGACGCAAAGAAAAAAGACTCCACTAGCATAGTATTTCGCGGCGTACATTAAGCCTAGTCTGTCATAGCAATCCGCAACAACAAGCATGGCGAGCAGCGAACCAAGAAGGGTTTCGGCTGCATACCACTTTACCTTCGCCCTCTGCAATTGCTTGAGGGCGTGAATGTATTCGCCGTTTTTGTATAGCTCGACGGCTCGATCGCGGCATTTCTCGGCAGCGACAAAACCACTGGTTCGTGCTTCAAGCAACTGGTCTACTCGATCGGTGAGGTTGGGGAATTTCGGGCTCTTGCCTACCATCGGAGTTATCGCGGTTAAAACATCCGCAAATTGCTCAAGCGGGAAGAGAGGTGCGGCGGGAATCTGGTCGAGCAATCGTGTCCAATACGAGAAAGCCGAATCAAAGTCTGCGGGTCGGGGTTCAGGATTCCCCGACCGAAAAGGTAGTGCGCAAGAATGACCACGTGTCTGAAGAAGAGAACAGAGGCCGCTTGGGCCAGGGTTCTCGGCTAGGGCCGAGTCAATCAGGCCGATGAGCCGAGCGGACCACTCTCCAAGTCTTTGCCGCTCTATGTCGAAATGCCTCTGCAACAGCGCGCTCGAGCAATAGGTGAGCAGAACGACTGCGTCCTCTAGCTCCGCCGGCGCCAGTTGGCCGTTCAATGACTCGAAATACGCGATGACTAAAGGTGCCTCTGCCGAAAGTCGGGTTAATCCCCTCAGGCTTGCAACGGCGATCTCATATTGAACCTTACGCCGTAACCGAGCCGGAAAATCATCGCTAAGAAATTCCTTAATTTTCGTTATCCAATCCGGCAGGTCCGCTCGGCACCCAACTTCGTACATGGCCTGGCGGAGGCCAGCATCTATCTCGGTGAAATCGGCAAAATTTTCGGGGCCGCGGTTGCCTTCGAGCCATTTTTTACGGAGTTCGGCATAACGACCCCCCTGAGCGAAATCTTTCGGAAAGACGGCTGAGGGAATTGACAGATATTCCTGTGCTATCCACCAAACGTCCGGGTTCGTAAGTTGCTCGGCTAGGGTCTGTCCATCGAAAATCTCCAAACCTATGCCGTGTTCCTTTTTCGCCCATTCTTGAAGCTCGTGGCGTTTTGAAACGGGAACGTTAACTTCGCAGAAATGGTAAATCGTTTCAGGCTTCACGCCACCACCGACGATAGTGGACACGTCGGATCGAATCTTTGACTCGATGGCGTCTTTCTGTAGGGAGCAAGCAAAAACGAGTATTTCGTGCTGAACGAGCCCGCAGAAGGTTGATGTAGCGATCGGTGTGGTTGCAATATATGAGCGAAATGTCTCGAAGTCGCGGCCTTGATCACCTCCCGCCGAAACGGGTCCAGTCGCTACGAGAATGTTGGACGCGATCCGAAGCCTCGCGAACTGGCGGCATAGGTCTTCGAAACGATGATGATCGTTGAGCGGCGCTAGCTGGCCGAGTGCGAAACGTATTTGCGCGTGAAGCTGGCGCGTCGTCGTATCCATCAGCCCACGGTAACATGGCGGTCCGTTGGAGCGACAGTTCTCGCATGCCATAGGGCGCCGTGCGAAAGGAAAGGAATCCTTCGCGCCAGCATACCGGCGTGCGCTAGGATCGTTGCATGTGTGGCCGATTCACACTGACGCGGCGCGACGGGAGATCGCTGGCGGCAGAACTGGGCGTTTCGGAGGATTCATTCGCCGATTACCGGCCGCGCTACAACATCGCGCCGCTGCAGAATCATTTTGTCGTCGCGCTTGAGCGCGAAGATCGGAAAGTTATCCCGGCCCGATGGGGCCTCGTTAACAGTTGGGCCAAAGATGCGAGCCGCGCCAGCCATTGCATCAACGCTAAAGCGGAGACGATCGAAAAACTGCCGTCATTCCGCGTGGCATTCAAAAAGCGGCGATGCGTCGTGCCCGGCGATGGCTTTTACGAGTGGCGCGGGCCGAAGGGCAAGCGCGAGCCGCTATGGATTCATCCGCGCGAGGGCGGGCTGATTCTGTTCGCCGGCCTCTACGAATCGTGGCAACCGGAACCTGAAAAATGGGAAACGACCTTCACGATCATTACCACGACGCCTAACAAGCTGATCGAGCCGATTCACAACCGAATGCCGGTGATCCTCTCCGATCGCGACGCTGACGACTGGATGAATCCTAACGAGGCCGATCCGCTCTCGCTCAAACGCTTGCTGGTCCCTCCGCCCGACGACCTGCTTGAGGTTACGCCCGCATCGCCGCTCGTGAACAGCGTCAAGAACGAAGGCCCGGAATTGCTGCGCCGGTGAAGCGAAGGCGCCGCCACAAAACGTTAGCGGACAAAGCCTTCGTAAATGAACAACAAACCGAGGAGCGTCGAGACAGTTGCGCTGAAAGCGATAATGCCCCGCTTGTTCCACGTCCGATAGAGTGCGGACATGGACTCGGGGAACATGATGATGACGATTCCCTTGATAAGCGCCACCCATCCCATGAGGGTGACGATTGCCTGCCAGCCGGACCAGATTTCCTGAATCGGAACCATGATTGCGCCGATGGCCACCGCGATGAATCCCATTAGCCACAGGGTTCCCGCGTTCTGCAGCGCGTTATCGATGGCGGCCGATACGTAACTTCTCCTTGCGAGCATGCCGACGCCGATAGGGAAGAGTGAAATCCCAAGAATCTGTGCGAGGATGATCGAATGGTCCATGTCCGCAAATGATTCTATACTGCGGAATTCAGACCGGCGAGTAAGCCGGTAATGCGCACGTCCGCGCGCGACATCATCTGGAGATAAATTCCCGCTAATCGCTCTCAAACGCCCGGCCTTTTACGAAGATTGCCGACTGGTCGCCAAAGTAAACCAGCCGCTCCTCCTGCCAGAAGCGAAATTCGTAACGCAGCACGACCCGCTTGGGGCCTTCGCGGGTTTTTGTTTCCTTGGAATGGAGGCGAAGCGGCGGCCCGATCATCACCAGGCTTCGGAAATCCGCCCGATGGATGCGGTTGCCGAACCCGACCCATC
>Ga0335069_10013739_pt1 | contig 11361 bp, 10 predicted proteins | sample Lox_Sample_11_FD_206714 | JGI IMG/M metagenome (GOLD analysis project Ga0335069, IMG submission 206714) | Soil microbial communities from Loxahatchee National Wildlife Refuge, Florida, United States - Lox_Sample_1.1 | ecosystem: Environmental > Terrestrial > Soil > Wetlands | place: USA... | reverse complement strand
CGCGGAGGTAGCCCCGCATCGTCAGCGGCCGCTCCTCGACCGCGACGAGCTCTCCCCCGATCCGCTTCTCGGCCCGGTGCTCGAGCGTTACGGTCTGGTCGAGCGGGTCGACCGCGAGCGCCCGACAGCGGAGCTCGTACTCCGCGCCGTCGGCCGCCGTCCGGCGCTTCCCCTCGTCCGGCCAGGGCTCGGGGAGCTCTCCCCGCTGGCTCTTCTGCCACTTCCGCCAGCGCATGCGACCCGTGTAGGGCACCTCGTTGTCGAGCAGGAGCGTGCCGCCCGGCTCGAGCCACTCCCGGAAGCGCCGCAGGGCCTCCTGGTCCTGCGCCCTCGTCGAGCCGAGGCCGAAGACGCCGCACGCGACGATCGTCCGGTAGCGGCGCGGCGGCTCGAGCTCGTGCAGCGCCTGCACGAGCAGGGTCGGGTCGAGGCCCTCCCGCCGCGCGGCCTCGCGGCAGAGCGCGACCATGTCGGCCGAGACGTCGCAGCCGTCGACGTCGTAGCCGGCACGGAGCCAGGGCAGGAGCAGCCTGCCGGTGCCGCACCCCGCGTCGAGCGCCGGCTGTCCGCGCTCGACGAACCGTCCGAAGTAGGCGATCTCGGGCCCGTCCGTGTTGAACGCGGCCCACCACTCGGCCACGAGCCCGTAGTGCCATGTCTGGGGCATGCCCACGATTCACTCCCTTGCGTCGTCGCTCGCCCGCTCGGCACGCCGTCATGCGGCCACCGGCGAAGCTCTGGTCAGCTCGATGCGGCCGGGGGACTCAGACGCGGCGATCATCGTCGCACCGGACGCGGGTGTCAACGACCGGGACGAGGCCTGGCCGGCCTCCTCGAGCGGCGGGCTCCCGAGCCGGCGGGCCGGCCCCTGACGCCGGCGGGCCGGCCCCTGACGCCGGCGGGCTACGCCTGCTCGGGGAGCGGCACCGAGTGGAAGAGCGCGAGCTTCCACTCCCCGCCCTCGCGCCGGAACACGATCGTCGTCGGCGCCGAGATGCGCTGCTGCTCGCCCGCCAGCGTGTAGGCCTGCTCGAGCCAGCACGTCAGCAGACCGGTGTCACCCCAGACGGACTCGTCCGTGTCCCGGAGCTCGGTGCGCACCGCGCTCACCGAGCCCATCAGCTGCCGGAGATAGGCGCCGATCTCGGCTCTGCCCCTGATCCAGCGCCGGGAGACCTCGTCGACGCCCTGCGCTTCTTCGGCTACCCCCTCCATCATCGCGTCGACGTCCATGGAGTCGAGCGCGGCGACGAACTCCGCGGCGGCTGTGGTCAGCTCTCCGGCCATATCGCTTCTCCTTTCCTGCCGTGTATGGCCCGAGTATCCCAGGATCCCGGAGAAGCGAGCCGCGGGTCGAGGGCCGCGTCAGCGATTCGCGTCGTTGCAACGGCCGCTGGTCCGACGCGCTGCGGCGGTCGTTCGAGCGGTCGGCGCACGTCGCGATCGCGCGCGACGGCGACCACGTCGTCGGCATGGCCCGCCTGCTCTCCGACAGCGTCTGCAACGCGTACCTCGTCGACGTCTGGACGGCCTCGGCCTACCGGCGGCAGGGGATCGCCTCGTCGATGATCCGGCTGCTCCTCGAGGCCGTCCCGGGGCAGCACGTCGGCCTGCAGACGGACGACGCCGGGGAGCTCTACGCGTCCCTCGGCTTCCGGCCCCAGCCGGAGTTCTGGTCGACGGTCGCCGGCCGCTGGCTCGACTGTCGAAGTCGTCCGTGGCGAGGTCGGCCTTCGCACGCGCCCAATCGATGCCGGCGAGCGAGGAGTCGATCCTGGCGCTCACCGGCAGTCGGGGCAGAGTCCGGTGATCTCGATCCGGTGGTCGGTGGCGACGAACCCGTGGCGTGCGGCCACCTCGTCGAGCCAGCCCCCGGCGTCGCACCCCTCGACCTCGACGACGCGATGGCAGCGCGAGCACACGAGATGGTGGTGGTGCGAATCGGTGCAGAGGCGGAAGCACTGCTCGGTGCCGTGGTGCGAGAGCACGTCGACGACGCCGCTGTCCGCGAGCAGGCCGAGCGTCCGGTAGACCGTCGCGAGGCCCGTGCCCGAGCCCCGCTCGCGGAGCCGTCCCCAGAGCTCCTGCGCGGTCACGTCGTCGCGCTCGCGGGCGAGCTCGCCGAGGACCTCGAGGCGCCGCGGCGTCGCCCTCACGCCCTTCCGCGCGAGGAGCTGGCCGAGGTCTTGCGGGAAGGAGCTCACGTCCCGTACGGGGCGACTGCAGGCGGTTCGATGCTCGACGTCGTCGCCGCGGAGAACGTCTCTACGGCGACATGGTCTCCCAGATCGGGGGAGCGCACGTCGCCGTCACCTCGATCCTCTCCGACCCGAACGCCGACCCCCACCTCTACGAGCCCGGGACCTCGAACGGCCTGGCGGTCGCGAAGGCGAAGCTCGTCGTCCAGAACGGTGCCGGCTACGACGCGTTCATGTCGAAGCTCGAGTCCGCCGCCCCGAGCTCGAGCCGGATCGTCGTCACGATCGCCGACGTCCTGGGCGTGCACGGGAAGGACGCGAACCCGCACCTCTGGTACGACGTGCCACGACTCGGCACGATCGCACGTGCGATCGCCGCCGGGCTCGAACGCGCAGATCCCGCGAACGCCGCCGCGTACCGGGCCGGGCTCGCGCGCTTCGACCGCTCGCTTACGCCGCTCCGGCGCGAGGTCGCGAAGATCCGCGCGCGCTTCGCGGGCAGGCCGGTCGCGTACACCGAGCCGGTCCCCGGCTACCTCCTCGCCGCCGCCGGCCTCCGCAACCTCGCGCCCGACGCGTTCACGCGCGCGATCGAGGACGGCACCGACCCGTCCCCGCAGGCCGTGGCCGCGATGAACGCGCTCGTGAGGGGCCGGAAGATCCGCGTCCTGCTCTACAACACCCAGGCGGTGTCGCCGCTGACGAAGCAGCTGCGCGGCGCGGCCGCCGCCAAAGGCATCCCGGTCGTCGGCGTCTCGGAGACCCTGCCGCCCGGCGAGACGTTCCAGCAGTGGCAGCTCGCGCAGGCACGCGCCCTCTACACGGCGCTATCGAGGTGAGCGCCGCGTCCCCGGTCGTCTCGGTCGACTCGCTCGCGCTCGCGTTCGGCGACCGCCTCCTCTGGGAGGGCCTGAGCTTCGACCTCGGGCCCGGGGAACTGCTCGCCGTGCTCGGCCCGAACGGCACCGGCAAGACGTCGCTCGTCCGCATCCTGCTCGGCCTGCTCGAGCCCACCGCCGGTCGGGTCGAGATCGAAGGCTGCCCGCCGCGCGAGAAGTGCGGCAGCGTCGGCTACATCCCGCAGCAGCACGTCTTCGACCGTGACCTGCCCCTGCGCGGCCGCGACCTCGTCCGGCTCGGGCTCGACGGCCATCGCTGGGGCTTCGGCCGCCTCGACGGCGAGGAGCACGACCGGCTCGAGGAGACGCTCGCGCAGGTCGGGGCGGCCGCGTACGCCGACGCGCCGATCGGCCGGCTCTCCGGAGGCGAGCAGCAGCGCCTCCGGGTCGCGCAGGCGCTCGTCTCCGACCCCGTCCTCCTGCTGGCCGACGAGCCGCTGCTCTCGCTCGACCTCGCCCACCAGCGGATCATGATCGAGCTCCTCGACGCCCGTCGCCGCGGGGCCGGGACGCCGGTCGTCTTCGTCACTCACGACGTCAACCCGGTGCTGCAGAGCGTCGACCGCGTGCTGTACCTCGCACCCGGCCGGTGGGCGATCGGCAGCCCCGACGAGGTGCTGACCTCGGAGACGCTGTCCGGCCTGTACCGGACCGAGGTGGACGTGCTGCGCGTGCGGGGACGCGTCGTCGTCGTCGGCACGCCGGACGACCAGCACGTCCACCACGTCGAGGACGGGCACTAGCCGTGTTCGTCGAGCTCCTCGGCCAGCACTTCGTCCACACCGCGCTCCTCGCCGGCGCGGTCGTCGCGGTCGTCTCGGGCGCGATCGGCGTGTTCGTGGTGACGCGGGGCGCGAGCTTCGCCGTCCACGCGATCTCGGAGCTCGGCTTCACCGGCGCTGCCGGCGCGCTCGTGGTCGGGATCGATCCGGTGCTCGGGATGATCGGCGGCTCCCTGCTCGTCGGCCTCGTGCTCGGGCTGCTGTCGCTGCGCGGCCGCGAGCGCGACAGCGCGATCGGGGCCGTGCTCGCGTTCGGCCTCGGGATCGGCGTGCTCTTTCTCTCGCTCTACCAGGGCTACGCGACCGAGGCCACGAACCTCCTGTTCGGCAGCATCGTCGGCGTCAGCGACGCCCAGCTGCGCGCGCTCGCGATCGTCGCGGCGATCGTCGCGGTCGGGATCGCGGTCGTCTACCGGCCGCTGCTCTTCTCGAGCGTCGACCCGGAGATCGCGGCTGCGCGCGGTGTCCCTCTTCGCGGGCTCTCGGTGGCGATGTTCCTGCTGCTGGCACTGACGACGGCGGAGGCGATCCAGGTCGTCGGCGTCCTGCTCGTGCTCACGCTCGTGATCACGCCGGCGGCGGCGGCGCAGCTGCTGACCGTCCGCCCGACGTCGGCGCTCGTGCTGAGCATCGCGATCGCGGTCGCGTCGACCGAGGGCGGGATCCTGCTGTCGCTCCTGCAACCGGGGCCGACGAGCTTCTTCATCAGCGCGCTCTCGTTCGCCGCGTACGCCGCAGCGCGGATCGTCCGGGCCCGCCGCGTCAGTGGGCGTGCGCCGGCTCGGCCCCGGCTGCGAGCTCGTCGACGCTCATCCGCTCCGCCAGCAGCGCGGCAAGCGCAGTCGTGAGCGGCATCGACAGCACGAGACCGATCGAGCCGACGAGCGCCGCGACGACCTGCGCCGCGACCGCCTCCCCGTTGATCGCGTCGGTGAACGCGGTATGCCCGATCGTGAAGATCAGCAGGACGGGCAGGGCCGCGCCCGCGTAGGCGAAGACAAGGGTGTTGACGGTCGCAGCGATGTGGTCGTGGCCGACGTCGAGGGCGCCCCGGAAGAGCCCGGCGAAGCCGAGCCGGGGACTCGCCCGCCGGAGCGCGAGGACGGTCGACGACTGGCTGACGGTGAGGTCGAGCAGGACCCCAAGCGCGCCGATCACCATTCCGGCGACGAGCAGGCCTCGAAGCGAGAGCGTCGACTGCGTCGACACGAGGTAGAGGGCCTCGTCGGTCGCGCCGCTCAGGTGCGCGAGCCGGGCCGCCACGTCGGCGAGCCCGGCGGCGACGAGGAGGCTCGCCGCCGTGCCGAGCAGCGCGGCCAGCATCTTCGGGCCGACGCCGTAGACGAGCGGCATCGTCACGAGCATCACGGTGAACGCGCCGACGAGGGCGACCTCGACCGGGCTGCCGCCGTGGAGGATCGCCGGGATCGCGAACTCGACGATCACGAGCAGGCTCACGCCGAGCCCGAGGAGCGCCCGCAGGCCGCGCAGACGGGCCGTCAGCAGCAGGAGCACGGCGAACCCGACCGCGAGCCAGAGCAGCGCGCCGCGCCGGTCGAAGTCCGCGAACGACCACCGCCCGACCGCACGCACCTGCGCGGCCGGAGTGCCTGCAGGGAAACGGTTCGCGTAGACGCGGATCCTGTCACCGCGGGCGAGCGCGATCCCCTCCTGGCCCACGAGCGTGAAGGAGCCGTGCGTGCCCGAGCGGACCCCGCTCGTCACCGTGATCAGGACGCGCCGGCAGCCGTGCGCTCCCGGCTCCGGGCAGGAAGCAGCCAGCACGCCGTCGACAACGGCGCCGTCGGTGGCCGTCGTCGCGGTCGCGGCCGCGAGCCGCCCGTGCGGCCAGAGGGCCGCGAGTCCGGCGGCCGTCCCGACGGCGAGCACGGCGACGGCGGCACGCATCGCCACGACGAGCGTCGACCCCCGCGACCGACGTCGGCGCGTCTCGCCCCAGAAGAGCTGATCCGGCGTCTCGTCCACAACAGCAATCCATGGTGGCGGCCTCGCCGGACGCCGGGCTACGGTCAGTCCGCGACGGCGCGCATGTTCTGCTCGAGGTGCGCGACGCTCGACGTGCCCGGGATCGGCAGCATCACGGGCGAGCGGCCGAGCAGCCACCGGAGCTCGTCCTCCGGAGCGCCGAGCGCCTCGCCGAGCGGACGCCACGGGAAGAACGCGATGCCCTCGGCCTCGCAGGCCTCGAGGACGGCCTCCGACGTGAGCAGCCCGCGGTTGTACTCGTTCTGGACGGAGGCGATCCGCGCCGCTCCCTGCGCCCGCCGCAGCTGCGAGGCCGAGACGTTGGACAGCCCGACGAGGCGGATCTTGCCCTCCCGGCGGAGCTCCTCGAGCGCGCCGACCGACTCCTCGATCGGCACCTCGGGGTCGTGCCGGTGCAGCTGGTAGAGGTCGATCCGCTCGAGGCGCAGCCGGCGGAGGCTCTCCTCGCACGCCTGCCGCAAACGTTCCGGCCGGGCGTCACGGATCCGCTCCTGGAAGCCGTAGCCGAGACCGCCCTTCGTCGCGATCACGAGGCCGTCCGGGTACGGATGCAGAGACTCGGCGATCAGCTCCTCGCTCCTCCCCGCTCCGTAGACGTCTGCCGTATCGACGAGCGTGACGCCGAGCTCGAGCGCGCGCCGGAGAACGGCGCCCGCCTCCTCTGGGCGCTCGACGATGCGCATCGCGCCGAAGCCGAGCCGTCCCACCTCGAGCTCCCCGCCGAGCACGAACGTCGTGTTCACCCGGCCGACTCTAGTCGTTTGCGCTGCGCGGCCCCCGGCGACCACAATGAGAACGAACCATGAAACGCGCGCTCTTCACGGCAGGCGTCGGCGCCCTTCTGCTGGCGGCCGTGGCCCTCGGCGCCCCGAGCGCGAGCCGTTCGCCGAAGGCGGCGAAGGTCGTCGTCTCGACGAAGAAGCTGCCGAAGCTCGGGGTCGTGCTCGTCGACGGCAAGGGCCGCACGCTGTACATGTTCGTCCCGGACAAGCGCCGCAAGGTCACCTGCGTCGGCGACTGCGCGGTGTCGTGGCCGCCGCTGAAGCTCCCGAAGGGCGCGAAGGCCGTCCCGGCCGGAGCGGCGAGGCAGAAGCTCCTCGGGAGCCTTCCCGACCCCGCCGGCGGCCGCGTCGTCACGTACAACGGCTGGCCGCTCTACAACTACCTCCTCGACACGAAGCCCGGAGCAGACAGCGGGCAGGCAACGAACCTCAACGGCGGCCTCTGGTACGTCCTGTCGCCGTCGGGGCAGGTCATCCGCACGAAGCCGTGACGGCCGCCGCCGCGGTCAGCGGCCGCGCAGCGACGCCAGCAGACGCTTGCTGACGACGATGCGAACCTCGGTGGCCGCCAGGTGCGAGTCCCCTGCAACGGAGACCCGGTAGCCCCCGGCGCGCAGGCGGAGGTGCGTGCGGAAGACGCCCTGCGCGTCCGGGCGCGGGCGCGCGACGAGCGCCCAGCCGGTCCGTGCGTACCGCCAGAGCGTGACGGCGGCGGTCGGGACCGGTTCGATCGTGCCCCCCAGCAGGGTCGGCGAGAGCGGTCTGACCTTCACGCGGGGCGCGACCGAGACGGCAATCGCCGGGCCGGTCACGCCGGGCTCGACGACGCGGAAGAGCGTTGCGGCTCTCGGCTCGACGGCGAGCTGCGTCCTGATCCGCAGCCCGCGCAGCGTCGTCCAGGGCCCGCCGCCGACCTTCTGCTCGATGGTCGCCGGAGCGCTCGAGTCGCTCGCCAGAAGCCGCACCGGGTGGCCGTAGACAACCCTCCCGCTGCTCGCCGAGAGGGTCAGCTCCCCGACGAAGAACCACGTGGAGCGCAGCCTGAGCGCCTGAGCGACACGCTTGCCCGTGAGCTGCTCCACCGAGCCCGAGACGAGCCCGACGTCCACCTCGGTCGCGCGGCCGCCCGGCCCACGCACGATCCGGACCGAGGAGACGGCGCCGCCGGCACCCAGCCGGGCCCCGAGCTCCTCGGGGGTGAAGGAGACGGGCTGCCAGACGTGATGGGGCGAGGCGGCGTCGTACGGGTCGGGAACCGGGCGCAGGTACGGGACCGGCGCCGCCCCCGGGTCGAGGTCGCGGATGTCGGCGGTGCGACCTCCCGAGCTCGTCGAGTAGTACGTCGTCGCGACGCGGCCGTCCCACATGAGCACCTGGCCGGACGTCTTCGCGACCGCCGCGTCCGTGCTCGGGCTCTCGGCGCGCACGCCGCCGTACGTCTGGTTCCGGTCGTCCGGGTAGAGGTCGAACGGCTCGCCCGGGCGGAGCTCGGCGACCGCGTACGAGCGGGCCGCGACCGCCTGAGCCTCGAGCGCGGCCGGGCTCCAGCCGTTCGGCATCTCCGCCCCGACGACGTCGCGGACGTACGCCTCGAGCGGGAGCGAGCTCACGACCGAGAGCGTCGAGCCGCTCCTGCGCAGGACGAGGTCTCCGTGGTAGGCGCGCCCGTCGAGCAGGAGCGGGTCGTGCGGGCACTGCACGACGACAGGGGGGCTGAGCTGCCGTCCGAGTGTGTGGACGACCGGCTTCGCCTGCCTGCCGTCGCGGACCGTTACGCGGCGAACCGGGAAGACGAGCTTGGAGCTGACGCCGTAGGTGCCGGCCGCGAGCTGGCGGTAGATACCGGTCGAGTCGCTGACCTTCATCGCCGAGGGGCAGCCGATCGTCACGATCCGGTCGCCCTGCAGCAGGAGGACGCGGACGCGCGGCTGGCCGACGCGGCCCAGCACCGTGCCGGGGTAGTAGTGGGCGAGGATGCGCTGGTAGCTCCAGCCGTGGAGGGCGTAGCCGCGGGCGCCCCACTGGCTCATGCCGAGCCCGTGTCCCCAGCCGCGTCCGGTGACGACGAGCACCGTGGCGGACGGCGGTCGCGTCGAGGCCGCACCGGCGGAGACGGCCGTCACGAGCAGGCACGCCGAGCAGATCGCGATTCCCAGCCTGAGCGCCACCACCGACGGGGCAGCGTACCGGAAAGCCGCTTCGCTCAGCCGATCCCGACCGGTGAGCCGCCGAGCTCGGCCGAGCGGTAGAGGGCGTCGATCGCGCGGGCCTGCGCGAGCGCGTCCTCGCGTCCGAGCAGCGAAGGCTCGAGCCCGCGGATCGCGCGGCTGACGTTGTCGCCCTGCAGCCGGTAGCGGTCCGGGCTCGGCACCTCGACGCGCTCGAGGGTGCGGCCGCGGCGCACCTCGATCCCGACCTCCTCCGTCGTCCACGGATACGCGACTCGCAGGATCCCCTCCGTGCCCGTGACCTCGAGCCCGGAGCGATCGACGAGGTCGAAGCCGCAGTCGATCTGGGCGAGCACGTCGTTCGGGAAGACGAGCGTTCCCGCGAGCCGCACGTCCACGCCGGTCGGCCCGACGATCTGCAGCGCGCTTGCCTCGAGGGGCTCGGCGCCGACGGCGATCCGCGAGCCGCTGACGCAGTAGCAGCCGACGTCCATCAGCGCGCCGCCGTCGAGCTCCGGGCGCAGACGCACGTTCCGCTCGCCGTCGAGCAGGAAGGCGAACGAGGCGCGGACGAGCCTGATCTCGCCGACCGCCCCCGCGCGGAGCAGCTCCACCGTCCGCGCCGTCTGCGGGTGGTGGCGGTACATGAACGCCTCGACGAGGATCCGGTCGGCCCGGTCGGCCGCGTCGAACGCCCGCGTGACGTCGTCGGGCCGCCTCGAGAGCGGCTTCTCGCAGAGGACGTGCTTGCCCGCCTCGAGCGCGCGGATGGACCACGGGACGTGGTCGGCGTTCGGGAGCGAGATGTACACGGCCTCCACCTCGGGATCGGCGAGCAGCGCCTCGTACGAGCCGTGCGCGTGAGGGATCCCCCACTCCCGCGCGTAGGCGGCCGCGCGGGCCGGGTCACGGCTCGCCACCGCGACGACCTCGCTCTCCGGCGACTCCTGGAGGCGCGGGACGACGCTCCGGTTGATCCGTGCGGTGGAGAGGATCCCCCAGCGCACGGGCTCGCGTGTCGCTCGCATCGCCCGAGACTAGAGTCTCGCGGGATGCGGCGTCTGCTCGTCGCCAACCGCGGAGAGATCGCGCTGCGCGTGTTCCGTGCGTGCCGGGAAGCCGGGATCGCCACGGTGGCGGTGTTCGCGCCGGACGATGCCGCCTCGCTCCACGTCCGCTCCGCGGACGCGGCGGTGCCCATCGCGTCGTACCTCGACCCCGCCGAGCACGTGCGTGCGGCCCGCGAAGGCGGCGCCGACGCGGTCCACCCGGGCTACGGCTTCCTCGCCGAGAGCCCCGAGCTGGCCGAGGCGGTGCTCGCGGCGGGCCTCACGTGGGTGGGCCCGCCGCCGGCCGCCCTGCGGGCGGGCGGCGACAAGCTCGGGGCGAAGGAGACGGCCCGCGCGGCCGGCGTGCCGGTGCTGCCGGAGGGGACGCCGGAGGAGATCGGCTTCCCGCTCCTCGTGAAGGCCGCGGCCGGCGGGGGCGGCCGCGGGATGCGGATCGTGCGCTCGCGCGAGGAGCTCGCGGATGCCGTCGCCGCCGCGCGTCGCGTGGCTGCGGCGGCGTTCGGCGACGACAGGGTCTTCTGCGAGCGTTACCTCGAGCGGCCGCGACACGTCGAGATCCAGCTGCTCGCCGATCGCCACGGCGCGGCGGCCGCGCTCGGCGAGCGGGACTGCTCGATCCAGCGCCGTCACCAGAAGGTGCTCGAGGAGTCGCCCTCTCCCACGCTCGACGCGGAGCTGCGGGCACGCATGAGCGACGCCGCCGTCGCGGTCGCGCGCGCGGTCGGGTACGAGAGCGCAGGCACGGTGGAGTTCCTCCTCGACGGCAGAGACTTCTGCTTCCTCGAGCTCAACGCGCGCATCCAGGTCGAGCATCCTGTGACGGAGCTCGTCACGGGGGTCGACCTCGTGCGTGAGCAGCTGCGCGTCGCGTCCGGCGAGGCCCTGTCCAGCCAAGTAACAAAGTGTTACTTGCAAGGGCATGCCGTGGAGGTTCGGCTCTACGCCGAGGACCCGCGGACGTTCCTGCCGCAGGCCGGCCGGATCGAGCGGCTGCGGCTGCCCGGCGGGATCCGGGTCGACGCCGGCGTCGAGGAGGGCGACGAGATCGGCACGGCCTACGACCCGCTGATCGCGAAGCTCGTCGCGCGCGGAGAGACGCGCGACGAGGCGCTCGACCGGCTCGGACGGGCGCTCCGCGAGACCGAGGTCGAGGGCGTGACCACGAACCTCCCGTTTCTCCGCTGGCTCGTCGCGCACCCGCTCGTCCGGGCCGCCCGCACGACGACCGCGTTCCTCACCGAGAACCCGCCCCTCTCCGAGCCGCCGCCTCGGACGCCGCCGGCGTCGTGGGCGGGCGCGTGGCGGCTGAACGCGCGACCGCCGTCCCCGCGGGCCGCGCCCAACGTCGATGCCGTCGGACACGAGCACGGCGCGGCGCGCGAGCAGTCGTCGCTCACCGCCCCGATGCCGGGAACCGTCATCCGCGTGCTCGTCGAGCCCGGCACGACCGTCGCC
>Ga0335069_10013738_pt1 | contig 11361 bp, 8 predicted proteins | sample Lox_Sample_11_FD_206714 | JGI IMG/M metagenome (GOLD analysis project Ga0335069, IMG submission 206714) | Soil microbial communities from Loxahatchee National Wildlife Refuge, Florida, United States - Lox_Sample_1.1 | ecosystem: Environmental > Terrestrial > Soil > Wetlands | place: USA: Florida... | reverse complement strand
AACCATGAACACCCCACTGTTGCGCATCCGGCTTGAAACCGCCCAGGACGTCGTCGTCGCACGCCGCCGCGCGCGCGAGCTCGCGGCTGGGCTCGGCTTCTCGGCGCTCGACCAGACGCGCGTGGCGAGCGCCGTCTCCGAGATCGCCCGCAACGCGTTCGACTACGCGGGCGGCGGCGAGGTGACGTTCGCGCTGCAAGACGAGCGCTCGTGCCAGGCGCTCGCCGTCGAAGTGAGCGATCGCGGGCCCGGCGTGCGCGAGCTCGAAGCCGTGCTCGACGGCACCTACCGCTCGCCCGGCGGCATGGGCCTCGGCATCGTGGGCAGCCGCCGCCTGATGGACCGCTTCGAGATCCGCACGGGGGCGGGCGCCGGCACGACCGTCACGATGGCACGCCTGTTGCCGCAAGAGCGCGGCGAAGTGCGCGGCGCGGAGCTCGAACGCATCGTGCGTGAACTCTACGTACACGATCCGCAGCGCGAGTCGCTCGACGAAGTGCAGCAGCAGAACCGCGAACTCGTCTCGACGCTCGACGAACTGCGCGAGCGCCAGGAGGAACTCACGCGCCTCGCCGAGGAGCTGGAGGCGACGAACCGCGGCGTGGTGGCGCTCTATGCCGAGCTCGACGAGCGCGCCGAGGAACTGCGCCGCGCAGACCTGATGAAAACGCGCTTTCTCTCGAACATGAGCCACGAATTGCGCACGCCGCTCAGCTCGATCCGCGCGCTCGCCACGTTGCTGCTCAACCGGCTCGACGGCGACCTGAGCGAGGAGCAGGAGCGCCAGGTCCGGCTGATTCTTTCGTCTGCGGAAAACCTGGGCGAGACCGTAAACGACCTGCTCGACCTCGCGAAGATCGAAGCGGGCAAGACCGAAGTCGTGCCCGCCTGGTTCGATCCCGCCGACCTCTTCGCCGCGCTGCGCACGATGCTCACGCCGCTGCTCGACAGGCCTCACGTCTCGCTCGAATTCGCCTCCACGGCGAGCCTGCCGCGCCTTTACACCGACGAACCCAAGCTCACGCAGATCCTGCGCAATTTCGTCTCGAACGCGCTCAAGTACACCGAGTCAGGCCATATCCGCGTGGGCGCGCAGTGCGACGGGGGCGACGGTCCTGCGGAGAGCGGGTGCATCACCTTCTTCGTCGCCGATACGGGCATCGGAATTGCGCACGAGCACCACCAGATCATCTTCGAGGAGTTCGGCCAGGTGCAGAACCGCCTGCAGCAGCGCGTGAAGGGCACCGGCCTCGGCCTGCCGCTGTGCCGCAAGCTTGCCGCGCTGCTGGGCGGTGAGGTGGGCGTGGAAAGCGAGCCGGGCGTGGGCTCGACCTTTCGCGTGAGCGTGCCGGTACGCTTTGCGGCCCTGGAAGAGAGCGAGCCCGAGACCTCGGGGGACGCGACGCCATGAACGCGCACGCCACCGTGATTCTCAATGTTGACGACAACGAAGGCGCGCGCTACGTGAAGTCGCGCGTGCTGCGCCACGCCGGCTTCGCCGTGATCGAGGCCGCCACGGGCCAGGCCGCGCTCGAGGCCGTGCGCGACCACTTGCCCGCGCTCGTGCTGCTCGACGTGAAGCTGCCCGACATCAGCGGCATCGAAGTGTGCCGCCTCATCAAGGCCGACCCGCAGACGAATTCGACGCTCGTGCTGCAAACCTCGGCCGCGGCGGTGCAGACGCGCGACAAGGTGCTCGCACTCGACGGCGGCGCGGACAGCTACCTCACCGAACCCGTCGAGCCCGCCGAGCTGGTGGCGAACGTGCGCGCGCTGCTGCGCCTTTACGCCGCCGAAAAGGCGCTGCGCGACGCGGACCTGCGCAAGGACCACTTTCTCGCGACGCTCGCGCACGAGCTGCGCAATCCGCTCGCGCCCATACGCAACGCCATCGAGCTGCTCGATCCGCGCCACGGGGCGAACGACGCCATGCGCGCCGACGCGCGCCTCATCGCGAGCCGCCAGGTCGAGCACCTCGGGCGCCTCGTCGACGACCTGCTCGACGTCTCGCGCATCTCGCACGGCAAGATCACGCTGCAGATGGGCACGCTCGACCTGCGCGCGATCGTCGAGATGGCCGTCGAGACGAGCCGGCCCTTCCTCGAAGCGAAATCGCAGCAACTCACGGTCGAGATCGAATGCGAGCCGTGCCACGTGACCGGCGACGCCATACGCGTGGCGCAGATCATCAGCAACCTGCTCTCGAACGCTGCGAAGTACACGGCCGAGGGCGGCAAGATCGCGCTGCGGCTCGAATCGGACGCCTTCGCGGTGTCGATCCATGTGCGCGACAACGGCATCGGCATCGCGCCCGACGAGCTGCCCTACGTGTTCGACCTCTTCATGCAGTCGCGCGATGCCGTCAAGCGCGCCGACGGCGGGCTTGGCATCGGCCTCGCGCTCGTGCGCGAGCTTGCGGAGCTGCACGGCGGCTCGGCGAGCGCGCAGTCCGATGGCCTGGGCCTTGGCTCGGAGTTCGTCGTGCGGCTGCCGATCGCGCGAACGCCTCACTGCGAGTCGCCCTGCGCGCAGGCAGACGATGCGGGCGCGCAGACCGCGCCACCGCGCCGCCGCGTGCTGATCGCCGACGACAATGTCGACTCCGCGGCGTCGCTGCTCATGCTGCTCCAACTCGAAGGCCACGACGTGCGCGTGGCCCACGACGGCCTGGCCGCGCTCGCGCTCGCGCAAACCTTCCTCCCGCACGTGGCGATTCTCGACATCGGGCTGCCCGGCATGGACGGCCACGCGGTGGCCAAGGCACTGCGCTCCGCACCCGCCACCGCGCGCGTGCAACTGATCGCGCTCACGGGCTACGGCCAGGCGCGCGACCGCGAGGCCGCGAGCGAAGCGGGTTTCGACCGGCACCTCGTCAAGCCGGCGTCGCTCGAAGATATCCTGCGGGAAATCGAGAGAGCGCCGCCGAACTGAGCCTCGCCCAGCCGCTTTTGCAGACCAGGGTGGACGCTCTCACACCGCCCCCTCGCCCCTCGCTGCGCCCGCGCGCTTGACACTCCCCACGCCGCCCTCGCCCATACCCATTCGCACCGCCCCAGCCGCCATTCGCGCCCGCAATCGCGCGCTTCGTCGCACACGCCTCGCGTGCTGCCCCGCCGCTCTCCACACTGCAGCCATCGAGTCCGCTCGTCCTGCCCCGGAGGGCCAGCATGCCTGCCATCATTGCGGTGCACGTCGCCGCCGCGACGCTTTCTGTCATACTCGGAACCGCCGTCATGCTGGCCGAAAAAGGCAGCACGCGGCACAAATGGCTCGGCCGCCTGTGGGCGCTGACGATGTGCGCCGCCGCGCTCAGCTCGTTCGACATCCGCGAGCTGCATCCGGGGCACTTCTCCTGGGTGCACGGGCTTTCGCTGCTGACGTTCGTGAGCGTCGGGCGCGCCGTCTGGGCGATTCGCCACGGCGACGTTCGCGGCCACAGCCTCGCCATGCGCGGGTCGTTCTTCGGGCTCGTCATGGCCGGCCTCGCCGCCGTGGCGACGCCGCACCGGCTGATCAACCTCATCGTCACACGCTGGATCGCATGATTCCTGGCACCCACGTCGAGTTTCCGAACGCCTCCGCACGCCCGTCCGCGCCCGCGGCCAATATCCCGCTGACCGGGTTCGCGCGCGAGGGCGTGATCGTCGTCATTGGCAACGCGCTCATTGCCTTGGCGCTCGCCGCGCTTGGCATTGGCGGGACCTTCTTCGACAACCTCGTCTTCAGCCAGGCGATCGGGCTCTCCATCATGCTGGTGCTCGACGTCGCCCGCTTTCATCTGCAGCGCCGCAACGCGCTCACGGCGCCGCGCCTCGCCGTGGCGATGGTGCTGTCCATCGTCCTCGGCGCGACGCTCGGGCGCGGCATTGCGGGCGCCGTGCTCGGGCTCGGTCTGAGCAAGGCCTTCGCGTTGAAGGATCTCGCCTTGACCGGCTGGATCGCGCTCTCCGCCACGCTGCTTCTCACCTGGTATGGCTGGTCGCGCACGCGCATCGCGGAGCTGAGCGAGCAGGTCGCGCGCACAGCATGGCAGAAGGAAGCCGCCGAGCGCACCGCGCTCAGCGCCCGCCTGCAGGCGCTGCAGGCGCAGATCGAGCCGCACTTTCTCTTCAACACGCTGGCGACGCTCGACAGCCTGATCGCGTCCGATCCGCCACGTGCGCGCGAGCTGCTCACGAGCCTCAACCGCTTTCTGCGCGCCACGCTAGAGGCCTCGCGCGCGCAAAGCGAAACGCTCGCGCAACAGTTCACTGTGCTCGATTCGATGCTCGCCGTGCATGCGATGCGACTCGGCCCGCGCCTCGCCTACGCGCTCGACCTGCCGCGCGATTGCGCGAACCTCGACGTGCCGCCCATGCTGCTGCAGCCGCTCGTCGAGAACGCGCTCAAGCATGGCATCCAGGGCGCGGTGGCGGGCGGGCGGATCGAAGTCGGCGCGCGGCGCGAGGGCCGGCATGTCGAGCTGACCGTCGCCGATACGGGCGTAGGCTTCGGTGCGACGCCCGCCACGCAGGGCGCGGGCGTGGGCCTCGCCAATGTGCGCGAGCGGCTCGCGGCGCTCTATGGCGAGCGTGCGTCGCTCACGCTGATCGAGAACGTGCCGCACGGTCTCGTCGCGCGCGTGCGGCTGCCGCTCGACGATACGGTTGGCGCCACCGCAAAGCAGGCCGCGCCGTGAGACGCCACCCGCCCGTCGATGCGGCCCGGTAGGGCGATGGCGTGCCTGTTGTGCCTGTTGTGCCTGTTGTGCCTGTTGTGCCTGTTGTGCCTGATGTGCCTGTTGTGCCTGTTGTGCCTGTTGTGCCCGTTACTCCCATTACTCCCGTTAGGCCCATGACGCCCCTTACGCCCGACATGCCCACCGCGCTGATCGCCGAAGACGAGCCGCTGATCGCGGCCGCGCTCGAACGCGAACTGGCGGCCGCGTGGCCCGGCCTGCGGATCGTGGCGAGCGTGGGCAACGGCCACGACGCCATCGAGCGCATCGCCGCGCTCGAGCCCGACATCGCTTTCCTCGACATCTCCATGCCGGGTGCGACCGGTCTCGACGTTGCGCGCGCGTGCGCGAAGCTCGCCACGCCGCCGCAGATCGTGTTCGTGACCGCCTACGACGCCTACGCGCTCGAAGCCTTCGACGCGGCGGCCATCGACTATCTGCTCAAGCCCGTCGAGGCCGCGCGGCTCGCCCGCACGGTCGAGCGCCTACGCGCGCGGCTCGAACGAACTCCCGGGAGTGGCGCGAGCAGCGCACCCGGCGCTACAACGGCCCCGCAAATGCAGGCGGATCTGCAACGCGTGCTGCGCGAGCTGGAGGCGATCACGCGGGACGTTCGCGAGGTGCGCGCCGGTGCGCGAGAAGGCGCCGATGCGAGCGCGCGCGAGACGCCGCTGCGCTATCTGCGCGCCTCCAGCGGCAACGACATCCGCATGGTGCCGGTGGAAGACGTGCTGTACTTCGAAGCCGCCGACAAATACGTGGTGGTCACGACGCGCGGCGGCGAATTGCTGATACGCACGAGCCTGCGCGAGTTGTGCGCGCAGCTCGACCCGGCGCGTTTCTGGCAGGTGCATCGCAGCACCGTGGTCAACGTGGATCAGGTGGAAAGCGCAACGGTCAGCGCACTTGGCAAGATGACGCTGCGCCTGCGCGGCGATGCCGGTACGCTCGCGGTGAGCCGGCAGTATGCGCATCTGTTCCGGCAGATGTAAGGCGATTCGACGCGCCTACCCCGTCTGCATTGCGCTGCCGCCAAGATACGTGGCGCGCACGCGGCTATCGCCGGCCAGCTCACGCGCCGACCCCGAGAGCGCCACGCGTCCGCCCTCCAGCACATAGGCGCGCTGCGCGATGCGCAGCGCCTGCCGCGCGTTCTGCTCGACGAGCAGTACCGCCGTCCCCGCGCTGCTGATGCGCGCGATCACTTCGAAAATCGCGCGCACGAGCTTGGGCGCAAGACCCATGGAAGGCTCGTCCAGCAGCACGAGCTTCGGCTTGAGCATGAGCGCACGCGCGATGGCGAGCATCTGCTGCTCGCCGCCGCTCAGCGTGCCGGCGAGTTGATCCCGGCGCTCGTGCAGCCGCGCAAATGTTTCGTAAGCCTGAGCAATACCCTGATCGAGCGCAGCCGCGTCGCGCCGCAACAGATAGCCGCCCAGGCGCAGATTCTCCTCCACCGTGAGGCCGCCGAAAATGCGCCGCCCCTCGGGCACGTGCCCGATGCCGAGCGCGACGATGCGATGCGACGGCAGCCCGACGATAGGCTGCCCCTCGAACGCGACGCTTCCCCCGCGCGGCCGCAGCAGCCCGGAGAGCGTGCGCAGCGTGGTGGTCTTGCCCGCGCCGTTGGCCCCGAGCAGCGCGACGATCTCGCCTCGCGCCACGTCGAGCGAGACGCCGTGCAGCGCCTCGATGTTGCCGTAGTTCACGCGCAGGTCGCGAACTTCGAGGAGCTTCTTCGTCGCATTCGGCTCCATGCCTAGCTCCATAGCGACTTCTCCCCGTCCGTGGCGTCGGGACCGTCGTCCTCTTCGGCGGTGCCGAGGTACGCGTCGATGACCACGGGGTCGTTCTGGATTTGCGCAGGCGCGCCCTCGGCGATGATCTCGCCGTGATCCATCACGATGATGCGATCCGACACGCCCATCACGAGCGCCATGTCGTGCTCGATCAGCAGCACCGTCACGCCCAGATCGCGAATGCGCCGGATCTGCGCCATCAACGCGTGCTTTTCGGTTGGATTCATGCCGGCGGCGGGCTCGTCGAGCAGCAGGAGACGCGGCTGGCTCGCCAGCGCACGGGCAATTTCGAGCCGGCGCTGATCGCCATACGGCAGGTCGGACGCGTATTCGCTCGCGCGCGCGCCGATCCCCACGAGATCGAGCCAGCGCTGGCCGAGCGCCGCGTGTTCGGCGGCCTCGCTGCGCGCGGCACGCGTGCCCACCAGCTCTGCCACGAACGGCGTATGCAGGCGGTGATCCATGCCGATCAGCACGTTCTCGAACGCGCTCATGTGGTTGAAGAGCCGGATGCCCTGAAACGTGCGCGCGATGCCGCGATGCACATTGCGGTGCGGCGCGCCCGCGCCGAGCGGCTCGCCGCGCCAGCGTATCTGCCCGCCGGTGGGCCGGATCACGCCGGTCAGGCAGTTGAACACGGTCGTCTTGCCCGCGCCGTTCGGGCCGATCAGCGCGAGAATCTCGCCGCTGCGCACCTCGAAGCTGATGCCGCCAATGGCGCGCACGCCGCCGAAGCGGCGTTCGAGGTTGCTCACCTGCATGAGGGTTTCGCGCGCGGCGGCGGCGTCGATGGCGCCGCTGTCGGCAATGGCCACGGCGGCCGCGCTTTCCTTGCCCTGTGCTTCCGCCGCCTCCGCCTCATGCGCACGCTTCTCTTCTTCCGGCCGGGGCGCTGCGCGCCGGATGCGCGCGGGCCACAACCCTTGCGGGCGCAACAGCATGAGCGCGACGAGCGCCACGGCGAAGCCGAAAATGCGCCACAGGTTCAAAAAGCGCAGCAATTCAGGCAGCCCCGCGACGATCACCGCGCCGAGTATCACGCCCGGAATGCTGCCGCGCCCGCCCATCACGACGATGATGAGGATCGTTACGGACTGCAGATAAGTGAACGCCGTGGGATCGATCGTGCCGAAGCGTGCGGCGAAGAGGCTGCCGGCAAGACCGCCGATCAGCGCGCCCATCACATAGGCGAGCATCTTCACGCGCAGCGTCGCAACGCCCACTGCCTCGGCGGCGGCCTCGTCCTCGCGGATGCTGGTCCAGGCGCGCCCGAGCCGCGAGCGTCCGAGCCGCACCGCGAACAGCAGTACCACGATGAAGAACGCCATGCCGAGCTCGTACACCGCGTGCGGCGAGCTGATCTCGAAGCCGAACAGGCTCGGTGGATCGATGCCGTAGATGCCGTTCGGGCCGCCGGTAATGTCGAGATTGGTGGCGACGATACGCGTGATCTCGCCAAAGCCGAGCGTGACGATCGCGAGGTAATCGCTGCGCAGGCGCAGCGTGGGATAGCCGATCACCACGCCCGAAGCCCCGGCGAACACGATGCTGAATGGCAGCGTCGCCCAGAACGAGAAATGCAGCAGCGTTTCGAGCAGCGCGGTCGTATAGGCGCCGATGGCGAAGAACGCCGCGTAGCCGAGGTCGAGCAGCCCGGCATAGCCCACGACGATGTTCAGCCCGAGGCCCAGGATCGCATAGGTGATGATGGTGAGCCCGACATCCACGACATAGCCGCTCGCGAATGCCGGCAACGCGATCGCCGCCGCCAGCAGCACGATGGCCACGAGCCACGAGGTCTGCGTTCGTCCCGATGCCCGCGAAGCCTGAGCGCGCATGCGTCACATCCTCTCGACCACGCGTTCGCCGAACAAGCCGGTCGGCTTCACCACGAGCACGGCGATCAGCACGCCGAACACGAACACATCGGTCCATTGCGAAGACACGTAGCCCGCGCCGAACGCTTCGAGCAGGCCGATCAGGAAGCCACCCACCATCGCCCCCGGAATATTGCCGATGCCACCCAGCACCGCCGCCGTGAACGCGCGCAGGCCGAGCACGAAGCCCATGAAGAAGTTGATCTGCGTGTAGAAGAGGCCCTCCATCACACCCGCGACGGCGGCGAGCGCCGAGCCGATGAAAAACGTGAGCTGGATGAGCCGCTCGACATCGATGCCCATGAGGCGCGCCGCGTCCTGGTCGATCGCGAGCGCGCGCATGGCCGTGCCGATGAAAGTATGGTGTACGAACAAATACAGCCCGAGCATCAGCGCAAAGCTTGCCGCGACGATGCCGACCTGCGCGAACGTGATGTGCACCTGCAGAACGTCGAAGCCCGTTTGCGTGAGCAGGTGCGGGTAGGTGCGAAAGCCCGCGCCATAGGCGATCAGCACGCCATTCTCCAGCAGCAGCGAAATGCCTAGCGCGGTAATGAGAATGGACAGGCGCGGCGCGCGCAGCAACGGCTGGTAGGCAACGCGCGCGATCGCCACGCCCAGCGCGCCCGTTGCCAGCATCGAAGCCGCGAACGCCACGACCAGTGCGAGCGCGAGCGGCAGACGGGCGGCCGCGAGCGTGCCGAGCGCGGTCCAGCCCACGAACGCGCCCACCATGAAGAGGTCCCCGTGCGCGAAGTTGATGAGCCGGATGATGCCGTAGACCATCGTGTAGCCGAGGGCGACGAGCGCGTAGAACGAGCCGATCGTCAACCCCTCGACGACGAACTGGAGAAAGGTGCTCATGGGCGGCCGGGGGCGCTTACTTCATCATCTCCCACTTGCCGCTCGCGTCCTGGCGTTGATAAGGCTCGAACTCGTCGCCGCGCACGATGATCGTGATGTACACGGCGCGGCTGCGGTCGCCCTTCGGGTCGAAGCCGATCGTGCCGGTCAGGCCCGGGTAGCTGTTGATCTTGTGCAGCGCGGCGGCGATGGCCGCGGGCTTCGTCGATTTCGCGTCGGCGATGGCCTTGGCGGTCACGCCCACGGCGTCGTACTCGTACACCGAGTACGGCCCAGGCCCTTGCCCATAGGTCTTCGTGTACTGGTCGACGTAGTCGTGTGCGCCCGAGAGGAACTGCGCGAGCGGCGAGGTCGTGATGATCATGCCGTCGGCGGCCGGGCCCGCCGTCTTCATCAGCGTCGGGTCATTGGTGGCGTCGCCGCCCATGATGGTCATCTTGAGCCCCAGCTGGCGCGCCTCCTTCACGAGCATGCCCGCTTCGGAGAAGTAGCCCGTGTAATAGATCACGTCCGGCTTGAGCGAGGCGACCTTGGTGAGCGTGGGCGAATAGTCCATCTGCCCCGGCGTGATCGACTCGGCGTAGACCACGTCCACGCCCATCTTCTTGAGCGCGTCAACGGTGTTCTGCGCGAGGCCCTTCGAATAGGTCGTGTTGTCGTCGATCACCGCAGCGGTTCTCGCACGCAGCGCGTTCTTCATGAAGCTCGCCGCGAAAGGCCCTTGCTGATCGTCACGGCCTATCGTGCGGAACACGGTGTTATAGCCCATCTCGGTCAGCTTGGGATTGGTCGAAGCGTCCAGCACGTAGGGAATGCCCGCGCGGTGGAATGCGCTCAGCTCGGGCAGCGCCGCGCTCGAGCAGTAGCCGCCCGCCACGGCAACCACGCCCGCGTCCACGAGCTTTTGCGCGGCCTGGACCGCCGTTTGCGCGTCGCATGCGTCGTCTTCCGGCACCAGCTCGATCTGCTTGCCGAGCACGCCGCCCGCCGCGTTGATCTTCGCGGCCGCGAGCTTCGCGCCGTTCAGGATATCGGTGCCCGCGGCGGCGCTGCTGCCCGAGAGCGGCACCGGCACCCCGATCTTGATGGTGTCGCTGTGCGCGAGGCCGGGCGCGAGCGCGGCCAGTGCGAGGATCACTGCCCCGAGGGTTGCGTGCAGGGTGCCCCGCAGGCGGGGGGCGTCGGGCGTGCCATTGTTCTGAACATTCATGTGAGCGGCTCCAGACTGTGGACCCGACCGGGCGATGCCGCAACGCAGGCGAGCCCGCGCGGTCAGTTAGCGAAACGAAATAATTCGTCCGGTACGAGGCCCTGCCAGGCCAGCACGCTCATGGCGCGCAGCTTGCATAGGGGACCGGTGCATAACGACCCCTACATGATACGTCTGAGCGACCGTTTGACTGATATAGGGTATGCGCGTATACAAATCGCGTGTGCAAAGAGCGGCGGCGCACTACTTTGTATACACGCCACGCGTGGAGGGCGCGAATGAAAACCATCGTGCTGGGCGGTGGCATTGCTGGCGTCACGAGCGCGTACTATCTCGCGCGCGACGGCCGCGAAGTGACCGTGGTCGAGCGCCGCTCGGGCGTTGCGCTCGAAACCAGTTTCGCCAATGCCGGGCTCGTCGCGCCGGGCCATTCGTACACGTGGGCTTCGCCTCGCGCGCCGGGCATCCTGCTCAAATCCCTGTTCATCGAAGGCCAGGCGCTGCGCCTGCACCTGCGGGCCGACCCGTACATGTGGGCCTGGTGCGCGCGCTTCCTGCGCAACTGCACCGAGGCGCGCTCGCGCGAGAACACCTCACGCAAAGTACGGCTGTGCCGCTACTCGCAGCATCAGTTGCAAGACGTCACGGCACGCGAGCAACTCGAATACGACCGCATCAGCCGCGGCCTGCTCTATCTCTACCGCGACGCCGCCTCGTTCGAGCGTGGCCGCGCGCATATGTCGATCCTCGTCGAAAACGGCCTGCCGCTCGAAACGCTGGACGCCGCCCAGGTCGCCGCGCACGAGCCGGCGCTCGCCCACGCACGCGAACGCATTGCCGGCGCGATCTACTGCCCGAGCGACGAGAGCGGCGACGCCCACCGCTTCACGCGCG
>Ga0335069_10013737_pt1 | contig 11361 bp, 7 predicted proteins | sample Lox_Sample_11_FD_206714 | JGI IMG/M metagenome (GOLD analysis project Ga0335069, IMG submission 206714) | Soil microbial communities from Loxahatchee National Wildlife Refuge, Florida, United States - Lox_Sample_1.1 | ecosystem: Environmental > Terrestrial > Soil > Wetlands | place: USA: Florida... | reverse complement strand
ACGCTGGGCATGAGCAAGGGATAAAGGTTGGTCCTGACGGACCGCCCAAAATAATAAAACAACTGAAAGATGCCGTAAAAAGCCACGAGGACCAGGAGGTCCTTGTGGAGCGTCCGTTTTTCTCGCGGGATTAGGAGTAGGAAGAGCGAAAAGTACAGGATTCCAACGACGATCCACCAGGGCCCGCAAATCGGGGTGTCGATCATGCCGAAGCCTTGGGCGTAGGTTTGGACGTAATTGAGATAATATTCCCAATGGGGAAGCTGGCTGGCCCGGAGCCAAGTGTGGAGGTAAATGAAACCCGCCAGTAGGACGATGGCCAAGAGCGGGGGGATCAGGCGCAATAAGAATTTTTTTACCGTTTCTCCCGTGAGTCGTTGGCCAAAAAAGGTCTCGTAGGCGGTGAAGGCTAAGTAGGGCGGAACGGTATAGAAACAGACCTCAAAACTCCAAAAAAAAGCGAAGGAGACGGTCAAGGCCTCCAGCCAAATGATCGGGGGCGCTTTCGAAGGATTGCGATTGCGTAAAAAGACTAGGGCGGCCAAGACATAAATGAACCCAAATCGCAGGGCGCCTTGGGAGGGGAACCAAAGCGGGTGAGGGGCTTGGTTGCAATTGAGCAAAATCAAGACCATGGTGCCCAACAGCGGATAGAGGATGGAACCGAACAAGTGGCGGGTAAGCCAGAAAAAAAGCACGTATTGCGCGAGCCGAAGAACGGCGTCCAAGAAATAAAAAGAATGAAACCCCAAGGGTAAAAGGCCCGGGAAAATCAATTTCAGGAAAAAATAAAGAAAAACGCCGTATTGGGCGTTGATGTCGATCAGCATGTTTTTTCCGTTGATGAAGTCGGCCAGAGGGCCCAGGAAGAAACGATCGTTGCTGATTTCATAATCGCAAGTTGGGTCGATGAAGAGCAGCGCGAAGAAGGCGGCAGCCAAGATGTAGAGGATGAGGTTCCCGATCGGGGAACTCGTCCGAAGGCGCAAGGAGGGCGTTTCTGGATTCAGGTCAATCAGAAAGACGTATGCCAGGGCGGCGGCGAAAAGATAATTACACCAATGCCAGGGGATGAGCAGGCTTTCCCAGTGGGAGGCAAGCCGGAAAGACCAAAATAAAAAAAGAGCGGCCATGCCAAGGTAGATGGCGGTGGATGAGCTTGAGGATTTAAACGGCGTGAAGTGCCCGATCCAGACGGCGGCTCCCCAACTGAGAGACTGGGTTATGAGGTAAAGGCCAAACCACAGGATGAGCGGCCATGGATAGGCGGTTTGAACATCCCAATAAGCGCCCAAAACCAGGATGAAGTTGAAAAAAACAAATATTCGCCGGTAAAGCAGCTGGGAAGCCGAGGTGGGGCAGAACCGGTCCGTCAACCGGGCGAGCGCGGTGCCTAGCAAGGGAAGGAAAACCCAACTTAATAAATAAAGCTCATATTGCGGGGTTTTGTTGTCGGGTTTCAATTGCACGAGATCGAGCCAAATCCTTGAGACGAACAAGAAAACCATCAATCCCTGAAAAGCGCTCAGGAGGCAAAAATCAAAGTTGGGGTTGGCGGTAGGATGAGGCTGGGAAATAGGGGCGGGGTTTGTTGTGTGTGTTTTAATTTTGCGCACGATGGATTTCATTGCGGAAGGGTTTTGTTTAGGTTCGGGAGGGTAAAGCGTGGGTCTTCAAGTTTGAGCCCGATGGAAATACTACACGATACATATGTCCCTTGACAGCATTTTTTGCCTTCGGGGCCGATCCAATAAAAAGGCGCCCACTTTCGTCGCTGGGAAGCGCCAGGGGTCGGGCGGCTCTTATGGCGAGCTTCGCCGCCACGCCCGTGATTCGCTGTTTCGTGGAAGATTTTTGGTGCTTTTGGCGCTTTCGCTCACTGCTGTCGCCAGAAAAAACCAAAGGTGACGATGGGGCCAAGTCTTTTTCCCGCTTGCCCTTCGTTCGACGGAACCTTTATCATGGATTCAATTTATCTTATTTCCACTGGAGCAGTTTTGGATTCCTTCGCCCAGATCCGACTGAAAGCCTACAAGCGCCTGCTCCAAATGCATTTTGAGAGCGGCGTGGGCCATATCGGCGGCAACCTCTCGAGCCTCGACACCCTCTTGGTGCTTTACCATCAAGTCCTCCAAAAAGACGATCTTTTCATCCTTTCCAAAGGCCATTCGGCCGGCGCCCTCTATGTGGCGCTTTGGTCCCTGGGCCGCCTGACGGAGGGGGACCTGAAGAGCTTTCATGGGGAAAAAACCCTCGTCAGCGGCCATCCGGCCCCCAAATGGAGCTCCGACATCCTTTTTGCCACCGGCAGCTTGGGCCACGGTTTTTCCTTGGCCGCGGGGGTGGTGTTGGCCAAAAAGCTCAAAAAAGAACCGGGGCGGGTCTTTTGCCTGATGTCCGACGGGGAATGGCAGGAAGGTTCCAATTGGGAGGCGCTGATCTTCTCCGTGAAGAAGGAACTGGGCCCCTTGGCCCTGGTCATCGATTGGAACGGGTTACAGGGCTTCGGGCGCACCCAGGACATCGGCGGGCTGGATCCTTTTGCCGAGAAACTGAGGGCCTTGGGGATGCCGGTGGAGGAAATGGACGGCCACGATCCCATCGCCCTCGAGAAGGCTTTGAACCGCCCCTATCCGGCCTTGAGGACCTTGATCGCCCATACCCACAAGGGCCGGGGCGTTTCCTTCATGCAGGACAAGATGGAATGGCATTACAAACCCCTCACCGAGCCCCTTTACCGACAGGCCTTGGAGGAGATCGAGAAGCTCCAGGGGGGCGCGTCATGAGGGTGGAACTTTGCGACGCGTTGGTGCGCCATTGCGTGGACCCGAAATTCGTCTTCCTCACGGGCGACCTGGGCTTCATGGCCTTGGAACCGCTGCAGGAAAAGGCAGGGGGGCGCTTCATTAACGCCGGGGTGGCGGAGCAGAACATGGTGGGCGTGGCCGCGGGGTTGGCCAGCCAGGGCCTGTCCCCCTGGCTCTACAGCATCGCGCCTTTCATTTACGCCAGGCCCTTTGAGCAAATCCGCAACGACGTGTGCCTGCACGACCTGCCGGTCAAGCTCATCGGCAACGGCGGCGGCTACGCTTACGGCGTCATGGGCGCCACCCACCACGCCCTGGAGGATTACGGGGTCCTCTTGACCCTCCCGAACCTTCGGGCCTTCGTGCCGGCTTTCGGCGCCGACATTCCCGCGGTGGTGGAAAAACTGATGGGTTTCGCCCACCCGGCCTACCTGCGCCTGGGGCGGGACGAGAAACCCAAGTCTTTGGAGCCGCCGCCTTATTCCCAATGGCGCAAGGTGACCGAGGGCCGGGGCGCGGCGGTGGTGGCGGTGGGCCCCATCGCGGGAGCGCTTTGGACGGCGCTTTTGGAGCTGGTGGATGAGGAAAAACGGCCCAATCTTTGGGTGCTCAGCGAGCTTCCGGTGGCCCCCGGAGAGATGCCGGAAGCCCTTTTGGGCGACATCGCCCATTCAGGGCATTTGGCCGTGGTGGAGGAGCATGTGGCCCATGGCGGCGCGGGGGAGATGCTGGCGCGAAATCTCTTGCTGAAGGGCTTGCCGCCGAAACGGTTCAGCCATTTCCACGCCCAGGGTTATCTTTCGGGCTATTATGGCTCCCAGCTGTTCCACCGGCAGGAAAGTAATTTGGCGCCGGCTCAAATCTTAAAGGCCTTGGAATGACCATGCGACTCGAGGAAAAGATCAACCGGATCCGGGGCCCCATCTTGGTCTTGGGCGCCAGCGGATTCGTAGGCGCGAATTTGTTGAAGGCGATCCTGCGCCACCGGGACGACGCCTATGGGACGGTCTTCCACACCCCGGCCTGGCGGCTTTCGGACGTGCCCCTGAAAAACGTGCTCCAGGCCGACCTTCTGGTGGACGCGAACCTGGACCATTTGCTCAAGACCCTGGGGCCCAAGACGGTCTTCAACTGCGTGGCCTACGGTGCCTATTCGTTCGAAACCCAAAGCGACTGGATCTACCAGACCAACTTCAACCTGACCGCCAAGATACTGGCGCGGCTTTCGGGCGGTGATTTGGGCTGCTATGTCCACGCGGGCTCCTCTTCCGAATACGGGGACAAGGCTTCCGGGCCTACCGAGGACGAATTGCCCGAGCCCAACAGCGATTACGCCGTTTCCAAGGCGGCCTCGGCCAACCTGATCCGCTATTACGGCAAGAAGAAACTATTGCCTTGCGCGAACCTGCGCCTTTATTCGATTTACGGTCCCCTCGAGGATTCTTCCCGTTTCATTCCCGCGCTGGTTCGCGAAGGCATAGCGGGGAAGTACCCTTCCTTGGTGAACCCTGAGATTTCCCGCGACTTCGTCTATGTGGACGACGCTTGCGAGGCCTTCATCGACACGGCGCTCAATCTGAAGCCCGCGGACTATGGGGAGTCCTTCAACATCGGCAGCGGCCAAAAGACCACCATCCGGGACGCGGCCTCCGCCGCGGCCGAGCTTTTCAAATTGAAAGGCCAGCCTGCCTTTGAAAGCCTGCCGGGTCGGGCCTGGGACGTCTCCAATTGGTTCGCCAACCCCCAAAAGGCCAAGGCCCGGCTGGGGTGGGAAGCCAAGGTTTCCTTCGCGCAGGGCCTGAAAAAGACCGCTGATTGGTACCAATCCCTGCCCGACAAGGACCAATATCGGCATTCATCCAAGCAATTCGGCCTCGACGGTCAATACAGCGTCTCGGCGGTGGTGGCTTGCTACAAGGACGGCCAGGCCATCCCCATCATGTACCGGCGGCTGAAGGAAACCTTCGAGAAGCTGGGCCTGGATTACGAAATCATCTTCGTCAACGACAACAGCCCGGACGACAGCGAGGCCGTCATCGCCGAAATCTCCCGCACGGACCGGCGGGTGATCGGCATTTCCCATTCCCGTAATTTCGGTTCCCAAGCGGCCTTCCGCAGCGGCATGGAAATCTCCTCCAAAAACGCCTGCGTGCTCTTGGATGGGGACCTGCAGGATCCGCCCGAGCTCATCGAGAAATTCGTGGAAAAGTGGAAGGGTGGCTATGACGTGGTCTATGGGCGCCGCATCAAGCGGGAAGCCTCCTGGTTCATGCAAATCGCCTATAAGGCCTTTTACTGGGTCTTCAACAAGGCTTCTTACCTGCCCATTCCCCGGGACGCGGGGGATTTTTCCCTGATGGACCGCCGGGCCGTGGAGGCCATGTTGCGTTTTCCTGAGCGGGACTTGTTCCTGCGCGGGGTGAGGGCTTATGTGGGGTTCAAACAAACGGGCGTGGATTACGTGCGGCCCGAGCGCATGTTTGGGGTCACGACCAATAATTTTCTCAAGAACATCGAATGGGCCAAGAAGGGAATCCTATCCTTCAGTTATACGCCCTTGAGCCTCTTGAGCACTTGCGGCATCCTGCTTTTCTTCTTCACGGTCCTGTTGGGAATCCTCCAGCTGATTTTGCGGCTGCTTTTCCCGGACCTGGCTCCCAAGGGAAGCACCACGGTCCTTTTGGCGATCCTCTTCTTCGGGTCGGTGAATCTTTTCGCCTTGGCGGTGGTCGGGGAATATATCGCCAAGATCTTCGAGGAAGTCAAACAACGCCCCCATTTCGTGCGACGGGCCATCGTGAAAAACGGGGAAGTCCGTCGGGTCGCCACGGGCCGCCCGGAAAGGGAATCGGCTTCGTGAAACCCCGAATGGTGGGCCGTCCTTGCCCGGTTTGCGGCAACCGGGATGAGGCCCGGGTCTTCGCTCCCGCCAACTTTGACCTCGACGAATTGGATCAATTCGCCTTCGCGTCCCGAAAGACCCCCGAGTACATGCATCTTCGCTTGGTGGTCTGCCCCCGATGCGACCTGCTTTACGCCACGCCCATTTTCCCGACGGGAACCATCTTGTCCGCTTACCAAGAAGCCGCTTTCGCCAGCCAAGAAGAAGCCGCCTTGGCGGCTACCACCTATGGCAGGGTCCTGGATGGTTTCCTGGGTGAGTTGCCTGACCTCCGAGGCGCGCTGGATATCGGAACGGGCGAGGGAGCCTTCTTGGGTGAGCTGTTGGCCAGGGGTTTCACGGGCGTGGTGGGGGTCGAACCCTCAAAAGCGCCGGTGAAGGCGGCCAAACCAGGGATCCGCAAACTCATCCGCAACAAGCCTTTCAAAGCGGGGGACTATCCCAAGAAAAGCTTCAGCCTGGTGACTTGTTTCCAAACCCTGGAGCATGTCACCGATCCATTGAAAGTGGCCCAGGCGGCCTTTGATTTGCTCAAGCCCGGCGGCGTTTTTTTTGTCGTGTCCCATAACCGCCGGGCCTTGCCCCTCAAGCTCCTGGGCCGCAAATCGCCTATTTTTGACATCGAGCATCTCCAACTTTTTTCCCCCCACAGTGCCAAGGCCCTATTCCAAAAGGCGGGGTTCAAGGAAACGCGGGTGAAGCCCGTGACCAACCGTTACCCTCTGCATTACTGGGCTAGGCTTTTTCCCTTTCCAGGAACCGCGAAAAAGACCATGTTGGGGTGGCTAAAAGGCTCGGCGCTTGGTAAATTGCCCCTCTCCGTTTCCGGTGGGAACATGATGGTGGCGGGTTTCAAACCCTAACCGTCGAAAGGCGCCGGGGATCCAGATTTAACCGAGGTGGAGTTTGAAACAAGTCAGCTACGAAGACGCGGGCGTCAATATCGAGAAGGGCAACGAGTCCGTCCAGCGCATCAAACAGCTGGTCAAGCGCACCTTCAATCCCTCGGTTCTTTCTGACATCGGCCTCTTCGGGGGCCTTTTCGAGTTCGACACCACCAAGTACAAGAAGCCCGTGTTGGTCTCATCCACCGACGGGGTGGGCACCAAGACCCAAATCGGCGTGGCCATGAAGCAATATGCCAACCTGGGCCGGGACATCGTGGGCCATTCCATCAACGACATCCTGGTGCAGGGCGCCAAGCCCCTTTTCTTCCTGGATTACCTGGCGGCGGGCAAGCTGGACGTCTCGGTCGTCGAACAAATCGTCACCGGCATGGCGGACGAATGCGTCAAGGCGGGGCTGGTCCTCATCGGCGGGGAAACCGCCGAAATGCCTTCGGTCTATAAAGAAGGGGACTACGACATCGCGGGGACCATCGTGGGCGTGGTGGAAAAGGACAAGGTCATCCGGGGCCAAAACGTGAAGCCGGGCGACGTCTGCATCGGCTTGCCCTCGGTGTCGCTCCATACCAACGGTTATTCCCTGGCCCGCAAGCTCGTCACCGACGTGGCGGGGCTTCAGTACACCGATTTCGTGAAGGAAGTGAACGGCGTCATCGGCGAGGTCCTGTTGGTGCCCCACAAGAGCTATTACCCCGAGATCTATCCGATCCTGGACCAGGTGGAGGTCAAGGCCATGGCCCACATCACCGGCGGGGGGCTTATCGACAATCCGCCCCGGGTCCTGCCGGAGGGCTGCCGCATCCAATTCAAGCGCGGCTCCTGGAAGACCCTGCCCATCTTCGATTGGCTGGTGAAGACCGGCAATATCTCCGAGTTCGAGGCCTTCCGTTCGCTCAACATGGGCGTGGGCATGGTGTTGGTGGTCGCCAAGGACAAGGTGGACAAGGCGATGAACTTGCTCAAACAAAACGGCGCCGATCCCTCGGTGATTGGGGAAGTGGTGGCCGGCCAAAAGGGCGTGGAGTTCATCTAACCCTTGAATTGAACCACAGGGTACACAGAGTTTCATCTGAAAGCTTTTTTTGTTTGTTGTGACCAAAGTCGCCTTGCTCCGTGAAACTCCTTGCACTCTGTGGTTCAATCGCCGTTCCGAAAGGCTCTAGGTGCAGGCGGCAACCAATCCCGAAAATCAAAGCCACCAGCCCCCGCAAAAGATCAATGGCTGGAAATTGGCCCTGGACCGCGCCCCGCTTTTCTTGTCCGTCCTGCTTCTTTTCATCCTGCCTTTCATCACCGACCCCCAGAGCGTTGATTCCATCCAAACAAAGGAAGTCCTGGCCCGGGTCTTGGTGTTCCTGATGCTGGGGGCCTGGGCTTTCCGGAACAATTGGAGCGGCCAATTTCTAACGATCAGCACCAGCGCCCTGGAGCCGCTCCTGCTCTTGGGTCTTTGGGCCGCCGCCGGCCTGTTCTTTTCGCCCTTTGGGCCCGTGGGTTGGGGCGCCTTTTGGGACCGGCTTTACCTGCCCTTGTGGTACCTGCTTTTGACCCAAACCTGCCTGGAACTCTGGCGGGCGGAAAACCTCATCCTGACCTTCCTGGCGGCGGCCTTTGGCAGCGCCCTATGGGGATTGGGCCAAGCCTTGGGACTTGATTCGGGCCCCTGGGGAGCCGTCGTCCGGGACCAATTCCAGGGCCGGGTGACCGCAGGGCTGGGCAATCCGGATTTTTTCGCCGGTTACCTGCTGACGGCTTGGCCCTTGGCCTTGGCGCTTTTTTTAAGGGCGGCAGCCCCGGCCGCCAAGATTTTATGGATGACCGTCCTGGCGGCCTTGTGGGCGGCCTTGATCCTGACCCAAAGCATGGCCGGTTGGCTGGGCGGGGTTGTGGGACTTTTGGTCTTCGCGGGTTTCTTTTTTTGGAAAAACGACGAGGCGAAAAAATTCAGGCGGCCTTTGGCGGCCCTGGCGCTTCTTGTGGCGGCCTTGACCCTCTTTTCGCCCTTGAGGGACCGGTTGGCGGGATTGGCCCATTCGGGGAACCCGTCGGTGCAATTCAGGCAGGAAGTCTGGAAGGGGACTTGGGGCTTGGTTTGGGCCCATCCCTTGCAGGGGAGCGGTTTTGGTTCTTTCGCGGCGGCTTTCCCGCCGTACCGTCCCGAAAGCCTGATGCTCCAACAGCAGGAGCGCGACTACCAGGTGGACCACGCGCATAACTGGGTTTTGGAATGGGCCGCCGAGCAGGGCCTGGTGGGATTGGCCTTGCTGGCCTTTTTCTGGGCCATGGTCCTATACCAATGGTGGAAACTCTATGAGTCCAAGTCCATCGCTAGGTCCTTGGGGGCGGGGGCCTTCGCGGTTTCCGCGGGGGTGGGGGTGGACAACCTCTTTGACGTCAACGCCGCGCTGCCTTCGACCCTGGTGCCGCTTTTGTTCGTGGCGGCCCTGCCCGTGGCTTTCTCCAGCCGATTCCTAAATTTAAAGGATTTTCCGGTCCGGGCGCGCCTTTGGGGTTTGAAAGCCCATCGGTCCTATCTTTTGCCGCTGACTTTCCTGGCGGTGCTCTTGGTCTTGTTCCAAATTCATGGCGCCATGCTGAATCAACTGACCGGAAAAATGCTCAAACGGGCGGAGGCCGCTTCGGCGCAAAAAAACTGGCCGGACGCCCTCGACCTTTATGGCCGCATCCTGAAAGTGGACGAAGCCAACGACGAGGCGCTTTATTTCCGGGGTTCGTCCTATTTGGACCGGGGGATGGAAGGCGACTTTGGCCTGGCCCTGGCGGATTTCAACCGCTTGGCCGCCCGGGAACCGGATTACCTGGAAATCCATTTCGAGAAGGCCCGGGCCCTGGCGGGATTGGGCCGCGGGATCGAGGCGCGCCAAGAGATGGAGCAGGCGGTGCGGCTCGACCCGGTCCTGGTTTTCCAAGATCCCGATTTTGAGCGGGCGCGAACTTTGTCCGCGGGGCGCCAATATAAAGCGGCCTTGCCCCTTTATCAAAAATTGGTTTTCGATTATCCTGCCTGCGTTCCGCTGCTGATCAATACCGCCAACACGATGGTGGAATGTGGGCAAACCCCATCCGCCCTCGACCTCTACCAACGGGTTTTAGCCTATGACCCGGGCAATCCGGACGCCTTGTCCAACATCGCCGCCGTCAAAGCCGGGAAGCCTTAACCCCGGAGTAAGGAAAAGCCCTTCGGCCTTTTGGGCTCCGTGATGGCTTGCTCGGTGAAGCTCTCTGTGACCCTGCGACTCAAAGGATGTTTCCGTGATTAAGATTGCCGTGTTCGCTTCGGGGGGAGGATCCAACCTCCAGGCGCTCATCGACGCCCAAGAAGCGGGCGCCTTCAAGAAGGCGGCCATTTCATTGGTCTTTTCCAACGATCCCACGGCCAAGGCCCTGGAAAGGGCGGAACAGCATCGGATCGAGGCCGTTTCCATCGCCAGCAAGGGTTATCCGGGGAGCCGGGAAGATTATGACGGGGAAGTGCTGGCGGTTTGCCGGGCCAAGAAAATCGACCTCATTTGCCTGGCCGGCTATATGCGCATCATGACGCCGGTTTTGATCAAGCCTTACCTCTATAAAATGATGAACATCCATCCGGCCCTTTTGCCGAAGTTCGGCGGGCCGGGCATGTACGGCCACCATGTCCATGAGGCCGTGATCAAGGCCAAGGAAAAGGAATCGGGGGCCACGGTGCATTTCGTGACCGAGGGCGTGGACGCCGGGCCCGTCATTTTGCAGGGCGACGTGAAGGTCGCGCCTTCGGACAGCCCGAAGACCCTCGCCGAGAAGGTGCTGCGGGTGGAACACCAGATTTATCCGGAGGCCGTCAGGCTTTTTTGCGAGGGCAAGCTTAAGGTGGAAAACGGCCGGGTTCGTATAACGCATTGACTTTTAACCGCGCGGGCGCGGGGATACGATAAAAAATTTTTGGGGGATTCAATGGCCGACGATAAAGTGAAGATCAAGCGGGCGCTCATCAGCGTTTCCGACAAGACCGGGCTGGTGGAATTCGCCAAGGTCTTGGCCGAGTATGGCGTGGAACTCATCTCCACCGGCGGCACGTCCAAGGCCCTGAAGGACGCCGGGTTGAAGGTGCTGGACATCTCGGAAGTCACCGGTTTCCCCGAGATGCTGGACGGACGGGTCAAGACCCTGCACCCGGTGGTGCATGGGGGCCTTTTGTCCCTCCGGGACAACCCCGAGCACATGAAGACCATCGCGGAACACAAGATCCGGCCCATTGACCTGGTGTGCGTGAACCTTTACCCCTTTGAGGCCACCATTTCCAAGCCCAACGTGGAACTGCACGAGGCCATCGAGAACATCGACATCGGCGGGCCTTCCATGATCCGCTCGGCTTCCAAGAACTACCGAAGTGTCACCGTGGTCACTTCGGTGTCCCGCTACGCCGACGTCATTTTGGAGATGCGCGAGCATGAGGGCGCCACCACCTTCAAGTTGCGCCAGGAACTGGCCATCGAGGCCTTCGGCAACACGGCCCGCTATGACGGCATGATCCATGAGTACCTGCACCGCAAGCTTTCGGCCAAGACCTGGCCGGACATCTTCACCTTGTCGGGCATCAAGCTCCAGGAAATGCGTTACGGCGAAAACCCCCACCAGGGCGCGGCCTTTTATAAGGAGCGGGCCAACCACCTGCCGACCATCGCCAATGGCAGGCAATTGCAGGGCAAGGAGCTTTCCTACAACAACATCATGGACGCCGACGCGGCCT
>Ga0335069_10013736_pt1 | contig 11361 bp, 12 predicted proteins | sample Lox_Sample_11_FD_206714 | JGI IMG/M metagenome (GOLD analysis project Ga0335069, IMG submission 206714) | Soil microbial communities from Loxahatchee National Wildlife Refuge, Florida, United States - Lox_Sample_1.1 | ecosystem: Environmental > Terrestrial > Soil > Wetlands | place: USA... | reverse complement strand
CCAGGGATAGTTGACCCCGTAGAGGTAGTAGTTGCCGCAGTTCCAGGAGATGGTGCTGCTACTCCCGGCCTCGGCGCAGCCGTCGGCGGTGGCGGCGTCCTGGCGTCCTGTGTCCACCGACACCGAAGCGTCTGAAGCGTCCACACCTCCGGTGGCGTCGGCTCCCTGGCCCGCGTCGGCACCTTGCGCAGCGTCGGAGGCGCCTTCGCCGGCTTTGCCGGCGTCGCTGGAGCATCCGAGACCTACGCTCGCGGCGATGGGGAGGAGCGTCCAGCAGAGCGCGCGTCGCATTCGCATCGGGTTCATGATGGAACGGCCGCGCCTGCGCCGCTACCGCGTCACGGCTTCGCGCGCGCAAGCGACTTCGGCATGCGAAGCGGCTTTGGCGTGTCACCCGCCATCGGGACAGCCGGGCGAGTTGGATCCGAACGGGCAGAGGATGCACGCGTTCTGCACGCAGCGAGGAGTGCCTCCCGCCGCGCACGGGCAGGCCGCGGTATGCACCCATTGGGTCGCCTGGTTGTACTCGGCCACGCCCGCCAGGTTGATCGCCGCTCCGCCGCACGCGCACCCACCTGTGCAGATGACGCCGGGGGTCACGTCTACGCAGTCGGAGTCATCGCTACACGAATGGGGGTACGTCGACACGTCGATGCTCACGCACGCGGTGGCGTCGGGGCTGCTCGTCGTGCCCGCGTCGTCGGCGCCGATCGCGTTGCCGGCGGTGCACGTGCCGTCGATGCACTCGGGCGCTGGCCCCACCCCGCAGAAGCAGGTGCCGGGCTCGATGCCCGCGACCGCCTGCTGGTAGCTCGCGAGCGCGCCCGCGTTGATGAACGAACCGCCGCAGCTGCACTGGCCGGTGCACACCTCGCCGGCCGTCACCGAGACGCAGTCGGAGGCCTGGTTGCATGAGCGGTCGTACGTCGAGAGATCGACGTTCACGCAGGTGACCGCGGCGTCCCCGGAGGCACCACCGCCGTCGGGGCCGACCCCGGTCGTCTTGCCCGAACAGGCCAGAAGGACCACGGCGGGAAGAATCCACGCGAGGCGCGCACGCATAGCGGGCGCGAATACAACATGCGTGCCCGCCCGCCGGACCCTCGCGGAGCGCGGATCCGCGGCCTCGGATGGGCCAGTGGCACACGCGCCCTGACGAACCGATCACGTGAACCCGAAGCGCTGACCGTGCATCTTTCGCGGCGCGCTATCGTCCAAGGACAGGACCATGCGCTCCGAAAAGGGAATCGCGCGCGCCGTCGTCGCGGCCCTCTGCCTGCTCGACGCATGCGGCGGGGGTGTGGCCATGCAAGCCGACGACGCCGACGGAGGCGGTTCGGACGCTTCCGATTCGAGCATTCCGCTCCAGGAGGGGGGGGCCGCTCCGGATGCGACTCCCGAGGCCGCCCCCGACTCGCCCGAAGCCGCGGCCGACGTAACGGTCGGCGACGCCGGAATCGACGCGGTCGACGCGCCGCCCGACGTCGCGTTCGACGCAGCCGCTGCCCTGGCGCTCTGCGATGCGGTGTACGGGTCCGTCCTGCAGCCCTTCGAGAACTGCTGCTCCGCGGCGGACAAGCAGAACGCGCAGTACGGCGACACAGTGACGTTGATCCAGAACTTCACCGCGAATCAATGCGGCGGTGATCTCGGAACCAGCCTCGCCAAGGGCCGCATCGCCATCGACCCTGCCCTCACCGCGCAGTGCGCCGCAGACCAGGCGACGTTCTTCGCGAGCAATCCCCCGTGCTGGCAGATCATCGACGACCCTTCATCGCAGTCGCGTGTTTTCCTCTTTGATCGTCCCTCGTGCACGACCGCGCTCACCGGCCTGCAAGGCGTGGGCGCGCCATGCGCGTACGACTACGAATGCCAGAACGGCCTCACCTGCATCGGCTGGAACAACGGGGTGGATGGCGTCTGCCGCGTCCCCCCGACGACGGCGGGAGCCGCGTGCAGCTGGTCCGGAACGAGCAACTACAACCCCGACTATCCGTTCGGGACGCACCCCCTGTGTGGCGACGGATTCGGATGCGCGGCCGGTGAGACCTGCCAGCCTCTGAACGGACTCGGCCAGTTCTGCAGCAACGGCGTGGGATGCGTCGATGGCAGCGTTTGCACGGGTTCCGTTTGCCAGGCGGGCGGGCCGTTGCCGTCGGGGGATGGTGGGCCGTGCGCGAGCCAGGGCGACTGCCAGCTCGGCCTGCTCTGCATCGAGGGCGACGGCGGCGCTGCCGCGTGCAGCCCGCAGCTCGCTCCTGGCGCACCATGCCAGTTCAGCTTCTACTGCCAGGGTCTCTGCGACACCGAGGCGGGCGCGTGCATCTCGTTCTGCAACGGGCCCTGATCACGCTCGGGTCAAACGACGTGCCCGGTTGACGAGCGCGATGGTCGTGTTCAGGCAGTCCACGATGCAGGTCTCGGCGGAGATCCGGTGGTTCTGGATGGGGGCCGGCCCCTGCGAGCTCGATGCGTGGTTTCGTGATCCGGAGCGACATCCATGTCCGCCCGGAGGCGGCGGCTCGCGGACCGACGCGTACTTGCGTGACGAGGGCCAAGAGGAGCTCGGGATCAAGCGGCGCGGCGGGCAGAAGGGCCTCGAGGTGAAGGGCCTCGTCGCCGAGCTGGGTGAGATTCGAACGGCGCCGTTCGTCGGACGCGTCGAACTGTGGACGAAGTGGACCTCCGATGCGCTCGAGGTGCCGCCCGCTGCCTCGGTGCGCACGGACAAGCGGCGCTGGCTGAGGAAGTTTTCCACCGACGGGCAAATCCCCGTGGAGGTTGCCCTGGACGGGAGCGAACGGCCGGTGACGGGCTCGCTGCCTGCTCGCGGCTGCAACGTCGAGCTCACCGAGGTGCGCATCGGCAGCGTGTGGTGGACGCTCGGTTTCGAGTCGTTCGGTTCCATCGACACCGTGGAGGCGGACCTCGGCACGGTGGCTGCGCTCATCGCCAGGGAGCGCCGTCCCCCTTCGCTCGATGGCTGGAAGCTGGCCAGCTACCCGCGCTGGTTGCGCTCCACGCAACTGCCGCCGTAGCCGTCCGATAGGGGGTCAGGAGGTCGGACGACATGGATTTCATCGGTGGCTACGGCGACGCGTACGAGATGTGGCAGCGCGTCTTGGTCGCATGCGCTGCGGTGACTCTCGCCGCCTGTAGCAGTTCAAACGGCTCCACCCCTCATGGGGACGCGGTGGATGGCGGTGAGGATTCCGGGGCGCCCACCGCCAATCCGCCGGATATGCGCCTGAACGGCAACTGGTCGTGCAAGTTCTCTGACGAGAGCATGCCAATCACGGTTTTCACGTGGGTCGGCTGCAACGCGATCCAGGTCTCTTCGGACGGCACCGATCTGTCGGACTGGTTCACGTGCCCGTGGTGGACCGCCAACGGCAACGTCGCCACTCTCGACAACCTGCCCAGGTCTTGCGGGAGCAATATCGACATTTCCGAGGCGCGCGTGTCGGTGTTTGCCGACGGCAACACCCTGACGATCCACATCGCCGGCGACGATCCCTACACCGACGCCGGACCCCAGACGCTCAACGGGACGTGCACGCGTTCCGGGTCCCAGGTGACTACCGGAAACGGATGCATCGATGCGGGCAGCGACGAGGATGCTGGCGGTTCAACCTGGCCGCCGCCGGCCGGTACCTGCAACAGCGGCGCTGATTGTCCGGGCAGCTGCGTCACGTGCGAGTACCACCGGTGCTTCTACTGCGCGATCGGGACGCTGGGCGTCTGCACCTGCTAGACCGCACTACTGAGGGGCGCCCTCAGGGTGAGGTGTTGGAGTTCGCCTGGGGATCGTGGTCGCCGTCCTGGGGCCGAGGTACAGGCGACGTTCAACCTGTCGTGCGGTCCCAATGACCTCACCAGCGTTGTCGCCTCTGGCCCGTGCGCTGCACCCGATGCTGGTTTGGACTACTGGACTGGTCACACCAATCACCAGTCCGTGTTCGTCGCCGGCTCTAGTGCTGGCGTCTGTCACGTGGTGCTGACGTTCGAGACAGTGTGGTCAGCGCTCATCTCGAGGAGACTGGCGTGTTCGACACGCGAAGGAGCATGGTCGACATGGGAGATGAGCGACTTCGACATGCGGACAAGCATGTTAGACGGATGCAATCAGCGCTCTCCTGGGGCTAAGAGGCGATACTCCGGGTGTGATCAGTGATGATGATTGCTGTGATCACGCTTTCCCTGCGCAGACCAGCGCATGTTGCAGTGTGTGATCAGACGATCTCTCGCAAAGACTCCTGGATGTTCAGGCGAGATGAGCGCCGATCTCCGCGGCTAACTTGGATTCCTCGGTGTCTAACAGGGACATCTCCGCGCCTAACGCGCTCTTCTCGGCGTCGAACAAGGTGGTCAGAGCGAGATGAGCGTCGGTCTGCGCGTGAAGAGCACGGATCTGCGCGAGAGTACCGATGGTCACGCGGAGACAAGCGAGAGTCTCGTCGCGAGAAGCGCTGATCTGCGCGAGGTTTTCGCCAGTCTCGCGGAGAGATCGAGGCATCAGCCCGAGAGGTCTCGTAGTCACGCCGAGAGATCCGCTGATCAACGCGAGAGATCGAGGAGTGTGCGCGAGAGATCCGCTAGTTCACGCCGGAGGAGCGGATCTCACGACCGATGTTCGATGCTCTCGATTGCCTCCTGCGCACGTTCACGCAGTGTCTTGTTGGCATCTCCCGCTGCCACACGTTGGAGAGCCTCGAGTGCCCGCGGCTACCGATGGCTCCCAGAGCATCTGCGCACTGCCATCGGGTGACGTCCTCGAGCTGTTCGTCGATCATCGAGCGATCAGCAGATCCATCGCCTCGGGTGCCTCGAGTCGGCCGAGAGCTTCGGTTGCCTCGTCGCGAAGCTCGCGGGTTCGCGTCGAATCATCGGCCATCCGCAGCAGCCTCTGAACGATGTGCGGCTCGTCCCAGTGCCCCAGGACGCGAACGGCCATCATGTCGCCGCCGGAAGCGGGATCCGCGGCGAGCTCCAGGATGGTCGCCTGCGTCTTCGTGCGATGCGCCGCCCGCTGGCGCGGGCGAGGGCAACCGAGCTCACGAGAATCGATAGGCCAAGCGGGCGCATGGTCCCGGCATGGCCCAAGACGCGTGCCCCCATCGACGGCGTACCTAAGTGCGCGTGAGCGCGAGCGAATCCGCTCCTCAAAATTTGTGTCGGTAAGGTTTGCCTCCGCCAGCGACAGACGGGGAGAGGGACGCGACATGCGCCCGCCCGCGTCGCTCGGGCAACCGGCGCGCGCGGCGGCCGATAGGGAGGCAAAGACAGCGATGCGACCAGCGACCGACTGCTCAGCGACCATGAATTCGAAGCGAAGAGACCCAGCGCTTCCACGTATCGCTCACGTCCGCCGGACTCTTGCCAACGAGCTGCGTGAACGTGGCCTCTCCGCGTGGATCCGTGGCCCCGGCCGCCTTCCGGCCCCGATACAGGCGCCAGAGCAGCCCCTGCTCGTCGAGCCACTGGCACAGGAACCGGGCCTCGGCTTCGTGCAAGAGGAGCGTCTCGGCGTCTCGGAACCCGTCGTCGCTCATCGAAAAGAGCTCCTCGAGCCGAACCGAGCCGATCGCCTTCTGCAGCCCGGTCAGACGCCAGTCGCTCCAGCCGTGGATCTCCCCGGGCGGGTCGAACCGCGGCACCTCGAACAGCGCCCCGATCCCTTCGTCCAGCCACGCCGGCGCCATCGGGTCGTCCGTCTGCACGATCGGATGCACCATCTCGTGCAGAACCGTGGACACGCCTCGCGTCAGGTTCGCGACGATGAAGCGGCCGTTCATCACGTACCGGCCGAACGGCGAGTCGCACGCCTCCTTCTTGCCGAGGAGACGCGCGCACCCCTCGAAGTACCGGTCCTCGTTCGAGTAGGCGTACACCGTGACGGCGCGGTCGGGCGGCTTGTCGAAGCGGCCGCCGCTCAGGAGCAAGGGGAGGCCCTGGTTCGCGAGTCGGACGGCCTCGTCGAAGAGAGGCCCGCCGTGGTCGGCGGCCACGAATACGTAGAGGCCCCCCACGACCTGCACCGGGGCGGCGGAGGCGTCGACCGCCCGGCGGGCCGCATCGATCCGCTCGCGTACGTCCGCCTCCAGGTCGTACGGCGGGAGGGTCACCGCGGGAGCTGGCGCCGCCGCATCGACCGCCACGACGGCCGCCGAGGGCGCCCCGATCGCCGCATCGTCGCGAACAGCCTGCGCTTTTCCGCATCCACCCAGGAGGGCCAGACCGAGCCAACCGGCCGGTCCGGGAAAAAAGCGACATGACCCCGAAAAAAGAACCACCGGTTTCGCCCTCCAAAACGCATGGGCCCAATACGACGACGATGATGACCCCGACCGACCCCCACCAGCACCGCGAGTCTCCGTTGACGGCGTCCCCGGCTGTGGAAGAACCCCTTCCGACCGTGGCATCCAGCGACGACGACGACAAGCGCCGGAGGCAGCTGCTCGCGGATCCGAAGATCCACGAGGCCGTCCGCTTCGTCCTGCGCCGCCGCGGCGTCGCATCCGACCTGGTGGACGACAAGCTCAACGAGCTCCTCGAGGAGGTGCTGAAGAACCTCTCTGCGCTGCCGCTCGATCCCGAGGAGGCGCGCATGTACCTGTGCGGCGCCGGTCGGTTCAAAGCGATTCACGACGCGCACGATCGCAAGAAGGAGCTCGATCACCGCGCCAAGGTGACCCCGAAGGACCCCGACACGCGGGCCCCCTCGATGGAGGACCTGGTCCACGCGCGCGCCATCCTCGAGAAGGGGCAGAAGCGCTTCCCCAAGATGATCGACTGGCTCCTTCGCTACGAGCTCGGCGGCGAGTCGCACGGTGAGATCGCCGCGTCGGTGAACCGGTCGCCCGAGACGGTGCGCAAGGCGATCAAGAGCATGCAGGCGTCCCTCGCCTCGGTCGACAAGCGCAAGATGAGCGTCGTCATCGTGGCGGCGATGCTCGCCGTGGTCTTCGGGATGCACCGCTGGCACCAGATCAGCGACGTGTCCTGGGACGACCAGCTCTCGCAGACGGCGAAGCAGTTCCGCCCGCGGCCTGACGTGCCGCACGTGAAGGAGCTGAACGTGTACGACGATCCGGCCTCGCTGCGCGCCATCGCCAAGCAGGAGTGCACGCTCGGCCAGTGGGACTCCTGCCAGTACCACCTGGAGCGCGCCGACTCGCTCGATCCCGATGGGCAGACCGTCGAGCTCGTCGAGCTCGAAGCCCTCGCGCAGCACAAGCTCGATTCGATGCCGGCGAAGCCGGGCATCAAGTAACCGCCCCGCCTCGGCACATCACTCGGAATGAACGACGCGCCGCCCACGTGGGCGGCGCCACAGGAGACCTCTGTCATGCGAATGCACTACTCCCAGGCCTACAACCGCTTCTCGGTCCAGACGCGCGACTTCGCGACGTGGCTCCTCGGCGATCCGTACGAGGGTGACCTCCTCATGCGCCGCGCGCTCCTCGAGCTCTGCGCGGACAAGAAGCAGCCCGAGCACGAGAAGGAGATCCGCGAGTGGCTCGCTGTGGAGCTCGTGAGCCTCGCTCTCGAGCACAACCAGTGCCCGATCGCCGCCGCTGACGATCCCGAGCAGCGCGACGACGAGGAGCCGGAGGACGACGACGACGCAGACGACGACGGCGAGGACATCGATCTCGCGTCCGACGATCTCGATGAGAGCGCAGCTTGAGACTTCGCCTCGATTCGATTCTCGATTCCAAACGTTCAACAAGGAGAATTGCCGTGGCACCCACCAACACCACCCCCAAGACCAGCACCAGCAGCACCAGCACCACCACCAGCACCGACAACTCGAACCAGCCGGCGCAGCCGACCCCGCCCACACCGACGGGGAACATCACCGGCGTCGCGAACGGCAGCAACAAAGGAACGAAGGTCGACCTGCAAGCGTCCTACGCGGCGCTCATGGCGGGTCTGCTCCAGTACTACCAGCCGACCGACACGTTCCCGCTGCAGGGCGGGAGCATGACGCGCGACGAGCTCGTCGCGCAATTCAAGGCGTTCATCGATGCCGCCGAGCAGACGAAGACGGCGAACACGCAGTGGAGAGCGGCGGTGCAGAACGAACGCTCCGTGGAGACGCAGGTTGCACCGCTGCGCGCGGGCGTGCGGCGGATCGTGCAGGCGCGATTCGGAGTCGACGGCGTGCAGCTGCTCGACTTCGGGTTCAAGCAGAAGAAGGTGACGCAGAAGTCGGCTGCCACGAAGGCGGCGGCGGTGGTGAAGCTGCGTGCGACGCGCGCCGCGCGCGGGACCAAGGGCAGCGTTCAGAAGTCCGAGGTGAAGGGGAACGTGGCCGGCGTCGTGATCACGCCGGTGACGTCGACCCTGTCGACGGAGGCCCCGGCCCAGCAGCCGCCGGCCGCGACGACTCCGGCTCCCGCTGCAGCTCCGGCGGCGCAACCTGCGTCGCCGAAGGGCGGAAACGCGCAGCAGTAGAGACGTGAACCGGCGAAGCCCCGAGTGCGACCGGCCGCCTCCCTCCGGTCGCCTCGGGGCGACGCCCCTCCCCTCTTCCTGCAGGTGAAGAGCTCCCGGTTCGGTCGCGAGCGGTTCCAGCAAGTGAGGCGCAAGGACCGCATCGCCGTCGTCGTGGTGAAGCCTCGCGACAACGACGAGACAGTGCTCGCCAAAGTGATCTCGGCCCCTCGGTGCGCTGAGTCGCGACTCCCCATGCAGGTCAGCGGCAGGTTCCCGGCGCCGTCGAAGTCGTTGAAATCTGCGTAGAGTGTCCGCACGGTCGACTACCGATTCGGGCTCGTGGTCAGGGATGACCGGCGTCGGCGCTCTCAGCAGGCGCCGCGACCTTGAAGTTGAAGCTCGTCCCGATGATCGCACCGGAGCCACCAGGCGGTTCGAACTTCGCGCCACGGGTCACCGCCTTGATGCAGTCGATGAGACTCTGCGGGAGCGTGTCGCCTCCAGTCGTGGTCGCGTCCTCGACGGAGCCGTCCGGCGCCACGTGAATGGCCACGCTGACCTTGCCCGCGATGGAGACATCAGAGCGCAAGGCAGCGTTGTAGCAATCGCGGACACCCGGTTGAACCGTGCCCCGGAGGACGCTCTCGGCGTTCGACACGGGACCGCGCGCGCCATTCGATGCGGCCGGATGCGCCGCCGCATGGGTAGGGAACCTTTCGCACCCCGCCGCTGCCGCGACGACGCAGAGCCACAGGGCGCCCCTCGCGGCCGTGCCGTTCACCGGCGCCAAGCTACCACCGCTCACCGAGTGACTGCGCGAGTCACATGCCGTACGCGAGGCAGCCGCTGACGCCGGCGTCGAGGCACGTCACGTCGAACCAGAGCAGAACTTGCTTCACGATCGCCTGGTCGCCCCCCGTGTCGGTCAGGTCGACGATCGTGAAGCTGCCCTGCGGGAGCTGCTGGCAGCCGCCGCCGTCGACCAGGGCCTGGATGTAAGGGAAGTTGTTGCCTGGATTCGATGTGTACGTGCTGCCAGCCTCGATGAAGGAGCCGTTGGCCGAATCGGAGCCTGCCGTGACGCCCCATGAGTTGTCCGCGTCGATCTTGACGGACAGGATCGTCCCGGACGTCAGACCAGCGCTCCAGGTGCCCTCGGCGCCGCTGATCCACTGCGGCCCGTTCGGGCCGTTCACGTACATCAGGTAGCTCTGCCCGAGGCAGGGGACGAGCGGTGCGGGGGCGTCGGACGCCGCATCGGCGATGGGCGGTCCCCCGTCGGGCGGTCCGTTGGCGGGCGAGTAGCGGACGCACCCCACGACGGAATTGCCTCCGCACACGAGGTCGAACGACATGGCGAGCGAGTCCACCGTGGGAGACGCGCCTCCCTCGGCGGCGTCGTACGTGAGGTCGTCGATCGTCATCGTGCCGGACGTCACGGCGCAGCCTTCGTCGCCGACGGCGAGCTCGATCCAGGGCCCTCCCGCGTTCGGCCCCTGCGGATAGACACCGGGCGAGAGCGGCATGCCGTTGGGCGTGTGGACCTCCACGGATCCTGCGGGGCCTTCGCCCGTGTCCACCATCACGTCGAGCTCGGGATCGAGCAAGACGTCCCAGTTGGTGTCGAGGTTCGTGTACGTCTGTCCGCCGAGCTGGATCGGCCCCTGCGGTCCAGTCACGTCGACGTAGAAGACGTCGCGGCTGACCATGCACGGTGTGAGCGCGCCGGCGTCGCCCGACGCGTCGCTCGCGTTCGTTGCATCCTGCGCAGCGTCGCCTCGCGTCGTGGCATCTCCCGGCGCTGCATCCGAGCCGGTGGCATCAGGTTCCCCTGCGGAACCGTCGATGCTCGATCCGGGCGAGCTCACGACGCCGCCGCACGCCGCGGCCATGGAGAGCGACGTGAGCGTCGCGAGGACCACGAGGAGCCAGCGATGCGCCATGTCCTGTGACGTGACATGCGACGGGCGCGCGTTCTGGGTGATCCAGGCGCTCACAAGTTGCACGGTTTGGTGATGAGCCCACCGTTCTCCGTCAGGCTGGATCCATTGGCCTTCAGGTAGACGACCCCCTTCAACCAGCTGGGGTAATAGGCATCGGCGGCGCACGCCCCCGGCGGTCGATAGCCCTTGCCCGCGGCGCCGCCGCTCGCGGCAACGTGCGCGGGAACTCCCGCTGCGGTCATGCACGCCGTGGTGTTCGCTTGGCCGGCGCAGTTGGGTGCGCTCGCGGGCAGGGCGCCGGGATCGGCGAGGCCTGGATCGCCGAACGTGTTCGTTCCCCACGGGAAGCTCGCGCCCTGATCCATGCCGCTGTAGTAGGCCTGCGTGTTCCCGCCGCCCGGCGTGGTCGTCGTGGGAGCATGGCTGTTCCAGATGTAGTTCCCGGCGATGGACAGGACGTTCGCCGGACAGCCGTTGCGGCAGTCGATCGCCGCGCCGTAGACGCTGCCGCCTGCCGAGCTTTGCTGGGTCGCCTCGAAGACGTTGTCCTTGAACGTGTAGCTGCCGGTCGTCGGATAGACCTGGTTGAGCATGAGCTCCCCGGACCCCACGTGCAGCGGGTCCTGGAAGTTCCCATAGGACGTGTTGTCGAATATCACGATCGTCGCCTGGTCGTCGCTCGTCCCGTTGCCTTGCGGGAACGCTTCGAACCCGGGTCCACCGTTGCCCCAGAAGACGTTCTGCTCCGCGACCGCTTGATACTTGTAGGGCTGCACGCCCCACGAATCGAAGATGAGGCCTTCGCCGTCGGTGTTGCACCCCTCTCCCATCGACGCGTTGATGTTGTCGTACGAGAAAGCGCCGGCGACGAAGACATGGGTGCCGCCGCTCGTGTCGGGGCCGTTGATCGGGATGATCGAGATGCCGCTGCCGCAGATCCCTCCGCCGCCCTGGCTGGGCGCTGCGTCGTAGGCGA
>Ga0335069_10013733_pt1 | contig 11362 bp, 15 predicted proteins | sample Lox_Sample_11_FD_206714 | JGI IMG/M metagenome (GOLD analysis project Ga0335069, IMG submission 206714) | Soil microbial communities from Loxahatchee National Wildlife Refuge, Florida, United States - Lox_Sample_1.1 | ecosystem: Environmental > Terrestrial > Soil > Wetlands | place: USA... | reverse complement strand
CGCGGCGGGAGGTCGAATTCAGAATCAACGCCCAGGACCAGAAGTTCCTGAAGTCGCTCAAGATCAGCGTTGATCGCTGACCGCTCTCGGCACTCGCAACTCGGCACTCGGTGCTTCCTGTTTCTGTTACCATTTTTGAGTGGCCGCGCGGAGCGGCGTTCTGACCAAAGGCAATGAAAGACACGGTGGGAGTCCTGCTGGCCGGGGGCGCGGGTGAACGCCTGTATCCGCTGACGCGCGACCGCGCGAAGCCGGCGGTGACCTTCGGCGGCAACTACCGCATCATCGACATCACGCTCTCCAACTGCATCAACTCCGACCTGCGCCACGTTTACATCCTCACCCAGTACAAGGCGCTGTCGCTGAACCGCCACATCCGCGAGGGCTGGAACATCGTGGCCCGCGATCTGGGCGAGTTCATCGAGATCCTGCCGCCCATGAAGCGGGTGAGCGAGAACTGGTACTTGGGCACCGCCGACGCCGTCTATCAGAACATCTATTCCATCGGCTCCGAGCAGCCCAAGCACGTGCTGATCCTCTCCGGCGACCACATCTACAAGATGAACTACGGGCTGATGCTCGATCAGCACCTGGCCTCGGGCGCGGACGTCACCCTGGCCACCATCCTCATCGATCCCAGCGAGACCTACCGCTTCGGGGTGGTGGACATCGACCGCGAGGGCCGCATCGTCGGCTTTGAGGAGAAGCCTGAGCGCACCGACACCCGCTCGCCCTACAACCCGCGCCTGGTCTCCGGCTCCATGGGCGTGTACCTGTTCAACACCGACGTGCTCATCCCGGTGCTGCTCAAAGACGCGGAAGACCTTAACTCCTCCCACGATTTCGGCAAGGACATCCTGCCGCGCATGGCTGAAGAGTACCGCGTGTACTCCTTCAACTTCGTGGACGAGAACAAGAAGGAAGCGCTTTACTGGCGCGATGTGGGCACTCTGGAGTCGCTCTACGAAGCCAACATGGACCTGGTGGCGGTCTCGCCGGTGTTCAACCTCTACGACAAGGCCTGGCCCATCCGCACCTTCCAGCGGCAGTACCCGCCGGCCAAGTTCGTCTTCGGCGAGCCCGGGCGCATGGGCGTGGCCATCGATTCCGTAGTGTCGGCCGGCTGCATCATCTCGGGCGGCATGGTGCGCAATAGCGTGCTCTCGCCCGACGTGCGCATCAACTCTTACTCCGACGTGGATTCCTCCATCCTGTTTTCCCACGTCAACGTGGGACGGCACTGCCGCATCCGCCGCGCCATTATCGACCGCGACGTGCACATCCCCGAAGGCACCGTCATCGGCTTCGACCCCGAAGCCGATAAGGAACGCTACTTCGTCACCGACTCGGGCATCACCGTCGTCACCCGCGATTATTCCCTCTTCGAGAGCCCGGTCACGGTGGACTACTTCACGGCGGAGTAGACGCCCGCACCTTAGCCAGCCGCGAGCTTTTCAAGCCGTTGCAGTGTATCGGGATACCTGCGCACAAGCAGGATCAGAGCGGCGGCCTGCGGATTCGGTCTAGCGCGCCCCTGCTCCCACTTTTCCAGTGTTCTTTCATTGATCCGAAGTTTGCGCGCAAAGACCGCTCGCGAATAGCGCAAGTTCTTGCGGGTGTCCCTTATCAGTCGCGAATCAACCTTCGGAAGCGGCACCGCCTCGACCTTATAGCTGCGCAGGGTGAGCTTTCCCTCGCGACGACCCTTCATCGCGGCCACCCCCCCATCAGCTCGCTGAAAATATTCCTCTTCGTCATGATCGTCTCCTTCTTTCTCGCGCAGCTCGTTTCGCTTCCCGCGCCTTCAATTCGTCGTCAATCGCATCCTTGAGCGCTTTTTTCTCCCTGGCGGTCAGATCCGCGGCCTCATCCTTGTCATAGAGCGTCATCAGCCATGTTTGCTGATCAGACACGAAGTAGTAGTAAACAATTCTCAGCCCGCCACGGCGTCCTTGCCTCGTCTCGGATCTGCCCATCGGATCTTTCGGAAGCCTCCCGTCCCCGGCATCAAATCGCCGAGTTCCGGGTTCCTTCCCAGGACGTTCTGCAGCTCCGCGTACCGCTCGGCATCCAGATACTCTGAAAGATGGCGCGTGAATGCCGGAGCTTCGATGAATTCCATTGCGATAATTGTACGCTAATAGCGTACAAACGACAAGTTAGAGATTCCCAGCAGCTCCATCCGGAACCGCTGCCTTGCCGGGTTTTGTCTTTCTAGCCGCGTCTACCGACAGCGCCCCGCCTCCCACGATCAGGATGAATATCAGCCCCAGCACCATCGAGATATCTGTGCGGGCTTCGTGCAGCATGCTGAGCACGCCGTAGTGCTTGAGGTTGGGGAGGCTGAATCGCCAGTAGCCGTGGCCGAGCAGTATCGGGACTTTGGTCGAAAGGATGGCCACGCTGATATCGATCAGCAGCGGGATGGCCGCCAGGCGTGTGAACAGGCCAACGATCACCAGCGCCCCGCAAACCATCTCGACCAGGCCGACGAAGGGAGCGGTGAAGTGCGGCGCCGGGATGCCGATGGACGTGAAGCGCCCCACCCCCAGATCGTCTATCCACAGGTACTTCAGAATGCCTTCCACCAGGAATACCCAGCCGACCAGCAAGCGTATCAGCGCCGCCGGCATTGAACTCATCTTGTCGTTCATCTCAGTTCACTCCAATGTATCGCCTTAAATAGAGTATATTATGAGTCCTTGATTAGGTGATGAATTATCTGCTACAGTATCGTCATGGCTCGCGCACACGCCAAAGCGAACCGCGCCAAGCTCTCGACCACCATATCTCCGGACGCACTGAAATTCCTTGAGGACAAAGTGGCATCGGGTGAGGCCGCCACTCTGGCCGAGGCGGTGGATACAGTCATCCGCAAGGTTCGCCAACTGGAAAATCGCCAACGCCTGGCGGCAGCGACCGCTCGATACTTTGATGAATTGGAGCCGCGCGCCGCGACTGAAGAGAATACCCTCGCTCGCGACTTTGCGTCGGCGGCCGGTGGGATCGATTTTGACCAAGAGCTCTGAGTCACCCAGGCGGGGCGAGATCTGGTATGCCAACACCGGAGGCAAAAGGCATGCGGTCGTCATTGTGTCGCTGGACCAGCGAAACGCCAGTGACCGCATCAGCTCGGTCCTTGCCGTGCCCTTTGGCAGTTATGGAGCGGAGGGGCCGACCTCCAAGCGTCTGGAGCCAGGCGAATCCGGCTTGCCAGAGCCTTCTTTCATCAAAGCCCACTTTATCTCGGTGGTCGAAAAGAAGGACCTGATGGAACGGCTTCCGCGTCGGCTCTCCCACAGTCAAATGCGCGAGTTGGTTGCGATGATCAACCGCGCCATCGATCCGGATGCCCCTTACCAAGAATAGATTGATACCCCTGCTCCCCACTGCCTGTCCCCTGCTCCCTGCTCTCTGCGGCTGCTACAATCTTTCCGGGCTTTCTCATAGAATCCATTGAACTTCTGCCCGCCTTCATCCGTAATTTATCCGCAGACGTCGCGAGCCGGAGTTCGAAGGAGTGCCGGTTGGAAGACACCCAAGCCGTCGCTGCACTGGTGGAACGCTGCCTGGGCGGCGACGCTGCGGCTTGGGAGGAAATCGTGCGCCTCTACAACCGCCGCATTTATAACGTCTGTTACCGTTTCGCGGGCGCGGCGGAGGACGCCGAGGACCTCACCCAGGAGGTCTTCATCAAGATGTACCGCACGCTGAAAAGCTACGACGTTTCCAAGGGAGCCTTCATTACCTGGGTAACTACGATCGCCCGCAATCTGCTGGTGGACCACTTCCGGCGCAGCAAGCATGACCGCATGACCGACTCGCTGGAATCGGCGCCCGGCGGCGACGACAAGGCCCTCACCCTGGGCGAGCAGCTTCCCGATCTGGGGCCCAGCCCGGATGCCGGCGTCCAGACCCAGGAGGCGCAGCGGGCGGTGCACCAGGCGCTGCAGAAGCTCTCTCCGGAGCTGCGGGAAGCCGTGATCTTGCGCGACCTCCAGGACATGGAATATCGGGAAATCGCCCAGGCCCTCAGGGTCCCGGAAGGCACTGTGAAGTCACGAATTAACCGCGGACGCGCGGAACTTGCGCGCCACCTTTCTCGTACCTACAGGCAGGTGAACTGATGGAAGGCGAACACCAAGGCGGGATGGATTGCACGCAGTTCGAGGCCATCCTTTGCGAAGCGCTGGATGGCGCCCTCAGCGAGCCGCTTTTGGCCGGATTCAAGGCCCATGCTGCGGCCTGCGCGGATTGTGGCCCTATGCTGGCGGCCGCCCAGGCGGGAATGAGCTGGCTGAAGGCGCTGCCGGAAGTCGAGCCTCCGCGCAACCTGGTGCGCAACATCCTGATCGCCACCAGCGGCGCGGAAGCCGCCGCTCCGGTCCGCCGGGCCGCTCCCTGGCAGGAGCGGCTGCGCGGCTGGACGCGGCCTCTGGCCCCGGTTTTCTCCGTCGTACTGCAGCCGCGTTTCGCACTCTCCCTGGGGATGGCTTTCTTCTCTGCCACTCTGCTGCTGAACGCCGCAGGCCTGCACCTGTCGAGCCTGCGAGTTTCTGACCTGCGTCCCAGCGCCATCCAGGAAAACCTGACGCGCACCTACAATGAGACCACGGCCCGGGCGGTGAAGTACTACGAGAACATCCGCCTGGTGTACGAGATCGAGTCGCGGGTGCGCGAGTTCCGGAACGCCGCCCGCGAAGAGGACCAGCAGGAACGGCGCAACAAGGAACCGGAGAAACGCCAGGACCGGAAATACCGGGACGACAATCGCAGCGGCAAGCCCGACCAGAAGCAAGACCGTTACAGCCGCCGCAATGAGCCGCTGGTGCTGGCCGGAAGCTCGCTCGACGATCCCCTCAATCTCATCAACGGGAGGAGCGCATGAACTGCGCCGTCCATAACCAAGTCCCAGCCGTGGCCTACTGCCGTACCTGCGGCAAGCCGGTCTGCGAGCAGTGCAAGCGCGATGTGCGCGGGGTGATCTATTGCGAGGACTGTCTGGCATCGCGGGTCGAGAGCACCCTGCCCCCGGCCGCGCCTGCCGCGGTGCCGGTGGCGACAGCCGCCGCGCAAACCGGCGGGCCGAACCCTGTGGCTGCCACGCTGCTGGGATTCATCCCCGGCGTGGGCGCCATCTATAACGGCCAGGTGCTGAAAGGTCTGATCCACGTACTGATCTTTGCCGGCCTGATAACACTATCCGAACGCACGGAGTTTTTTGGCGTTCTGGTGGCGTTCTTCTATTTCTACATGGTGTGGGACGCCTACGCGACTGCCAAGGCGATGCAGGAAGGCCGCCCCCTGCCAGATCCCTTTGGACTGGGCGCCCACCTGCCCTCGGCAGGAGCTTCGGCCCCGGCCAGCCCGGGACCGGGTAGCGAAATCCTCAGGCACGGAACGCGAATACCCACGGCCGCGATCGTGCTCATCGGGCTCGGAGTGCTGTTCCTGATGGACAACCTCGGGGTGCTTCACTGGCACTGGATGGGCCGTATGTGGCCCATCATCCTGATCGCGATCGGGGTGTGGCTGTTCGCGCGCCGCACGGGAAGGTACCCATGAACGGCTATCGGCGCAATCGCCAGTGTTCCTGCACCCGCTGCCGCTGCTCCGGCTACATGGGCCCGGTGATGCTGATCACGCTGGGGGTTCTGTTTCTCATCGACCAGTACACGATGTACGGCATCGGCAGGACGTGGCCCATCTTTCTAATCGTCATCGGTCTAGTGAAACTTGTGCAGTGGAATGCGCCCACAACCGGGCATGTGGATGTCTCGCAGATAGGCCCCGGCGCTCCCCCGCCGGGCAGTCCAAGTGCTGGCGGCGATCCGGCATCGCCGTCTGGTGAACAGCAGGTGACCCATGGCTAGCCCAACCACAAACGCACCTCCTCCCCCGCCGCCGGTCATGTATCGCCGGCGCTCGCTGGCGGGGCCGGTTGTCCTCATCGTTCTCGGCCTTATTTTCCTGCTCGGCAACCTTGGCTACGTGGCCTGGGGACGGCTGGGCTACCTCTTCGCCCGCTATTGGCCCGTGTTGATCATCCTCTGGGGCCTGATCAAGCTGGCAGAACACTACGACGCGCAACGGCGAGGCTACCATCCGCGTGGCTTCGGTTTCGGCGGCGTCATGTTCCTGATCTTTCTGGTGATCCTCGGGCTGGGCGCCAGTTCCGCCTGGCACTATCGCGGCCCTATCGGAGACGCGATTGGGACACTACCTGACGACGAGCCTGGGTTCACGATCTTCGGCACTCCTTACAACTACACTGATGAGCTGCAGCAGGCATTCCCTGCCGGCGCCAGTCTGCGTGTGGTCTCTGACCGCGGCGACGTGCGTCTGGTCCCATGGGACGAGAACACCATCAAGGTCTCGGTGCAGAAGAAGGTCATTGCCGACTCCCAGAACCAGGCCGACAAAGTGAACACCGCCACCAAACCCACGATCACCGTGGCGGGCGATCAGGTGACTGTCAACGCCAACACGGCCGGCGCCTCCGGCAATCACCGCGTGGACACCGATCTCGAGATCTACCTGCCGCGCAAGGCGGCGGCCGACATCGCCACGGCGCGCGGTAAGGTGCAGGCGCATGACCGCACCGGCGACCTTAAGATCAGCAACAGCCACGGCGACGTCGAGGTCGACGGCATTCAGGGCAGCGTCAGCGTGAGCCTGCGGGGCGGCTCGGTGCGGGCCGACAACGTTCGTGGAGACTTCAGCCTGAACGGGCGGGTTAACGACGTAACCATCGAGAACGTGCAGGGCAGCGTCCGCCTGACCGGCGATTTCTTCGGAACGACGCGCCTGGCCAAGGTCGCCAACTCGGTGCACTTCCAGTCGTCGCGCACGGATATGGAAATGGCCAAACTCGACGGCGACCTGGTGATGGAGTCCGGCGACCTGCGGGCCAGTTCACTGGCCGGGCCGACACGCGTCATTACCCGCTCCAAGGACATCCGGCTGAACGACTTTAGCGGCAACGTCCACATCGAGGACAATAACTCGGACATCGAGCTGACGCCGGGCAAGCTGCCCCTGGGCAACATCCAGATCACCAACCGCCGCGGGCGCATCCAGCTCGTGCTGCCGGCTAACGCCGCCTTCCAGCTCGACGCGCACGCTTCGCGCGGAGAAATCTCGTCCGACTTCCCCGGCCTGAACATCGAGAGCCGCGCGCACGACTCGACAGCTACGGGCGCGATCGGCAGCGGCGGCCCGCAGATCCGACTCTCCACCGAGCGCGGAGACATCGAGATCAGGAAGGGATAGGAACGCTCTTAACGGTAGCGCCGGCGTCTCGCCGGCTGGCACGGCGGCCTCTAGCCGCCGTTTATTTTTCGGCCGACGGCCGAAGACCGAGAGCCAACGACTGCTTTTCGGCGATGATGGCTTCGGCCCGCGCCATCACCTCATCGATGGTCATGTTCGTGGAATCGATGATCACGGCGTCGGACGCCGGTACCAGCGGTGAGGCCGCGCGCGTGCGGTCGCGCCGGTCGCGCTCGCGCAACTCGGCGACTACAGCCTGCGGCGGCAGGCTGGGCTCTTGACGGAAGCGGCGGTCGCCGCGCACCTCGGGCGCAGCGTCGAGGAAGATTTTCACTTCCGCATCGGGAAAGACTTTCGTCCCGATGTCGCGACCCTCCATGATGATCCCGCCTTGCGCGCCCATTTCGCGCTGACGAGCAACCATCCACTCCCGTACTCGGGGATGGACGGAGAGCCTGGAGGCGGCGTCGGTTACATCCTGCTCGCGTATGCGCTGGGAGACGTCGCGGCCGTCGAGTAGAACGCGGTTGCCCTCGCCCTCGAGACGCAGCTCGATCCGCGACCCCTCGGCAAGCCTCAGGAGGGCGGGTTCATCATCGAGCGTGAGGCGCGACTCCAGCGCCTTCAGCGCCAGCGCGCGGTACATGGCCCCGCTTTCGAGATTGACATAGCCGAGCTTCTGCGCCAGCCGCGCCGCCAGCGTGCTCTTCCCCGCTCCCGCGGGGCCATCGATGGCGATCACGAGCTTGCCGGCCTTTTTCATGCGCGGCGCCGTGAATTCTTGGGCCGGTCCGTCGCCCGCGCCGGTGCCACCTGCACCAGCGTACGCTTGCCGACGTGCACGAACTCCAGCTCGCGAGCCGCCAGCAAGGCGTTTATCGCCTCTTTCACTTTGGAGCGAGCGGCCAGCGGCGAGAAGAAGTCGGCGATTTCCTTCTCGTCGGCGGCGACTACGCAATCCAGATACTTGGACAACAGCGCCGAGAGCGCCACCGCCACCGAGAGGTGCATGCCCTCGTTTACCGCTTCCGGCGACCAGCGGTAGAGCACGTCCCAGAAGGAACCGTCGTGCGGATTGTAATCCACGCGCGTGATGCGCAGCCGCGCCACCAGTTCCGCCAGCGCACGGTCGATTGCCGCCTCCGACAGGTCGCCGCCCAGCGTCTCGGCCAGGCGCCGCTTCGTGACCGGACCCGCCCGCTGGATCGCGCTGAACACGTCCTGCGCCAGCGGCAAGAGCGTGCGGTCCGAGTGCGGATCCTGGCGCGGATTGCGGTCCCCTGCCATCGCGTAGAAATAAGGGAACACTGAGGCCGCCACCAGAAGATTGTCCTCGCCGAAGACACTGGCTTCGTAGGCAGAACGCTCGCGCAGCAAACGCACGGCCAGCTCGGTAGCCTGGTGTGTCCGCGGATCGGCAAACGCCTTCTGCCGTGTCGGCAGGCCCTCGTCGCCTCCGACCCAGGCGCCGATGAAGGTCGGCAAAACGATCTCCGCGCCGGCCCGCATGCCCGGCTCCTGGGCAGAGATGGGATACATCAGGCAGAAGCCCACCGACTGCACGAACTCGCGCGCATCCTCGACGGTGTGCACGGGACGGCCGTCGAGATGCCATTTATGGCGGCGAAGATCGTGGAGTTCGGTGTCAGTCATCGGATTGGTGATTTCTGATTTGTGATTGGGTTGACTGCTCCCGAGATCAATCACAAATCACAAATCGCAAATCCTAGATCCTCTTAAACGCCTTCTGAATCTCCCTCACAGAATACCGCAGCAGCACCGGGCGGCCGTGCGGACAGGACATAGGACACTCCGTCCGCGCCAGCTCCTTAAGCAGCCACTCCATCTTGTTCCTCTCCAGCGGAGTGTTCACCTTGATAGCGGAATGGCAGGCGATGGAAGCCGCGATCCGCGCGCGGACCCGTTCGAGGTTGATGGCCTGTGACTCGCGGTCCACCTCATCGAGCAGCTCGTGCAGCATGCGCTCGACATCGCTCGCATCCACGCCCGCAGGCGAGGCTTTCACGGCGATGGTGCGCGCGCCGAAGGGCTCGACCTCGAAGCCGTTCCGCCGCAGCTCGTCGGAGATCTCGCTGAAGACGGCCTGCCGGCTGGGCGTGAGTTCGATGATCAGCGGCATCAGGAGCTGCTGGCGCTCGACGCGCTCGGCGGCCCGCTGGCGCAGCACCCGTTCGAACAGCACCCGCTCGTGCGCCACGTGCTGGTCGATGATCCACAAGCCCTCGTCGTTCACCGCCAGGATGAACGAGTCGCGCAACTGCCCGAGCGGCGCAAGCGAAGCGAGCGAGATGCCATCGCCATTCTCGTGCGCGGCATCGATCATGCCACCACACTCCCCACTAATTGTCGTCCCGAGCGAAGCGCGACCGAACGACTGTGAGGGAGCGCGAGTCGAGGGACCTTGCGTTTCCGCCCCGCCCAGCACACTGACCGCCGCATTCGCCCTGATCTCAATTCCCTCGCCAAACTGCAGGCGCTCATTGCGCGCGGGCTCGGGCGGAGGCTCGAGGCTGAATCCGTCCACCGCGCTGATATGCGGCGTGATCGGCGGCGAGAGCGCCTGCGAAGCCGTTGGCTGTGCGTGGATCTCGGTAGTGAACTGCGGCACCGGACGCGTCTTCATCAGCGCGGCGCGCACCGAGTCGCGCACGAAGTCGTGCACAAACCCCTGCTGGCGGAAGCGCACTTCGGTCTTCGACGGATGGACATTCACGTCCACTTCTCCCGCCGGCAACTCCAGGAACATCAGCACCACCGGAAAAACCGTGGGCGGCAGGATGTTGCGATAGGCCTCAGTCAAGGCGTGCTGCATCAGGCGGTCGCGGATCAGGCGGCCGTTCACGAACACGAAGATGGAGTTGCGGTTCAGCTTCTGGATCTCCGGCCGCGAGACGAATCCCGTCACCCGCACCTCGCCCGGCTCGGGACGCTCGTAGTCTTCGCCGCGTCTCCACGGCGGCGGCTCGGGAAGTCCTACGTGTTCGAGGCGCGCCGTAGCCGCGATCGGGAGAAGCTGGTCGAGCGTCTCCTTGCCGAATACCTGGTAGATGCGCTCGGAGCGCGAAGTCACGGGCGCGGCGACCAGCATGGCGTTGGTGGCCGAGTGCAGCTCGAAATGCTTGTCAGGATGCGCCAGCGCGTAGTGCGTCACCAGCGACGCGATGTGCGACAACTCCGTCGATTCCGCTTTCAGGAATTTCTTGCGCGCGGGCGTGTTGAAGAACAGGTCGCGCACGGTGACCGATGTCCCCGCGGGCAGCCCGGCTTCCTCGACTTTGATGATTTTGCCGCCGGCGATTTCAATGACGGTTCCGGAAGATTGCGGCGCCGCACAGGTCTCCAGCCGCAGCCGGGAAACCGAAGCGATGGACGGCAGCGCTTCTCCACGAAAGCCGAGCGTGGACACGTTCAGCAGGTCTTCGGCGTCACGGATCTTCGACGTGGCGTGGCGCTCGAAGGCCAGCAAGGCGTCGTCACGCACCATACCGCAGCCGTCGTCGGTGATCTGAATGAGCTTCTTGCCGCCAGCCTCGACCTGCACGCGGATGCGGCGCGCGCCCGCGTCCAGCGCGTTCTCGAGCAGTTCCTTCACCACCGACGCCGGACGCTCGACCACCTCGCCCGCGGCGATCTTGTTGGCCACATGCTCGGGAAGAACGTGGATTCTGCCCATGAGAGAATTTGATTGTAGCCGGAGTGGGCCTTGAGCAGAGAGGAATCCGATTGGTCAATCAGGCGTCAAGTAGTGGTGCATTAAGCTGCTGATATCTTGTCTGCCCCTAAAGCATATGTGGCCTGGATTAACACGCATCTCGGGTTCAACCCACGATCTCAGGCCAACTCAAACGCACTGTCCGAATTCGTTGTAGCCGATCTAGCCCAGCGTTGCGCTGCCCTCGCAACGCATCTTCAAGCTGGGGAGATTACTTCCGCAAAGAACGCAGATGTACTTACGAGAGTGGCATCACGGAACGTCGATCTCGTACTCACCGAAAGGCCGCCAGCAGCAGCGGGTGTGCAGGTGCGCGTTGCCGTCGAGAACAAAACCCTAATGACAGCCCACGGTAAA
>Ga0335069_10013732_pt1 | contig 11362 bp, 13 predicted proteins | sample Lox_Sample_11_FD_206714 | JGI IMG/M metagenome (GOLD analysis project Ga0335069, IMG submission 206714) | Soil microbial communities from Loxahatchee National Wildlife Refuge, Florida, United States - Lox_Sample_1.1 | ecosystem: Environmental > Terrestrial > Soil > Wetlands | place: USA... | reverse complement strand
CTGCTGTCCGCCGTTCTGCTGTTCTGGTGCCTTCCCTTGTTTTCTCAGACGGCCGGCATCCGGGCATCCTTTCAATTCATGGAGCCGGACACCGGCTCCCGGACCGACAGCCTCCCGCTTTTCGTGCCGGTCCGGGATACGGCACGGCTTGCCCGCCTGCGCGTATGGACGGCGAATGAACCGGCCGCCTGGGCTCTGCGCCTCTTCGGCAGTGCGTCCGGCCTCATGAATCCCGCAGACCGCGCGCCGGTCTATCATGTCGCACTCGTCCCCGGGGGAAATCACGCGGCTGTCGGATTCCGGCTTGCTGACGGGAACCGGATCGATACCTTCCCTCATCTGCCCTATATCAGACTTTCGGAGGAGGATTGGGTATTCACGACCACACTTCTCCACGAAACGGGCCATGTCGTTCTGGCCGTCCTCAACAGCGGCAATGAAATCCCGAAGAGGCCCATCGCCTCGATTCCTCACTCGACTGCGGCGCTCACCGACCGGGGAACCGCATTCGATGAGGGGTTTGCGATCCACCTCGAAACGCTTGCGGGACGTCTCAGTGATGATCCGGTTGTCCGGAAGCGGTACCATCATGACAGATTTCTTTTCGGTACCGGGGATATCGGAAGCGAATATCACCGGCAGACCATCGATCTCCTCACCTACGCGCAATCCCGGGCGCGTTATGCCGATGTGACCGAAAATTGCTTCGCGTTCTGCTCGGCCTTCCGCGGCGCCGATTATCTCCGGGTACAACTGGAGAAAAGCCGGGATTTTGCTGCGCTCCGGGATGCCGACCAGCTGCTCCAGTCGGAAGGTTTCTACGCATCGTTTTTTGCATCACTTATCCTGCGGGGAAATGCCGGAACAGGACCTGACTCCGTCGCGTCGCGGCAGGAGCGGATGCTGGAGGCCCTTGCCGGAATGTTCCGGAACGGCGGCATCGACACTGAAACTCCCTTCCTGATCCGTTTCACGACAGCGTATATGGCGAAATATCCTGCCGAGGCGGCGGGCGTGGCCGACCTTCTGAACGAGCTCAGCCACGGTGTGTTCGTCGACCCGGAGGCGAAGACGGTGTGGAGAACGCATTATCTCAACTCGCTCCATCTGGATCTTGCGGAGCGGGAGAATAAGCAGCTCGAGGCCCGTCTCGTCCGGTGGCGGGCGTCGGTCCTCGGGACACCCGAACTACTCTCCGCCCGGATCGGACCGCAGCTCGTCTGCACGGTGCCGGACGATTCCGTCAGGCTCGTCGCGTTCGGGGATGCGGAGGAGTTAAGCTTCGATCTCAACACCGCCGAAGAAGGGGTCCTGCGGCTGATTCCCGGCATTACCGATCAGGAGATCGGCGCGCTGACGGCCGCACGGGACGCCGTGCCGTTCAGCGATGCGGCGGATTTCCGCACGCGGTCGGGACTGAGACCCGGAGTTCTGAGCCGGCTGAAATTCTGAAAACCGCACCCCCGCGGTTCCTGCCGTGGTGAAGAGAAAATAACGGCTCTGACGAACCGCATCTGTCCCGGCGGAGACATGACAGGTACAGACCATGACGAACGACTTTACGAACGTCTACGAAGATCCCCATCGTGCCGCATCGTACGATCGCCTCGAGTTCCCGGGAACCTACTATCTTGCGTTCAGGGATCTTCCCGCGGTATTTTCCAGCCATATCCGCGGGCGGCGGGCGCTTGATTTCGGATGCGGAACCGGACGGTCGACCCGATTCCTGAAGCACCTCGGATTTACCGCAGACGGCATCGATGTCTCCGAGGCGATGCTGGCCCGCGCCCGACAGCGGGATGCGGAGGGAATCTACCTCCTTGTTCCGGATGACGGCCTCGATGCACTTCCCCCCGCCTCGTACGATCTGATCTTCTCAGCCTTCACCTTCGACAATATTCCGACACTCGGGAAAAAAACCGCGCTGTTCCGGTCGCTGAAGCGGCTCCTGGCTCTGCAGGGCCGGATCGTAAATCTTGTCTCATCCCCCGAGATCTACGTGCATGAGTGGGTTTCGTTTTCCACACGGGATTTCCCGCAGAACCGCGACGCTGTCAGCGGCGACCGCGTTTCGATCATCATGCTCGATGTGGACGACCGACGGCCGGTGGAGGACATCGTCTGTTCGCATGACGATTATCTCCGGGTCTATGATGCCGCCGGGCTCGCCGCAGTCGAGGTCATCAGGCCTTTGGGACGCGCTTCGGAGCCGTATCCCTGGGTGAGCGAGTCCACTGTCGCCCCCTGGACGGTGTATGTCCTGCGGCCGCAGGCCTGAGCACCCCCGCCGGTACGGATTGTTTTCCCTTCGTAAAAAAGATATATTCCTGCATGCCTCTTGGACGGTGGAAAAAGAAACGGCAGGAGTTCGAAATCCGGAACCCGTGGTGGGCGTACCGGAAGGATGAAGTTATTCTGCCGTCCGGCAAGCGGGGGGAGTATCACTTCGTCCATGTCAGGGGATCGAGCATGATCGTTCCTGTGACGCCCGATGGGAGCATCCTTCTGGTCAATCAGTACCGGTATCTGGCAGACCGGGAAAGTCTCGAATTTCCCTGCGGGAGCGTGAAGGAAACATCCGATTATGACGAAACGGCGCGTCATGAGCTGGCGGAAGAAACCGGCTTCGGAGCGTCATCGATGGAGCGGGTCGGTGAATTCAATCCCTACAACGGGGTCACCGACGAAATCTGCAGAGTGTATATTGCGCGCGGTCTCACGCCTGTCAGCGTCGCCCACGACGAAACGGAGGAATTCGAGATCGTCTGGCTTTCCCCCGCCGGTCTGGACGCCGGGATCGCCGCCGGATCGATCTGGGACGGCATGTCGCTTGCCGCATGGGCTCTCACCAGAAATCGCTTTGTCCCAGGATGAAGAAACCCGTATTTGTTCTGCTCATTGCGGTTTGCATGATGTCTGCCTCGGCGCGTCAGGTGAAGACCGGTGCGGATGTTCTGCTTGCCCGGTATCTCGATTCGCTGGCGGGACGCCGTGTCGGGGTGGTCTGCAATCAGGCGTCGGTTCTCGCAAACGGCACCCACCTTGTCGACACGCTCCTGGCCCGCCATGTCAGCGTGACCGCGCTCTTCGCCCCCGAGCACGGCATACGGGGAACGGAAGCGGCCGGCGCGGTGATCGCGAGCGGGAAGGATCCCGTCACCGGGCTCCCCGTCTATTCGCTGTACGGCGCATCGCATAAACCGACGCCCGACATGATGAAGAACGTCGACATTCTGCTGTTCGATCTGCAGGACGCCGGCGCCAGATTTTACACCTATGCGAGCACCATGGCATCGTGCATGGAAGCGGTGCGGGATGAGGGAAAACCGATGATCGTTCTGGACCGGCCGAACCCGATCAACGGAACGGACATCGAAGGTCCCGTGCTCGATATGGATATGATCTCCTTCTTCGGTCTCTTCCCGATTCCCGTGCGGCACGGGCTGACGCTCGGCGAGCTTGCGAACATGATCGTCGGGGAGGGGTGGCTGGAACACAACTCCCGGGTCGATCTCCGGGTCATCCCGATGGATGGATGGAAGCGCACGATGTGGTTCGACGAAACGGGACTGCCGTGGGTGGCGCCGTCGCCGAGCATGAAAACGCTGGCGACCGCGACGGTGTATCCCGGGACCTGCCTCTTCGAAGCGACGAATGTCTCGGAGGGGAGGGGAACGGAAAAGCCGTTCGAATGGATCGGGGCGCCGCAGATGGACGGTGCCCGCACCGCGGCGAAGCTGAATTCATTTCACCTTCCCGGCGTAAGCTTCGAGGAGGTACGGTTCACCCCGAAGGCGGATACTCCTTCGGTTCCAGACCCGCTCTACAATAAGAGGAAGTGCGGCGGGGTGTACGTCCGTGTCACCGACCGGAAGGTATTCCGGCCTGTTCTGACAGGGGCGATCATGGTCGGTGTTTTCCGGCACATGTCCAGATTTCAGATGCGGCGGGGACTACTCGACAGACTGGCGGGAGATACCTTTATCGGGGATCAGGTGGAGAAGGGATTGGTCGATACAACGATGATGCGGAGGTACCGGCGTGAAGTGGAGCGGTTCCGGCTGATGCGGGCAAAATACCTGTTGTATGGCGGATGAGGCCCGGGGAGAAATCCCAAACCGTTGACATTCTTCCGAATATTGCGTATATTTTTCGGCGTTTCAGGTCCAAAGCAACACATGCCCTCTCAAAATCCCCCAGAACGAAGGAAAAACCGTCGATATACGGTTATCCTCGTTCCGGAAGGGGAAACGCGCAAATCGCGGACGGTATCTTTTTCGTCGATCGGTTTACTGGCGGTCGTCGCCGGGTCGATTCTCGTTATCATGAGCATCGTGGTTGCGGCGGTGATATACACGCCGATCGGTTCGCGTCTGCCGATTCACAGCGCGGAGGTCGAGCAGCGGTACGGGCGGCAGATCGTCGGAATTCAGGAGCAGTTGCGGTCCCTCGTTCAGGAAATGTCGGTACTGCGGGCCTACAACGTTCAATTGCGTCGGGCGCTCGGTGAGACGGTCGATACGACGGAAATAAATGCCGCGCGGAATGCCCGGCGGGATTCGGTGATCCGCGCCGACGAAGATGTCATGCGGCGGGAAGCAGGTGAGGAGGGGCCGGAGCGGAACGAGCAGGTGCAGGCGATTCTGCCGGAGGGAACGAATCCCGTCCAGACACTGCAGGCAAGGACGAAGGTCGAGCAGGTGGAATTCCCCCTGCTTCAGCCGGTGGAAGGATTCGTCTCGCGGGGATTTGATCCGACGCAGTTTCATTACGGAATTGATTTTGCGGGAAAGCCCGGAAGCGTGGTGCTGGCGGCGGCGGACGGAAACGTGGTCTTCGCGGGCTGGACGTACGACGACGGCTATATGCTGATCATCGGGCATGAGCTTGGATTCATGACGATGTACAAACACAACAAGTCGCTGTTGAAAACCACCGGAACATTTGTGAAGCGCGGAGAAGCCATCGCGCTGCTGGGAAATACGGGCCGGACGAGTTCGGGACCGCATCTGCATTTTGAGGTCTGGAAAGACGGCATCGCCCGGGATCCCGGCGATTATCTCCTCACCATACAATGAGGTTGCGCTATGCCGACGAAGGATTCTGTAGGCAGTGAGCTGAATTTGATTGCGGCAGGCACGGTGTTCGAAGGAAAAATCCGCACACCCGGAAGTCTGCGGATCGACGGGCGGGTTGTGGGCGATATCATGGCAACGCAGAACGTCTCGATCGGATCGACGGGCGATGTGACCGGCAATATCTCCGCAAAAAACGTCACGATCGGCGGCAAAGTCTCCGGAAGCGTCCTGGCCCAGGAAAAACTGGTCTTCGAGTCGAAGGCCGTCATGCGGGGGGACATCCGTGCCGCGAAGCTGGTGATCAGCGAAGGGGCGGTGTACGACGGGCAGTGCGTGATGTCGGATGCGAAAGCGCCCTCGAATCTCGTCGAGCTCCGGCAGGATCTGCGGCGGGCTGAAGAGAAATAAGCAATGACCGAACCGAACCGGGACGAAGACGACCGGTCGGGATTGGCTCGGGCGCTCCGGTCGCTGGGTCCGCTTCTGAATGCCGGCCTGCAGATCACCGTCGGCATCGGCATCTTGGGTTTCCTCGGCTACGCAGGAGATCACACCTGGGGTACTTCCCCGTGGTTAATGGTAACGGGTATATTTTTCGGTGCAGGCGCAGGACTGTATCAGTTCATCCGGACGGTGCTGGCACTCGACAGGAAAAACGGTCCGGACAGCAGAGCGAAGGGATAAAGCCGCAGATGTCGTTTCCGAAACAGATCGCTGTCGCGCTGGTGGTGGTGGGCGGCATCGGGTATTATCCTCTGACCGTGTACGGTACCGAACAGACGATCAGAGCGGCGGAGGCCGGTGCGATCCTTGCAACGATCAACGTCCTGCTCGGGTATGCAGCGGTCGCCTATTCGATCGGTAAATCGACCACCGTGTTCTTCAAATATGTTCTCGGCGGGATGGGCATCAGAATGTTCCTGCTCGCCGGACTTCTGGCGGTTCTGATCAGGATGTTCGGTTTTGATCCCGCTGCGCTCGTTATCTCGCTCGGAATATTTTACATCGTGTTTCTTGCGCTGGAGGTGCTCTTCATCCAGCGTCAGATATCTCTCAGACAGAATACGTGATGACTTTCTTGTTCATGCAGGAACATACGCAGACACTGCAGGCCGCCTCCGATACGGCGCACGCCGCGGCCGCGGGTCATGCCGCCGAGGGCGGCAACCTGTTCGGCGAGCTTCTCCACCACGTTTACGATGCGCACGAAATCGACCTCCCGTTTATCGGCGTGGTCGAGCTCCCGCACTTCGCGCCGGTGCACATCGGCGGGCTGACGATAGATTTTTCACTGACGAAGCACGTGATATTCCTCTGGTTCGCCGCGCTCTTCCTCATCGTTTTCGCCGTTTCGGCGGCGCGATCGCTCGCGGCGCGCCCGGTGCCCCGGGGGATCGGCAATTTCGCCGAGGCGTTCGTGATCTACGTCCGCGACGAGATCTGCCTCCCGAACATGGGGCCGGCCGGCATGAGGTACATGCCGTATCTCCTGACGACCTTCTTCTTCATTCTCATCATGAACCTGTGCGGCCTCGTGCCGTACGGCGCGACAGCCACGGGAAATATCAGCGTGACGGCCGGCCTCGCACTCATCGCCTTCGTGATGATCCAGCTCTCGGCGATCCGGGCACAGGGAATCGGCGCATATCTGAAGCACCTCACCGGCGGCGTCCACTGGGCGCTCTGGCCCATCATGGTGCCGATTGAAATTCTGGGACTCTTCACGAAGCCGTTCGCGCTCATGATCCGTCTCTTTGCGAACATGATCGGCGGCCATATCGTGATCGTCTCGCTTCTCGGCATGATCTTCATCTTCAGAAATTATCTGGTTGCCGTCGGCCCGGTATTTTTCGTCCTCGGCATCTCGATGCTCGAACTGTTTGTCGCTTTCCTGCAGGCATACATATTCACCATGCTGACGTCGCTCTTCATGGGGCTCGGCATGGTGCATGCGCATGAAGAGGGCGGACAGGGGCATGAACACGAACACTGATCACTGAAGCAAACCACTCACCCTATACCAAGAGAGGAGAACTGATGGATATGCAACCAACCGCATTAGGATATCTTGCAGCCGGCATCGGCGCCGCGTTAACGGTCATTGGCGCGGGACTCGGCATCGGCAAGCTCGCCGCCGCCGCAATGGAAGCGAGCGGCCGCCAGCCCGAAGTCGCCGGCCAGGTCCGGACCTCGATGCTGATCGCCGCGGCGCTGATCGAAGGCGCGACCTTCTTCGCGCTCGCGATCTGCATCATTCTCGCAACCAAGTAAGAGCGGTTCCCCGCGCGGATCGCCCGTGCGGGGCTGGCACCCAATCATCATGGCGGAAAACGTATGTTAGATCCGAATCCCGGATTGATCATCTGGACGATACTGACATTCCTGCTCCTCCTGACGGTTCTGCGGATGTATGCGTGGAAACCGATTCTGGAAGGATTGCGGAAGCGCGAGGAGGGAGTCAAATCGACCCTGGAACGCGCGGAGCAGGCCCGGCAGGAGGCGGAACGGCTTCTGCAGGAAAACCGGAAACAGCTCGAACAGGCGGAACAGCAGGGCCAGAAGATCCTGAGCGAGAGCCGCGCCCTTGCCGACAAGCTGAAGAACGAAATTGTGGAGAACGCCAACCAGCAGTCGCGGCGTCTGGTCGACCAGGCCAGGGAAGAGATCGAGCGGAACAAGGACGCCGCGCTCTCTCAGCTCAGGGGCGAGGTGGCATCGCTGGCAATCACCGCGGCCGAAAAGATTCTCGGTGAAACGCTCGACGAGGCGCGACAGCGCCGGCTCGTCGATGCGTATCTCAAAGATCTTCCGAAGAACTGAACATGTCGCAGCACCGGGCCGCATACCGATACGCACTTTCGCTTCTCGAAGTCGCCGTCGACACCCGATCGCTCGATGCGGTCGGCGCCGATCTCTTCATGATCGACGGGCTGATCTCCGCCTCGGGTGAATTTATCCGGTTCCTCCGGAGCCCCGTCGTCAATACCGTGAAAAAGCGGGGCATTCTGACCCTGATCTTCGAGGGAAAGGTAAGCCCCCTGACGCTGAAATTTCTCCAGCTCCTCGCACAGCGGAAACGGGTCGCCATCCTCCCCGAAATTATCGCGAGATTTTTCAAACTCCGGGACGAACAGACCGGTGTGCTGGATGTCGCCGCCCGGAGTACAATCCCGTTTTCAAAGGATCAGGAATCGGAGCTGACGAAGCGCCTGAGCGAGGCGACGGGGAAAAAGATCAGCCTCCGCTGGCGGATCGACCCCGCTCTGGTGGGCGGATTCACCATACAGTACGAGGACACGGTGTGGGATGCCAGCGTTCGCCGGCAGCTCGAACTTCTCCGTGAACGATTGACTGCCCCCGTGTCGTAGCCGGCCCGGGGAATTCACCACTCAACGAAAAGGAATACGGAATGGCAGAAGTCAGACCCGACGAAGTTTCCGCGCTTCTGCGGAAACAGCTCTCAGGATTTGAAAAGGAGGTCGATGTCTACGACGTCGGCACGGTACTGCAGGTCGGCGACGGCATCGCCCGCGTCTACGGCCTCTCCAAGGTGATGGCGAGCGAACTGGTCGAGTTCCCCAACGACGTCTACGGCATGGTGCTCAATCTCGAGGAGGACAATGTCGGCTGTGTCCTCTTCGGCGAAAGCACGCTCATCCGGGAGGGAGATACCGTCAAACGAACCGGCAGGGTGGCTTCGATGCCGGTCGGTGAGGCGATGCTTGGACGGGTCATCAACCCGCTCGGCCAGCCGATCGACGGCAGAGGGCCCATCAAAACGGAAAAATTCCTTCCTCTCGAACGGAAAGCCCTCGGGGTCATCCAGCGCCAACCGGTTAAACAACCGATCCAGACCGGCATCAAGGCGGTGGACGGCATGATCCCGATTGGGCGCGGACAGCGCGAGCTGATCATCGGGGACCGCCAGACGGGCAAGACCGCGGTTGCCATCGATACGATCATCAATCAGAAGTATACGCATTCTCCCGAAGCGAAACGCCGCGGCATAAAACCGGTTTTCTGCATCTACGTCGCCATCGGACAGAAAGGCTCGACCGTTGCGCAGGTGGTCGCGAAGCTGGAGGAGCACGGTGCGATGGAATATACCACGGTGATCTCCGCCACGGCGAGCGATCCCGCGCCGATGCAGTTCATCGCTCCCTATGCGGGCGCGACCCTGGGGGAATTTTTCCGGGATAGCGGCCGCGACGCGCTTGCGGTCTACGACGACCTGTCGAAACATGCGCAAGCCTACCGTCAGGTCTCGCTCCTGCTCCGCCGCCCTCCCGGCCGCGAAGCCTATCCGGGCGACGTCTTTTACCTTCATTCGCGTCTCCTGGAGCGTGCGTCCAAGCTGAGCGACGACCTCGGAGGAGGGAGTCTGACCGCGCTTCCTGTGATCGAAACCCAGGCTGGCGACGTCTCCGCCTATATTCCGACGAACGTCATTTCGATCACCGACGGTCAGATATATCTTGAGCCCGGGCTGTTCAACGCGGGCATCCGCCCGGCGATCAACGTCGGGATTTCGGTCTCCCGTGTCGGCGGCAACGCGCAGATCAAGGCGATGAAACGGGTCGCGGGACGGCTCCGGCTCGATCTTGCCCAGTATCGTGAACTCGAAGCATTTGCAAAATTCGGTTCCGACCTCGACAAAGCGACGCAGCAGCAGCTCCGCCGGGGTTCCCGTCTGGTCGAACTGCTCAAACAGGGTCAGTATGTCCCGATGCCGGTGGAAAAACAGGTGGTCTCCATCTATGCCGGGACGAACGGATTCCTCGACGAGGTGCCGCTGGAACAGGTCCAGCGCTATGAACGGGAACTGCACCAGACGCTCGACCTGAAGTACCGGGAACTGATGGATCAGATCTCCGATGTCAAGGAACTGACCGACGAAATCCAGAAAAAGCTTCAGGATATCCTGAAGGAATTCACCGCCGCATTCAGGCTTTCCTGATACCGGCGGACGACGCAGACAACGGGAAGAGACGGGAACACGCATGGCAACACTCCGGGAAATCCGACAGCGCATCAGCGGTGTGAAGAGCACGCAGAAGATCACCAAGGCGATGAAGATGGTCGCCGCGGCGAAACTGCGCCGCGCGCAGGACGGCGTTATCGCCGCCCGTCCCTACGCCCGGACCATGCGCGACCTTCTCCAGCATCTGGGCGGAATCGTCGACGTCAGCGCACACCCGCTCTTCGTTCCGCGTCCGGTCGGCCGCGCCGCGGTCATCGTCGTCTCCGCCGACCGCGGTCTCTGCGGGGCGTTCAACACCAACATCCTGAAGACGTCCGTCAACCATATACGCGATGCCTTCGGGCCGCTTCACGCTTCCGGAAATCTCAGTGTGATTACAGTCGGGAAAAAAGCGACCGATTTCTTCACAAAAAACGGGTATGCGGTTGCCGCGAGTTACCCCGGCATATTCGCCGCCCTCGATTTCGGCAAGGCACAGGGCATCATGAGCGGCATCGTCACCCGCTACCTGAACGGAGAATTCGACCGGGTCGACGTCGTCTATAACGAATTCCGCTCGATCATCCAGCAGAGAGTCGTCATCGAACAGATTCTCCCGATCCCGCAGATCTCCAACCGCGACGACGAAGGGATCTCCTCACGGCCGGACTACATCTACGAACCTTCCAGCGCCGAGATCGTCGCCGCACTGGTACCCAGACACCTCAATTTCCAGATCTGGCGGATTCTGCTGGAATCGTATGCCGCCGAGCAGGGAGCCCGCATGACCGCAATGGACAATGCGACGACGAATGCATCCGACCTGATCCGGGGCCTCCAGCTGTCCTACAACAAGGCGCGGCAGACCTCCATTACGAAGGAATTGCTCGAGATCGTGAGCGGCGCCGAAGCGCTGAAAACCTCCGCCTGAGGCGGGACTTTCCCCTTCAGTCTGCCAGCGGTTTCCCTGACCGCCCCGTCTGATTGTTTTTCGCCCGTTTCTTTCCTACCTTTCCGGTATATCACCGGATCAGCAGGACAACAGGTTCATCACTGCGGCCACGATCCCCCGTTCTTCGACACGCGGCATCATCTCCCCGATGTCCCGACCATTCACTCTGGAGACCGGTTATGAAAGCAATTCTCTTCCTCCTGGCTGTTCTTCTTCCGGCCGGCATCGCCACCGGCCAGGATACCTCGGCGAGAAACGATAAAAGTTTTTTCCGGCATGAAATTGAACGGTACAAGGCCTATCGCACCAGATCCGCTTCCGGAGTGACATCCGACGGGGATATGGATGCGACATATTACCGCCTCGACCTCA
>Ga0335069_10013730_pt1 | contig 11363 bp, 10 predicted proteins | sample Lox_Sample_11_FD_206714 | JGI IMG/M metagenome (GOLD analysis project Ga0335069, IMG submission 206714) | Soil microbial communities from Loxahatchee National Wildlife Refuge, Florida, United States - Lox_Sample_1.1 | ecosystem: Environmental > Terrestrial > Soil > Wetlands | place: USA... | reverse complement strand
GGGTTGGCGCAGCGGCGCTCTCCACCCGCGGCTCCGCCGCATAGCGCTCGCGGCGCTCTTCTCCGGCGCCGCCGTTACCGCCGGTACGGCCCCGGCCGCGACCGCCGCGCCGGCTCCGACCACCCCGGTCCGGACGATCGCCCGAGCCCTCGGCCTGCTCGCCGCCGCGAGGGGCGCCCCGGCCCCCGCGCCCGCGGCCGCCCCGGGAGCGTTCTCCGCGCTCCCGGCGCTCGCCACCCGGTTCGCCGTCGCCGCCGCGCGGCGGCGGCGAGGCCGCCGGCCGGGAACCGCCGTCCTCGACGATGCCGATGCGCGGCGCCGCGGGCGCCGCCGGAGCCGCGGGCCGCGGGCCGCCCTTGGAGCCGCGCCGGAACCGGGCGCTCCGGCCCAGCGGCGTCACACCGCCCGTAGCCGTGGAATACGGCGGGGGAGGCGCCGAGCTCTGCGGCATGGGCGGCTCGTCCTCGTCTTCATGCATCGCGTGCAGGGAGGCGGCGGGCGCCGCGGGCGCTCCCGCCTCGTCCTCTTCGGACGAGGGAGTGAGCGCCTGCTTCAGGAACCCGAAGGCGTCACCCACCAGCGACCGCTGCGCCGGCTCGGGGGCCGCCTCTTCGGGCTCGTCCATCGGCGCCAGGGTGCCGGGCTGGGCCGCGGGCGCCGCGGAGCTGCCGCCCAGCGAGATCTCGAACTGCCCGTTGTCCCGGCGGGTGAGGCCGATCAGGCCGCGCCGCGAGGCCTCCTGCACGAACTTGGTGAAGCGCGAATACCCCGCGTCCTTCTCGTCGAACGCCGGGTCGATCTCCTGCATCACCTGCTTCAGGCGGTCGGAGCGCATCACGTCGTTGTGGGCGGTCATCTGCTTCACCGCCTCGACCACCAGCTGCCAGACGTCCCAGCGCTGATGGACGATGTCGCTTTCCTTCTGGAAACCGGCGAGCTCGTTGTAGGAGAAGTACTCGTCGCAGTTCTGAATGAGCAAGTCCGAGGACGATTCCCGGATGCCCACCCCGATCACGTACTTCCCGTACTCCTTGAGCTTGAGCACCAGGGATGAGAAGTCGCTGTCGCCGGAGAGCAGGATGAAGGTCCCGATCTCGGGCCGGGTGAACACCAGCTCCAGGGCGTCGATCGCCAGCCGGATGTCGGTGGCGTTTTTCTTGTTGGAGCCGTAGGCCGGCGCGAAGATGAGATCGATGGAGGATTCGGAGAGGGGAACGATGTACTGGGGATACCGCCGCCAGTCCGCGTAGGCTCGCTGGACCGCCACCTTGCCTCGGATGATTTCCGACTGAAGCAGGCGGCGGAGCTCGCTCTGGAGGTCCGACCGGATGCCCATGGTCACGTTGTCGAAATCGATGAGGAGTGCGGCATTGGGGGCGTGGGCGGGCGGCTCTTTGTGAGCCGGCCGCGGCAGGTGCGCGTGAGGCTGTTGCATCAAACTGTTGTCCTTAGTGGAAGCCGTTGGGCTTCCTGGGTGCCCGCCTTCTCGAGAATTGGCAGAAGCAGGGACGCGGAGTTCGCGTGTGCGGCGGGCGAGAGTGCGCGGTGGTCTGTTGGGGGGCCCCATATGGGAGGCCCGGGGCGCGCCTGGCGCGCCGAAGGGGAAGGGGGAGCGCATTTGCGCTGCACCGGTCATACCCCTGGTTCAGACGGGCGAGCGACCCCACCGCACTGCAAGTCACCGTCCGCCGGAACCCAATAAAAGTAAATGACTTGGAGCGTTTCAACCAGCCCCCCGGCACCCCTCGTCTGGCCTCGATCCCCTGCCCTGTGTCGAATTGTCGCACCCAGGCCGCTTCCGTAGATTGCTGTCACCAACATGGCACTCCCCTTCCGCCGCCGGATTTTCGTGATCCTGGTGGCGATGACCGCGATCCCGACGGGCCTCGCCGTGATCGGCCTCGTCCTCTCGGTGCGGGCGGCGGGCCCGATGGCGGGAGCGCGGGCCTCCCTGGAAGGCGTGGCCGCCTCGGCCCGCGCGATGCTCAAGACCGTGGACACCACCCGGCTGTCCCCGCGGGAGCGCCGGGCGATGGACCAGCACCTGGACCGCATCTCCTCCTCGCTTACGCTCGCCCAGCGCGCCGAGACGCTCCGCGACTATTCCACCGCCGGCTTCGCGGCGGTGATCATCGTGCTGGGCGTCATGGTCCTCTTCGTGGCGGTCCGGGTGGCCGGCCACCTCTCCCGGCAGCTCTCCCGGCCCATCGACGAGTTGGTGGGGTGGACCAGGCTGATCCGGCGCCGGGCGCCCCTGCCCGCCGGTCCCCCGCCGCGCGGCGCCCCCGAGTTCGAAGCCCTGCGCCAGGCGGTACGGGAGCTCGCGGCCGCCCTCGAGACGGCGCGGGAGCGGGAGCTCGAGTCCGAGCGCCTCCGGGCCTTCCGCGAAGTCGCGCGGCGGGTGGCCCACGAGATCAAGAACCCCCTCACCTCCATGCGCATCGCCGTGGACCAGCTCGAGCGCTCGCTCCAGGATCCGAAGAGCGCCGCCAACGGCCGCACCGCCACGGCGGTGGAAGTGATGGGCGCGGAGACCGACCGCCTGGAACGGCTGGCCCGCGAGTTCGCGGATTTCGGGCGCCTCCCCGAGGGGCCGCCGTCGGACGTCGACCTCGTGGAGCTGCTCCAGGAGCTCGGCCAGACCGCCGTCCCGCCCGGCGTCACCGTCGCCGTCGCCGCCTCCGGACCCCGCCGCAACCTCTCGGCGCACTACGAGCCGCTCCGGCGCGCCTTCGCGAACCTCTACCGCAACGCGTCCGAGGCGATGAACGGCGCGGGCCGGATCGACGTGACGGTCCGCTCCGCCCCGGCCGGTCCCCTCGAAGTCTCGCTCGCCGACCACGGTCCGGGCGTCCCCGCCGAGCTCAAGCCCCGGCTGTTCGAGCCGTACTTCACGACGAAGACCGACGGCACGGGACTGGGTCTGGCCCTGGTCCGCCAGACCGTCGAGGCCCACGGGGGCTCGGTGTCACTCGCCGACACCCCAGGCGGCGGCGCCACCTTCACCATCACCCTGCCCACATGAGCCCTCGGATCCTTCTCATCGACGACGAAGCCAACATTCGCCGGATGGTGGGCGCGCTCCTCCAGGGCGAGGGCTTCGAGACCTCGGACGCCGCCAACGGCGCGGCCGGCCTCGCCGCGATGACCGAGGTCCCGCCGGACGTCGTCCTCCTCGACCTCATGATGCCGGGCGAGCTGGACGGACTGGCCACGCTGGAGCGGCTGAAGCAGCGGTCCCCGGAAACACCGGTGGTGATGATGAGCGGCAAGGCCTCGCTGGCCGACGCGGTGCGGGCCACCAAGCTCGGCGCCTTCCAGTTCCTGGAAAAACCGCTGACCCCGGAGGGCGTGCTGGTGGCGGTCCGCGGCGCCCTGGAGCTCGGCCGCACGCTGGCCGAGAACCGGCGGCTGCGCGCGGCGCTGGGGCAGAGCGACCCGCTGGTGGGGTCGTCGTCCGCGATGGACGAGCTTCGGACCCTGATCGGGCGCATCGCGCCGACCGAAGCGCGGGTCCTGATCACCGGCGAGTCCGGGACCGGCAAGGAGCTGGTGGCTTCCGCCATCCACCGCCAGAGCGGCCGGGCGGCGCGCCCCTTCGTCACGGTCAACAGCGCGGCGATCCCGAAGGACCTGGTGGAATCCGAGATGTTCGGGCACGAGCGGGGCGCCTTCACCGGCGCCACGGAGCGGCGCCTGGGACGCTTCGAGCTCGCGGACGGCGGCACGCTGTTCCTGGACGAAGTCGGCGATCTGGGCGCCGAGGCGCAGGCGAAGCTCCTGCGGGTGCTCGAGACCGGGGTGATCGAGCGGATCGGCGGCGAAAAGCCGATCACGGTCAACGTCCGGGTGATCGCCGCCACCAACAAGGAGCTGACCCGCGCCGTGGCGGCCGGGACCTTCCGGGAGGACCTGCTCTTCCGGCTCAACGTGATTCCGGTCCACATCCCGCCCCTGCGCGACCGGGCCGGCGACATCCCGGCCTTGATCGCCCATTTTGCCGAGCGGCAGACGGCGCGCCTGGGCCGGGTGGTCCGGCTGGACGCCGGCGCCGTGCAGCTCCTCTCCACCTATCCCTGGCCCGGGAACGTCCGGGAGCTGGCCAACTCCGTGGAGCGTCTGGCCATCCTGGCCGCGGGCCCGAGCATCACCGCGGACGACGTGGTGCGGGTCCTGCCCCGGGACGGCGCCGGCGCCGCGCCGGTGTCGTCCGGAGGGTGGGAAGACGTGGCCCTCACCGAAGCCCTGGACCGCTACGAGCAGTCGCTCATCACGCGGGCCCTGTCGGCGGCCCGCGGCAACGTCGCCGACGCGGCCCGCCGGCTGTCCACCGACCGCGCCAACCTCTACCGCCGGATGCGGCGGCTCGGCATCGAGCCGCCCCGGACCCTGACGCCATGAACCGCTCGACTCTGGCCCTCGCGGCCGCGCTGGCATTGCCCACCGGGTGGGCGGCGGCGCAGGACACCGCCATCGTCATCAACCCCGAGGCGTCGGGCGTGCACTTCACACCCCCCGAGCTCCCCCGGCAGGTGGCGGACTCCGCGATTCAGTTCTTCAACGCGAAGACCACGAGCCGTCTCGTGGGCCGCACCGAAATCCCCGCGGGCGCGGCCTGGTCCGGAAACGTGGCGGTGCGCAACGGACCCGTGATCCTCGCGGGCCGCATCGACGGCTCCCTGCTGGTGATCAACGGGGACCTGGTGATGCGCCCCGGCGCCGACGTCAGCGGGTCGGTGCTGGTGCTGGGGGGCCAGCTGACCGGCGCCGACAGCGCGCACGTGGACGGCAGCGCCCGGGCCTACTACGAGCCGCTGGCCTACCGCGTCCGCGGCGACACGCTGCAATACGCGCCCGATCTGCGGCGCCGGTACGGCCAGCTCGCCGCCGAATACGCCTTCACTACGCCCGAGACCCGCTCGGCCCTGACCGTCGCGACCGGCGGGACCTACGACCGAATCGAGGGGTTGCCGCTGGTCTTCGGGCCCGTGTTCGACTGGCAGGTCGACCCCGTGGATCACCTGCGGCTCGACGCGGTGGGCGTCTTCCGCAGCGCGGGCGATCTCTCCGGAGGCCGGAGCGACCTGGGGTACCGTCTGCACGCGGAGTTCAAGCGGGGCCGGTACCAGCCGGTGAGCCTGGCGTTCCGGGCGTTCAACGCCGTGCAGCCCGTGGAGGACTGGACCCTCACCGGCGCCGAGGTGGGCTGGGCGTCGTTCCTGTTCCACCGCGACTACCGGGACTACTACACGGACCAGGGCTGGGGCCTCCGGCTCTCGGTCCAGCCCGAGCGCCAGCTGTCGGGCTACGTCGAGGTCCGGCGCGAGTCCGAGCGCTCCACCGATTCGCGCGATCCGTGGACGCTCTTCCGGAACGACGAGACCTGGCGGCCCAATCCGCCGATCGACGGCGGGCACTATCACACGCTGGGCCTGGGACTCACGCTCGACACCCGGAACGATCCGGAGGAGCCGACCACCGGCTGGTGGGCGCGCGCGCGCGTGGAGCACTCGGCGTCGCCCGATGTGCGGCCGCAGGACGGCGTGCCCGCGTTCGTCCGGCCCGCGCTGCCGACGGACGGGTCGTACGCGTTTTCGCAGGTGTTCCTCGACGTCCGCCGCTACACGCGGATCGGCAGTTTCGGGCGCGCGAACCTGCGGATGGTCGCGGGCGGCTGGCTGGGCGGCGATCCCTTGCCGCTTCAGGACCGCCTCAGCCTGGGCGGGCCCGATCCCATGGCCGGCTATCCGTTCCGCTACTCGGCGTGCAACCGCGAGATCGTGGACCCCGCGTTCGGCGCGAGCCAGCCCGCCGCGTGCGACCGGATCCTCCTCTTCCAGGGGGAATACCGGGGACACATCAACCTCCGCTGGGCCTACAGCCCCGGCGAGGACCAGCCGGAATCGGGGCTCCTGTACCGCCTCGAGGGGCCCGACCTGGTGGTGTTCGGGGACGCCGGACAGGCCTGGCTGGTTGGCAACGGGCCGGGGCGGATTCCGTCCGACCGCCTGCCCAACATCGGGAGCTGGATCGCGGACCTGGGCCTCGGGATCGACTGGGGCGGGATCGGACTCTACGCCGCCAAGGCGGTGACCCTGGGCCAGCCGGTGCGGCTCACCCTTCGCCTCAGCCATCGCTTCTAGTGCTCCGCCGTCTCGCGGGTGGGCTCCTGCTCCTCATCGGGGGCGCGGCCGTGGCGGTGGCCCAGGACGCCAGGCCCGGGCTCTCCGTCACCCTGGACACGATCACGCCCCGGGTACAGGCGAACGCCCTGCTGTCGGACCCCCGGTTCCCCGACCTCCTGAAGTCCGGGTTCCCGCTGCGGCTGCACTTCCGGCTCGAGTTGTGGCGTTCCCGGTCGTCGTGGTTCGACCAGTTCGTCAGCGACGCGTCCTGGGATGCCGTGGTGCGCCACGATCCCCTGGCGGACGACTTCGTGCTGTACCGGAGCACCGGCGAGGTGAAGCGGTTCCCCAGTCCCGAGCTGCTCGAGGCAGCCCTCGAGCGCCCGTTCAGCGTCCGCCTGTTCCCGCGGAACGCGGGCCGCTACTACTACGTCTGCCGCCTCGAGGTCTCGACCCTCTCGGACTCGGACCTGGACGAGCTGTCGCGGTGGCTCAAGGGAGACGTGGGGCCGGCGGTATCGGGAGAAGGCAGCCTGGGGGACGCGCTGGCGCGCGGGGCGCAGCGGGCGCTGGTGCGGATCGCCGGCCTGCCCCGCCTCACCCTGGAAGCGCGGACGCCGGCCTTCGACCGGGATCGCTGACTATTCGGAGCCCTCGCTCCCGCGCTTTCGGAGCGCCAGCCAGGTCACGCCCGCGCAAATGAAGAAGGCGGGCACGATCAATACGATCGCCCCGCCGATCATCGTCCGCATCACCTGCATCATCACGTGTTCCACGGGCCTCAGGGCGCGGGGGGCCGCATGTGCAGCAGCCGGAGGGCGTCGGGCCAGATGTGGTCCATGAAGAGGAACACGAACACCATGATCGGCACGATGCTCCAGAACAGGATGGACCGCTCGTAGCGGAGGTGCATGAAGTAGAGCAGGCCGATCGCCGCTTCGAGAAACGCCAGGGCCAGGAGGCACGCGAGCAGGGTTCCGGTGGAGAGATGGGCGTAGGTCAGCGCCGCTTCCACCGCCACGATCGCGATCAGGCCGGCCCACACCATCGTGTAGCCCCGCAGGGTCGGCTCCTTCATCTGCGCTCCGCCATCCATTGTCAGTCCCTTTCCGGTCAGCGCGCGTTCATCAGGTAGACCAGCGGGAACACGAACATCCAGACCAGGTCCACGAAGTGCCAGTAGAGCCCGGCGGTCTCCACGTGGGCCGCGTGGAGCCGTCCCCGCTTGAACAGCAGGGCGACCACGGCCAGGGCGACGACGCCGCTGACCACGTGGAGGAGATGGAGGCCGGTGATGCTGAAGAACGTCCCGCCGAACAGCGTGGAGCCGCCGGTGGGGTTCTGGGACAGGCTCCACCCTTCCCCGAACATCTTGAACCACTCGCGGAGGTGCAGGCCCGCGAACGCGAGCCCCAGGAGCATGGTGGCGCCGAGCCAGCGCTGGCTCGCGGCCATCTTGCCTTCCGTGGCGGCCCGCACGGCGCCGAGCATCGTGAGGCTCGAGGTGAGCAGGATGACCGTCATCACGAGGCCGTTGACGATGGACCCGAGCTCGAAGGGCCGGACCCAGTTGGGGCTGGCCAGCCGCACGTACCCGTAGGCGAAGAGGATGGCCCCGAAGGTGGCGGCGTCGGCCATGATGAACAGCCACATCGCCAGCTTCCGGGACGGAATCCCGTACGGGGATGCTTCGGCGACCGCCCCGTGGCCTCCCCCCATCACCATCTCCGCTTGACTCACGTCTCCTCCCCTTCCCGAGGGTCGCTCAGATCCGGGCGACGAGCACGAACAGGACGTACAGCCAGAGCGCCGCCATGAAATGCCAGTAGGTCGCGGCCGCCGTCAGCACGCCGGCCGCCGAGCCCGGAGTCCGGACCAGCCGCCGGTAGGTGTATCCCAGGCCCGCGAGCCCGCCGGTCACGTGGATGGCGTGGATCACGGTGAGCACATAGAAGAAGGCGCTGGACGGGCTCGACGCGAGAAAGACCCCCTGGGCCGCGAGGGCGCGCCAGGCCACGATCTGTCCCAGGATAAACGCCACGCCAAGGATGCCGCTCGCCGCGACCCAGGAGCTCGCTTCGCGGCCGTCCCGCTGCCGGCGCCGGCCGATTTCGAGCAGCGCGCTCGACACCAGGAGCACGAGGGTGTTGGCGTAGAGGACGGGCGGCAGGCGGAAGTGCTGCCAGTCGGACCCCGGGCCCTCCCGCACGATCAGGGCGCTGGTGAACGCCGCGAAGGACATCGAGATCGCGGCGATGCCCACCCACACGCCCGTGCGGGCGGGGGTCCAGGGCGCCCGGGCGGCCGGCGCGGTCACTCAGGCCTCTCCGCCCGCCTGCATCACGTAGTCCTTGGCCCCCGCGGTGCCGTACTCGTTGGGACCCTGCGTCACCACGGGGTGCTTGCCGCCGAAATTGTCGAAGGGCGGCGGCGAGGCGGGCGTGCTCCACTCGAGCGACGTGGCCTCCCAGGGGTTCGGCGGGGCCGGCGGGCCCTTGAAGCGGCTCCGGAACAGGTTGTAGAAGAAGATCAGCTGCGCCGCGCCCGTGAACAGCGCCGCGATGGTCATGAACTTGTGCACCGGCAGGAGCGGCTGCAGGTAGTCGTCGGTGAAGCTCGAGTACCGGCGGACGTTCCCGGCCAGGCCGATGTAGTGCATCGGCATGAAGATGCAGTAGACGCCGATGAAGGTCAGGGCGAAGTGCCACTTGCCCAGCGTTTCGTTCATCATCCGCCCGTACATCTTGGGGAACCAGAAGTAGGTCCCGGCGAAGATGCCGAACATCGCCGCCACGCCCATCACGAAGTGGAAGTGGCCCACCACGAAGTAGGTGCCGTGCAGGTAGGTGTCGATCGACGGCTGGGCCAGGAAGAACCCGCTGATGCCGCCCGACACGAACACGGACACGAATCCCAGGCAGAACAGCGACGCGGCCGTGATGCGGAGGCGCGCGCCGTAAATGGACCCGATCCAGAGCAGGGTCACGATGGTGGCCGGGATGGTGATGATGAGCGTCGGCACCGAGAACAGGATGGCCGAGAAGGGGTTCATCCCGCTCAGGAACATGTGGTGGCCCCAGACCGTGTAGCTCAGGAACCCGATCGCGATCATACAGCCGATCAGGACCTTGGGGCCGAGCAGGGGCTTGCGGGTGAACGCCGGCAGGATGTGCGAGATGATCCCGAAGCCCGGCAGGATGGCGATGTACACCTCGGGGTGCCCGAAGAACCAGAAGAGGTGCTGCCACAGGAGCGGGGACCCGCCGGAATGGGTCTGGACCTGGTCGTTGAACACCAGGCCGGCCGGGATGAAGAAGCTGGTGCCCGCCACCCGGTCCAGGATGAGCAGGATGCAGGCCGGGAGGAGCACCGAGAAGGCGATGAGGCCGATCACCGACGTCGTGAACCAGGCCCAGGTGGAAAAGGGCATCCGCGCCAGGGACATCCCCTTGGTCCGGAGGTCCAGCGTCGTGGCGATGAAGTTCAGGGCCCCGAGGAGCTGGCCCACGCAGAAGAGCGCGATGGAGATGGCCCACAGGGTCTGGCCCAGGCCCTCCCCCGGACCGGCCTCTTTGCCGATGGCGGAGAGGGGCGCGTACGCGGTCCAGCCCGACAGCGCGGGGCCTTCGGGCACGAAGAACGAGGCTACCAGCGTGACGAACGCCAGGAACGTCACCCAGAACGACATCATGTTGAACCGCGGGAACGCCATGTCCTCGGCGCCCACCTGGATGGGCAGGAAGAAGTTCCCGAATCCCGCGAACGGCGCCGTGGTGAGCACGAAGAACACCATGATCGTGCCGTGCATCGTCATCAGCTGCAGGTAGTACTCCGGCGTCATCTGCGACGGGTTGGCGGGCCCGAGGACGCCGATCGACGCGTTGGGATAGCCCAGGTGGAGGCGCATCAGCCACGAGAGCACCATCCCGGTGATCACCGCGACCAGCGCCAGGTCGAGGTACTGCCGACCGATCACCTTGTGGTCGAGGCTGAACACGTATCTCCGCCAGAACCCCTCCGGCGGCTGGTGCTTCAGCTCCGTGAGCTTGGCGACGGTTTCGCGCACCGGAGTGGTCATTGGTTCGCCTGGGTTTTGAGCCATTGAGCGAAATCCGAGTCGGACATCACTTCGACGTAGGCCCGCATGTTGTAGTGCCCCAGCCCGCAGAGCTGGGTACAGACGATCTCGTACTTCCCGGTCTGGGTCGCGGTGAAATGCAGCGGAATGACGAGACCGGGCACGAAGTCCTGCTGGATCCGGAGCTGGGGCACGTAGAACGCGTGCCCCACGTCCCGGGAGTGCATCGTGAGGAGGATGGGCCGGTTGACCGGGATCGCCAGCGTGGCCGCGACGATGTCGTCACGCGCGGTGGTGTCGTTGGCCGGGTCCAGGCCGAAGAAGTTGTTGTTGGCGTCCGAGACCTTGGAGGGATCCATGGCGCCGAACTTCCCGTCGGGCCCCGCGTACCGGAAGTAGAACGCGAACTGCTCGGCCTGGACGTCCACCTGCAGCGCGTTCGCGGGCGCCTGCACCATGAAGAGCCCGGCCCAGACCTTGGATCCCACCAGGGTGAGCACCGCGACCTCGATGCCCACCAGGACCACGGCGATGACCACCATCGGCGTGGCGCCGCCGGGGAAGATCTTGATGGGGCCCGTCGATCCGGACGACCGCCAGACGAACACGGCGAGCGCCAGCTGGGACGCGACGAACAGGATACCCGACGCCACCATCGTTTCGTTCAGCTGGTGGTCGATCCCGGCCCCGAGCACCGAGATGTCGGGCGGAAGCCACCAGACATGGAACATGAAGATCCCGGCGGACACGATGGTCAGGATACCCACCGTGACCGCGAAGAACTTGCCCACGGGGACGCCTCGCCTAGTAAGGGGTCGCTTTGAACACCAGCTTCACCGTCTGCGTCTCGGATCCCGTGATGGTCACGTCGGCCGTCTGGGTTCCGAAGCGCTCGTGCCAGGCCGTCACCGTGTAGTGACCGGGGGCCAGGCCTTCGAGCTTGAAGCTCCCGTCCGCGCCCGACACCGTCGCGTGCGACGTGTTCAGGACCGCGAAGACCCCGTGCATCCAGGGATGCACGTTGCACTTCACGGAGATGAACTCCGGCTTGTCGAAGCTGGTGTGGATGGGGGGCGTGCCGGGGGGCTGGGACTTGTTCCACTCCGAGTTCAGCTTGGGCATCGGGTGGATGTTGTGGGACGTTTCGTCGTCGTTGTAGA
>Ga0335069_10013729_pt1 | contig 11363 bp, 8 predicted proteins | sample Lox_Sample_11_FD_206714 | JGI IMG/M metagenome (GOLD analysis project Ga0335069, IMG submission 206714) | Soil microbial communities from Loxahatchee National Wildlife Refuge, Florida, United States - Lox_Sample_1.1 | ecosystem: Environmental > Terrestrial > Soil > Wetlands | place: USA: Florida... | reverse complement strand
CGATATTTCCGCAAAGGCGATTCCGCGCGGCGGCAAGCACATGATTCAGCCAGAGATCTCCGGCATTGCACCGTTCTTCATCGTGAAAAATGTTCCCGCCGCCCTGGCGTTTTATCGCGACCGCCTGGGGTTCGACATCACGTTTCAAGGGCCCGAACCCGACGACATCTTCTTTGGCATTGTACGGCGCGGCGCTGCGATGATCATGTTCAAGGACGTCGGCGTGGTTCCGGTGCCAAACTACACGCGAGACGTAAAAAAAGGCATCGCCCGCTGGGACGCCTACCTCTATGTCCCGGATCCGGACGCGTTGGCGGCAGAGTTCTCGTCGCGCAATGTCGAGTTTTCGGAACCGCTCAAAGACACCGACGATGGATTGCGTGGATTCGAGCTCCGGGACGCCGACGGCTATGTTTTGTTTTTCGGCCGTCCCCGTTCATGAGCGCCGACGCACCGGCAGGCGGCACTCGCGAGCAGTTACTTGCCTTTCAGCACCTCGTCCAGCTTGGCCAGAATCATATCCTGCCAGTGCGGGTCGCCCCCGTAGCCCTCCTGCAGCCACTGTAGCTGGCCCTTTGTATCGACGAACCAATTCTGCGGGATAGCGATCACCGGCACGACCTGGTCTACCAATTCCCGCGCCAGCAGCACGGGGAACGTGTACTTATTTTCCTTCATGTAAGGCGCCACTTTGCCGAGGTCGTCATCCACGTTGAAGGAGATCACAATGACATCCGCCCGCTCCTTCAGCTTCTCGTAGAGCTTCTGAAACTCGGGATGCTCGGCGCGGCACGGACCGCACCAGGTGGCCCAGAGGTTGATGAGCACAGCCTTACCCTCGAGGCTCGCCAACTTCCAGGTCTTGCCCTCAAGGTCGGAGAGGCTGAACATCGGCAGCGGATTCCTGGGCCGCTCCCAACGGCTGTCGCTGACTTCAGTGGGCTTCGTTTTGGCGGCGAACAGGCTCCAGGCGGCAGGGGTGCCGCCCAGCTCTTTCCAGAGGCGATCGATGTTCTCCTGCAGCTTGTCGCCGTCTCGCGGGGTGGGACCGGGCGGACGCAGGTAGAGCGCGGCCCGATACGTGACGAGAGCGTCCAGTTTGCGGCCCAGTACTTCGGCAGCCTGCGCCTGCCGTTCGAGCAATGTGGATTGTGCTCCCAGCTTGGATGGCTTGAGGGAAGCCAGCTCGGATTCGATCGCCCCGGCCGCTTCGGTCTGCTTCGCGTCGGCGTAGTAGGTCAGCAGGATTCGGGCGCGCTCCATTTTCAGGCTGTCGGCACTCTCGGCGAGCGTGGTGCGCATCTCTTCCGGGATCTGGTCGTCAGCCAGTTCCTCGCGTAGGCGCTTCCCGGCCGCGTCCCCGCCTTCCTTTACGAGCGCCGGCACTTCGTCGATATTTACTTTGAACTTCAGGTACGCATCCGCCACACGGAACTCCAGCGGCGGCGAGCCGTACCAGTTCGGGTTCTTGCGGTAGAGCGCCATCAGTTCGTTGCCCATCCGCGCGACCTGCCCCGCCTTGGTGTCCGGCAGTTCGACCAGTGCCGAGAAAAGCACGTTGTAGATCAGCGAGTCCTCCGGCCAGATCTTGCGCCACGCTCCATACTGCTCGGCCTCCGCACGCCGGTACACCTCCATCTGCGCCTTATCGGCGTTGGCCGGGTATTTGTGGTCCTTGCGCCAGCGGTCGCTAGTTTCCTGCTTCGCCGCCTCGGACCTGGGATACCTGGTCACGATCTCCGCGCTGATCCGCTTGAGGCTGTCCTGGTCGCCGGCGCTCTCGTAGCCACCGCGCAGGAACGTCAGCCAGCGCAGCTGGTTTCTTTCGGGCGCTTGTTCAAAGTGCGCCAGGTCACTTTCGATCTGCATGCGCAGGGCGGGGTGCTCGGCAGGCGGCCGCGCCTTGAACTCGAGAGCCCACAAGGCTCCCCACACCCCGGTCATGGCTGAGTCCGGCATCCCGGCGAGGCGCTTGCGGACCCCCGCGGCTACCGCCATGGCTTGCTCCCGCGGCAGGTTGGCGCCGATGGACCGCAACGGGCTGGTATCCAGCGGCGCCGGGCACGCCTTTACGAACTCCTCCACCTCCGTCCTGGCCCGCCCCCTGTCTTTGTGGCTGCCGTATCCGAATATGGAATCGGCCAGGACTAGGTGCGCGCGGGTCAACTCCGGGTGCGAGGCCTTTAGACCTTCGAGCATGCCCTGGGCGGCCGGCGTATCGCGGCCCACCAGCGCCTGGGCGTAGATCAGATCGTAGACCGGCTGCTGCGGGTACTTCTCGCGCATGGATTTCGCCCAAGCGAGTGCGTCGTCCTTCTCGCCGGTCGTAATCAGCATCATGCGCAGCACGAAATAATCGTGCGGGTGCGCCGTGAGAGCCTCGGCGTACATCTTCATGCGCACGGCCTCGCCTTCTTTATAGGGGATGTTGTCGGTGTCGGCGGCCCGGATCTTCTCCAGGATCTCGCGCACCGGAAGCGAGGGCTCGCACTGGGTGTGAAGGGCGGGGATCGCGCCGGCCAGGACGAAGACCAGGCGCAGGAAGCGGCTCATACGCACCTCCAGGTACCAGGATATCTCCGCGGTCGAGGCAAAACAGGTCGGCGACGACCCAGTGTTCCTCTCGCGATTGGATCGCATCGGCGCGCAGCGCGAGTAAGTCGCCGTGGCGAAGTCCGGATCCGATCACCATGGCTCGGAAGATTACCGGTTGCCGTCTATCCGTAATTCGCGAGATATTTCATTTCAAGCGACAGCGCCGCCGCAAGCTACAGTGTTAGTGGATGGCTTCCCGGACCTACCTGATCGTCGGCGGCGGAATCGTGGGCCTGGCCACGGCCTACCGCCTGGCGGAGCGCTTCCCCGGCGCGCGCATCCGCGTACTCGAGAAAGAAGACGGCGTGGGCCGCCACCAGACGGGGCACAACAGCGGGGTAATGCACAGCGGCTTGTACTACAAGCCGGGCTCGACCAAGGCGCGGCTCGCCGTCACAGGCATCCGGCAAATGGTCGAGTTCTGCAGCGAAAACGCGATACCCCACGAGGTCTGCGGCAAGCTGGTCGTTGCCGCGGACGAATCTGAGGTCCCGCGGTTGCGCGCGCTCCACGAGCGCGGCACTGCCAACGGTCTCGAAGGCCTGCGCTGGCTGGGTCTCGAAGAGATGCGCGAAATCGAGCCGCACGTGGGCGGCGTGGCGGCCCTGCGCGTCCCGCAGGAAGGCATCGTCGATTACCCGCGCGTCTGCGAGGTGCTCGTGCAGAAGCTCACCGCACTCGGCGTCGAGGTCACCACCCGCGCCCGTCTCACCCGCGCGCGCCGCGACGGCACAGGCTGGATCGCCGAAACCACCGCCGGCGAATTCCCAGGCGACTATCTGATCACCTGCGCCGGCCTGCATTGCGACCGCGTCGCCGAGATGGCCGGCGAGCGGCGGGAGATGCGAATGGTCCCCTTCCGGGGCGAGTACTACAAAATCCGCGCCGAGCGTCAGGAACTGGTCCGGCACCTGATCTACCCGGTCCCCGACCCGCAATTCCCCTTCCTGGGCGTGCACTTCACGCGGCTCATTCATGGCGGCATCGAAGCGGGGCCCAACGCCGTGCTGGCGTTCGCGCGCGAAGGCTACCGCAAGACCGACTTCAACGCCGGCGATCTTTTCGACGCGCTCAGCTATCGCGGGCTCTGGCGCTTTCTGCGCAAGTACCCGTCGATGGCCTGGTTCGAGCTGCGCCGCTCCTTCAGCCGCGAGATCTTTTGCCGGTCGTTGCAGCGGCTGGTGCCGGAGATCCAACCCGGCGATCTGGCCGCCGGCGGCAGCGGAGTGCGGTCACAGGTCATAACACCGGGCGGCGAAATCGTGCAGGATTTCCAGCTCATCGCGCGCTCCAACGCGCTGCACGTGTTGAATGCGCCGAGCCCCGCGGCCACGGCTTCGCTGGCCATCGGCGCGGAGATCGCGGGCATGGTGGACGGATCGTGAACATCCAGGTCGAGTGCTATGCGGGATACAAGGCTGACGAGCGCCCCATCCGGTTCCGGCTTGGCCAGCGCTGGCTCGCCGTGGAAGACGTGCTCGACCGCTGGTACGATCCGCACGCCGTGTACTTCCGCGTGCGCGCGGATGACGGCGGCACCTACATCCTCAAGCACGATGAGGCGGAAGACGATTGGACGCTCGAATCCTATCGCGCCGGCTAATTTTACATGCAGAGCACTTGATTTCCTTTCTGGCAGTGATATAGTAATTCCTGATGACGATGTAGTAGATACAAATGAAACGGCAAAAGCTGACAGCGTTGGAACTTCGCATCATGGAGGCCCTTTGGAAGCAAGGGCGTCTTTCCATTCGGGAGATTCAGGAGTCATTTCCCGAGCCGGACCGTCCGGCCTACTCGACGGTTCAGACCACGGTCTACCGCCTGGAGGAGAAGGGCGTCGTGCGGCGTCTGCGGAAGATCGGCAACGCACACATCTTCGATGCGGCCATCTCCCGCAATGAGGCCGGCAGCCGCCTGGTGGACGAAGTCCTGGATCTCTTCGGCGGCGATCCGCAGTTGGTGATGGCGCAGATGGTGGAAGCGGGCAAGCTGACGCTAGAGGATATTCGGGAGGCCGAGAAGCTGATTCAGGAGCTGTCCAAGAAGCAGGAGGGGGGCAATGAGTGAACTGGGCAATCATCTCTGGCAATCCACGCTGTTCGCGGCCGCGGTGGCCGCGGCGTGCTTCGCTCTCAAGAACAACCGGGCGCGTACCCGCTACTGGCTCTGGCTGGCGGCGTCGCTGAAGTTCCTGGTGCCATTCTCCGTGCTGCTTTCGCTGGGGACGCGCGTCGAGGTCCGGTCGGTACGGGTACCGCCTGTGATGCCGGCGATGCGTGTAGAGCAGATCACGACGTCGTTCGCGCCGATGCCGGTTGCGCCCCCAACTCGTGCATGGTGGCCGCCTGTCTTCGGCGTGGTCTGGATTGCAGGGTCGCTCCTGCTAGCCGGCCGCTGGCTGCGACGCTGGAACGCGCTTGGAGAACTGCGAAGGAACGCGACTCCGCTGCCGATGGACTATCCGATTCCCGTGGCGATGTCGGCTTCCGCGATCGAGCCGGGGATATTCGGCCTGTTCCGCCCGGTCCTGCTGCTGCCGGAGGGCCTGGCGGCGAAACTCACGCCGGAACAAATGGAAACGGTGCTGGCGCACGAACTCTGCCACGTCCGGTCGCGCGACAACCTGACGGCGGCGTTGCACCTTCTGGCCGGCACTGTGTTCTGGTTTCACCCCGCGATGTGGTGGATCGGGCGGCGCCTGATCGAGGAGAGGGAGCGGGCCTGCGACGAGGCTGTCCTGGGGCAGGGAAGCCAGCCGGAGACTTACGCCCAAAGCATCCTGAACATCTGCAAGTTCTACGCGGAATCGCCGCTGGCGTGCGCGCCGGGTGTTACCGGCGCCGACCTCAAGCAGCGCATTCGGGAGATCATGGCGCAAAGGGTGACGCTGCGCTTGACGCTGATTCGCAAGGCAGCCCTTGCGGGCGCGGCGCTTGCGGCTGTGACGACCCCGCTGGTGATCGGCATGCTGCGCGCGCAAACGCTTCCGCCGCCTCCGCAATACACCTACGAAGTGGTCTCGATCAAGCCGTCCGATCCGGGATCGACGGACTCGCGGATTGGCCCGGGTCCGCAGGGTGGGATTCGAACCCAGGGCACTACGGCCATGACGCTGCTGACGGTCGCCTACGATCTCCGCTCTTACCAGATCGTGGGGGCACCGGGATGGGTGCAGTCGGAGCGCTACGACGTCAGCTTCACGCCCGACAAGCCGGAGGTAACGCCCAATCCTTCCATGCCCCGGCAGCAGGCGGAGGCGACGTTCAACCGCCAGCGGCAGCGGTTGCAGGCAGTGCTGCGCGACCGCTTTAACCTGGTGTTGCGCGCGGAGACTCGAGATCTTCCGATGTATGCCCTGGTGGTCGCGAAAAACGGCCCCAAACTCACTCCGGCGGCGGATCCGAAGGCGATGCGCATGATGACCGGCCGCGGACAAATCTCGGCGACCGCCACCGACCTGACGATGTTCGCCCACAACCTGGCTGCCCTGCTGGGACGCTACGTCGCCAACGAGACCGGGCTGACCGCGCCGTACGACCTGAAGCTGGAATGGACGCCGGATGCGCCCGTGCAGCCTCCGCAACCGGGCGAGCCCGCGGCGGCGGCCGAAGCCGGCACCTCGATCTTCACCGCCCTCACCGAACAACTCGGGTTGCGGCTCGAGTCGAAGAAAGGGCCGGTGCCGGTGTACGTGATCGAGCGGATCGAGAAACCGGGCGCGAACTAAGACAAGCCTCCGGCCTGTGGACAGGCTGAAGCCTGTCCCACGATATAATTCGTTCTGATGTCCGAAATCCGCCACTCCGTGTGTTCGCTGGACTGTCCGGACTGCTGTTCGGTGCTGGTAACCGTCGAAAACGGGCGCGCCACCAAACTGCGCGGCAATCCCGATCACCCGGTCACGCGCGGATTTCTGTGCGGGAAAGTCGCGCAATATCTCGAGCGCGAATATCATCCGGGCCGCCTGCTTTACCCGCAGCGCCGCACTGGTGCGAAGGGCGAAGGGCGCTTCGAACGCATCTCCTGGGAGGAAGCGCTCGACAGCATCGCGGGGCGCCTGAGGGACATCGCAGCCGAGTTCGGACCCGAGTCCGTTCTGCCGTACAGCTACGCCGGCACCATGGGCTTTCTGAACAACGCCGGCATGGACCGCCGCTTCTTCCACCGGCTGGGAGCATCGCGGCTGGACCGCACCATCTGCTCGTCGGCGGGCGGGGTTGGACTGACGCAGGCGCTCGGCGTGCGCTACGGCACGGAGCCCGAGCAGTTCCGCCACGCGAAGCTGATCCTGGCCTGGGGCGCGAATATTCTGGGCACCAACGTCCATCTCTGGCCGTTTGTCATGGAAGCGCGGCGCAACGGCGCAAAGCTGTACGTGATCGATCCCAACCGCAACCGCACGGGCGCCGCTGCGGACCGCCACTACTTCATCAATCCCGGCTCGGACATGGCCCTGGCGCTCGGCATGATGCATGTCATCGTCGGCGAGAATTTGTACGACCCCGATTACGTCGCGCGCTTCACCGCGGGCTTCGAGGGACTTCGCGAGCGTATCCAGGCCTGGACCCCGGCGCGCGCCGCCGCGCTCACCGGCATTGCCGCCGCAGAGATCGCCGCCCTGGCGCGCGAGTACGCCTGCACGCGCCCCGCCGCCATCCGCCTCAATTACGGTGTGCAGCGCAGTGAGCGCGGCGCCTCCGCGGTGCGCACCATCGCGTTGCTGCCGGCGCTCACCGGCTCGTGGAAGGAAGTCGGCGGCGGTTTGCAGCTTTCCACTTCGCAGGCGTTTCAGGTGAATCGTGCCGGGCTGGAGCGCGCCGATCTGCAGCAGAAGGCCCTGGGCCGCGAGGCGCGGATGATCAACATGGTGCAGCTTGGGCAGGCGCTCACCGAGCTCGATGAGCCGCCGGTGAAAGCGCTGGTGGTCTACAATTCCAATCCCGCCGCGGTGGCGCCCAACCAGAACGCGGTGATACGCGGGCTGCGCCGCGACGACCTTTTTACGGTGGTGCTGGAGCAGTTCCAGAACGACACCGCCGACCACGCCGATATCGTGCTGCCGGTCACCACGTTCCTGGAGAACACCGACCTGTTCTTCGCCTACGGGCACTATCATCTGCAGCTTGCACGGCCGGCCGTGGCGCCGCCCGGCGAGTGCCGCAGCAACGTCGCGATTTTCCGCGAGCTTGCCCTGCGCATGGGCTTCGACGATCCGTGCTTCCGCGATAGCGAGGACGAGATGATCCGGACGCTGCTGGATTCAGGGCATCCGTTCCTCGATGGAATCACGCTGGAGCGCCTGGACCAGGAGCATTCCGTGCGTCTCAAAATTTCCCGCAATGGCGATCCGTTCCTGCCGTTCGCCGAGGGAAATTTCGGCACCGAAGACGGCAAGTGTCACCTGGATTTCGACGGGCTGGAGTATCAGCCCCCGATCGAATCGCGGCACGGCGATGCCGCATTACGCGCGCGCTTCCCGCTGGAGCTGATCTCGCCCAAGAACGACGACAGCATGAATTCCACCTTCGGGCACCGCGACGGCGTCGATCTCGACACCGCCACGCTGCACCTGAGCGCGGAGGACGCCGCGGCGCGCGGCATCCGTACCGACGACCACGTGCGTGTATTCAACGACCGCGGCTCCTGTACTCTGGTGGCCAGCGTCGACGGGCGGGTGCGCGCCGGCGTGGTGTGCGCGCCGGCGGTGCGATGGAGCAAACGCGCGCCGGGCCGGCGGAATGTGAACGCGCTCACCAGTGAGCGGCTCACCGATTACGGCGGCGGCCCGACGTTTTATAGTTGTCTGGTGGAAGTGGAGAGAATCGGAGACTGATGACATACATACGCTGGGCTGTGCCGCTCGTGGCAGCGGCATTGCTGCTCGCCCCTGCCTGCAAGCGCAAGAAGGTCAACGTGGCGATCGACGAAGAGACGCCGCGCATGCTGAGCGTTCTGAACATGGCCGATCCCAAGGCCGAACCACAACTGGTGAAGGGTTTCCACGGTGTCGAGTCCTCGGCCTGGCGCTGGACGGAGAAGCAGTTCACCGTCGCCCTGCGTCCGCCGTTCGGCGCCGCGCAGAAGGGCGCCAAGCTCACCGTGAAGCTAACCGTGCCGCAGCCGACGATCGACAAGCTGAAGACCGTCTCGCTCTCGGCCAGCGTCGGCGGGCTCACGCTCCCGCCGGAGACGTACACCACGCCGGGCGATTATCAATATGTTCGTGACATACCGGCGAGCGTGCTCGCCGGCGAATCCGTGCGGGTGGATTTCCAGTTGGACAAAGCCATGCCGCCCAGCGGCGCCGATGTCCGCGAACTGGGAATCATCGTGTTCAGTGTCGGGCTGGAAAGTAAATGACCCGCGCGCGGAGCGCCGCGTGGTGGATCGCTCCGTCTCTGCTGTGCCTGGTGCTCTACTGGCCGGGACTGACCGCGTGGTTCCGCGGCGACGATTTCGCTTGGCTGGGCGCGGGGATTGATAACCGGAACTTCCACGACCTGCTGGTGTCGATCTTCGGACCCAAGGCGCAGGGCACCATCCGGCCGCTGAGCGAGCGCATTTTCTTCATGCTGGGCTTCCGGCTGTTCGGCCTGGAGGCGCTGCCTTTTCGCATCGTGGTCTTTGCCACGCACGTTGCGAATCTCGCGCTGGCAGCTTCCATCGGCGCCCGGCTCACGGGGTCACGCAGCGCCGGACTTTGGGCCGTGCTGCTATGGCTGGTGAACTCGTCGAATATCCTGCCGCTCGGCTGGACCAGCGTCTACAACCAGGTGCTCTGCGGCTTCTTTCTGCTGCTGGCGCTGCACTTTCTCTTGCGGTATACGGAGACGGGCGAGCGCCGGTACTACTGGTGGCAGTGGCTGGCTTTTCTGGCGGGCTTCGGCGCGCAGGAATTGAACCTGGTCTACCCCGCGATCGCGGCCACCTACACGCTGCTGTGCAAGCCGCGGTTCTGGCGCGGAACACTGCCGATGTTCGCGGTCTCCGCGGCCTACGTTGCGGTTCACCAGGCCGCGGCGCCCGCTCCCAGGACCGGCGACTACGCGATGCACTTCACGGGCTCGATGCTGCGCACGCTGGGCAAGTACTGGACGTGGAGCGTGGGCCCCACTTTTCTATACAGCCCGTTGACGCTGCCGAAGTGGGTGTTGCCGGCCGGTGTCGCGCTGGTCAGCGCCGGCCTGCTCGCGTTCGTAGTGTGCAAATGGATCGGCGGCGCGCGCGTGGCCGGGTTCTTTCTCGCGTGGTACCTGATCCTGCTGGCGCCGGTACTCCCTCTGCGCGATCACCAGACCGAGTATTACGTCTTCCTGCCGGTGCTGGGCCTGGCGTGGCTCGGCGGCTGGGCCTGTAGTGCGACGGGCACACGTGGCGTGGCTTTCGCGCTGACGGCGATCTACATAGCTATGGCGCTACCCACCACCATCGCCACCTCGCGCTGGAGCCACGATATCTCGGTGCGCGTGCGCCGCCTGGTGGAGGGCGTCGAGGCCGCGCACGCCCTGCATCCGGCGCAGGCCATCCTGCTGGAAGGCGTGGATAGCGAGCTATTTTGGAACGGCGTGCTCGACCGTCCGTTCCGGCTGTTCGGTCTCGACCAGGTTTACCTTGCGCCGGGCAGCGAGCGGCGCATCGAAGCGCATCCCGACCTGGGAAACGTGGCGGATTACATCCTGCCGGCGGGCGTAGTCGCCTACGCGCTAGGTCGCGAGCAGATCGCGGTCTACGATGTCCGCGGGGCGCGGCTGCGCAACATCACGAGCATCTATGCCGCCATGCCGCTGGACACGAAGGCGCCGCTGCGGGTGGATGCCGCGAGCCCGCTGACGCAGTATCTGCTCGGCCCCGAGTGGTACGCGAGCGACGGCGACCACCGCTGGATGCCGCGCCGCGCGACGCTGCGCATGGGCGCGCCCGACGCACCCGGCCGCAAGCTCTACCTGCGCGGGGACTGTCCCGAGGAGCAGTTGCGCGCCGGCCCGCTGGAGGTGACGGTGAGTGTGGACGGTTCGACATTTCCGGCGGTCGCGATCCGCGAGAGCGCGTTTGAACTGTCGTTTCCGCTGCCGGATGCGGAGGTGGGACGAGGCGAGATGCACGTGACGATCGAAGTTTCACGCGTGATCCGGCCGGCGTCGGACCCGCGCGATCTGGGCCTGGTGTTTGGGACGTTCGAGGTGAAGTAGGTTGGCTCCTACTTCCTGACAAATCGAAACACCTCGTAGACCGTACGGCCGTAGCTGTCCGGGATAGTGGCTACTACCGCGCGCTGGAACCCAATCCCAGCGGCGTACTTCTCCAGCTTCTCTGTATTCCCCTGGAAGAACTCGAAGTCCTTGGTGTGTCCGATGAACAGATCATCCGGTGCGGCGATGGTTTTGGCTACGGCCTCGCCCTCGGCTGGATTGGTCGACGCGCGGGAGACCAGGTCGCTGCCCACGCGTAAGGGCAGCTTCCCGCGATTGAGCAGGCGCAGGCTGTCCATGATGCCCCAATCCACGCAGTAGACTTCGCGAGGCGACGTTCCCCGCATGTAATCCGACAGGCGGAAGATCGCGTCGGTCCAGTTCTGGGCGCCGCCGTTGCGGACCATCAGGAAGAAATACTCGTTGGTGACCAGCAGGCTCGAGATCACGAGCACGGCCGTCACGGCGGCAAGGACTGGCGGGCCTGCGCGCCCTATGCGCCGCGACGCGCTCGCGAAGGCGACGGCGATCACCATTTCGGGCAGGGGCCACAGCAGGATCGCGTGATGCACGCTG
>Ga0335069_10013728_pt1 | contig 11364 bp, 11 predicted proteins | sample Lox_Sample_11_FD_206714 | JGI IMG/M metagenome (GOLD analysis project Ga0335069, IMG submission 206714) | Soil microbial communities from Loxahatchee National Wildlife Refuge, Florida, United States - Lox_Sample_1.1 | ecosystem: Environmental > Terrestrial > Soil > Wetlands | place: USA... | reverse complement strand
CTGGTAGCCCAGGCCCTTCAGGGTGGCCACCTGGAGGGCCGCCCTCTCCCTGCGGGCCCGGCGGCCCTTGTCGGGGAACTCCGCTTCCCGCTCCACCTGGGCCAGCAGCTCCGGTCCCACGTAGCACCCGGGGACCTCGCCCTTGCGCATGATGCGCGCGGCACCCGCGGTGAGCACGTACACGCTGCCCAGGAGCGCCGCGTGGATGCCCAGGTTGCGCCGTGCGTGGGAGATGAACTCCACGTGCTTCCACGAATCGTATCCCAGCTGGGTGATGATGAACTGGGCGCCGGAGTGGACCTTTTTCACGAGCTTGGCGTACTGCCCGTACAGCAGGGCTTCCCGCCACTTGAACGGGGAAGCCACGGCGCCCAGGAAGAAGTCGGTCTTCTCCAGCGTCCGGGTCTTCCCGCGTGCCGTGATCTCCAGGCCGCGGTTCATGCGCTTCAGGAGCCCCAGGGCTCCCACCGAGTCCAGGTCGAACACCGGCTGGGGCAGCCCCAGGGCTCCCTCCACGGGGTAGTCTCCGGAGAGCACCAGGAGGTTTCGGATCCCCTGGCGCGCCAGGGCCCAGGCGCGGGACTCCACCATGGCGCGGTTGGTGTCCTTGAGGGAGAAGTGCATGATGACCTCGACGCCGGCCTGGGCGAGCTCCCGCGCGATGGCGTCGGTGAGGATGGCGGGGTTGCCGCCGGCGTTGTCGGTGAGGCTCACCGCGTGCACCAGCCCCGAGGCGCGCGCCGCCTCCGAGAAGGTGAACACGGAGTCGATCTCCCTGCCGCGGAAGCCGCGCCCCGGCACCAGCTCGCAGGTGACCGAGAAGCCGCCTGCCTGCGCCGCCGTCGCCAGGACCTCGCGGAAGTCCTTCATGCCGTCGCCCATGCGCCTCTCCCCGTCTATAGCTTTTCTTCTATATATTAGGTCATGACCATAAACCTTGCAATGTGGAAACGGGCAACGACCACGCTGGTCCGCATGGATCGCAAGTCGGACTGGGACGCCCTGGACGTGGTGTCGAAGTGGCTGATCGCCACCCGCAGCGGGGTGACGACGGTCACCCTCTACTCCTGCGTGATCGCCGGCATCTTCGCGCTGCGCGCCGGCACGTTCTCTTTCCTGCCCTGGATCGTCATGACGGTGGGGCTCTTCCTGGCGCACGGGGCCAACAACCTGCTCAACGACTACACCGACTACAGCCGCGGGATCGACACGAACAACTACTTCCGCACCCAGTACGGCGTGCACCCGCTGGTGCAGGGCTTCTGGACCAAGCCGGTGCAGATCCGCTGGTTCGTGGTGAGCGGGGCGCTGGCGGCGGGGGCCGCGGCGTACGCGCTGATCTACTCGCACTTCGACCCGCTGATCATCGGGCTGGTGGTGTACGGCTCCCTGATGCTGCTCCTGTACACCTACCCCCTGAAACACATCGCCATTGGAGAGCTCACGATCTTCCTGATCTGGGGCCCGATCATGATCGGAGGCGTGTACCTGGTGCTCGCCCACCAGTGGAGCTGGATGGTCGCGCTGGCCGGCGTGCCCTTCGGCCTGAGCACCGCGAGCATCAACATCGGCAAGCACATCGACAAGTCCGGGGAAGACCGCGCCATCGGCGTGCACACCATGCCGGTCCTGCTGGGGCCGGACGTGGCGCGCTGGATCAACTTCATGGCCATCGTGCTGGCCTACGCGGTGACGCTGTACCTCATCTTCGTGGCGCGTTTCTTCACGCCGGTGATGCTGGTCGTGTTCGCCGCCGCGCCCAAGGCGCTGCCCGCGCTGGTGCTGCTGTCCCGGCCCCGGCCCGCGGAGGCGCCGCCGGGGTACCCGGTGTGGCCGCGGTGGTACTCGGTGGTCTGCTTCTTCTTCAACCGCTGGTTCGGGAACCTGTTCATCCTGGGCGTGGCCCTGGACATGGGCCTGCGCCTGCTGCTGCCCGGCTTCTGGACGTAGCGATCGCTCCTGCGCGGGGACGCCACCGGGCGTCCCCTGGTTTTTCTCGGGATGCCTGGTCAGCTGATCTCTATCGATGCAACCGCGGTGTCTACAAGGATTTCCGCCTTGTTCTCTGCGGTGTCGAAGTTCGGCGAGCGGTACACGCCGGTGGAACCGGGGAACCGCGTGGTGTTCACGCGCACGCCGGCCAGCGTGCTCCTGACCACGATGGAGGCTGCCACCGCGCCGGGCACCCGGATGCGCACCGACGCGGCCCCGGACTCCACCGTCACGCGCGTGTGACCGGCGCGTTCGGGAAGGTCCACCGTGGTGGAGCTGGCGCCGGTCTTCAACAACAGCTCGCGTACCTGCAGCCCCTGGAGGGAGAGCCGCGTCTCGCTGGCCCCGGCCTCCACGCGCAGGGACAGCGGGACCGAGGGATTGAGGTCCAGGTCCCAGTCCAGGACCCCGGCCCAGCCCCCGCGCCACGGACCGAAGAACCAGCGCGACGGGTCGCGGTCACGGACGCGCAGGTCCGCCACCATCCGGTCGCCATCCACGCGGCGGGACACCTCCAGGCCGCCGCCGAAGCTCCCGCTTGCCAGGAGGTCACCTGCCGCGCCGGACCCTATGGAAAGGCGCCCGGCGCCGTGGTGCACGGTGACCGCGGCCTGGCGCGCACCGTCCAGGGGAACCGAGGCGTGTTCGCGGTCCGCCGCCGGCCCGCCTCCCCACGGTCGTCCTCGGGAAATGCCAAGGATGATCCACGCGCCGATTGCGATCAGCACGATGGGCCAGAAGATGTGGAGGCTGACTCCGAGCACCGCGTTCAGGATGGAGAGGATTCCCAGGAGGACCAGCGCCGCACCGATGACGAAGCTCCAGCGGCGCATGGCTATTCCTCCCCTTCCTTCTTTGGCGCCGGTGCGCGGGCGTGCGGCCGAACCAGCGGCCGAAGCAGGATCAGCGCCCCGATCCCGATGAGCACGACTGCCCACCAGGGGCCGTGCCAGGAAATGCCGCCCAGGAAGGACCCGAACAGGAAGTACAGCAGGAGGCTGATCAGGACGGGCCAGCCGCCCTCCACCAGCGCCTTGATCGGCCTGCCTTCCAGCAGCTCGTTGATCGCCACGCCCACACCGACGAACCCCGGGATCAGGGCCCAGGAGTAGGACCAGCGCCACCATTCGCCGGTAAGGTTCATCCAGTACAGGAGACCCCCGATGCCGCCGATGATGCACGCCGGCACGGCGAGCCCCGGGGTCCACGTGACCAGGGCCACCGCCATGAAGATGGCCCCCACCCCGATGACCACGAAGGGCCAGGAGAGAGTGTCGAAGAACCCCGGGACCACCCGGGTGACCAGGAAGAAGACTCCCAGGACGATCAGGAGGCTTCCCACCACGACGGCGGATTTCGAACGCCTGTCCATTGCCAGCTCCTTTTGCGCGACCGGGAGGCCCACTCCCGGGCCTCCCCAGATACGACACCGGGAGGGGGCTGGAGTGTTACCTGCGGACCTCCACGGCGAGGGACAGCTTGGCCACGCCGCTGGAGCGCGCGATATCCAGCACCCGGACCACCAGGTCGTAGCGCACCTCGCGGTCTCCCTTGATGATCACGGGCCAGCCGGGCCGCCGCTTGAGCTCCGCGGCGAGCGCCGAGGGAAGCTGCGGGATGCCCACGGGTGCGCCCTGCAGGTAGACCGTGCCCGCCGCGTCGATGGTGATCTCTATGTTCTGCGTGGCCGTCTCCGCGGAGGCGGTCCGAGGAAGGTTGACCTTGATCTCGGAGCGGATCAGCAGCGGCGTGGCGATCATGAAGATGACCAGGAGCACCAGCACCACGTCGGTGAACGGCGTGATGTTGATCCCGGAGATCAGCCCGCCACGGGAGCTGGTACGGGTGCGGTTTCTCACGGCTACCGCCCGATCAGGTCAGTCGCCTCGGAGGCGGCCAGCTCCATGTCGTCCACGAACCGCTCGATGCGCCGGGAGAAGTAGTTGAACAGCACCACCGACGGCACCGCGACGGCCAGGCCGGTCGCGGTGGTGATCAGCGCCTCGGCCACGCCTCCGATCACCACGTCCATGCCGCCGGCCCCCGCGGCGGAAATGTCCTGGAAGGCACGGATGATGCCCAGCACCGTCCCGAACAGCCCCACGTACACGGCGATGTTGCCGATGGTCCCCACGATGCTGGTCAGCCGCTCCAGCTTGCCCTGCTCGATGGCGATCTGCCGCTCCATGACCCCGCTCACCAGCTTCTCGGTGCGGCCGGCCTTCTCGAGGCCCGCCTGCACCACGCGCGCGAACGGCGCGTCGGTGTCCCGGCAGATCTCCAGGGCCCGCTCGAGGTCCTTGCGGCGAAGCTCTTCCTTGATCCGGTCCATGAAGGCCGGGCGCTTGGCGCGGGATTTCTTGGCGTAGCTCACCAGGCGGTCGATGATCACCGCGAGGGACAGCACCGAGCAGAGGAGCAGGATCCACATGGTGAAACCGCCCATGGAGAGGACTTGCAGCAGCGTCTTTCCGGCAAACATCGGCATTACTCCTTGGAGACCTTGTCCGATCCGTCGTTGCCCCCCCATTGTACACTCCGGCGGGCGGGTTTCAAGCGGTCGGGCGCGGCGGTCGGGCGCGGCGGTCTTGCATCCGCGAGCCCCGGGCCCATATGATGGCGGTCCCGGAAGACTGATGGGCACTTTGTCAGACCTGGCCCGCCGGGCGCGCACGGTCATCATCGGCGGCGCCCGTTCGGTGGAGGATCCCGACCTCTTCAAGAAGCTCTCGCTCGTCGCGCTGCTCGCCTGGGTGGGCCTCGGCGCGGACGGGCTGACCTCCTCGTGTTACGGGCCCGAGGAGGCGTTCCTTGCGCTGGGCAGCCGAATACCCCTGGGGGTCTTCGTCGCGGCGGCAACGGCACTGACCATCTTCATCATCTCCGCGAGCTACTCGCAGATCGTGGAGGCCTTCCCCGGCGGCGGGGGCGGGTACGTGGTGGCGAGCAAGCTGCTCACTCCCGGCCTGGGGATGCTGTCGGGCTGCGCCCTGCTGGTAGACTACGTGCTCACCATCTCCCTTTCCATTGCGAGCGGCGCCGACGCGCTGTTCAGCACGCTCCCGGAGGCGTGGCAGCCCTACAAGCTGGTCGTGGCCCTCGCCGGCGTGCTGCTCCTGCTCCTGATGAACATGCGGGGCGTGCGGGAATCCGTGTTGCCCCTCACGCCCATCTTCCTGTTGTTCGTGCTCACGCACATCGTGGCGGTGGTCTATCCCATCGTGGTGCACATCCCGGACCTGGGGGCGCACGCGGCCCGCACGTCCAGCGAGGTGAGCGCCGGCTCGGCGGGGATCGGGACCCTGGCCATGGTGTTCCTGATCCTGCGGGCCTACAGCATGGGGGCGGGCACGTTCACCGGCATCGAGGCGGTGAGCAACGCCATGCCCATCCTGCGCGAGCCCAAGGTCATCACGGCCAAGCGCACCATGCGCTACATGGCGGGGTCCCTGGCCTTCATGGCGGCCGGCCTCATGATCGGCTACATCCTCTACGACCTCAGGAGCCAGCCGGGCCGCACCATGAACGCGGTGCTGTTCACGCGCATCACCGACGGCTGGGGACCGGCGGGCGCGGTATTCGTCACGGTCACGCTGCTTTCCGAGACGGTGTTCCTCTTCGCCGCCGCACAGACCGGTTTCCTGAGCGCGCCGCGCGTGCTCTCCTACATGTCAGCCGACCGCTGGTTCCCGCAGCAGTTCAGCCTCCTGAGCGAGCGCTTCGTGATCAAGAACGGGCTGGCGCTCACCGGGATCGCCGCCATCGTCACGCTGCTTCTCACCGGCGGCTCGGTTCGGTTCATGGTGGTCCTGTACAGCATCAACGTGTTCATCACCTTCACGCTGTCCCAGCTCGGGATGGTGCGCCACTGGCTGCGCGAGCGGGGGACCAACCCGGCGTGGGCGCGCAAGCTCGCGGTCAACGGCATCGGGCTGGTCTTCACCGTGTTCATCCTCGTGTCCATGGTCGTGCTGAAGTTCGGGGACGGCGGGTGGATCACGCTCCTGGTCACGGGGGCCCTCATGGCGGTGGCCGGCGCCATCCGCCGCTTCTACAAGCGCACGCAGCGCCAGCTCACGCACCTGGACTCGCTGGTGCAGGTCGTGGAGGCCACCCGGGGGGAGAACCACCGCGGCCTCCTGCGGCGGCGCGGCCCGCGCTACAACCCCAAGGCCCGCACCGCCGTGGTCCTGGTGAGCGGGTTCAACGGGATGGGCCTGCACACCCTGTTCAACGTGGTCCGACTGTTCGGCAAGGGCGTGAAGAACTTCTTTTTCATCCAGGCGGGGATCATCGACGCGGAGACCTTCAAGGGAAAGCGGGAGCTCGCAAGGCTGGAAGCCCACGTCAAGGGCAGCCTGGAGAGGTACGTGGACTACGTCCGCAGCCAGGGCTTCTACGCGCGCGGCTTCCCGCTCATCGGCACCGACGTCGTGGACGCCATCACGGACCTCGCGAGGGAGGTGTTCCAGGAGCACCCGAACAGCATCTTCTTCGGTGGACGCATCGTCTTCCGGGAAGAGACCGTGCTCACCCGCATGTTGTACAACTACGTCACGTTCGCCGTGCAGCGGCGGCTGCACCAGCTGGGGATACCGTTCGTCATCGTGCCGGTGCCCGTCAGCGCGGACTTGATCCCCGGCGCGCGGCCCACCCTGGCCCGGGCGGAGAGCACCTACCGTCCCGCGGTCGTGGAGCCGACGGCGGAAGAAGGGGAGAGCTCGGAGAACTAGGACCCGCGATCCCCGCGGGGCGGGAAGGCTCGATTCAGAAGCGCCGATCAGCTCACCAGGAACGAGGTCATGGTCAGGGAGCCGGCGATCGTCTCGTCATTGAACCAGCTCACCGACTCGTCGCGCCGGCGCAGCCCCAGGACGTACAGCAACGGGAGGAAGTGCTCGGGCGTCGGCACGGCCATCTCCACCTCCGGTCCGAGCGAGTGGTAGTAGACCAGCTCCTCGTCGGACCCGGAGTCGATGAGGCTCTTGAAGCGCTCGTTGGCCGCCTCCGCCCACGGCAGGGCGTACGGGGTGTTGAAGTCCGCGTCCGGTGCCAGCGTGACTGCGCCAAGATTGTGGACCAGGTTGCCGCTGGCGATGATGAGCACGCCTTGCTCGCGCAGGGGCGCCAGCGCGCGCCCCAGCTCGTAGTGCAGGAGCGTCGGCAGCGAACGGTTGAGGCTGAGCTCCACCACGGGAATGTCCGCCGCCGGGTACATTCGCCTCAGCACGACCCAGCACCCGTGGTCCAGTCCCCACTCTCGGTCGATTCCCACGGCAAAGCGGCGCCCCGCCACCGCCGTCTCGCGCGTCAGCCAGGGGCAGCCGTGAGCCCCATAGCGCAGCTCGTAGAGCTCCTGCGGGAAACCGTCGAAGTCGTGCAGGGTCTCGGGCTGGTCGGCTGCCGTGACCAGCGAGCCCAGCGTCTCCCAGTGCGCCGAGATGCACAGCACCGCGACCGGCCGGGGAATCTCCCGGGCAATCTCCTTCCAGCCGCGCGTGAACTGGTTGTCTTCCAGCGCGTTCAGCGGGCTGCCGTGCCCGACGAACAGCAGCGGCATCCGGTGTTCTGCGCTCATGGTACCGGCTCCTCCTCGGCGCACGCGCCCGTCCCGCGGGCACGGTGGACCTCCGCGAACGTGGTCCGGTCCGTGGAAGCGAGGTGATACTCGGTGCTGGACATGGACAGGGCCCCTTCCGTGCAGCTCACCACGCACTGCGCGCAGTAGATGCAGCGGTCGACCCGGTAGTGGTAGGCGTATTTCTTCGCCGCGCGGTCCAGCACTTCCACCTCGATGGCCCGCGCGGGGCAGTCACGCACGCACAGCTTGCAGCCGTCGCACTTCGACTCGTCCCACAGGAGCTTGCCGCGCAGCCGCGGCGGTGCGGCCCTCACCCGGTAGGGGTATTTCTCGGTGAACGGCCGCCGGAAGATCGAAGACACCACGTCGTTGAGCATGGAGGCGATTCTCACAGCTGCACCCCCGCGAACTTCAGCGCGATGAGCACCAGGAGCTGCACCAGTGCGAGAACGGCCCCGGCTTTCCACCACAGTCCCACCGTCTGGTCGATGCGAAGTCGCGCGAACAGCGACTGCAGCGCCGCGGTGACCGCGAGCAGCGCCAGGGTCTTGGCCAGGAACTGCAGCGGGTTTCCCAGCCCGCCCAGGTAGAACGCGGAAATCAGCGTGAGCCCGATCAACAGCTCGATGTCGCGACCCAGCCGGAAGAACGCCAGCCCGCGCCCGCTGTACTCCGTGAGGGCGCCGCTCACGATCTCCGTTTCCGCTTCCGGCGCGTCGAACGGCGGGAGCTCCAGCTTTCCCATGAGCCCGATCAGCGCGACCACGAACCCCAGGGGCTGCGTGACGATCATCCACAGGTGCTCTCGCGCGTACCCGTTGACCTCGGAGATGCGCCAGCTGCCTGCGGCAATGGCCGGTCCCAGCAGGGCCAGGAGGAACGGCGCCTCGTAGGAGAACAGCTGCGTCAGGGCGCGCACCGCTCCCACCAGGGAGAAACGGTCCTGCGTGTTGGCGCCGGCCAGGCCGATGCACAGCGTCATCATCATCATGAGGTACACCGTGGCCACCAGGTCGCCGCGGAATCCCCAGGACGGCGCGAGGCCGGCCATGGGCACGTACAGTGCGGCCGTGAGCGCGCCGGCGAGCGCCGCGAGCGGGAGGCCGTTGAACAGCCCGCGGTTGACCCCGTCCGGCACGATCTCCTCTTTCACCAGCAGCTTGATGAAGTCCGCCAGCGGCTGGAACCATCGCGGTCCCACGCGGTTTTGAAACCGCGCCACCAGCTTGCGGTCCACGTACTCGTAGGCCAGGCTGGCCGCGATCACGAACAGGCCGCCGGGGAAGACGACCAGCGCGAGCAGCACGTCCATCAGTGGCTTCCTCCGTAGTAGCGGATCCCGTATGCCCGCAGGTCCTCCCACGACCAGGTCTCCGCGGCGCCGCCTGCGCGGCTCCCGCCCGCGCGGCCGCTCCGGCGCAGCGTGACGGAGCGGTCGTTGCACGAGAAGCACGGGTCGATGCCGGCCAGGATCACCGGGATATCCGCGAGCTTCTGCCCGACCACCACGTTCACCACCGCGGCCCAGTTGCAGAGGCTGGGCGTGCGCACCTTCACGCGGTCCGGCTTCACGCCGCCCGTGCTCCTCAGGTAGTAGAACAGCTCGCCGCGAGGGGCCTCCACGCGGCTGATGGCCTCTCCCTCGGGGACTTTCCGCGGCGCGGGGATGGCCAGGTCTCCGCCGGGCAAGCGGTCCAGGATCTCGCGGACCAGGCGGTAGCACTCGAACAGCTCTTTCACCCGCACCACGAAGCGCGCCTCCTGGTCACAGGCCTGGCTGACGATTGGTTCGACGGGGAACTGGCCGTAGGCGGCGTAGGGAGCGGCCTGGCGCAGGTCGGTGGTGACGCCGGACGCCCTGGCCGTGGGCCCGACGGTCCCGTAGCGCACCGACATCTCGTGGCTGATCGCCCCCACGCCGCGGGTCCGTCGCAGGAAGCTCTCGTCCGTGGTGACGATCTTCAGGTAATGCCTGCTCCGCTCCTCCAGGTAGTCCACCCCTCGGCGGATGGCATCCACGGCCGCCGCATCGATGTCGCATTTCACGCCGCCCAGCAGGTTCACCGAGTAGTTCACCCGGTTTCCCGTCACGCTCTCCAGCAGGTCCATCACGGTCTCCCGGTCCCGCCAGCTGAACATGAACAGCGTGTCGAATCCCGCCTCGTGGGCTGCCACGCCGAGCCACAACAGGTGGCTGTGGATGCGCTCCAGCTCGCAGATGATGGTACGGATGGCCTGCGCGCGCGGCGGCACGGTCAGGGCGGCCAGCGCCTCCACGCCCAGGGTGTACGCCGTGGCATGGATGTGCGAGCAGATGCCGCAGATGCGCTCCACCAGGTACAGCGCCTGTACCCACGAGCGGTCCTCCGCACCCTTCTCGATGCCCCGGTGCACGTAGCCCAGGCGGACGCTGGCGCCGGTGATGATCTCACCGTCCACCGAGAACTCGAAATGACCGGGCTCCTTGAGCGCCGGGTGCTGCGGCCCGATGGGCACGATGAACGTGCCCGGCGCCTCCTCGGAGCCGATCACGGGCGCGCTGTGCGCGACGGCGACCGCCGATTCCGGGACAAAGTCCTTGCGAAGCGGGTAGACGCCGGGTGGCCAGTCGTCTGAGAGGAACTGCCGCTTGCCGGCGGGGAGCCCCCGCACCTCGATGCCGAGCATCTCCGAGAGCTCGCGCTCGAAGAGGGCCGCGGAAGGAACGACGCCACTGATGCTCGGAACCGTGGCGTGGTCCCGCGGCACCTCGACGCGGAACGTGACCACCGCGGGGCCCTGGCAGAAGTGATAGAGGATCCCGATGTGACCGTCGGCCCCTGCCGGCGCGCCCTCCGTGCCCGCCCCGCCCGGCGCGTCCAGGCCCGTGATGGCCGACAGGTAGCCCCATCCCAGGCCGCGGAACACGGTGACGGCCCGCAGGAGGTGATCCGCGTCGGCCCGCAGATCCATGCGGGATTCCGAGGGGGTCGTGCAGGCGGCCAGGTTCCCGACGGCCGCCTGGATGCGGGAGAAGTCCGTCGTGCTCATCCTCCGCCTCCCGCCGCCCGGGCGCGGCGGGCCCTGGGCGGCCTCAGCTTGGTGAGAAGCTGCACCACGCCGTCGATGATCGCCTGCGGCCGCGGCGGGCATCCCGGCACGTACACGTCCACGGGGATGACATCCCCGATGTCCCCGACGATGTTGTAGCATCCGTGGAACGCGCCGCCGGTGATGCCGCAGGAACCGATGGCCACCACGAACTTGGGGGACGGCATCTGCTCGTAGACCCTCACCAGGCGCTCGCGGGCCAGCCGCGTAACCGGTCCGGTGCAGACGAGGACGTCCGCGTGGCGCGGGGAGCCCCACAGCTTCACCCCGAAGCGCTCCAGGTCCCAGCGCGGCGCCAGCGTGGCGAGGATCTCGATGTCGCACCCGTTGCAGGAACCGCTGTTGAAGTGCACCAGCCAGGGCGAGTTGACCCGTGACCACAACGCGACCCGGTCGATGGCCTCCTTCCAGGCGCTCGGAAGCTTCTGATCCGCCATTCGTCGCCCCCCTTAACCCAGGGCCAGCGCCACGAGGGAGAAGATGAGCCCGAGGATGTAGACCCCGGTGACCACGGTGAACCCGCCCGTGCCCACGATGAGCACGCCCAGGTGAAGGATGGCAAAGAAAAAGGCCACCATGAAGAACGGCTGGTAGCCGGGCGTCGCCCCCCCGGCCTGGGACTTCTCCCCGCCGGAGTAGGTGCGGGTCTTGAACTGGCTCGCCGGCCCGCGCGCGGCCGTTTTCCACGCGGCGGTGAGGAG
>Ga0335069_10013727_pt1 | contig 11364 bp, 8 predicted proteins | sample Lox_Sample_11_FD_206714 | JGI IMG/M metagenome (GOLD analysis project Ga0335069, IMG submission 206714) | Soil microbial communities from Loxahatchee National Wildlife Refuge, Florida, United States - Lox_Sample_1.1 | ecosystem: Environmental > Terrestrial > Soil > Wetlands | place: USA: Florida... | reverse complement strand
GTTGTAGCGAATCAGGCCGGCTTCCCAGGTGTGATCCTGCGCTTCGACGGCAGCGGCAACGACGAACTTGCCGTCGCGCTGAATTTGCAACCCATATCCGAACGCGCGTCCCGAAGCGAAATCTGTCATGACGATCCCGCCAGTGCCGAACGACGTGTCCAGCGACCCATCGACGTTGTAGCGGACCAGGGCGACGTCGACGGTGTTGGAGGTGACCGTGTCTCCCGCGACGACAATCTTGCCGTCGGATTGCACACCCACGGCCCGCGCTTCGTCGGTGCCGGTGCCGACCGCAGTCGTCACTCTGCCGAGGTTTCCGAAGGTGGTATCGAGACTCCCGTTCGCGTTGTAGCGGGCGACGGCGAAATCAACACTTGAGGGTCCGGTGTAGCCCGCAGCTACCAGTTTGCCGTCTGGCTGCAGCGCCAGCGCGTAGGCCATTGCTGATGAACCGGAAAACTGCGTGGAGACCGTGCCCGCGCTACCGAAGCTGGTGTCGAGGTTGCCGTTCGCGTCGTAGCGCGCCAACAAGAACGTGCTGTTGACGTTCGTGTACCCGGCCACCACGAGCTTCCCATCGGGCTGCTGGACGAGCGCCCGCGCGGCATCCTTGTAGGGGGTCATCGCGGTAGTGACCGTACCCGCGTTGCCGAAGCTCGGGTCGAGACTGCCGTCGGGGTTGTACCGGGCCAACGCGAAATCGTCATCGCTCGAGGTGATCCACTGCTTCCCGGCCACGACCAGCTTTCCATCGGGTTGTTGCACGACTCCGTACGGAAGGTCCTCGCCGGAACTCAACTTCGTGAGTACACGGCCGCCGTTGCCGAACGTCGTGTCCGGGCTGCCGTCGGTGTTGAGCCGGGCGATTCCGAAATCGTTGTCGTTGCCGTTACGCGTGCCCCCAATGACCACCAGCTTGTGGTCGGCCTGCTGTACCACCGCAAAGCTCGCGTCTCCATGCAGCGGCAGCGAGGTCGTCGTTTGTCCATTCGCGCCGAAAGCGGGATCAGGGACGCCGGTGACGCTGTAGCGCGCAAGTGCGAAGTGATAGCGCGAATCGAGTGCGTAGCCGACGGCAACGAGTTGGCCGTCGGCCTGTTGCAAGAGCGCATACGCCCCCTGGTAGGAAGAAGAGGCGAAGTCCGTGGTGACGATCCCCCCTGTCCCGAACGTCGGCTCGAGTTGCCCGTTCGGTTGGTAGCGGACGAGCGCGAATTGGGACGAACCAGAAACACTCGTCGACCCAGCAGCGACAAACCCGCCGTCCGGGAGCTGAATGAGCGCTGCCGCGGTATCCTGACCGCCAACGTTGGTCGTCACGACGCCGCCGCTTCCAAACGTGCCATCCGAACTGCCGTCGACGTTGTATCGCACGAGCGCGACGTCCTCGTCGTACGTCGCGCTTGTCGTGTAACCGGACACCACGATCTTCCCGTCCGCCTGCTGGACGACGGCGCTTGCTGTGTCGTACCTCCCGATACGCGTTACCACCTTCCCACCGTTGCCGAACGTGGTGTCGAGACTGCCATCGGGGTTGTAGCGGATGATTGCAAAATGGCTGTACCCATCGGTTCCTGTGCTGGTACCAATCACGACCAACTTCTGGTCGGGTTGCACAACGATGCCAGTCGCCGCATCGTCAGATGACCCAACGGCCGTGCGCACGATTCCACCATCGCCGAAGGTCCCGTCGGGCGTTCCATCGGCGAGAACGCGCAGCACGGCGAAATCCTTGTCCGTGCCATTGGACAGGGTCCCCGCCAGGACCAGACTCCCGTCCGCCTGCTGCGCCACCGCCGCCACGCTGCCACCGGGCACCAACTCCTTTCCACCGTTGCCGAAGGTGGCATCGAGGGTGCCGTCCGGGTTGTAGCGCAGAAGCGCAACCGGATTGGTCGTGAACGGAGACCATCCCACCAACACCAGCTTTCCGTCCGACTGCTGAATCATCGGGCCCGGATAAAACGGATTCGACCCGACTGTCGTCGTGAGCATGCCGCCGTTGCCGAAGGCAGTGTCCAGGCGACCGTCCGGGTTGTAGCGTGCCAGTCCAAAGGCCTCCGTTCCACACTTTACGTCACCGCCGACGACGAGCTTGCCGTCCGCTTGCTGCACGACCGTGAATGCAAGGGCGCTTGCCAGTCCCGGTCCGACCGTCACCCTGGCGAGGCCACCGACGCCAAACGTGAGGTCGGGATCCCCATCCGCGGCCCGGGCTGCGGCCCCCACGCTTAGCAGGGCAGCCACGGCCAACAGCACCCTGCCTAACGGCTGCGTCGCGCAGCGGCATCTGCTCTCAATGATCCTGAGCGAGTGACCAGCGATGAGCCGGCCCAGCACGCTGTCGGAAGCCACTTCGTTTGAGCCCTTGGCCATGCGCCCCCCCGGTACGATCCAATGCTGGTACGGCTACGCAGTACAGGCGTCGCGCCCTAACCCCCTGCTCGCTGCCCGTACCGCCGACCGTTCCGAGCAACGCCTATGCCACCGTGTGTGGGGGGCCGTCGTCTCACCTGAATCATATACAGTGCATAGTGACCACCATGTCTTTGACGCTCAGGTACAAACGTGGTCACCTGTCGACCAATTTCGCCTCCTGTACAAACTATCGAGTGCGGACTGTGCAGAGCGAGCTGGGAGCGAACGCCGCGCTCGCGCGTACGCGCTTTGGGCTCACACTTTCCCTCTCTGCCTTGCGCCCCGTTTGTGGTAGAAAACCAGGACGACCGTGCGGATGATCAGCCGCCGCATGCTGGAGGTGTACAACTCGACCGGCGATCATCTTCCCGAGCTGCGCCGCAAGTTTCCCTACAGCCCAGCCTTCATGCATCCGCAAGACTTGGCGCGACTCGGCGTCGACCCCGGCGAGGTTGTCCGCATCGAGTCGGATCACTCGTTCATCTACGCCATCGCTGCGCCGTCACGCGCCGTGCTGCCCGGCGTAATTTCCATGGCGCATGCGCGCGGCGGCACGGCGGATGACATCAACAGCACCAACCGTCTCGTGACCACCGAGCGTGACTTCGAGCCCATCTCCGGAATACCTCGGCAGAGCGCCGTCCCGGTCAACGTCCGTCCGCTCGCGGCTCTGGAGCAGGGGTAGCCTTCGCAGGAAGTGACGCCGGGCGACGCGTGTGCGCGCGACCGGTCTATGCGGTGGGGTGTTCACGCCTGACCCGCGAGCATGAGTTGTGGCGGTTGCGCCACGCGTGCAACCGCGGCCGTGTCAGGCCGCCGCGGCGAGCAAGGGGGCGAGTTGCGCGCGGTCGAAGCACACTTCGTTGCGGTAGATGCGGTCACCGTGCACCTCCACGAAGTCTATGCCATCGATCTCGATGGGTGTGTCGCCGGCAGCGCGACGGAAGGTTGCGTGCCAGAGCACAGCGCATCCCTGCCCGTCCTCGAAGAGATGTGCTTCGCGCAACGCCCAGTGCATCTGCCAGCGCCCGAACAGCTTCGACAGGTAGCGGCGCATGGCGTCGGCGCCTCGGAGCGCGCCGCGCGTGTTGGGATCGCGATACTCGAGGTCGGGGGTGTAGCAGGAGAGCACCCGCTCCACCTCTTGCGTGTTCCATGCCCCGAGGAACTTCTCGGCCAGTGTCAACATGATGTGACGATCCATTGTTGGTCCCTCCTTTTTTCCTTGTCGGTGTATGGTGTGTGCCCTGCGTATCCCTTAGTTACGCGCCGCACGCTGCAGTGCGTAGGCGCAGGTGTCGAGCACCAGCTGCTCCAGGTCTTGTGAAGGGGGCGCGCCCGCCTCCACGTCGCGCTTGAGGGCCGCCGTCGGCAGGTCTACCAGCGCGAAACGGACGGCGCGCAGCTGCGCTGCGCCCGTGCACCCTGTGAGCCGCGTCGCGTACTGGCGCAAGCTTACGTCCGCCCGGTGCGCCAGCGCGGCGGCGCGGCGACGATAGCTCGCCGGCCAACGCTCCGCCGCAAAGTCCTCGCGCCGGTGCAGGAGCATGAGGCGAGCCTCACGCGGATGCTGACGCACCCACTCGCACGCCATGCGCACTGCCGCCAGGCCGGCTGGCACCACCTCCGCCCCTTCCAACTCAGCGAGAAAGCGTGCCTGGAAGGTCTCGACGAAGTCGAACCACAGTGCCGCCAGGATCTCGTCGCGCGACGCATAGCGATGATAGATGGAACCGATCGGCATGCCCGCCGATTTCGCGACCGCAGCGATCGTCAGCTTCTGCGGGCCGCTTTCTACCGAGACATGCTTGGCCCCCTCCAGGATCTGAGCTTCGTCGTATCGTCGCGGGCGCCCCATCGTTTTGGAATACATATTCTAGAACTCTGAGTCAACTAACCCAGAGGCAAGCACACGACGGCGCGCAGTGGACACGCGTGCGCAGTTCCCCGGGTTGCGCTTCTTGAGGGACCCTCACGCGCGACCACCTCCGGTGTTCATCGGATCCGTCGAGGGAACGCTGAAGCCGACCCAATTGGGTGTCGGATTTCTTTACAGAATGCGAGGGGTGGGGCAGCGTCTGGTTTGCGAAGCAAAAGCGCTGTGAATTCGCCTCGTGGTTGGCGCCAACCCATCGGGGATCAAGGGAAAATTGGGATTACCGTGTCGGGATAGTGTACTCCAGTCTAAGTCATGTGCCATGCTACGTCCAGCTCGTCGACCCATAGTATCCAAATGCATCGAGAATAATTTCCACGAAAATTCATCTCGTTATATTGAAGCAGCAGATTTACGCTCGCCTCGGCTGGCGTGTGGCACAAATTGAGCAACGGTACGAGGCGGGGGTACAGTTTTATGGAAAGAGTACGCCGACTTGCTGGAGCTCTGGGGATTGGGGTTGTCATCCTCTGGGTGGCTGCTCCAGCCGCACGGGCAGTGCCTTTTATGTTTGATTTCAACACCATAAGCGGGACAAGCAACACTGCCGTGTCGAACTACATGAACAACATGCTGCTCGCCACTGCGGGGTCGGGGTACAGCGTGACCGTAACCGGGGCGATGGCCGATACGACGTACAATGGAGACGGGCACGCTGTAGGCCCCAACGCGGTTTCAAAAACGTTGGGAACCTCGGATGGAGGTACAGATCACCCCGGCAGCTGGGACATTTTCATATCCAGTAATCCCAACGGGACTCCGAACGACCGCATTGTCATGAAGTTTTCGTTCCCGATTTACTCGGTCTCCTTCGACTACGAGATCTTTCCGGATGGGACCTGCCCTGACATGAACCATTGCGCAGGCGGCGCAAACCTTCCGGATCTCAAATTCATGGCCGGGCCCATTGGGTCTACCACGATGGTCATGCACTCGATGAGTGCAGTACCTGTCAGCCCCAACACGCACTCGCCGAACAGCGGGATGGGCACCAATGAGATGGCTCCCCAGATGCTCGGAATGAGCGGCACGTGGACGTTCGCGGCTGGTGTCAAGGAACTTGATTTCATCGACTGGCCGCAAAAGATCGGCATCGACAATCTGCGGTTGAATATCCCGGAACCTTCCACGTTGCTCCTGTTGGCCTCCGGCTTGGCGGGTCTGGCTCACTCGGCCTGGAAGAAACGCCGATAAGAAGACGCGCGCCGACACCCCGCAATCGTACCCCCGCCTGCTGTTGACGGTTCCACGCCCGCCACGCAGCTCGACGCGGACTACGCCGCCCTCGGGAGCTTGACAGGGAGACTCGGGTCGGACGACAGTGGCCGCCGATGACCTCTGCGCAACGGTGGCGCATCGGCGACGTCACTGTCACAAAGATTGTCGAACTCGAGGTGACCGGCGGGACACGCTTCATCCTGCCGGACGCGACCCGCGACGCCTGCCGTCCCATCGCTTGGATGCGGCCGCACTTCATGGACGACGATGGCCGGCTGACGATGAGCATCCATGCGCTGCTGGTCGAGACTGCGTCGCGCCGCATCATCGTCGACACCTGCCTCGGCAATGAGAAGCAGGGGCGGACGGTGCCCGGTTGGAACAATCTACAGGGCCCCTTCTTGCGCGATTTGACAGCCGCTGGTGCACCGCGCGAATCCGTCGATACGGTGGTGTGCACGCACTTGCATGTGGACCACGTCGGTTGGAACACGACGCTGGTGGACGGACGATGGGTGCCGACGTTTCCGCGGGCGCGCTACCTGATGGGCGGCACGGAGTTCGAGTACTGGCGCGACCAGCGCGATGTCGCGGAGCAGGTCACGGTCTTTGCGGACTCGGTGCAGCCGGTTTTCGACGCCGGCTTGGTCGACCTGGTGGCCACCGACCATCGCGTCTGCGACGAGGTGAGGCTGGTGCCGACGCTCGGCCACACGCCGGGGCACGTCAGCATCCGCATCGAATCGAAGGGCGAAACCGCACTGATCACCGGCGATTTCCTGCATCACCCCTGCCAGATGGCGCATCCCGAATGGGCGGCGGCCGTCGACCATGACAAGGACCAGTCGACGCGGACGCGCCGCGATGTCTTCGCGGCGCTTGCGGGCACGCCAACGCTGGTGATCGGTACGCACTTCGCCGGCGCTACGGCGGGGCGCGTGGTACGAGACGGCAACGGCTACCGGCTGATCACCGCGTGGACAGCGGCCGGCTAGTGTCGCAGGTTGTGCTGCGCACACCGGAGGTGTTCTGCAACATCCCCTGGGGTTGCCTTGTCCTGGCTACCCCGGGCGGCGCCATCGGCACCTGACACGCGGCGCGGACGCCTGCGCCCAGGGTGCCGCTGAGAAACCGCCGCAACGCTGGGCTACACCGCACAACGCCTGCGGCGTAGAGATCAAGCTGAGACACGACCGGGCGGGTCCAGGCGCTGCGGGAGATTGACCGCGCACCGCCAACGACCCATGATGCCGGCAATCGAAGCGAGACATGGTCGCGGTCACCTGTCCCACGTGCACCCGCGCGCAACCGGCTGGCGCGGTCGTTTGTTCCGCTTGCGGTGGTGCGTTGTCTCGTCCGTGCCCGCGCTGCGCGCGTGCCAACGCACCGGACAGCAATTTCTGCAGCCAGTGCGGCGCACCCTTGGTGCAAATCCGAAATTCGAAATCCGAAATTCGAAATCGCGAAGCCCCCCGTTCGTACACGCCCAATCATCTCGCCGAGAGAATCCTCAATCTGCGCAGCGCCGTCGAAGGCGAGCGCAAGCAGGTGACGGTGTGCTTCGTCGACGTGAAGGAGTCGCTGCACCTCGCCGGCCGCGTCGGCCCCGAGGACTGGCATCGCATTCTCGACCGCTTCTTCGCCATTCTCGCCGACGGCATCCACCGTTTCGAAGGCACCATCAACCAGTTCACCGGCGACGGCGTCATGGCCCTCTTCGGCGCGCCGTTGGCGCACGAGGATCATGCGCAACGCGCCTGCCACGCGGCGCTGCAGTTGCGCGAGCAGGTGCGCCTCTACGCGCACGAGCTGAAGCGCACGCGTGGGCTGACCTTCGCGGTGCGCATGGGGCTCAACTCCGGCGAGGTGATCGTCGGGACGATCGGCGACGATTTGCGCATGGACTACACCGCCCAGGGCCACACCGTCGGCCTGGCGGCGCGCATGCAGCAGATCGCGGCGGCGGGAGCGATCTATCTCACCGCGCACACGGCGGCGCTGGTGTCGAGCTTCTTCACGCTGGAACCGGTCGGCAGAGTCCGTCTCAAAGGCGTGCGCGCTCCCGTGCGTACCTTCGCCCTGGTGGAGGCAAAGCCCATCCGCACGCGTTTGCAGGCGGCGCGCGCCCGCGGCTTCTCGAGCTTCGTCGGCCGCGCCGATGAGGTTGCCACGCTGGAAGCGGCGCTCAGCCGCGCCGTGGCGGGGCACGGTCGGGTGGTCGGCGTCGTCGGCGCCCCCGGCGTCGGCAAGAGCCGGTTGTGTCAGGAGGTCGTCGACCGCTGGCGGGCCGAAGGCATGACCGTCGTCGAGGCGCACTGCGCAGCGCACGGCAAAGCGATGCCTCACGCGACGCTGCTCGACCTGGTGCGCGGCTTCTTCGCGATTCCCGCTGACGAGCGCCCCGCCGCGAGCCGCCGGCGCGTGCGCTTGCGTTTGCGTGGCCTGCATCGTGGCCTCGAAGGCGAGCTGCCGCTGCTGCTGGATTTCCTCGGACTGCCCGATCCGCAGCGCCGGCCGCTGGTGGTCGACGCCGACGAACGCCGCAGGCGCCTCGCCGCCTGCATCTGCCGCCTGGTGCAAACGCAGAGCGCCAGCAGCCCGACCGTGTTGCTCATCGACGACGCGCATTGGATCGACGACGAGAGCAACGCCGTCCTGGCGCAGCTCGTCGAGGCGGTGGGTTGGACACGCACCTTGCTGCTCCTCAACTTCCGTCCGGAGTACAGGGCCGACTGGATGCGAGTGTCATACTGCCAGCCACTGGCGCTCGCACCGCTCGCGTCGGACGGCGCCGATGCGCTGCTGCACGAACTGCTTGGCGATGAGCCGGCGCTTGCTGCCGTGTGCGCACTGATCAAGGAGCGCGCGGCGGGTAATCCGTTCTTCATCGAGGAGATCGTGCAGGCGCTCGTGGATCAAGGCGTCCTCGTACGCGACGGGCCGGCGCGGGCCACTGCAGACAGGGCCGCGGGCTGGCGCCTGGCGCAGCCGATCAGCGAGCTGCGCATTCCGGCAACCGTGCAATCGCTGGTGGCGGCGCGCATCGACAGTCTTCCCGAAGCGCTGAAGTATGTGCTCCAGGGGGCGGCGGTCATCGGCAGACGCTTTGCGGAGCCAGTGCTGCGGTTGGCCCTGGAAACAGACGCGACGGCAAGCGAGCTGGCTGCGGTTGCCGACCTCGGCACTGCCCTGCGTACACTCGAGCATACGGATCTCATTCGTCGCGAACCCTCCGAGGGGCCTGTCGAGTACAGCTTCAAGCACCCGTTGACACAGGAGGTGGCCTACTCCTCGCAACTCCAGGAAGCGCGCGCCCGCAAGCACGAAGCGGTCGCACGAGCACTCGAAGTCGTCCATGCCGATCGACTGGGTGAATACGCGGCGCTGCTCGTGCACCACTGGGCGTCCGCCAACAAGCGCTACGAGGCGCAGCTGTGGCGCGGGCGGGCGGCGCTGCGGGTGACAAGCATCCAGGTGCGCCGCGAGCGCGTGCGCCGTTCGACCTGAGCAGATTTCGTGGCACCCTGTGCCTGCCTTCTACCGATCAGGTCCAGCCGCAGCTGTCGTCCGGGGGGGTGCGCCGTTCGTTGCTCCCTCGCCCGGCGAATGTGGTAGCCTCCCCCCAGAGCCATGGACCGCACGGAAATTGAACACTTCTATGCGGACGAGTTCGGACGCATCCTTGCTACGGTCATCCGACTGGTCGGCGACTTCCACTTTGCGGAGGAGGCGGTGCAGGAGGCGTTTGCGGCCGCACTCGAGCAATGGCCGCGCACGGGCCGCCCGGCGAACCTGCGGGCGTGGATCATCTCAACCGCGCGCCACAAAGCCATCGACGCATTGCGGCGCGCCGGACGTTTCGAGGAGATCCGCAGCGAGCTCGGCCACCTTACGGAGCTGACGCGCGATCCTGACATGCCCAGCGAAGCCGATGCCGCAATTCCCGATGAGCGCTTGCGCCTCATCTTCACGTGCTGCCACCCGGCGCTGGCACCCGAGGCGCAGGTAGCGCTGTCGTTGCGCACGCTGTGCGGCCTGTCGACCGACGAGATTGCGCGCGCCTTTCTCGTGCCGCCGGCGACCCTGGCGCAGCGCCTGGTGCGTGCCAAGCGGAAGATCGCCGCCGCGCGCATCCCGTACGAGGTGCCGCCGGCGGCGGCGCTGCCCGAGCGCCTGGCTGCCGTCATGGCGGTCGTCTACCTCGTCTTCAACGAAGGCTACGCTGCCAGCGCGGGCGACACCTTGGTGCGCACCGACCTCTGCCGCGAGGCGATCCGGCTGGGCCGTCTCCTGTGTCAGCTCCTACCCGCTGAGCCCGAGCCGCGCGGGCTGTTGGCGTTGATGCTGCTGCACGATACGCGGCGCGCGACGCGCACGAGTGCGGAGGGCGAGTTGGTGCTGCTCGAGGAGCAGGACCGCACGCGCTGGGACCGGGCGCAGATCGAGGAAGGGCTGGCGCTGGCCGCCGCAGCGATGCAGGCGGTGCCCCCCGGAGCCTACGCGTTGCAGGCCGCGATTGCTGCCGAGCATGCCCGCGCCCAACGTGCCGATGAAACGGACTGGCGCACCATTGCTCGGATTTATGACCAGCTCATGCAGCGGCAGCGGTCGCCGGTCGTCGAGCTGAACCGTGCGGTTTCCGTGGCCATGGCCGCTGGGCCCGATGCGGGGCTGGCGCTCATTGCGGAGCTGACGCACAGTGGTCAGCTCGATGGCTACTACCTGCTGTGGTCGGTGGAGGCTGATCTGCTGCGGCGTCTGGGCCGGCGGACAGAAGCCGCGCGGTCGTATCGTCGCGCGCTCGACCTCGTGACCACCGAACCCGAGCGGCGCTTCCTGCAGCGGCGCCTCGCGGAGGTTGAAGGGCGGTGACTCGGCGAGTGTGGAATATGTGTCGTCGACAGTTGCTGCGAAGTTGCCACAGGACCCTTGGCGGAGTCGAGGAGCAACGGCGCCGGCGTTGGGTTTGGCTCGACGACCATTTGGAAGCGAGCGCCTGCGGTGATCACGCCGCGGTGAGCGAAGTTGTCATTGTTGCAGCCACCTGCACCGCAGCACCCGGAACGCATCACGGTGACGATCGCGCCGAGGGCAAACTGACGCATTGAGCGCCCACAGGAGCTAGTAGAGGGAAGAGGGGCATCCGTTGAAGAGGTTGAATTGCGATTGCACCACCACGATATCGATATTCGTGCAGATGCTGGGATCAGCGCAGAGCGTCAGGCAGCCGCACACTCCCATGGCGTCATCCAGCTGCATGCCGATCAGCGTAATCAACTCGTCGATTGTCACCTGCCCGTCGCTGTTGCAGTCCCCCGCGCAGCCGCATTGTGCCGCTGCCGTCGCGGCGCTGCCGGCCAAGAGGACAAGGCCCAACACCAACACTGCAGCGCAAAGCCACCGGGACATGCACGCGATCATATGCCGAAGCGGAATCGAGAATCAAAGGCTGGGGTGGACCCCATTCTTCGACAGATTTCGGGCTCGGATAAGCTAATGCCCTGCGGTTCGAAGTGCGTGTGTTGTACCTGATCCTGGTTCTGCGTCCAATCCTCTTCTTCTCTGCTCTTGGGGTTTGATTGAACGTCCTTCTTTCTGCGGGCGCGTAGTCCGCGGCTTGGTGATGGCCGAAGCTGCTGTCCACATTGTGGACGGCGGGGTAGCAACGCCGCCACGTGCGTAGCACGCTGCTTCGAGGTGGCCGTGTCCCCGTCCACACTGTGGGCAGCTGCTCCCGCGCGCGTGGCAGAAATTCCGACCGGGATCTCGATGTGGAAAAAAGCCGCATGTTG
>Ga0335069_10013724_pt1 | contig 11365 bp, 11 predicted proteins | sample Lox_Sample_11_FD_206714 | JGI IMG/M metagenome (GOLD analysis project Ga0335069, IMG submission 206714) | Soil microbial communities from Loxahatchee National Wildlife Refuge, Florida, United States - Lox_Sample_1.1 | ecosystem: Environmental > Terrestrial > Soil > Wetlands | place: USA... | reverse complement strand
CGTATAGTGCCGTGGGCCTGAGCCCGGCTGCGAGCAGACGGCGGTAACCAGCAACCAGCTCGACCTCGTTCTCCATCTCCCAACCGAGATGATTCAATCCAGGCCTGGTTCCGCGGGTGGCCGCTACCTGAACCTTTCCGTCGCGGCCGAGCCTGTCGACGCCGCGGGAAACTTCAATGATACCGATATCGTGGTGGGTGTTCCCGTTGGAGTGGAAGCCCGCGCGAAGTGCCTCCTCGATCGCGACGGGCTCGATACCGCAGATCTTCTCGTAAAATTCCATCGAGCGCTCAAGATTGCTTGCATATAAATTGACGTGCCCGAGGCGTCGCGGACGAAAGCTCACATTTGCCATTGCTGCTCTCCTTCATTCCGAGAACGGCGGATGATTCGTAGTGCGCAGAAACGACACTGCGCCCCCGATGGTTAGCCGCGAGGTTTCGAAAGAAACGCCCAAGGAGAGATTGCCCGAAAGGCGTTTGCCAAGCCGCTTGATGGAAGCCTAACCCAACGCCGGATCGTTTCAATGAACTCGGTCCACCATTTATCGGTCATGTCTGAAGGTGAGTCGTCACCGATCGACATTACACAGACAAATTCGCCGTTGGTAGCCCAGGATATCTTATTTCCACCGCCTGACGGGTTGCCGTCTGGAACCTCAGGTCCCACCGTCATGTCCCAAAGCCCTCCCAAATAAGGCGTTAAAATATGATACCCGATTGTACTCGATTTGCGAGTCTTTGCGATAGCGCTGGTTCTCTTCGCTACGCTGAACCGGGATCGTGATTTAGGCTGATGAGTGCGCCGCCACTGCCGATTTCGATAACTATTGGCTCGACCAATTGCTGTCGACGTTGCGGAGGCAGTCGGCTGCCCATGGCACTCTGGCGAAAACTCCCCCGGTCGCAATTACTGATGCTCGCAGATTCGATTTCTGACTGCGGCCGTTCTGTCAGATTACTGAAATTCAGAGAGAGCCTCTCGACGCGAACGGCAGAAGGCGTACTTGGCGGCCGAGGGAGCGGCCATCAATCGCTCGAATTCGGCCGCGCCAGCTCAACAGTCGTAAGCAGCAAACCCCATCCCGCAAATCCACTCGAGGACGGGCTCATAATCAATAATTGTCGCGGGCATGGCGTGCATTGCGCCCATTACTGCGACCCAAGTCAAGATTTCGAGCCCGCCATGCCCGGCCTTGCATTGAACCTCCTCGAATGAAAGCGCACGCATGTAGCTGAGGTCGCCGCGTTCTAGGGCACCAAGGAATTCTCGGTCCCAGTCTGCGTTAATCAGCGGATGCGACGAATTCAGTGGGTACTGATTTTTCTGCGCCATCTCGATCTCGTATTTTCCGAGATCGACCCAGAGCTTGGGGTCATCCTTTAAGACCATTCGTCCCTCGGACTGAAACCGCTTCATACGCTGGAGAAATGCGTCGTCCTCTGGGCTAGAATCGATCCACACCGGCGGCCAGTGTGACAACCCTCCGGTGGCGAGAAATGCAATACGAAGATCGTGATGGCTTGCCTCGACCGCAGATCGCACGGCCTCGCCGAAGGCATAAGCACGTGAAACGGAGACAAGCGGTGGTGAAAACACGTTGATAAAAATCGGTATGATTGGAATATCAAGCTGGGGACGGATTAATTTCAGAGGCACCATTAGGTTGTTCCCGTACTCGACCGTTCCCATCCGCGCGACATCGAACCCCGACCACACCAGTTTTCGGAGGAGTTCCTCGGCCAGTTTCGGCGAACCCGGGATGGTCTCCCTCTTGTCAAATTTGAGAAACTCGAGCAGATGATCAGATGGACCGCTGTGCGAGGGCGCAATTCCAATGGCGAGGCTCGGCATCAAATTCCTGAAGTGGTTCTCGAAGTGATCGTCGAGAAAGGCAATGATCACGTCGGGACGCTTTTGCTCGAGTCGCGCAGCAAGCTGTTGCCACGCTGCCGCCATCCTCCGCCGTACGGGAGGAGCAGGGGCATCAGGCCATCCCAAGACGCCGGGAGCATGAGACATGCTCATTGCGGTCACGACCTTTGTCATTTTGCGCCTTCCCCGGGTCAACCCGCGCCCGCGCCACTACCTGTTGATACGATCACTAGACGAAATATCGGAAGCCGCGGCTTGACGTTCTACTGACTTGACATGCAAGCTTTGCATGAAAGACACCCTTCCTGGAATTCAATTTTCGGCGGTCAGCAAGGCATGCCAGAAATCACACTCCAGTTATCGGAGATCCCCAATCGCGGCTGCAAACTGCTACAGGTCTCCGAGAGGCTTAGGGTCGCGGTGTTTCGGGTCGATGATCGGGTTACAGCCATCAACAACCGATGCCCTCACGCCGGCGGTTCCTTCGCCGAGGGCGAGTTCGATGGCACGATCGTAAAATGTCCAATGCACAGCTTCCGAGTGGACGTCTGGACAGGCAAGGGCAATGCCGGCAAAACCGTGACGACCTATCCGACGTCGGTATCAGGCGGCCGAATACGCATTGCCATCCCAGACTGATATCGTCTTGTCCGACAATGACCGTCGATTAGCCGACTCGTGTCCAAGGTGGCTCGAATTCCGTTCGAATATCTTCGATCCGCGTCAGTGTCTCGCTGCTCAGGTGAACCTCGGCGCTGGCCACTAGCTTTTCCAGTTGCTCTGTCCGAGTGCAGCTGGAGATGACGGATGTAACGTCGGGATGATTGCGCACCCACGCAAGCGCCATGGTCGCGGGCTCGATGCCGATCTCGCGCGCAAGTGAGGCGTATCGGCTCGCACACTCAATCAGCCGTTCGTCGCCGTAGGCGCGGCGATAGCGATCATATTCCTTTAAACGTGAACCTGCAGGCAGAGCCCCTCCGGAGTATTTTCCTGACAGCACGCCCATGGCGAGCGGCGAGAACGCGATGAAGCCAATCCCCTCCTGTCGACAGACCTCCGCCAATCCCCGCTCATAATGGCGTTGAAGCAGATTCAACAAGTTTTGCGCCGAGACGGGACGCGGTAGGCGATTGCGCTCGCTTGCAGCTATCAGATGCATCAGGCTCCAAGACGTCTCATTGCTAGTACCGAAGTAGCGAACCTTTCCAGATTCGATCAAGCGACCGAACGCTTCCAGTTGCACTTCAGCCGGGACCGAGCGCTCCGGCCAATGCGTCTGATAAAGATCGATGTAATCGGTACGAAGCCGTCTGAGGGAGCCTTCGAGGGCGCGTGTAATGTGATGCCGATCGATGGTCGCCATGCCACCTCGGATGTGTGCGCCCACCTTGGGAAACATGCCGTCGACGGGCCCGACAAGCTTGGTTGCGATAGCGACGCGGTCTCGCGAGCGCTTGCTCAACCAGGTTCCGACGATCTCCTCTGAGCGACCATAGGTCTCCGTGGTTGGCGGCGACGCGTACATTTCGGCCGTGTCGATGAGGGTGATGCCTGCATCGAGCGCGCGGTCCAGCATGTCGTGCGCAGGATCTGATGGAACCTGACTTCCGAAGGTCATTGTTCCCAACCCGACGCTCGACACGATCAGGCCGCTTCGACCAAGACGACGATATTCCACGTGCTACCCCGCTCGATGATGTATTGGCTAACGAAGACGGATCGACGGCGCGCCGCGATTCCCCCGGCGATATTATTGACTCCAACTCATGTGGGGATAGGATGAAAAAAACGAGAAAGCTCAGTCCGCAATATTCAGTAATTTAGGGGGGGCTTAGCACGCGCAACGGTGGCAAGACTGGCGGATGGATGCGGCGCCGGCTTGTTTGCGTCCTTCAGCTGCGGCCGTTTTTTTCGGCGTGCCGGTCCAGGAAGGTTGGACCCGCGCAATTTGTCGAGCTGCAATGCTGCAGGATCGAAGCGCATTAGGCAAAGATTCAGCGCCTATTGCCCAATTACGCTTGGACAAGGGGCGCCCAGGGATCCAGCAAGGGGAGGGCGGTGACGTCGAGCTTGGTATTCCCCGGATATAAACTTCGGGAATTGCGATTCGGCGGAGCCGTCGCTCGCTACCTGGAAGCGGGAAGCGGATTTCCGATATTGCTGCTCCACGGCGTCGGGCCCGGCACCTCCTGTGTCGGCAATTTCCGGTTTTTGCTCGGCCCGCTTTCGGATCGCTTTCACGTTTTTGCCATGGACCTCGTCGGCTTCGGTCTCTCCGATCGGAAGCCGGCGCCGCCATATTTCGATTTCGACTTCTGGACGCGTCAGGGGCAATCTCTGTTGGATCGGATGCCAGCCGGTCCCGTCGGGATCCTCGGCCATTCGCTCTCGGGCGCGATTGCGCTGCGGCTGGCGGGCGCCAATGGACGCGTGGCAAAAGTTTTCACTACTGGAACGGTCGGCACCAAATACCGATTGTCCAGCCACCTCGAGCGTCTCTGGACCTTTCCGGAATCGCGTGCCGAGCTGCGAGCGATCTTGAGCACGATCATTCATGACACGTCTCGGATTACCGACCCGATTCTCGACGAGCGCATGGAGATTCTGACTCGAGGCGACTACCCCGCGTACTTCAAGGCGATGTTCGGACCCGATAAACAGAAGCTCATGGATTCGTGGGCGCTGACGCAGGAGGAGTTGATCCGGATCAAGGGGCGCGTCCTCATGCTCCATGGCCGCAACGATCTCCCGTGTCCGGCCGAGGAAACGACCCTCAGGCTTGCCCCGCACTTGCCCTCCGCCGACATCGTGCTTCTGGGAAATTGCAGCCATTCGCCTGCGGTGGAATATCCGGACAAGCTGTTGGCTATGGCAGGGAGTTTTTTCGGCGAATAGCCCCTATAATCAGGTCATCCCGTCACCGAACGAAGGAGAAGGATCGATGGCTCTCAATACGAAAATGCTACGCGGTCTCTTCGCCGCGGTGCTGTGCGCCGTCGTAGCGTCAGCGTCGGGACCGGCTCCGGCCGCAGCGGATGAACCGCTCAAGCTCAAGCTCGTGCTTCCGACGGCCGTGACGACTTTCATGCTCCCTTATCTCGTCCCCGCGGCGCAGGGTTGGTACAAGCAGAACGGCCTCGAGGTCGAGGAGACTTTTGTTGCCGGCGATTCCACCGCCCTCCGTACCGTGCTGGGCGGCACCGGGGATCTCACGATCATCGGGCCCCTGACCGTGTTTGAGGCGGTGATCAACGGCGCCAAGCTCAAGGTGATCGGTTCCTGGCAGCCGGTTGTCGACTATCGTATCGTCGCCGCGAAATCAGCCGGAACCACTCTAAAAGAACTCGCGAATAAGACCTTCGCTTCGGCGGGCCCCTCGGACATGACGACCGAGCTGCCCAAGATGGTCATGCGCAAGCACGGGATCGACGAGAAGGGACTCAAGTTCATTCAAGTGGGCGGGCATCCGGCTCGTCTGCAGGCGGTCGAGGCAGGAAAGGTCGACGCTGCGCTGATTAATACCCTCACCAGCGTCAAAGGCGAAATCGACGGAGCGGTCACCGTGGTGTCCAAGATCACGGACGACTTCCCGTCGTTCGGCTATGTCAGCTTGACCGTCAAGACCGACGACCTTTCGGATCCCGCGAAGCGCAAGGCCTATGAGATCTTCCTGGAGGGCAGCATCATCGGCGCCCGCTACACGATGGACCATCCGGACGAGGCGGCGGCAATCCTGCAGAAACGGGCGCCCGATCTGGACATCGCGCTCATCAAGCGCGTCGTGCTTGAGCTCAATGCGATGAAAGTCTGGGGATTGAACGGCGGGAACGATCCGGACGTTCTCACCTTCACGTCAGACACGGCGTTCGATTTGAAGATGATCGACCGCAAGATCAAGCTTGAGGAGGTGATGGACAACTCGATCCAGGACAAGGTTCTGGCGAAGATCGGAAAGAGATAGGGATCGCATCGAACGGGGCCGCACATTGTGGCGCCGGCCGAACGCATGGAGGAGCGGGACGATGTTGAGCGTCGAAGAAACTCTGCGCCGGGTTAAGCAGGTCCACAAGGACAAGCCCTTTTACAAGCATCCCATGTGGGCTGGGCTCCTGGAAGGCAAATTCAGCAAACGACAGGTGCAGGAATTCGCACTTCAATTCGGGATCATCCCGCTCTGGAACCAAAACTATCATGGGCGTCTTTACGTTCACTGCCCCGACTATCACTGGCGCGCACGCATTGCGGAGGTGGTCTACGAGGAAGGCACAGGGCGGATCTACGCCGGCGGCGTCCCGCATCATCGGCTTTATCTCGATTTCGGCGAGGATATCGGCTTGACGCCCGAGCAGATGCTGGGGGCTAAATATTGTCCAGAGGCGCTCGGGTTTCGCACGTACTTCCAGGACGCGTGCGAGGGCGACTTCATCCGGGGAGTCGCGTGTCACATGCTCGGGGCCGAGGCGCAGGGCCCCGGCGTCTTTGCGCGCATGGCCGAGACCTTCAAGCGGAAATACGATATGACCGACAAGGGCGTCGCCTTCTGGGTAATCCACGACAGCGCAGATGAGGACCATTCGTCCGTGGGCGATGAGCTCTTGGCCGATTTCGCGAAGACCGAGCAGCAGCGCCAGCTCGTGATCGACACGGTCAAGGAGACGGTCGATATGACCATGCTGCTTTACGACGGTATCTATAAATCGATGCTGGCCGCCGGCTGAGGTCCACGATCGCTCGCCATTCCACGCGCCGGGGGATCATTAAATGAGCGCAGCGCCGAAGCCGGCTACCGAAGCGACGTCGCGCTGGCATCGGCTCGGGAGCGCGGCGCGATCGCTTAGGAACCATCCCAACGTCATCCGGGTCGCGACGGTCACAGCATTCTTCATCTTCTGGGAGTTCGCCGCACGCGGTATGAATCCTCTGTTCATGACCTACCCGTCTGCCATTTTTCAAGCTGCTTGGGTCATCACGGAGAACGGCCAATTACCCGCTGCCGTTGTCGCGAGCATGGGACCTTTTGTCGTCGGACTCATTATCTCCATTGTCGGTGGAGTGGTGATCGGTGTGCTGATCGGCCAGTTCTGGCTTCTCGAGTACATGCTCGATCCCTTCATCAATGCGCTCTATGCGATTCCGCGCGTCGCCCTGGTGCCCCTCATAATTCTATGGGCAGGGCTCGAATTCGCAGGAAAGGTGTCGATCCTGGTATCGATCGCGATATTTCCGGTGATCATCAATACCTATGCGGGGATCAAGGACGTGCGCGGCAGCCTGATCGAGATCGGCCGGGCCTATTGCGCGACGGAATGGCAAATCTTCACGAAGATCGTTCTCCCGGCGGCGATTCCCTACATCATGGCCGGCATCCGCTTGGCCGTGGGACTCGCGATCATCGGGATGGTCGTGGGCGAATTCTTCACTGCGATCACGGGTCTCGGAGGCCTGATCGTAAATTTCGCCAACACCTTCGCAACCGCTAAGATGTTCGTCCCCGTCATCGTCATCGGACTTCTCGGCGTCGGATTGACCGAGGCGGTGATGCTGCTCGAGCGGCGCCTTTCTCACTGGCGCAGACTCGAGCGCGAGCGCTTTTAACCCGCAAGCGGATCGGATGGGGCGCCGAGCTGCTGTAGGGACGATGGCGGACGAGTGCGCTTCGCCAAATGCAGCGAATGAACCCAGGAGCGAACGATGGTGAATCGAACGGCGGACTATCAGAAGGTCCTCGAGGAATTAGCGGCGATCCATGCCAAGCTGCCGCGCAAGAAGCATCCGCTTTGGATCGCCCTCATGAACGGCACGCTCAGCCGCAAGCAGGTCGCCGAGCACCTACGCCAATTCAGTGCAATTCCGCTTTACAACCATCTCTTTCACGGTCCTCTCTACGTGAATTGTCCGGATCCCGTCTGGCGGCGAAGGATGGCCGAGGTCGTCTACGAAGAGGGCACCGGCGGCCTCTATTCGGACGGCGTGGCGCACTATCAGCTTTATCTTCGTCTTGGGGAAGCCTTCGGAATCAGCCCGCAGGAGATGTACGCGACGCCGCTGTGCGCGGGCTCGACCGCGATACGGTCGTATCTCGCCTTCATGTGCGGCAACGGCTTCCTCGGGGGAATGGCGGCCCTTTCTCTTGGTGCGGAGGCGCAGGTCCCCGGAGTGTCGGGCAAGGTATCCGACTCGATGATGAAAAACTACGGCCTGACGCGGGACCAGGCGATGTTCTACATCGTTCACGAGGTCGCCGATTCTGATCACTCCAGCGGCGGGCTTGAGTTTCTGCAGCGCTTTGCAACGACCGACGCGGACATCGACACCGTCGTGCGCGCGGTGCGTGATACCGTCGAGCTCAGCTGGCTTATGTATGAGGATATCTGGCGTCGGGTGCAGGCGGTCAAGTGAACGTGGCGCGCGCGGCGGCGACCGGATCGCCGCGGCGTCCGATGGATGCGGGCGGCGGCGGCGCTAAGTTGTCCGCTCGCCTTTGAGCATCATTCGGATCTCGTGTCGATACCTGCCGAATTCCGCCTCCGTGCGAACGTCGTGATCGATGCGGTCGGCGAAGGGCGACTGAATCTCGCGCACCAAGCGGCCCGGGCGAGCCGAGAAGATCATGATGCGATCGGACATTGCGAGCGCTTCGTCGATGCTGTGAGTGACGAACAGCACCGTGGTTCCCAATTGGCGCCAAACCTTGAGAAAGTCCTCCTGCAGGCTTTCGCGCGTCTGCGCGTCCAGCGCGGCAAAGGGTTCGTCCATCAGCAGGACCTTCGGCTTCCGGGTGAGCGCCCGCGCGATGCCGACGCGTTGCTGCATTCCGCCCGACAGTTCATGGGGAAAATTGCGCTCGAACCCCGCGAGTCCGACTAGCTCGATGTACTTTCGCGCGGTCGCCTCGCGCTCGCGCCCGGATACGCCATCGAGCTCGAGAGCGAACGACACATTGTCCATGACCGTTCGCCAGGGCAGCAATCCGAAGTTCTGGAACACCATGCACATGTCGCGTCGCGGTGCGCGCACGGGCTTGTCGCCGATGAGGACCTCGCCGGAACTCGCTCCGATGAGACCGGCGATGATGCGCAGCAGCGTCGTCTTCCCGCAACCGCTCGCGCCCAGCAAACTCACGAATTCGCCTTCCTTGACCGCGAAATTCACTCGGTCAAGCGCCAGCAAGGTGCCCATGTCGCTCTCGCCGGGGCGGAGCAGGAATTGCTTCGAAAGCTCGCGCACAGTGACAGTCGACGCGGCGGCTTCAGAGTTTGATCCCAGGCTTGAGGAGGGAGCGAGCCGGTTTTGCGGTGCCATGGCCCCCAATCTACTCGACCTTCCCGAGCTTCGTCAGCAAGGGACTTCTATGGTGACCGATGTTTCGGATGAAATTCTCAGGGAAGAAAGGTCTGCGCTGCCTCTGGAACGGAGCGGCTTTCCCCAGAACGGAGCGGCTTTGCAGACGAGCGAAACAGTCATGCCGGCTTCGGTGGATGCTCTGAATGGTGAATGGCCGGTGGCAGATAATGCCGAGATGCCGCTGACTGACCGCATGCGGTATTCCTGCAAGCCGTGGATATTCTTTATCTGTCCGAGATGGTAGAAAAGCCCCTTTGATAGGGCCTTTTGGGAAGAGCCAGTGACGGAGAACGAGGGCCGGCGACTGGATTGGCGGCTTCGGTGGTCGGTGCTCGTACCGTTCGCCGCGGGCTTTTTCCTCTCTACCTATTTTCGCACCGTAAACGCACTTTTATCGCCGCACCTGATCGCCGACCTGCGGTTGACCGCGGGAGATCTCGGCCTTTTGACCTCGGCCTACTTCTTCACGACTGCGTTATTTCAGGCGCCGCTCGGCTTGCTCATCGACCGCTACGGGCCGAGGCGCGTGCAAGCTGCACTCATGGCGGTCGCAGCAGTGGGCGTGCTGATCTTCGCGATCGGACAGGAACGCACCATGCTCATGATCGGACGGGCGATCATGGGTATCGGGGCCGCCGGGGCGCTCATGACCTCGTTCCAAGCGGTGATCTTATGGTTTCCGCCGCGGCGGTGGCCGTTTTTCAACGGCTGCATCTTGGGAATAGGCAATCTCGGCTCGCTTGCAGCGACCTTTCCCACGGAGATCGTGCTGCGATTCGCGAATTGGCGGGATCTCATGATCGGGGTCGCGGCGATCAGCGTTCTCGTCAGCTTGATCACGCTCGGCATGGCGCCGAAAAGCGAGACGCGGTCCAAGGGCATGACGCTGTATCAACAGATCATTGCGATGCGGCAGATTTATCGCGATCGGATGTTTTGGCGCCTCGCTCCGATGTATGCTGCCACTGTCGGCGGGATGTTCGCGTTTCAGGGCCTGTGGTCCGGCCCATGGCTCAAGGACGTTGGCCACCTGCTTCCCAACGAGATCGCCGGCGATCTCCTCGTGGTCTCGATCCTGCAGATCGTGAATTATCTCGTCGTCGGCAGCCTCGCGGAGGCGTTGGGGAGGCGCGGCGTCGGTCTGGTCCAAATCGTCGGCGTGGGGACGGGGCTCTACCTTGTTTCGCAGCTCCCACTGCTTCTGCCTTCCGGAGACTACCGTTGGCTGGTGCTTTTCGGCGTAGGATTGCTCGCCAATATCAATGTCCTTTGCTTTCCGATCATGGCCCGACGCTTTCCGGCCGCGCTTATGGGCCGCGCCAACACGGCGCTCAATCTCGTCGTCTTCGCCGGCGCCTTCATCGCCCAATACGCAGTCGGGGCCATCATTGACCTATTCCCCGCCGAAACTCCCGGCGCTTACCCGCTAGTTGCCTATCAGGTTTCATTCGGAGTCACGATCCTTTTCCAAATTTTGAGTTGGGCCTGGTACATGGTTCCGGTTCGGGATCCGAGACCAAGCCAATCCCCTTAGGCGCAATGCGCGCTGCCGGGAAAATTATCCCGCAGGCCCCATCTCGGCATTCGAAGAAGGGAGACGGTAAAGGCCCCGGCCGAGCGCACGCGGGCGCGCAGCATGTCGTCGGAGAAATTTCACCGTCGAGAGACGAGCGGTCCGGAATCAAAACGGGATCGAAATCGGGAAATGCATGGCGTCGCAGTTTATGACGGTCGCTTTCTTGAATTTGATCTTGAACGATGAGGCATCACGAACGACACGATAATCGTATCGTCCGCTAAATTGGCGCTGATCCCAATCGGGGCGATAATCGTGCATGATGAAATGACAATGGAAGCCGATTTGGCCGCTCTCCTCGTCGATCTCGTCGATCACGAAGTTGCCGACGAGATGCGTCGTGCGGGAATGCGGGATCTGCGCGTGTACGCGTGGATGCCGAAGCCGGCGGAAGCGCGTCTCGCGAATCTCGCGATCGTCATAGATGAGCGAGAGCTCGGTCTTGGCGTCCTCTTGATCCACCCGGGACGGCGCCCAGTAAACGCCGTCATCGGTGAAGAGGTTCGACCAAGCCTCGAACTCCCTGCCGTCCAGAAGCTCGAGCTCGCGCGTGACGAACCTCTCGAG
>Ga0335069_10013723_pt1 | contig 11365 bp, 6 predicted proteins | sample Lox_Sample_11_FD_206714 | JGI IMG/M metagenome (GOLD analysis project Ga0335069, IMG submission 206714) | Soil microbial communities from Loxahatchee National Wildlife Refuge, Florida, United States - Lox_Sample_1.1 | ecosystem: Environmental > Terrestrial > Soil > Wetlands | place: USA: Florida... | reverse complement strand
CCATGGATACGCTCAGCTTTCGCTCGCCTTCGGCAAAGGTGTCCTCGGCGTCCAGTCGCATGGTTTCGGTTTCTTCGTCGAGGTCGAAAACGCCCTTGGCAATTGCCAGCAGCTCAGGGTCGATGTCTTTAGAGTCGCCCTTGCCTTTGGCACCCTTCTTCCCTTTTCCGGCCTCGCCGTCCTGCGTGGCCAGGTGGTTGTAGGCGCGCTTGAGATCGTCGCTCCAAGTGGCCTTGACTTTGTCTTCGGCGTCATTCAGGGCTTCGGTGGCGCGATCGGCAATCTTGCGCACCTTCGGTTTCTCCAGGAGCCACTTAAACACGCCCCATTCCAAGCCCTGGGTCATGATGGCCCGCGATTCTTCTACAGCTTCCAGCTTCTTCATGGCGATAATAGTTCCGAGTTTGGAGTCACAAGCTAAACTGACATTGTAGGCCGTGTCGGCGAGGTTTGGCCGTGACGATGGAACGCTCTCGCAGTGATTCCCATTTTGGGAAGAACGGGTGATCGCACGCCCAAAGGATCAAAGTCCACCACGGAGGCGCGGAGAAGACGGAGTTTTTTGATTGGCATTTCTCCATGCTCTCCGTACCTCCGCAGTGACCATCACTGCGTCAGCTTACGGGAGGTCGCGATAGGCGACACTGGTCAGGAACTCCTCGAACTCTCCCTTCGACATCGTGGTGAATAATTCTGCTGCACGGTCGAACTTGTGGTCCTTGGGCGTGGTCTCCGCCGCCTTGAGGCGCTCGACCACTTCACGCAAGATCTGGTCGAACACTTCCGGCGTGATGGCGCGCCCGTCGTCCATCTTGGCGCGGTAGCGAATCCACTGCCAGAGTTGCGAGCGCGAGATTTCTGACGTGGCAGCGTCCTCCATCAAGTCGTAAATAGGGACGCAGCCGTTGCCGCGCAGCCACGCTTCCAGATATTGCAGACCAACGTCGATGTTGCGGCGCAATCCGGCTTCGGTGATTGTGCCAGTGGGCAGTTCCAGCAGGTTGGCTTCGGTGATCGGTGACCGCGGGCTGGCCGGCGGAGCGATCTGATTGGGCTGCGGCATGTACTCGTCGAAGATCGCTTTGGCGACTGGAACCAGGCCGGGATGGGCGACCCAGGTGCCATCGTGTCCGGCATTGACTTCGCGAAGCTTATCCTGGCGCACCCGCTCCATGGCTTCTTCGTTTGCTTTGGGATTGTTGCGGATGGGAATCTGGGCGGCCATGCCGCCCATGGCATGAATGCCGCGGCGATGGCAAGTGTGGATCAGCAGCTCGACGTAGGAGCGCAAGAAGGGCTGCTGCATGGTGACCTGGCCGCGGTCGGGCAGCACCCGGCTGGCGTGGTTCCGGAATTTCTTGATGAAGCTGAAGATGTAATCCCAACGGCCGCAGTTGAGTCCGGCGGAGTGGTCACGGAGTTGGTAGAGAATTTCGTCCATCTCGAAGGCGGCGGTGATGGTTTCAATCAGCACGGTGGCGCGAATCGTGCCCTGGGGAATGCCGATGCACTCCTGCGCGAAAATGAAGACGTCGTTCCACAGGCGCGCTTCCGGATGGCTCTCCAGCTTAGGAAGGTAGAAGTAGGGACCGGTGCCCGAGGCGATCTGCGCTTTTGCGTTATGGAAAAGGAAGAGGCCGAAATCAAACAGCGAACCGGAGATCGGAGTGCCGTTGACGAGGAAGTGCTTTTCGTTGAGGTGCCAACCGCGCGGGCGGACGAACAGCACTGCCGGATCGGGGTTGAGCTTATATTGTTTGCCTTCCGGTGAGGTGTATTCGATGGTGCGGCGCACCGCATCGCACAGGTTCTGTTGACCCTCGATGCAGTTGGCCCAGGTGGGCGAGTTCGAGTCTTCGAAGTCGGCCATGAAGACGCTGGCGCCGGAGTTGAGCGCGTTGATGATCATCTTGCGGTCGGGCGGGCCGGTGATCTCAACGCGCCGGTCAAGCAAGTCAGCGGGAATGGGCGCCACTTTCCAGGATGCCTCCCTGGTTGGAAGAGAGGCCTCCAGGAAATGGGGCAACTGTCCCGCGTCGAGCTGTGCCTGACGGTTCTTCCGTTCCTGCAGCAGTGCCTGGCGCGTAGGTTCGAAGCGCGAATGCAGAGCCAGGAGGAACTCAGTTGCCTGCGGGGTGAGAATGCCGGGTTGGGCATCCGTGTGCGGCCCCGCAATACGGATCGCATCAGTTTGAGTAGTCATGCATCTCCCGTGGCCGAACTACGGAACGGCAGTGGAAATTGCGCCGGGCCACGCCGTTCCACCCGATGCATGCCTCAGTCGTTGGCAGCGGCGCTGGCGAGCGGCATCGCCTCCAGCGACGGATAGAGATGCGGCAATGGGGTGCGCTCTGTCGCTTCCCCGTCATTGTAGTCCACGCCGTCCAGTTCGAACTCGCGGGAGCCGGGCGAAGAATGAAAGGGCTCGGAAACACGGCTGATGGTGCTGGCGACCGCGTCGTCGTAGCTAGCACCGGTGAAGCCGCGGTCGCGCACTTTACCGTGCCCTAGCTGCTCCAGCATGTCGAGCTCGAGTTGCTGTACTCGCGAATATGCGGTCATTCCCGAGTTGATGTAGTCCTTGGCGAATTGATACATGGACAGATTCAACATGTAGTAGCCGGCCAGGGTGATGAACTGGAAGCGATAGCCCATGGCCGCCAGGTCGCGCTGGAAACAGGCGATGTCTTCCTCGTTCAGCTTGGCCCTCCAGTGGAACGAAGGAGAGCAGTTGTAAGCCAGCATCTTACCGGGGAAGCGGGCGTGAACCGCATTGGCAAACTCGCGTGCCTCCTCCAGGTTGAGCTCTGAGGTTTCGCACCACAGCAGATCGGCATACGGCGCGTAGGCCAGAGCGCGGGCGATGGCTGCCTGCATTCCGCCGCGATAGACATGAAAGCCCTCGGCGGTGCGGTCACCGGTGAGGAAGCGGCGGTCGCGAGGGTCATGGTCGCTGCTGAGGAAGCTGGCCGAATCGGCATCGGTGCGCGCGATGATGATGGAAGGAACGCCCATCGTGTCGGCAGCCAACCGCGCCGCCACCAACTTCTGAATCGCCTCCTCGGTCGGAATCAGGACCTTATTCACGGAGTGTCCGCACTTGCGCGCCGACGGCAGTTGATCATCGAAATGCACGGCGGCAGCGCCCGCCTCAATCATCATCTTCGTTGACTCGAAGGTGTTCATATTGCTACCGGCGCCGGCTTCCGCGTCGGCGACGATAGGCAACATCCAGTCAAATTTTCCTCGTCCCCGGCTGTGCGAGATCTGGTCAGCTCGCAAGAAAGCGGAGTTCACCGCTCGCACCGCCGCCGGAACACTGCCGTGATCCGAGGCGCCAGGATTATGAAACATCCGGCCGTTGTCGCCGGCAAGCTGGCAATTGCTTAAGTAGATGGCCTTCAGTCCGGCCTGGGCCATCTCCACCGCCTGGTTGCCATTGAGTGCGCCTAGCGCCGGGATGTAAGGCTCGGTGCGCAGCAACTTCCAGAGTTTGTCAGCGCCCGAACGCGCCAAGGAGTATTCAATGCGTACGGTGCCCCTGAGCCGGTCAACATCGGCGTGAGTATAGGGGCGAGTAATGCCTTTCCAGCGGGGCGCGTTCCAAGACTGGTCTTTCGGCTGTTTGGGCTGCGTCATGGTGGTCTCCTCGGAGTAACTTGCTGCCTGGTGATTAGACGGCAACAGCGATGAGGACTGCAAGCATGGTAGTCCGATTCGGACGAGTAACCGCAACGGCCCAATGCCGGGACTCCGCATTCGGTAACGTCTAGTAAGTGTATGAAAAAAATGGAACCTACTTGCGGCTGCAGATTGGCTCGGTTGCGCACCGAGACAAGTTGGGAGGACGCTCTAGACCGAAGCGGATTGCTAGCCTACAATCGCGCTATGGCCAGAAAGTCGCGATTGGTGACAGGGCTCGACGCCTCGCTGCGGGAACGGAAACTCGCCGAGGGCTTCGACTTCCTAAGGCATCACGACAGCACATTCCGTGAGCTGAAGCCTTCCGAACCCGACACCGCCGCGATTCTTGTGCGGCTGGCACAGTGGGTGGACCTCGGCTATCGCGATGTGGAGTTTCTGGCGACGCTGATTGCAAGGTTCCCGCCCGAGCGGCGCGCCCGGATGCCGGTCGGCGAATATCTCGAACTTCGCATGGCGGAGGGCTTCTGCGCCATGGGCCAAGAAGACCTCGATGGCGCGATCGATCTACTGCACTTTGTTCTGACGGCGGAGCCCGAACTGGGCGACCGGCGCCTGGCCGCGATTGCGCACTTCTGGAAGGGCCGGTGTCACCGTAAGAAAGGCGAATACGACCAAGCCATGGCACACATCGTCCGCGGCCGCGAAATGATGCAGTCAATCCGCGAACCGAAGTTGGCGGCAGTCATCCAGATCCAGGAGAGCTGGCTGCTGTTCCAAAAGGGGCAACTCGCCGAGGCGCTGCGCGTGCTCGACGAGGCAAAAGGGCATTTGGCGGACACGGATGACGCGCTCTCGCTAGGAAACATCGAGTCGGCCCGGGGACGCATGGAGCGTCAGGCGGGGAAATATGCAGAAGCGCTTGTGCATTTCGACAAAGCGGTCGAGTTATACGCGCAGCGAGATCCCAATCATCGTAATCTGGCGCGGGCGCTGGTGAATGCGGCCTCAGTGAAACGGTTGATCGCGCTGCAGTTACGCAAACGCATCGATGCCAGAGCCGGGAGGGCGAGCAGACGCCGCCCCTCCCAGCCGGAGGAAGGACGGCTGGCCGGGTACCTGGCGAAGTACACGCAAATGTGCAGCGAAGCATTGCAGCAGTTGCAGCGTGCCGGAGAGATCTACGCGCAGCATCACTACTACAGCGGCACTGCGTCGGCGCTGGTGAATGCGGGATATATCCATCTGGACAGCGGGAATGTCGAACTCGGGGCCGGTGAAGCACGGAAAGCCTTTGAACTGGCGCGCGACAAGAACGACCATATCCAGATGGCGCGGGCCCGCACGCTGCAGTCGATCGCCGAGAATACCCGCGTCGATGAGCAGCTTGGCGAGGACGCAGACGCTGCGGTCTATGCGAACAATGCCCGCCGCTATGCGGAAGAAGCGGTGCACTGGGCGGAGCTCACACAAAACCGTAGGCTGGCGGCCGAGGCATACGTTGCGTACGGTACGGTATTTGCCAATGATTTCTTCCAGGAGTGGGATGAGGCCAAGCGCTGTGTCGATCAAGCCGCCACCTTGGTTGGGCCGGAAGACCACGATCATTTGTGGGAAGACCTGATGGCCCTGAAGATGCGCATTCTGCGTGCGTCCAGTATCGACGAGACGCTGCGCGCGTGGTCGGACGGCATTTTGGGTGACAAGACGTTTCAGCAGGTCACCGAAGAGTTTGCCGAGATCGTTATCCCCAAGGTTTGGCAGCGCGAAGGCAGGAAGGTCGCAAAGGTTTCCAGCCGCTTGTCTATCTCTCCTAAGAAGGTGCGGCGGATACTGCGCAATGTGGGGTTGTTGGAGTGGAGCGACACAGGGTAGGCGCGGTTTCGAGGACTTCTCTTATCGTCTGGCGAAATACATGTTCAACATCAAGCCGAACTGGTTGTATTGCTGATTGGGGTTGTTACCGGTCTGGTTTTGGTGCTCGTAGTAGGGGTTGAGCTCGAAATGCCGGCCTAATGGAAAGTTGCACCCGGCAGAGATGGCAGTATCGGCCCACTTGTTGTACTGGCTCTCGTAATAGAACTCGACGCTGGCGTAGGGCGACAGGTGGTAGGAGCTCATCCGCAGGCTACGCTCGAGCTGGATGCGGTTGCGATAGCGCCAGGTGAAGCCGCCGTTCTGCCAGTCCAGGTCGGCGCGGTTGCGGTCCGTGACCAGAAACCGGACTTTGGGAATCGGCAGGTTGAAGGTGAGCACTGGCTCCATGCGGTTGGCCGTGGGCGCGCTGGGATACGGCAGACAGCGGTATCCGAGGGACAGCACAATCGGCCGTGACTTCGACTGGTCGCTTTCATACTTGGTGACATCCGACAGCAGAGCAAGTGATCTCAGGTAAAAGTCGAGGCTGGGGCCGATCTCGGCAGTGACCGGGGCGCCGGCCTCAAACGTCTCCATGGCCTGGAACCAGAGGCGGAGATTGGACTGGGCTTGGTAATAGATGTCAATCTCAGGCAGAAACTGGCCGGTTTGTGCAAGGGCGCTGTGACGGCAGGCGGACAGAAGCAGCGCCAACCCCAAGCACAATTTTCGGCGGTCGACGAGTCGGCGCATACATTAGGATGTTCGCACACACTGCAACCGCCGGAAACCTCTTGCTCATCATGGACGGCGGAGTGTGGGATACCCGATCGAGGCAGCCCCATAATGAAGCTTGGAACCAGGTTTCTCCTGCTGCTGTTATTGACGGCGCCGCTCTTTGCGCGCGAAAGTACCGACGTCATTGTCATGAAGAATGGCGACCACCTAACCGGCGAGATCAAGGGGCTGAACCAGGGTGTTCTCTACATCAGCATGAATTACATTCTTGGCACCAGTCAGGTGCAATGGTCGAAGGTGGACCACATTGAGAGCAAACAGCTCTTCCTGGTCAAGACGGAAGCGGGCAACGTCTATACCGGCACGCTCTCCACCGCGGAGTCGGCCAAGGACAGGCCGATGACGATCGCGGTCGTGGAGTCATCGAGCAAGCAGACCCAAGTGGAGCGGCCCCAGGTGGTGGAGATGGACCAGACATCGGAGAGCTTCTGGCGGCGATTCAACGGCGAAATCAATAGCGGCATCTCCTACACCAAGGGCAACCAGTCGACGCAGTACAACCTGAGCTCGGATATCACCTATCCGCGGGAGAGATGGTCGGCGGGTCTGTCGTACAACTCAAACCTCTCGACCAGTACTGGCGTGTCCGCCACCACGCGCAATCAGGTCAACCTGACCGGACAGCGGCTGTTGCGCTGGAATAACTGGTTCTATGCGGGTACCGCTGCCTTCCTGCAAAGCTCGGAGCAGAACATCGATTTGCAGACCGGTCTGGGCGGAGGCATCGGACGCCTGCTCTCCAACTCGAACCGCACCAAAATCTATGTGATGGGCGGTTTTGGCTGGCAGCGAACACAGTACGCGCCGAATCTCGACGTATCGAACCCGCAAGAGGTGTTTGCCGGATACGTGGGCGCGGGAGCGAGACTGTTTCATTTCAACAAGACGACACTCGATACGACCATTACCCTTTTGCCGGCCATCACGCAGCCTGGCCGGCTGTACACCAACCTGAACGCGACCTACTACATCAAGCTCTCGGGAAGTTTGTCGTGGAATGTCTCCTTCTATGGCAGTTGGGACAACCAGCCTCCGCCGACGTTTTCCGGCAGCGACTACGGCACCAGCTCGGGGCTGAGCATCACGTTCGGAAACAAGTAGCGAGCAGCGGCCAGCAATGAGCGGTAAGCTGCTGTCCTTCGTCGCCAGGGATTCGGGTGCATGCGGCGGAGCAAGCTAGGTTTGCCGTCCTGTATCATTTGCATTTGAAAAATCGATACTGTAGCGACGCTTCGAGGAATGATGTTCGGCTTCTGGAGCGGACGCCTGCCAGGTAGCCCATGAATCGTTCCGGTCTGTTTCCTTTCCGCTGGTTTGCGTCTGTCATCTTTTCTTCGCTGTGCCTGGCAGTAGGCCTGAGCGCTCAGATTGTGCCCACCAACGATCCGCCGGTGTATGGGCCGTACAACGCAGCGATTCTGCAGGGCGGCGACGGCGTGCACAAGAACATGGTCGCGAAAGACACGGTGCTGCGGGCGGATTCGCCGTGGACGATGTACGCGTGGGTGCGGACGGATTCGGCGGTAACGGCTGCAACGCTGGTGGCGGGATACGGAGAAACGACAGCGGAATATGCGCGCTTCCTCGGGCTGGAGCCCGGCAAGCTAATGATGTGGTCGGGGCCGGAGAACAGCTTCAGCGCGGCGGCGACGATCACGCCGGATAAGTGGCAGTTTGTGGCGGCGACGTTCGATGGGCAGTCAGTGTTTCGACTGTACAGCGATGGCGCGCCAGCGGGGCAGGGAGTGCTGGCGCTGGGACGCGTGGCCCCGGTCCTGCAGATTGCGCCGCCGGTGCCAACGGCGATCTCGGGCGTGTCGACGTTTCAGGGACAGCACTTCGGCGGGAAGGTGGCGGGCTTCACCATCGTTCGCGAGGCGCTGAGTGCGGACAGAATCAAGCAACTAGCGGGCAATCCCCCACAGTTTGCGCTGCTGGAGTATGAAGACGGGTCGAAGCCGTGGCCGGTGCAGACGCGGGGGCAGGCGGGCTATCGCGCGCCGCAGGATCCCGCAACCTGGCCCAGGAGCCGCGCACCGTATCCTGCGCCGGTGGCCAAGCCGCTGCCGAAAGGCCCGGACGTTGTGGCCGACGGCGACAATCAGTGGACGCTGGCCGGGGGATGGCGCATGGCCGCGGCTCCAGCGGTGAAGGCGAGCGCGGCGGAGATGGCGAAGTCCGGGTTCGACACAAAGGATTGGCTGGTGGCAACGGTGCCGGGCACGGCGCTGACGACAATGATCGATCGCGGGATTTATCCCGACCCGGATTACGGCCTGAACAACCTCACCATTCCCGAGAGCCTCAACAAACAGGGCTACTGGTACCGCAACGAATTCAAGGCGCCGAAGAGCGCAGCACGACAATTCACGCTGACCTTTGAAGGCATCAACTACGCGGCGGAAGTGTGGCTGAACGGGAAAGCGCTGGGCAACGTCAAGGGCGCGTTTATCCGCGGCATCTTCGACGTGACGGACGTGCTGAAGCCGGGACAGGCGAATGTGCTGCTGGTACGGGTGTCGCCTCCGCCGCATCCGGGGATTCCGCATGAACAGTCGATACTGGGCGGGCCGGGGGAGAACGGCGGCATGATGTGCCTGGACGGGCCGACGTTCGTGGCGACGGAGGGTTGGGACTGGATTCCGGCGATTCGCGACCGCGACACCGGGATTTGGCAGCCGGTGACGCTGAAGGCGACGGGCTTGGTGAAGATCGGCGATGTGCAGGTAGTGACGAAACTGCCGCTGCCCGACACCAACCAGGCGGACCTTGAGATCAGCGTGCCGCTGGAGAATGCATCCGAGAAGCCGGTGAAAGGAACCCTGCGAGCGGCAATTGAGAACATCACGGTTAACAAAGAAGTAACGGTGCCGCCGGGGAAGAGCGAGGCGAAGCTGGCTCCGGCGGAGTTTGCGCAATTGACGCTGCAGCATCCCCGGCTGTGGTGGCCGAATGGCTATGGCAGGCCGGAGCTCTACACAGCGAAGGTGGAGTTCAGTGAAGGCGGAAGGGCGAGTGACGCGAAGGAGGTGCGCTTTGGCGTGCGCGAAGTGACCTACGAGCTGAGCCTGCTGGACAGCAAGGGCGATCTGCGGCGGGTGGAGGTCTCGCCCACGGCGGCGCGCGCCCGCGGCGAACAGGTAGTCGATGTCACGCACGATGGCATGCGGCAAATTCCGGCAGCGGATCCGTTTCCGGCGGAGTTTCCCAAAGAGTGGAAGGACTACTGGTATTCGTGGGTGGCGTCGTTGACAACTGCAGGCGAATCGTCCCCTGCAGTGACCAAGGTGGACGACACGCGGGCGGCGCCGTACCTGGTGATCGAAGTGAACGGCGTGCGCATCGCCGCGCGCGGCGGCAACTGGGGCATGGATGACTCGCGCAAGCGGGTCTCGCGCGAGAAGCTGGAGCCGTACTTCCGGCTGCATCGCGACTCCAACGTGAACATCATCCGCAACTGGGTCGGGCAGAACACGGAGGAGACGTTCTACGACCTCGCCGATGAGTACGGAATGATGGTGTGGAACGATTTCTGGGCGTCGACGCAGGAGTATAACGTGGAGCCGCTGGACATTCCGCTCTTCCTCGACAACGCCCGCGACACCATCCTTCGCTTCCGCAATCATCCTTCGATCGTGATGTGGTGCGGGCGCAATGAAGGTGTGCCGTCGCCCATCCTCAACGCAAGGCTGATCGAGGTCATCAACAAGTACGACGGTACGCGCTACTACTCGCCGAGTTCCAACCAGGTGAACCTGCAGCAGAGCGGACCTTATAAGTATCAAGACCCGAAGCTGTACTACACCTTCTGGAATCACGGCTTCTCTGTGGAGACTGGGACGGTGTCGCTGTCCACGCTGGAGTCGTTCGAGGCGTGGATTCCGAAGGACGATCAGTGGCCGATCGGCGACGCGTGGGCCTACCACGACTGGCACCAGAGCGGGAACGGCGAGATCGAGCCGTTCATGAAGGAGATCGAGACGGAGTTCGGCGCGGGCACCAGCCTGGCCGACTTCGAACGCAAGGCGCAAATGCTACAGTACGTGACGCACCGCGCGATCTTCGAGGGCATGAACGCGCACCTGTGGGCCCCGAACAGCGGCCGCATGCTATGGATGACGCAGCCCGCATGGCCGAGCAACATGTGGCAGATCATCAGCGCCGACTATGACACGCAGGCGTCGTTCTACGGGGTGAAGAAGGGGTGCGAGCCGGTGCACGTGCAGCTGGATTTGTCGGACTTCAACGTCGATGTGGTGAACACCACGACCGCTCCGCAGGCTGGTGTAACGATAACGGCAAATGTCTATTCGCTGGATAACAAGGCGCTGCTGCAGCACTCAGAAAAGAAAGATGCGGCGGCGAATGCGGTGACGCCGGGCTTCAAACTCGAGCTGGCGCCGCTGATGACGACCAACGTGATTCTGGTGAAGCTGGAGTTGCGCGATGCAGGCGGACAACTGCTCTCCGACAATCTTTATTGGCTGGGAGCGACCAGCGCTTCGTACCGGCAACTGACGCGGCTGCCAACGGCCACGCTGACCACTTCAGCGACCTGGACGCGGAACGGGGATACGGGGCATGTGCACGTCCGGCTGCAGAATGCGGGAGCCGCGGTGGCCCTGGAAAACAAGCTGACGCTGGTGAATGCTTCGGACGGCACGCGTATCCTGCCGGCGTATTACAGCAACAACTACGTTTCGCTGCTGCCGGGAGAGACGCGCGAGGTAGAGATTGAGTACCCGGCGTCGGCAGGGAAGGGGCGACCGCAGGTGAATCTACGCGGATGGAGCTTGGCCCCGACGAGTGTCCCCGTGAAGTAGCGGTAAGCAATCAGCTTCCCACCGTTGTTGGCAATGCGGGCGAAAAGGGTGGGGGATCCGCCGGTGATTTTTCGTCTATTCGGCCCCTGGCCGTGGCCTCGGCGCCCGGATCTTTGAACCGGGAGCCCGCACGTCCCGCATTTTTGGCTTGTGGTGAAAACCGGCCAGCATCTCGTCCCATTCTCAAAAAATTCACAAGAAACCACTTGACACGGATAACGCAGTGCGGTAAGTTAACGGTGTTA
>Ga0335069_10013722_pt1 | contig 11366 bp, 11 predicted proteins | sample Lox_Sample_11_FD_206714 | JGI IMG/M metagenome (GOLD analysis project Ga0335069, IMG submission 206714) | Soil microbial communities from Loxahatchee National Wildlife Refuge, Florida, United States - Lox_Sample_1.1 | ecosystem: Environmental > Terrestrial > Soil > Wetlands | place: USA... | reverse complement strand
GCTCCCGTGCCGCAGCCCACTTCGAGGACACGACTATCCGGTGACAGCTTGAATTGTGAGAATAAATACCGACGCAACGGGTCGGTCCAGCCGGCCTGTTGCTCGAAACGGCGATTCCAATCGGCAACGGAAAGCATCAAGCGGCGGGGCGGTTCTTCCAGATCTTGTCCCACGGGTCGTTCAACAAGTTGCCCAGCACGACGTTATCACCTTGGGCAGGCAGCACATCGCCATCCGGCTCGACGTACATCCAGGCCTTGCCGGCGCCCTGCGGGACTTCCTGATGGTTGGCCAGCTCGAAGGCGACCGGGTGCATGTTGCCATACGGCACCGGCAAATCCCAAACCAGGGTCAGACCATGGTCGGCGGCCAGGTGCGTGGCGTGGTGCAGAGCATCTTTCAAGGCTGCGTCATCGGTGCTGAGTGACAGGGAATTCACTCTCATTTGTGCCAGCCGATCCAGTAACGCCGGAACCTGGACAGCATTCTTTTGCGTGATGGTGAGGTGAACGGTGGTGAAAATATCGGCAGCGAGGATGTCGCGCAATGCTTCCCATGCCTGGTCTTCATCGGGTTCCAACACAATCATCAAGTGATCGAGACCACACTGGAGGAGCTGGCTCAGGTACTTCGGATCGGAAAGCCGCAGGCCGTCGGTCAAGAGGCCGCACACCATGCCGATACTCTCGGTGAACGTGACCAGGTCCGGCAGATCAGGGCGCAGCGTTGGCTCGCCGCCGGTGAAGACCACGTGGGGGATGCCGGCGTCCCAGGCTTTTTGCAAAACGGACTTCCACTCATCGGTCAGCAACTCACGCTTGACGCGCTCGACCGGTGCCGAATCGGCTGGAGATTCTTCATCGACGCGGTAAGTCAAGGCACAATCCAGTCGATAAGGCGCCGATACTTCTTTCGAATAGGGATCGAGGCGTTCGAACCCCAAGAACGTATCCGGAGCCAAATCCGGGGTCACGATCAAGGCGTGGATGCGTTCTTTGAAATCCTGGTAGTCCTGGTTTGCAACTTGTTCGGAGACATGATAGCGCTTGGTGAACTCCTTGATGATCTGTTCGGGAGGGGTGCTCTTGACCAGGTGATAAGCAAACTCGGCTGCTGTCTGATTCAAATGCAGCACGGTGTGGGCATTGACGATCATGACCCCCGAGCCATCCGGTTCCAGACGCAAATGTACCCGGAATGGGGGCGTAGCATCGGCAGGGCTTTGGTAGTGGTAAATTCCTGCCGGCAGCGGAGACGCAGGCGTGAACAGGCGATCATACCAAGAGCGAATTCTTTCCTTCATGATAATCCCTCCATGATCAAAGTGACAGACCGGGTGTGGCCGGCACAGGAACGGGGGTTGCCATCTGGCGCGCCAGCGGGCATCCGCCACCGCATTCCGGCAGCAGAGAACAAGATTGACAAGCGACGGGCGCCGACTTGCGCTCGCGCAAATCGACTGCCAACGGGTGATTCCAAATCGATTCCCAAGGTGCTTCGAGGAAATTTCCCAATGATTGATAATAGGATTGGCAGGGAATGACGCTGCCATCCGGCTCGATGCACATGTTATACAGTGCCGCCGTGCAGCCTTTGACACCTAATTCCATTTGGATGGGGTCGAAATGGCAATATTGGGTCGGCGTGTACCAAATGAGGCGCTGGGAATGCCGGGTGGTCACGCGGCGGGCGATCTCCAGCAGAGGTTGAAGCTCGGCTTCGGAAATACCCGTGCCCACCTCGGCGCCCCGCCCGGAATAGATCAGGGCATTCAGTCCAACCGTAGGCACACCCAATTCGGCGAGGTATTCCAAATGTTCTTCCAGGTAGGGAGCGTTGGCCTGCAGCAGGGTGGTGTTGGTCATGACAAAGAGTTTGCTGGCAAGCGCATTCTTCATGCCGGCCAGTGTCTCTTCCCACGCGCCGGGATGTTTGACCATGGCATCGTGGATCTCAGGCCGGTGCGATTCGAACGTGATCTGGGCATGATCCAATCCGGCATCCACCAGGCGTTGCAGGAAGGCGGGGTCTTTCAGCTTCCTGCCGTTGGTGTTGATGCCCGTGATCTGGCCATTCTTTTCGGCATGGGCGATCAATTCAGGCAGATCGGCGCGCAGAGTGGGCTCTCCGCCGGTGAAGACGATGTGAGGAATACCCACATCCCAAAGCCTGGAAAGGATGGTCTTCCATTGTTCTGTGGTCAATTCGGGATAGTTGCGCGGACGAGCATTGTAGCAGTGAGTGCAATCATTATTGCAGCGATAGGTCAGCGCCAGGTCCATGCGATAGGGCGCCGAGGGGCGAGCAGAAAAAGGCGCCGTGGTTTCTAGCTCGAGGTCACAAATGGGGCAGGCGCCGTCTGGATCGATCAGCTCTTTGAACTGGTTCAGAAAGGCCGAATAATCTTCCCGCGCCTGGGAGGTTGAGACCTTGAAGCGCCTGGTGATGGCATGTACTGCCTGATCGATGGCCGCTTCGCTCAAAGCAAGGTCGGCCATAAAGGTTGCACTGGGGTTCAGGTGGAACGCCCGACTGGCGTTGACCAGCAACAGTCCATGTCCGTCGGCTTCTACGCGCAGGTGCAGGCGGTTCTTCGTGTCGCCGTTTTCACGCAGATAGTGGTGCACACCGGGCTGGAAGGAAGTTCCAGCCTGGGATGACTGATGAAAAATGCGCTTGCGGATCGGCTTCAGGATCGACATAGGTGCGCTTTTGGGTTAGCGGCCGCCTCCGGCACAGGCGCAGGCACAACCGGCGCAGGCGCATGCACAGGCACACGAATGACCGCCACCGCCACCAAAGCCGCCGTGGTAACTGGAAGGCGGTGCCACCGGCACGGGATTGGTCTTGTTGGTCACGCCACTGGTAAAGCTCGACAGGTTGCCGAGCACGTTATTGGAGAAATGCTGCACACTTCCGGTCACCGAAGCGGCAAAGGCAGCGCCGGGCAGACTGGGCAGGTTGACGGCAGGCCCGGAGGTGCGTCCCTGGCTGAGGCTCGGCACTGAGGCCGATGGTGCGCCACCGAAGGCAGCCCCGCGGTAGGCCGGGTCGTAGCGTCCCCACCATATGGGCAGAAAGATTGGATAGGCGCCGAAGACGGTGGTGGTGCGCTGGCTGTAATTATGATCCAGCATGGTCCAATCCATGACCTCGTCGAACTTCTGACTCTTGACATCAGGCGTCTGGGCTGCTTCCACTTCTTGCCAGGCCCGATCGATGATGTCACGATAAAAGGCAATCGTCTCTTTACGGCTGAACCCTTTCATCTTCTCTGAGACGCTTTTCACCAGGTTGACCATCATGTCTTGCAAGGCCGCTCGTTGCTGGATATTGGGAGCAAAGGCGTGCAAGAAATCGACTTCGTAAGGATAAAGACCTTCGGGGAGTGGGTTGGCAACCGTTAATGCCAGCGGGTCTTTTGAGGTCACCGTGGCAGCATTCTTTTTTACCACCGAGAAGAGGATCATGGTGAGGATCTTGTCCAGCGGTTCTTCCAGAAGAATGCCGGCTTCCACTGCGGTGAGGCCGCGCTTGATGCCATGACCTTCAATGGAAATCTTCGGCGGCAAATATTGCAGCTTGCGCTTGCGCGAGCTGATGACGGAAACCACGATGATGAAAATGAAGAATGCTAAAAATCCGACAACGCAAAGGCAAGGCAGGATAGACGACCAATCGATATTGAGCAACGGTGGGGCTGAGATGGTATCCGAAGGAACCAGCTTGGCGGGGAATGAGGCTCCGAACGTATATTGGTCGTAAGCATCAGCGTTGGATGATTGCCAACGGAAATAGACACGATTTTGTGAATCGAAACCCGATTCGGTGGGCGCTTGTGAGCCGGGCCAATTCTGTGGGTTGAAATAGCGCGGATCGGTCGAAGTCATTCCACTGGGCAAGAAGACTGTGAAAGTCAAGTTGGTATTGCCATGAGCGTAATCCGAGCTGAACCAATTGGGCGAGAATTGCACACTGGCATAATCCACGGAGTTTTGTGCCTGGGCTGTGTACAGCATTTTGCTGATGGTTCCAACCCGCATAGCGACAGTACCTTGCGCACCTGGCTGGATGGCGAGGTCCCCGAGGCCCAAGGTAATGCCATTATCGGTCGTCTCGATATCGGAGATGGAGGTTCCATTGACCGAAGCGGTGATGCTGTTGAAATCGTAATTGTTATTTGGCAAGCCTACGTCGACATAATCGATGGGGCTGGCACCGGCGTCGTTGGAAAAGACCCACGAATACTCAAGCGAAGCGGTACCATCGTTATTGATGTACAGGTTGACGGTCTCTGACGGAACTTGAAAACTATAGTTCTGTTGAGCCCAGACAGGCGCGACAATGCCTGCCACGAACAGCACAGCCAAAAGCAGACTAAGCCATCTTAATCGGCGCATAGTATTCCCTCCGTTGACGAGCAGTTTACCATTTGGGTTCTTCGGTAAGCTGGTAAGTGGTGTGGCAATAGGGGCAGGTTACAACCGGCGCACCTGCAACCATGGTGATGTTTTCAGGAGCCAATGTGCCACCACAGGATTTGCACTTCAGCGTATCCATGTTGACATTGCCCGGCATGTCGATCTTCAAGGTCACATTCTCGTCGCTGGCTTTGGCAGGGCGGCGGGAAGCAAAAAAGATCAACCCAAAGCCGATGCCGACCGTGATGATGCCTATGACGATATTGCCAGCGCTTGCGGCACCAAATGCGGACCAAATAAACAAAACACCGAAGAAAATGCAGATTGCAGCGGCAATATAGGCAATAATTTTCATGGTACCTCCCGGATATAAAGATAGTGTAACAAACAATCACTTTGGTGGCAATGTATTTAACGGGGGAAACTGCGCCGGGTTGCAAAAATCTTCACATCATGCAGAAAAACAGGGTAATTTTGGTTAATCATCTTCTTAATGTAACTTAATTGGCAAAAAGGTGGTTATGGTATAATTCTTTTCAAGTTTTAAGGTTGACTTTAGCACATGAGATTAGAAAATTAAGGAGTGAATTTTGCCCACAAATCCACTGAACTGGTTTTGGGGTTTGTTTTCCCTGGATATTGGCATTGATCTCGGTACTGCAAATACGCTGGTCAGCGTGCAGGGGAAGGGTATCGTTATCAACGAGCCATCTTGGGTAGCGATTGACAAGAAAACCCGAAAACCTTTCGCCATCGGAGCTCAAGCAAAAGAAATGGTGGGACGAACCCCGGCAAATTTGGTCGCTGTGAGGCCGCTACGGGATGGGGTTATTTCTGAATTTGAGATCACGCAAGCAATGTTGCGCTATTTTATTGGTAAGGCTCACCAACAGACATTTGCACCTTTTCCTCAACCTCGTGTGGTGATCGGCATTCCCTCGGGTGCCACCGAAGTGGAAAAGCGTGCGGTGATCGATGCAGCCATGTCGGCCGGTGCGCGTGAGACTTACATGATCGAGGAGCCACGCGCCGCAGCTTTGGGCGCAGGCTTGCCGATCAACGAAGTGCGCGGTAGTATGATTGTGGATATCGGTGGCGGTACGACCGAGGTTGCCGTCATTTCGATGAACGGAATCGTTGTCTCGCGTTCTTTGCGCGTGGCCGGCGACGAGCTGGATGCGGATATCATCCAATATATCCGCAATAAATACAACCTGTTCATCGGCGAGCGCATGGCGGAGCAGATCAAAATCTCGATTGGCTCGGCTTTCCCATTGCCGAACGAGAAGACGATGTCCATCCGCGGCCGCAATTTGGTGACCGGCTTGCCCGAGACCCTGGAAATTTCATCGGTCGAGATTCGCGAGGCCATCTCAGGCTCCATTCAGGTTATTGTGGACACCATCCGCGATGCTTTGGACGAGGTGCCGCCGGAAATTCTTTCCGACTTGATCGATGCCGGCATTTGTCTGGCGGGCGGTAGTTCCCAATTACAAGGACTCGCTGATAGACTTTCCGATGAGCTAAAAGTGCGTGTGTGGGTTGCGGAAGATCCGATGACGTGTGTGGTGCGCGGCTGTGCCATTGTCTTGGAAAACCTCGAGATGTTCAGCAGCTTTTTGGTGGACCTGGATCGCGGGCCGGTCAGGTAACAAGTTCGCCAACCCCTAATCCGGGTTCTGACTGGGTTGTTCTTCCGAACGAATGAAACCTTTTTCTCAAAGAAATATTCAAATTCTGGTCATCGTTCTTATCTGTACCGGCATTATTGCCCTGGCGCTGGCCGGCTATTTGCGTCCGGTTTTCGGCGCAGTGAGCAGCCCCATCGTCAGCGTGCAACGGTGGATTTCACTGCGCTACGTGGCGATCTATGATTTTCTTACGTCACCACGTGACGTTGCCAGCCTGAGGTCAGAGAACGCGCAGTTGAGTAATGAGGTGGCCCAACTTCAGACTCAAATCATCACCCTGCAGCAGCAACTGAGTGATACTCAGGTGCTGTATGCATTGTTAAATTTTGCCCGTGCCCAGCCACAAAACCAATATGTGGCCGCCTCGGTTATCGGCCGCGACCCGAGTCCTTTTGTACATTACGTGATCATCGATCATGGCTCGGATGACGGCTTGAAACATGGAATGCCGGTTGTCACCGAGCAAGGCCTGGTCGGTCGAATCGATGCGGTCACTGCGCAGGCTGCGCGGGTAGAATTGATCACGGATACTTCTTCGGTGGTCAATGTGCATTTGCAATCGGTGAACCGGGACGCCGAGCTGATTGGATCCCTGACCGGCGATATTTCGCTGGACATGGTTTCGCAGGATATCGACCTGGAGCCCGGCGAGATTGTGCTGACTTCCAGCCTGGGAGGGCTGTATCCTTCGAACATATTAATTGGACAGGTTACCAGCGTTCGCAAACAGGAAAATGCCCTTTTCCAGACCGCCGTGGTGCAACCGGCCGTCAATTTTACGACCCTCAGTGCCGTGTTGGTCATCACGAATTTCCAACCGGTCGATACGACGACGCTGGTGCCGACTCCTGAGCAATAGAAAGTGGATACGCTCATTGCTTTTCCCGTCATTCTCGTAGCGATTATCTTGCAGACCACCATTGTCAGCCGTTTGACGCTGATCAATGGGACCGCCGACGTAGTGCTTTTGGTGGTGGTGGCATGGTCGCTGCAGGATCGGGCGCGGCATGCCTGGGTCTGGGCAGTCTTTGCGGGGGCGCTGATCAGCTTTATATCTTCATTGCCGTTTTTGGCGCCCTTGATCAGCTATTTGATCATCTTTGGGATTGCACGCACGTTTCATAATCGTGTCTGGCAGTCTCCCATTTTGGGCATGTTCGTGGTCACGTTCGTGGCCACACTTATCCAAAACCTGATTTCCTTCCTGGCATTGATATTGTCAGGTGTGTCACTTTCCTTCAATGAGGCTGCCGGCATTGTGACGATGCCCAGCCTGATTCTCAATCTGTTGCTGGCCTTACCGGTATATCTTATCATTAATGATTTGGCCCACTGGGTTTACCCAGAGGAGAACGAGTTATGATCGACTTAGGAAAAAGGACTTCGCGTGAATTAGACCCCTGGCGTATGAGGATACTTTACCTCATCATCGTCATCGTTCTGGTGTTCTTTGTGGTGAAGTTGTTCGATATACAAATTATTGAGGGCAGCTCATATACTGCCCAGGCCAATGATAATCGCACCACCATCATTAGCGTCCAGACGCAACGCGGGGTGATCTATGACCGTAACGGTTATGTGCTTGCCCGCAATATCGCTTCATACAATGTGGCAATCACTCCAGCCAATTTGCCGGAAGATCCCGGCGATGTGCAGGAGATTTACCGCCAGTTGTCCAATTTGACCGGCGTGCCGGTTACTAATGGGGTGGTGACGGACGAAGTGGCGCGCACCTTTACGCCCTGCCAAACGGATTTAGGCATTACCGAGATTGTTTCGATCGAAGACTCAATTGCCCCATATACGGCTGTGGATATCGCATGCAACATCGATCAAACGGTTGCCATGACCATCAATGAACATGCCCAGGATTGGCCAGGGGTGAGTATCGAAGTGCAGGCCGTGCGTGATTATCCAACCGGATCATTGACCGCGGATGTAGTTGGCTTTTTGGGCCCCATCCCCGCGGCTGAAGAGCAATATTACACCAACCTGGGTTTCGTCGCCGGCACCGACAAGGTCGGCTATGCCGGCGTCGAGCAAAGTGAGCAAGACGTTCTGGGTGGAAAGAATGGCCAACGCACCGTAGAAGTGGACGCAGGCGGACAGATTTTGGGCGACCTGGCTGCGCCAGTCAATCCCATCCCGGGTGAAAATATCGAACTGACCATCGATACCCGCTTACAATCGGCTGCACAGGCCGATCTGGTGTACTGGCTCAACTATTGGGACACCTGGTTCAATGATCCGACAAAAATGACCAAGGGTGTGGTCATTGCCATGAACCCAAAAACCGGCGAAATCCTTGCCATGGTATCATGGCCTACTTACGAAAATAACCGCATGGCCCGGTTGATCCCGGCCTACTATTATGCTCAGCTTGAACAAGACCCAAACAAGCCATTATTCAATAATGCCATTTCGGGTGAATTCCCTCCCGGCTCCGTGTTCAAGATGGCAGCCGCCATCGGCGCTTTGAATGAAGGCGTGGTCACGCCGGACGAAAAGCTCTTTGACCCCGGATCGATCACCATCCAGCTAAAATACTCTGAGAACGAAACCGGCACGCAGCAAGTCCTCTACAACTGGATCCGAACCGGGTTGGGCTGGATGGACTTTATCAGCGGCGTGGCGAACTCGGATGATGTGTATTTCTACAAGATCGGTGGTGGTTACGATGACGAAGTGCCCAACGGCGGCTTGGGAATTTGGCGTTTGGGAGAATATGCCAAGGCCTTGGGATATGCCCGTCCGACCGGCATCGAACTACCCGGTGAGGCCAGCGGTTTGATCCCCGATCCGACCTGGAAACGCATCAACCAAAGCGAGAGCTGGTCATCCGGCGATACTTACATTGCCACCATTGGCCAGGGATACGTTCTGGCGACGCCGTTGCAGGTGTTGATGTCCTACAATGCCATCATCAATGATGGCAAATTGATGAAACCGACCATTATCCATCGCATCCTCGACCAAAACGGCAATGTTATCCAGAATTTTCAACCCCAGGAAGTATGGGATATCACCAAGGACCCCAAAATTGCCATCTTGGATGCCAATAACCAACCAACCGGCCAGATGAAGACTGTGCAACCCTGGGTTATTGCTGAAACCAAAACCGCTTTGCGTACTGTTGTAACCGATGGGACTGCAACGGCAATCTTTATGCCGGGTGGCGATGAGATGGTGGTCGATGGGAAGACAATCGAGTCGGCCGGCAAGACCGGATCGGCGGAGTATTGTGATAATATCGCCCAGGCCAAAAATCTTTGCATTCCCGATAACTGGCCAGTTCATGCCTGGTATGTAGGGTATGCCCCTTATAACGATCCTGAGGTTGCCATATTGGCTTTCGTGTATAATGGAGGCGAAGGTGCAACAGTTGCTGCGCCTATTGTTTATGATGTGATGAAAGCTTATTTCGAGCTGAAGGACATCGACAATGGCACAGCCCAATAGTTGATATGATAGCTGCCGACCATTCATTGAATCTTCAGATCAAAGGAATTCGTGAGGGATTGCTGATCACGATGGGTGAAAGCGATTGGCCCGAACTGGAGCAATCGCTGCTAGCACACATCGAGCAACAGGAAAACTTCTTCAAGGGCGCACGCGTGGCGCTGGAAATTGGCAATCATGTTTTGCGGGCAGCCGAATTGGGCGCCCTGCGCGACAAACTGGCCGATCATGGTGTGACCCTGTGGGCGGTGATCAGCAATTCACCGACCACCGAGCAGAATGCGCAAACGTTGGGGCTTGGCACACGGCTTTCATCTCCCAAGCCTGAGCGCGCCATGCACACCCTGGAGACCACGCTGGATGGTGAAGCCGCTATTTATGTGCCGCGCACCTTGCGATCAGGGTTCAAAGTGAGTTATGAAGGGAATGTGGTCGTGGTAGGCGACGTCAACGCGGGCGCCGAGATCGAAGCGACCGGCTCGGTGATCATCTGGGGACGGCTGCGGGGGGCAGCCCGGGCAGGGATCAATGGAGATACCAACGCGCACATCTATGCCTTGGAAATGAATTCTGCCGCGCTGCGCATAGCTGACGTCGATTTGAATTATTCTCAGCCCAGGGGAAAGAATGGTCCCTGGGTGGCTGGCATCCAGAATGGTCAGATTGCGGTACAAAATTGGGAACACAAGGAAAAATAGAAGGGACGGGAAATGACAGCAAAGGTCGTGACAGTTACATCTGGTAAGGGCGGGGTAGGAAAAACAACCACTGCAGCCAACCTGGCTGTCGCCTTGGCGAGCTATGGTGATAAAGTCGTGTGTATCGACAGCGACATCGGCTTGCGCAACCTGGACGTAGTGCTGGGCCTGGAAAATCGCATCGTCTATGACGTTGTGGACGTTGTGGAGGGACGCTGCCGGATAAAACAGGCCATGATCCATGACAAACGACTGCCGGAGCTCTATTTGATCCCGGCAGCGCAAACGCGTGACAAGAGTGCAATTTCGCCCAGTGATATGGTGCGTGTCTGTGATGAGCTGCGGCCGGAGATGGACTGGATCATCATCGATTCACCGGCCGGAATCGAGCGTGGCTTCAGGAACGCCATTGCCCCGGCCGATATCGTGATCGTGGTGACCAACCCGGAGGTCTCGGCGGTGCGGGACGCCGATCGGATCATTGGCTTGATCGAAGCAGAAGAAAAAGGGCCGGCGCGGCTGGTGCTCAACCGGCTGAACCCTGTTCTGGTCAAGCGGGGCGACATGCTGGCGCCCGATGATGTGCTGGAGCTGCTGGCTATCGAGCTGATCGGCATCGTACCCGAAGATGAAGCCGTGGTCGTCAGCACCAATCGCGGCCAACCCGTGGCGCTGGATGGAAAAACAAAGGCAGGTCAGGCATTTCAAAATATAGCCAGGCGCTTGAAGGGTGAAGAGGTGCCCTTCCTTGACATCGAAGGAGCAGAGGGCTTTTTCCAAAAGCTTTCGAAGATGATCCGGCCAGGAGGGAATTGATATGACGAACTGGGTTGCGCGCATCTCGGGAAAAGAGCCCGCCAGCGCCAGCAAAGCCAAAGAACGGCTCAAACTGGTGTTGATCCACGACCGCACCGACCTCACATCGGAGGCGCTGGAGAATCTCAAGAATGATTTGCTCGATGTGATCTCTCGCTACGTCTCCATCGATCCGGCGGCGGTTAAAATTTCCATGACCCAGGAGGGGAGGGAACAACGGCTTGTGGCGGATGTCCCCATCAAGGCGACCGTCCGTCGAAAGATCAATTAGGCAGGTATGT
>Ga0335069_10013721_pt1 | contig 11366 bp, 13 predicted proteins | sample Lox_Sample_11_FD_206714 | JGI IMG/M metagenome (GOLD analysis project Ga0335069, IMG submission 206714) | Soil microbial communities from Loxahatchee National Wildlife Refuge, Florida, United States - Lox_Sample_1.1 | ecosystem: Environmental > Terrestrial > Soil > Wetlands | place: USA... | reverse complement strand
CGATCCGGCAGGAGCCGCGCGTCGCGGCGTAAGCCGCGGGCATGAGGTTTTCGGCGGCGAGGGCGCAATCCTCGAACATCCAAGGCCTTGCGCTTGGGGGCCGCACCGTCGAACTGATCAGCTCTTATCACGTCTGGATCGACAGCCTCGTCGGCATCTTCGCGCTCCGAACGTCGCCCCGAAATCGCCTGAGCAACATCCATCATGAAACCCTCCGGTCTTGGACCAACTCACATATAATATGCGGTCCCATCGTTCGCGTTGACAGTAATCAACGATGAATCCGCGGATCATTGTCTGGAACCAAACTGGCCAGATGTTGATGAGGGAGCCGTCGGAACAGGCGCGAGAGGACGCGCACCGACAGGAAGAAGCCTTTTCTGCAGGCGATCCAACGCGATCCGTCCGGCGACAGGCCGCCGCCGGGAACGATGATGTGGACATGAGGATGATGGGGTCAGCGCCGAGCCCCAGGTGTGCAGCACGGCGGTGAGGCCGATGCGGGCGCCGGGATGTTTGGGATCGGCGGCGATGGTCGTCAGCGTCTCCGCCGCCGCCTTGAACAACAGATCGCAGACGGCGGCCTTGTTTTGGAACGCGATCTGCGCGATCGCGGCCGGCACGGTGAAGACGACGTGGTAGCAGGAAACCGGCAGCCGGTCGGCTTCGCGGTCCTTCGGCCATTGCCGGGCGGCGGCCTCCCGCCTGGGGCAATAGCGGTTGCGGCGGGAGTTGTAGGCGAGGCGCGTGTGCGCGCAGTCCTCATAGCGCTCAACATGGCCGCCGACCGCCGAGGTGCGGCAATGTTCGATCGCCGACATCACCTTCAATTGGGCGAGATTGACATGGCCGACGTTGGCCTTGCGCCAGTCCGCGCCATAAGCGGCGCCGAATGCGGTCTTGTACTTCAGGCCGGGGCGCGGCTTCGTGCAGGCGGGCCATCTCTTCCTGGTTCAACACCACCGGCGCCTTGCGCGGTTGATGCACCGTGGTGAGATGCCGAGCGAGCTCCGGTCGATCGAGCGTGACGTTGAAGAAAAACCGCACCCCGGTCCCGGTCGCCTTAATCGTTGCCGCCCCGATCTGCTGTTCAGGCGATCGGCCGCCCGCCTTTTCGCGCCAAACCCGGCGCGTCACCGGCTTCAGGCCGAGCCCGCTCTTTTCGCTCGCGAAGACTTCGACCGGCCGGGCTGGTTGCTTTGCTGCTTCCTCGGCTACGATGTCCGTGAGTTTTTTGAACGCCGCCGCCTCTTCGGGCGAGGTGTAATTCGGGTTCTTGGGGCGCGGCGTCCGGGTCGACATGCCGCAGGCTTTCAATGCTTCCCAGCTGCGTTGAACGGCGACCTTTTCGCCCCCCGCTCCCCCGCCAGGAAGGATGCAAGCTTCGCGCTCGTCCAGAGCCCCCGTCGTCGGGCGGCTATTTCAACCGAAGCCTCAGCTTTTCGCGCAGGTCGGGTTTCAACACCGTCGCCGTCGAGCCGCTGCGCCGGCGCAAATCGCCCACGGACCCGGGGCCCTCGGCGTTGTAACGCCCAGCGAGTCGCTCAATCCAACGGCGGTCCAACGACGTCATCTCGGCGACTTCGCCGACGCTGTGGCGCTTGGCCAAAAGCCAAATCGGCTGGAAGCGCCGCACCTCGCGCGCATCCAAGCTCGAAACACACCGATCACACGACGCCTCGACGCTCAAATGCGGGGCTGTCGTCGCCATGATACGCCTCCCGCTTTTCATGCCACAAACCTTAGCCCTTTCGACTTCCGCGAGGAATCCGCGCCGAGTCAATCAACCGGAAACCGTATCAATTTGCGGCTCGCTGACGGCGATGATCGTGGCGGCGGAACTCAAGCCAGCTCGCGCGGAGCCACGAAGCGCGTCAACTTGCCCGCGCCTGGGCCAAGACGCCGCCACGGGCCGTCGAAGTTGAATTCCGCCAGGGCGCCCGTCGGAAATTTTTCGCGGAGGCGTCTGACCAAGGGCTCGTCCGCGGCGCCGTCGCCGGCGAGCAGCACGGCGAGCTCCTCCAGGCCCGGATTGTGGCCGATGAGCAGAAGGGCGCGGGCGCCCTCCGGGGCCTGGCGCAACAGTTCGACCATGCGCTGCGCCGACGCCATGTAGAGCGCGGGCTTCACTTCGGCCTTGGGCGCATGGTCAAAGGGCCGCAGCGCCTCCAAAGTCTCGCGCGTGCGCCGCGCGCTCGAAACCCAGACGAGATCGGGGCAGATCTTCTCCGAGCGAAGGAATTCGCGCATCGCCGCCGCGGCCTTGCGGCCGCGCTTGCTCAGGGGCCGGTCGTGATCGGGCAATGAGGGATCGTCCCACGACGATTTGGCGTGACGGAGCAGAAAGATCATTCTGGCCATGCGTCTATTCCCGGGGCTTTCGCGATCGAAAAACCCAAGGCGTCGTGACGGTCAAGGCGCCGCCGGACGCCACTGGGAGAAAGCGGTCAATCCCTGCCCTTCCAGCGGGGCGTCTTCCGGGCCGCGATATTTCTTGATCGTCGCCAGAGCGGTGGCGATGCCGGCCAGAATCACGATGGCCCCCTCGGCGTTGCGGACGCGAATCGACGCCCCGGTATATTTTTTCAGAGCCAGAGCCAGAGCCTCGACCTCGCGCCAGGCGGCGACGACGCCTTCGAGATGTTTCGTCTGAATCGTTAATGGCGGCCTTCCGGCGCGAGCGATCTCGAACGAGAACACGGGCATGGCGACCTCTTCTTTTTGGCGCCCGGAATGTAGCTTGCCGCCACGCTGATGTCATCGAGCGCCGCAACCAAAACCATGCTGTCCCGCAGCAAGAGCTTTCGGAAAATCAAACGGGTCGCCCACCTCACGGATAAAGGCCACGCTCGAGATGCGCGACCAGGACGCGCTCGCAGGCGACCACGAAAGCGGCGGTGCGCAGGGACACGCCCCGTCGTTCCGAAACGTCCCAGATATGGCCCACTGCGCCGCGCAGGATCTTGGCGAGCCGGTCGTTGATCTCCTCCTCCGTCCAGAAATAGCTGGCGAAATCCTGCACCCATTCGAAATAGCTGACCGTGACGCCGCCGGCGTTGCAGATGACGTCCGGAACCACGACGATCCCGCGCCCGGCGAGAATATCGTCGGCTTCCGGCACGGTCGGGCCATTGGCCCCTTCCAGCACCAGACGCGCCTTGATCCGTTCGGCGCGCGGCGCGGTCAGCTGGCCTTCCAGCGCCGCCGGGATCAGGACATCGCAATCCACGTCCCAGAACGCCTCCCGATCGATCGTCTCGGCATGAGCGTAACCGGCAGCAGCTCAATCGTCCCGGCTGATGTCGACGGCCTCGCCACAAATGGTTGGATTTTGATCAACGCCGTCAGAATCGAAGGACAGCGGCAAAAGCGCCGGACGCGCATGGTGCAGGCAGGAATGCTTCGTCGCACGATGATGGGCGGCCGCCGCGAAGATCAGCAGGAATGAGTTCACGCCGACAGGCGCCACCGCGAAGCTATAACCAAGCGCCGCGATATGCGGTCCTCCCAGAATGGCCGTGAGCGCCACCGCGGCGCCGGCGGGTGCACACATAGTAGCGCCGACATTGCAGCAAAGGTGAAGCCCATGGCGGCCGCGGCGGCGATCACGGGGGATGCGATCCAGTGCGCGGCGGTGGCGCCGATCAAGGCTGCGGCAAGATTACCGCCCATGATCGACCATGGCTGCGTCGGCAAACTGGCCGGCGCGCCGAATAGTAGCACGGCGGAGGCGCCCATCGGCGCGATCAGCAAAGGCAGATCGCAGCCCGGGCCGAACCATGCCGTGCTGATCAAGCCTGTCAGGGCGATGCCGAGAAAGGCGCCGAAACTGACGCGCAGCGCCTCCTGCCAGCTGTAAGCCGGCCGTTGTGGCAGAAAACGGCGCCACCACGTTAGACGCGGGTTTTCGTCCAGGATGATCGAAACATCCATTGATCGCGATGATGCGCGAGGGGGGGACAAGATGGAGAAGGCCAACGCATTCCAGCCGGCTGAAGCAAATATGGCCGCGATCCGCGTGGGACGGCGGCCAGGCGAAGGCGCTTAGTTCAGCGCCTCGGCGGGACCGAAGAACTCAAAATGGATGCGCTCTTCCGGCAGCCCCAGGTCAAGCAAGCTCTTGCGGATGAAGGCCATGAATGGCTTGGGACCGAGGAAATAGGCGTCGCAATCACGGGCCTGGGGCAGCCATTCCTCCAGATGCGCGATTTCGGGCCGTCCGAGCCTGGTTGGCCATTCGCTCTCCGCTTTGCCGCCCTGCTCGTAGACCACATGGGCGCGAAACTGCGGTTGAGCCTGGGCCCAGGTGTCGATCTGCTCGCCAAAGGCGTGCACATCGCCATTTCGGGCGTAGTGGATGAAGATCACATCGCGCTTGCCTTCGGTCAGGGCGGCCTCGGCCATGGCCAGCGTCGGCGTGATGCCGACGCCACCGCTGATCAACACCAGCGGCGCCGCGCCGGGCTGGAGCGTGAACTCGCCAGCGGGCGGGAATACGTCGACGACATCCCCCACCGCCACCGTATCGTGCAGGTGATTGGACACCAGCCCGCTCTTCTCGCGCTTGACGCTGATGCGCAAGTTCTTGCCGTTGGCCGCCTGCGAAAGCGAGTAGTTGCGGCGCACCTCCCGGCCGTCGATGACAAAGCGCAGACCCAGATATTGGCCGGGCAGGTGTTTCACCACCGCGCCGCCATCCACGGGCTCAAGGTAGAAGGAGGCGATCTCTTGGCTCTCGGCGACCTTGCGGGCCACACGGAACTGGCGGGCGCCGCGCCAGCCGCCCGGCGCGACGGCCAGACGGTCATACTCCGCCTTCTCGGCCCCGATGAGGAGATCGGCCAGTCGCCAGTAGGCTGCGCCCCAGGCTTCGATCACCGCGTCCGTGGCGATTTCCTCGCCCAAAACCTCACGGATGGCGCGCAGCAGGCATGCGCCCACGATTGGGTAGTGCTCGGCCTGGATCTGCAGTGAGACGTGCTTTTGGATGATCTGCGCCGGGAGATTGCCGAGTGCGCCGAGATTGTCGATGTGCCGCGCATATTGCAGCACGCTGTTGGCGAGAGCCCGCGGTTGGGTCCCGCTGGCCTGATGGGCCTGGTTGAACAGGGGCCGCACCTCTTCATATTCGGCGAGCATGATCTGGTAAAAATGCTTGGTCAGCGCTTCTCCCCCGGTCTCCAGCAAGGGAACGGTGGCTTTAACAATGGCGGTCTGTTCTGGTGTGAGCATGATTTGCCTTTCGTGGTAAAAACATGTCGGCGGTAACTGGCGCCGGCCTTCCCCTGCCCCGATGGCGCCCTGCGCCCTTCGCGCAAATTTTGCCGTTGCGTAACGGCCGGGAATGTTGCCGCAGTGAATGCCGGCGTGTTGCGATAAGGGCGGAGCAGTTCAGGTCTCGATGGTGGCGGCGCGCCATGGGCAAGGGGCTACCGTCCCGGCGGAGCCCTGGCCGGCAAGCTCGCCAGCAAGGTCGTGATCCACGTCGCGGCGATGCGGCGCCTTGGTCATGTCCGGCGCGAGACGGTCCGAGAGGCCGCGCGCTGCGGGATGAACGTTAATGTCAACCGGCGGAATATCATGGGAAGGATTTTGGCTCTTGGCTGTAGCCCCTTGAGGTGGGGAAATTTACGCCGCGTGCTGGCCTGCCGGTCGCGGCAGGGCAAACATGGCGCCTTGAAGGTTGCGCGCCATGCGGTGCGCCTTGAAAATAATCGCCTCGGCATCGGCGGGGGCGAGGCGCTCGCGGGCAGTCTGCTCCCATAGTTCCAGCCAGCGGCCGAACATAGCGGGAGTGATCACCTCGCGGTGCTTCACGTGCGCCTGAATCGGGTTGCCATGATAGCGCCCACTGGTGAGCATGATCGACGACCAGAAGGACGCCATGCGCACCAGATGCGGAGGCCAGTGACCGTCGGGGATGGCGGTGTTGAAGACGACCCCGAGCATCTCGTCGGCACGCACGCGCGCATAGAATACGTTCACGACCCCGGCCAGGGCCTCGTCGGTGAGCTTCGGGCTCGAACTAAGTTCAGTGGCTGTCATGGAAGGCGCTCCAAATCATGCATATTAAATGCTATATATTGGAGTCTGACATAACATGCAAATGAAATGCATCTTTTTGGCGGTGACAAATGCGCTTAACCCGCTTCTCCGATTACGCCGTCCGCGTGATGCTTTATCTCGCCACCCATAACGATCGGCTGTGTTCGATTGGCGAAATCGCGGCCGCCTATGACATCTCGCAAAATCACCTGATGAAGGTGGTCAGCGATTTGGCGGCCAGCGGCTATATCCAGTCCCTGCGGGGCCGCACGGGCGGGATACGGCTGGCCCGCCCGCCCGCCGAAATCAATATCGGCAAACTGATCCGGCACACGGAGGGCCAGATTGACCTGGTGGGCTGCACGGACTGCAAGCTCGAGGGCGCGTGTGGCCTGCCCGATCCGCTTGAGCAGGCGCTTGAGGCATTTTTCGCGGTTCTGGAGCGGTTTTCGTTGGCGGATGTCATGGGGCAAGGTGGTGGCGCCCGGCTGCTGCAAAGGTTCGTGTCCTCAGCGGTGGCGTAGCTGAGGCAGGACGGCCGCGATGACCTCAGGCGCAGGCCGGGCTGATCAGTCGGCCGCGCCGGGCAGTCGGACGGTGGCGTCATCGCTCAGGGCGGCGAGGGCTTCCTGCGTCGTGCCTGGGAAATCTGGGCGGCGGAATGGCCGCGCGCATCCTTCAGGCGGGTTTCGACCTGACCGTGTTCAACCGCAGCCAGAGTAAAATGGCACCGTTCGTGGACGCGGGAGCCGAAAGCGGGATTTCAATCGCGGATGCGGCACGCGATGCCGACGTCGCGGTCCCAAGCTTGGTGCATGATCATTCGGTGCTCGGAATGGTCAATGGGGAGCTGTCGCAAGCGATGAAGCCGGGAGCGCGATCCATTTGTGGCACCACAACCGGCTCGCCCGACTGCGCCGACGATTTGACCCGCATCCATAAGCAAGCCGGCTCCGTGATGGGCCTTCCCGCCGCCGCCGCGGGCGAGCTTATCACCTTTATAGCCGGCGACGCTGAAGCCTGTGAGACGATGAAGCCGATCTGCAGCGCCTATGCCCGCGTTGTCGATCGAATTTCGTATCGCCATGCGGTCGCGAACAGCATGAAACTTTGCGTCAACGATTTCGCGGTGGCTCTGCTCGAATTGATGGGCGAGGTCTATGCCTTTGCCGAATGCTCGGGCGCGCCGATTGAGGAGGTCGGCGTTTTTTCGATCACGCCTTTGCCGCTCCTGTCCTCAAAATGTACGCGGCCAAAATCCGGACCCGCGACTTCAACAGCGAAAAGGGTTCGCCATGGCGGCCGGCCTGAAGGATGTGACACTGATGCAAGGCGCGCATGAGCGGGTTGGCGTGCTCTTCGAGACCGGCGCGAGCATCCGCAGGAAAATGGAGACAGCCTTTGCAGATGGAATGACCGATCCCGACTGGAGCGCGTTTTACGAAGTCGCCCGAGTCAGGCCGGCCTCGCGTAGTGCGGGGTGACTTATTTCCTAAATTTTCAGGTTCCGCCGATGCTTGCCGAACTTGATCCGATAGCTGCGGGCCGCACCCCACGATTGACGCCGCCGGCTTGCGAAGGGGCCACCAATGGGATGTTTCTGACGTCTTGGCCGAATGCGCGCTCCAGCGTCGGAACTGGACGCCTTGGGGAAAATCAAAAGAGGGGGAGAGTTTGACACTTGGTGACATATTGCTGACACAGCGGCAGCCAAAGCTTGCAACAAGTCAGAAGCAGCCGAAAAGTATGTAGTAAGTTCAATACGATGAACTGGAGCGGGCGATGGGAATCGAACCCACGACATACAGCTTGGGAAGCTGTCGTTCTGCCACTGAACTACGCCCGCTTATTCGCCTGTCTTAGCCGGATCGCGCGCCGCCTTCAACGGCCTCAGCGAAAATGTTTGGAGAGTTTCAGGCCCTGCGCCTGGTAATTCGAGCCGAGCCCCGCGCCATAAAGATCGCGCGGCAATTCGGCCATCCGCTCATAGACCAGCTTGCCGACCGGTTGGCCGTCTTCCAGGATGAAGGGCACGTCATGCGAGCGCACCTCCAGCACGGCGCGGGCGCCCTTGCCGCCGGCCTCCGCCATGCCGAAACCGGGATCGAAAAAGCCGGCGTAATGAACCCGGAACTCGCCGACCAGCGGATCGAAGGGGGTCATTTCGGCGGCGTGGTCGGCTGGCACCAAAACCTCTTCCTTCGAAGCCAGAATATAGAATTCGCCGGGATCGAGCACCAGTTCGCCGGCGGCGAAGATCGGCTCCCAATAATCGGCGACAGCGCAGGACGCCGGCTTGTCGACATCGATCAGGCCGGTATGACGCTTGGCGCGATAGCCGATCAGCCCGTCGCCAAAACCAGACAGATCGATCGAAACCACGACCCCGCCGGCGAAAGCGGGCTGGGCCAGCGAAACCAGCCTTTCGCGCGCGTGCAGAGCGGCATGGGCGGCGTCGTCGAGCCGCGCCTGCCCCCGCCGGAACCGGATCTGCGACAGCCGCGAGCCGCAACGGGCGAGAATCGGAAAAGTCCGCGGCGAGATTTCCGCATAGAGCGGGCCGTGATAGCCGGCCTCGATGGTGTCGAAGGCGCGGGCGCGGTCGGCGATCACCCGGGTGAACACGTCGATGCGCCCGGTCGAGCTTTTGGGATTGGCGCTCGCCGCGACATCCGAGGGCAGCGCGAGGCTTTCCATCAGTTCCGCGACGTAGACGCAATTGGTCTCCAGCGCGGCGCCGGCCCCGAGGTCGATCTCGTGCAGGGCGTGGCGGGCGATGGCCTCGGCGACGCTGCAGGCGCCGGGCAGGAAACTGGCGCGCATCCGCCAGGCGCGCCGGCCGAGCCGCAGATCGAGGCTCGCCGGCTGGATCTGGCCCGGCGCCAGCGGCGCGGCGGGGCGGATCGCCCCGCCCTGCGCCAGAGCGGCGATCTGATGGGCGGCGAAAATGCCTTGTTTTTCCATAATTGCCGCCGCGATCGTCACCGAACTCTCCAAAACCCGAGCCCCAACCGAGGGGCGGCGCGAGCCTAATGCAAACTCGCGCCGCCGGCAAAGGGCGCGCGTTGACGCTCGCCTATCGCCACGTTACAAGCCAGATGTGGTTATTTGAGCCGGCCGGCTTGCCGCCACGTTAAACAAGGAAGCTAAAAGGCCGGATCTGCCCAAAATCGAGCAGCCGGCGCCCCCCTTCCCGCACGCCAGAGCGCGAGGCGCTCGTGAGGAGTTGTTGATGTCCGCTTACGACCGTCCCCCGATCGACGCCGCCACCTTGCGTCCGCGCACCCAGCTGGTTCATGGCGGCACATTGCGCTCCGGCTTCGGCGAGACCTCCGAGGCTTTGTTCCTCACCCAGGGCTTTGTCTATAACAGCGCCGAAGTGGCGGAAGGCCGTTTCAACGGCGAGGACGAGGGTTTTCAATACAGCCGGTTCGGCAATCCCACCGTCGCCATGTTCGAAAGCCGCATGGCCCTGCTCGAAGGCGCGGAAGCCGCGCGGGCCACCGCCACCGGCATGGCGGCGGTCAGCGCCGCGCTGATGGGCCAGGTCCGCGCCGGCGACCATGTCGTCGCCTCGCGCGCTTTGTTCGGCTCCTGTCTTTATATCGTGACCGATCTCCTGCCGCGTTTCGGCGTCGAAACGACTCTGGTCGACGGCCAGGACCTCGACGCCTGGAAGACGGCGCTGCGGCCCAACACCAAAACCGCCTTTCTCGAAAGCCCGACCAATCCGGGCCTCGGCGTGCTGGACATCGCGGCGATCGCCGACATACTTCATGCGGCGGGCGCGACGCTCGTCGTGGACAATGTCTTCGCCACCCCTTTGATGCAAAAGCCGCTCGAACTCGGCGCCGATTGCGTGGTCTATTCCGCCACCAAACATATCGACGGCCAGGGCCGTTGCCTCGGCGGCGCCATTTTGGGCTCGAAAAGCTTCATCGAGACCCATATCCACAATTACTTGCGCCAGACCGGCCCCTCGATGTCGCCCTTCAACGCCTGGGTGCTGCTGAAAAGTCTGGAAACCCTGCCCTTGCGCATCGCCCAGCAGCAGGACAGCGCCGGAAAAATCGCCGATTTCCTCGCGGAAGAATCGAAAATCGCCCGGGTCTATTATCCCGGCCGCGCCGACCATCCGCAGGCCGAACTCGCGCAACGCCAGATGAAGGGCGGCTCGACCATGGTCGCCTTCGATGTCGCCGGCGGCAAGGCGGAGGCCTTCCGCATGGCCAACGCCTTCGAAATCATCAAGATTTCCAACAATCTCGGCGACGCCAAGAGCCTCGTCACCCATCCGGCGACCACCACCCACCAGCGCCTGAGCGAAGAAGCGCGCCGCGCCGCCGGCATCGGGCCGGGCATGTTGCGCCTTTCGGTCGGACTGGAGGACGCCGAGGACCTGATCGACGATCTGCAACGCGGGCTGGCCGCGATCTGACGGGCCCTACAACCGGGATTGAGCCCAAGACCCGGCCGCGCGCAGGAAAACCGCCTGCGTCGCGCGTCAGGGTCAGTTCGAGCGCACCCAATACATGGTCTTGCAGATCAGGCCGCCGAACACGCAGCCACTGGTGCGCAGTTTCTTGCCCGAGACCACCATCTTGCCGCTATAGGTCTTGCCGTCTTCAGGATTCAAGGCCCGCCCGGTCCAGGAATTCTGGTCGGCGCGGATCATGTCGAAAAACACCTGCTGGCCGACGTGGGCCTTGGATTTAGGATTTTTCAGCCAGACGATCGCGCCACATAATTTGGCGCCGCAGGGCAAGATCTGGATTTTCGAGGCGCCGTCGTCACGCATCCAGACGCCTTCCGCCTCCTGCGCCGCCAGACCGGCGGTCGAACCCAGAGCCGCAATCGCCAGAGCGCCGCCCGCGAGGACGCGACGAACAAAAATCCGCATGTCTCCTCCTGCCCGAGCCGCCGCCTCCGCGCGGCGGACGTCCGCAAGCCCGCCAGGAGAATGATCCATCGCAAGGCCGGTTGCCGGCAAATACGCGAATCATGCGCCACAGGCGGTATAGATGTGACTTAAATCCGTCTCGAAGCCGCAGCGCAAGACATATCGGACGGTCAAGGGCGAACGCCTCCTTTCCGGATGAATTGTGATGAAAAAATGGCTATGTTCGCGCCTGCGAAACGAGGCGTGGGAGAATTTGCATGAGCACCCGTCAACTCGACCGCGCCTTCCAGCCCAAATCCCTGGCGCTGGTCGGCGCGTCGGACCGTCCGGGTTCGACGGGCCGTGCGGTGCTCGACAATATCGTCTCCGCAGGCTTTCCCGGCGTGCTCCATGTCGTCAATCCCCGCCATGAGGAGATCGC
>Ga0335069_10013720_pt1 | contig 11366 bp, 9 predicted proteins | sample Lox_Sample_11_FD_206714 | JGI IMG/M metagenome (GOLD analysis project Ga0335069, IMG submission 206714) | Soil microbial communities from Loxahatchee National Wildlife Refuge, Florida, United States - Lox_Sample_1.1 | ecosystem: Environmental > Terrestrial > Soil > Wetlands | place: USA: Florida... | reverse complement strand
TGGTTTGGTCGCCGGACTCGCCCTCGCCGGCATCGCCGCATTTACATTGCACCACTATCTCGCCTCCGCCGGCGGCGGGGCGAGAGAAAGTGCGCTCGCTCTGATCCCCGCCGACACGAACTCGGTTGTGTTTGCAGACATCGCGCAACTTCGCGTCGCTCCATTTTTTTCGGAGCTTCACGACTGGGTGCCACAACCGCAACAACTCGACGCTGAGTACGCAAAATTTCTGCACGATACCGGATTCGACTACGAGCGCGACCTTGATCGCGTCGCAATCGCCACGATCAAACGCGGCCAGACTACTGAGTTTTTCGCCGTCGGCGACGGAAGGTTTGATCGCAAGAAAATAAACACGTACGTTTCGGAATTCGGAACGCACGACAAGAAAGATGGACGCGAAATCTTCACCGCGCCGCTCAAGGGCAGCACTCGCAAGATTTCGTTTGCGCTCTTGCATCAAAATCGAATTGTGCTGACCGATGATCCTGATCTTGCATCGCTATTGAGAAATCCTGCTCGGGGCAGGGATGGCGATGAGTGGCGTGAACGATTCGATCGCCTGGGTGGATCTCCTGTCTTCGCGGTATTTCGCCAGGATGCAAGTGTTGGCTCGGAGATTGCCGCGCGCACAGCCAACGGCGGACAGGCGCAGCAACTCGCATCGCTGCTCAATCAGTTGCAGTGGATTACGCTCGCCGGCGTGCCGGAGCAAAATCGCATGCGCGTCGTTGCCGAAGGCGAGTGTCCAAATGATGGCACGGCCCGCGATCTCGCCGATGTTCTCAACGGCATCCGCGTTTTCGCCCAGGCAGGATTAAACGATCCCAAAGTTCGCCACCAACTTGACGATCAAACGCGCGAAGCGTACATCGACCTTGTCCGCAGCGCCGACATCGCTCGACTGGATCGCGGAGAAGTGAAGTCGGTTCGATTGGTATTGGAAATAACGCCGGACGTCTTGAAGACCACTCGCCTCTCACCGGCGGCACCCGTACCTCAGCCGTCACATCAGCAAGAAGCGCCCACAAAACAAAAAAAGTAGCGACAGTAACGAATTGCGTTAAATCCGATTGGAGAGGCTGTAAGCAGGCCGATCGAAGATTAATCGCCGGACGGAGTCGCGGCCTTCATGTAGCGCCACGGATTCACCGGCGCATTGTTGACGCGCACTTCGTAGTGCACGTGCGGCCCCGTCGAGCGGCCGCTGATACCGGTGTAACCGACGACCGTGCCGCGCTTGATGCGCTCACCCGGGATCGCCGAGAAAGACGACAGGTGCGCATACCAGGTCGTAATGCCGAATCCATGGTCGATCACAACCAGCCGGCCGTAACCCGCGTGATTTTCCGCGATCGTTACAACGCCATCCGCCGTTGCGTGCACCGGCGCGCCGTAATCAGCCGAAACGTCGACGCCTGTGTGGAACGCGCCTTCACCGCTGAACGGGTCGAGGCGTTCGCCGAAGCCGTCCGTGATGTGTCCCAACACCGGCCAAATCGAAGGCGTGTACGTCGAATCCGCAAAGCTCATCGACGGCATCAATCTCAGGCCGCCGCTCGAAATTGCAATGGCCGCCGCGTTCCGCTTCAAGAATGTGTACTGCTCCACCGAACGATCGAACGCATCCTGCGCATCCGCGGGATTGTCGCTCTGATCGAACGCCGCCGGGTGATAGCGCAGCACCCCGTAAGTCATCGCGACTTCTGTCGCCAAAGACTGCAAGGAATCCAAGCGCTGGTTGGTATCGTCAACCGTATTCTGCAGGGCGCGATACTGCTTCTTTAGAGTTTCCTGGTCATGTCGGAGTGCGTTGTAGTTTCCGACCTTCCACAGCATACGAGAGTAAGACCCTGCCGCCGCCACCACCGTCACGCTTCCGATCAGTGCCAGAACCGCCACCGCGTGAAGCACGTACGCAGGGATCACCAGTTTCTGCATCTTCCCCGGCGTCGACGCGATATAAAAAGTGTAGGTCTTTCCCTTCATAATCTGCGGAGTCCTTTATGAAAACCAATTAATGATACAGACAGCCTGTATTATCCAAAAACCGCCGCCTCTCAGGTTCATCTCGACTTGCGGCGATCTACGGCTCGAACTGCCCAAAAAATGTCGCGGTAAAGGGTGCCGCGACGGTGCGCCATACTAAAATCTGTAGGGCTTACAGTCAATCCTGTATTTCCCTGCACTAAGGCCAGCTGTGAGAAAACTGCCCGGCACCTGCCCGAAGGGCCAGTCCAGTTTGTTTACGATAAACTAGACGTGAAGAGCGGCCAAAGGTCACTACACCGAATTCCTGAAAACCTTCTGATGAATACCCCAGAAAACGCGTTGATCCGGAAGATTCTCGGAAAGGCCTATCGATCCAACAGCTTGCGTTCGGGCCTGCGCCTTGGGATCGGGGATGATGCCGCTCTATTCGTCCCCCGCAGCGGCTACGAAACCATTTTAACCTGTGATTGGTTCCTGGAAGGAACACATTTTCTTCGCGATCGTCACCCCGCGGATTCGGTGGGATGGAAGAGTCTGGCGCGGGCTGTAAGCGACGTCGCCGCCATGGGTGGAACGCCTCGGTGTTTCTTGCTGGGCCTGGCTCTGCCCGGTGAATTGACCGGCCGATGGTTGACGGGATTTCTGGCAGGCTTACGCCGGGCTTCACGAAAGCTGCAATGCCCTATTGCCGGTGGCGATACGACCCGCCACGATCGAGTCGCCATAAACGTAACCGTAGTGGGCGAGGTTCGAACCGGCCGGGCGCTCGTCCGGTCTGGTGCGCGAGTCGGCCACATTATTTATGTCAGTGGACAGCTTGGTGAAGCCGAACTCGGCCTGTCCGCGCTTCGAGCTGCAACCGGTAAAATACGGGCCCACGATCCAGCACTACGCAAACATCTCTACCCCGAGCCGCGCATCGCCCTCAGCCAATGGCTGGCCGATCATCGGCTGGCAAGCGCGGCGATGGATCTTTCCGACGGGCTGTCGACCGACCTCCCGCGTCTCTGCGCAGCGAGCAAGGCTGGTGCGTTAGTTGACGAATCAAAACTGGCGATCGCCTCTGTGCAGAACGCTGCGGTTCCAACATGGAACAGGAAACTAACGCTCGCACTGAATGGCGGCGATGATTATGAACTTCTCTTCACCGTTGCTCCGAACAAGGCCCGCAAAATCCCCTCGGCATATCGCGGTGTGAAACTGACGGCTATCGGTGAAATCACAAAGGGCCACGAGATAAAGCTCCGAAAATCGAACGGAAAGACCGCTACTCTCAGGCCCGCTGGCTGGGACCCCTTCGCCTGATTTGCGCTCGAGCTAGCAGAGAAATCGGCCGACCGGCAAAAACGCTTTCGGTCCTGCGCCGCTGAAGAAAATCAGGGGCAGATCGGCGAGGTGCGAAACAACGATGCCGCCAATGATCCATCGCTGCGTGGCTGCGCCGCTGATTTGAAACACTTGCCCGCCTGAAGTTCCCAGTAGCGCCGCCAGGATGGACCATTCCACGTAGCGTACAGGCGCATACACGGCAAAGTAGGCGAGCCGCGAATTCACTGGCGCATTGAGATGTAACATCCCGCCGATCACAAAAATCGAAACACCGAAAATCATCCCCAAGCCGAGCCGCACGGAACCGAAAGCCATACCGGCTCCCACTGAATTCTTGCCGCGCAGCCAACGCAGCCCGAGATAACACCAAATCGAATACGCGAGATATTTTACGAGCACATAAACGGGGAAAATCATAGGTGTTGGGAGTTCGCCGTCATCAGCGTCCCGGCGGAAGCCCCGCAGAAGTCGAAGATGTAGTTTTCGGTGGAGACGGGGGTGGTGCAGCATCGGCGGGTGGCTTCGGCCTGCGCTCCGAGGGTTCGTCTTCCGTAGGTGCCGTGTCCGGTGTATCGACATGCACCGCGTGGTCGCGCGCTTCTTCTTCGAGCGGCGTCACGTTCGCGAACTCGACTTCCGGCATGCCTGCCAGCGCGCCCTGCATGAATTCCAGCCAGATCGGGAGCGCAGCGCGCGCGCCGGTCTCTTTCTTCCCGAGTGAAATTTGCTTGTCGTCAAAGCCGACCCAAACGCCGGCGGTGAGCTGCGGAGTAAATCCGATGAACCACGCGTCGGTGTAGTCCTGCGTCGTTCCCGTTTTTCCAGCCGCGGGACGTCCAAGCGCTCTTGCCTGGATTCCGGTGCCGAACTGAATCACTTCCTCGAGCATCGCCGTCATTGTCCGCGCCACTTCCGGCGAAATCACGTCGTGCACTTCGGGATGCGCCTCTTCGAGCAGCGCTCCGTCATAACTCGTCACACGCCGGATCATGTGCGGATCGATGCGAATGCCGTCGTTCGGGAAGACGGTGAACGCCGAAACATGCTCCGACAGCTTCATATCGGCAGCACCGAGAGCGAGCGGCAAATACGGGGGTAGCGCGGTCGTGATGCCAAATCGCCGCGTCAAGTCAACCACCGAAGAGATCCCGACTTTCTCTGCCAGCTTCACGGCCGGCACGTTGCGCGATCCCGCCAGCGCGCGTCGCAGCGTGATATTGCCTTCAAATTTTTCGTCGTAGTTGCGCGGCGAATACGGCACACCGCCGCTCATCACCGTCATCGGCGCGTCGAGAATCGTATCGAAGGGCGTTGCCCCTTTTTCGAGAGCGTCCGCGTAGACATACACTTTGAACGAGCTGCCGACCTGACGATAGGCCTGTGTCGCGCGATTGAACTTGGAGTCCTCGAAGCTGTAGCCGCCGACCATCGCCTTGATTTCACCGGTCGGATTGTCGATCGCCATCATCGCCGCCTGCGGCGCGGGCTGTTGCTCGAGCTGCACCCGCGCGGTCGATTCCTGTAATTCCTTGATCGAAAACTGCGCCAGGTCGCCAACCTTCAGCAGCTCGCTCGGCTTCTTTCGGCCGGTCCATGCGAAATCCGACGGCGCTAGCACCGCGCGATATTGCCCGATCTTGATCGTCGCGTTCTTGTCGTCGACCGCCATCACCAGCCCGGTGACGTAACTTCCCTTGTCGATCGGATGCCGCCAATCCTCGTCTTCGTAGCTGTCGAGCTTGCCGAGATTGTCGCGCAAAATGTTGGGCAGTCCGCCCCGCCATCCGTGTCTCCGGTCGTAGCTGTGCAATCCGTCGCGCACCGACTGGTTCGCCGCACGCTGCATCGCGATGTTCAACGTGGTGTAGACGCGCAAGCCGCGTTCGTGCACGGCCTCCGTCCCGTAGGTCGATTCCAGATATTTGCGGACTTCCTCGAAGAAATACGGCGCGAGATCGTTGCGCGGATACTGCACGTGCAAGCCGAGCGGCGTCTTCTTTGCGGCTTCCTCTTCCGCCCCGGAAATCTTCCCTTCTTCGAGCATCCGATACAGAACAAGATTGCGCCGCGCCAACGCGCCCGTCGGATTCGTCAGGGGCGAAAACTTTGGACCATTTACCATACCGGCGAGCAGCGCCGCTTCCTGCAATTTCAGGTCGCCGACCGGCTTGCCAAAATAAAACTCCGACGCTGCCGCGAACCCATAGTTGCCGTGCGCCAGATAAACCTGGTTCGCATACATCGCAAAAATTTGCGGCTTCGTATAGCGGCGCTCGATCTGCAGCGCCAGCAACATCTCCTGCATCTTTCGACGGAAGCTTCGATCGCTGCGATCGAGAAACAAATTACCCGCGAGCTGCATGCTGATCGTGCTGGCGCCCGCCGTGATGCGGTGATGCAGCACGTTGCGCCACGCCGCACCCGCGATACGCGGGAAATCGATGCCCCAATGCTCTTCAAAGTGCTGGTCTTCGATCGAGGTCACCGCGTTGTACAAAACCTTGGGGCATTGCTCATAGGTCATCAGGATGCGCCGCTGCAGCGCGAAGCTACCCACCAACTGCCCATCATCGGCGTAGATTTCGGTCACAACGTTCGGTCGATATGTTTCGAGCGCGCGAATCTCCGGCAGGTCGCTGGCATACACGAACAGCAACCCGCACGCCGCGCCCAGGGCGATCGCGCACAACAAAAGGAATGCCAGCGCCACGCGGTCGATCAGCTTCCACCCGCGCAACCGCAACGTAATCGGAGGCAAACTCAGCATGAAATCCCAATTTTAGCGCACATGTTTCGCCGTGGTGAGGCCACACGTTGCCTCAGGTTTCCATCACCGACGCAAGAAGCCATGCACGATGGCAACCACCGCATTTACGACTCTGGGTAGGGTTAGAGCTCGGAGTAATACGTTTCGCCCGCGCACGCTCGACACAAAGTGCGTCCATCCTGCGACACTTCCCGCGCGAAGTTGATCCCTTCACCGCACGCGGAGCAAGCCACGCGCGGCCCTTTGTATCCCGGTAAGTCTTCGGGCCTTACTTCAACCTTGACCCACTTCGTATCGAATAGCACTTCGTCTGCCAGCTCCGCGTATGCCTTCTGCTGTCCCGCGTCCTTCGGCATCTCGGGAAACATATCCCGCGCCATTTCTTTACTCGACTCGCGCGCCGCAATGCGGATCGCCCGGCCGGTCTGCAAATCAACGAACGTCGCCGCAACCTTGCCCCAGTCGCGAAATTTCAGCGCGCGCTTTCCCAGCCGGCAATTCGCAACGAGCGCGATCGCGTCGGTCATGCATCGATCGATCTCAACATAGGTGACGAGCCGCTTTCGCTCTGCAATCGGATCAGTGATGCCGAGTTCGCGCAAACCGAGCATCGCGAGCCGCACTCCCAGCACCTGCCCGGCGCACAAATGCCCGTGCGCGACCCTAGCCTGCTGCAGGTACTCGTCGAGCGTCTTCACCGATTCAGTTTACCGAGAGCGGAATTCGCGCGCTACTCACGGGACTTCGACAAGCGCTACTTCGTCGCGGGCATGGTCGCTGGAGCGGCGGCAGAAGGCGCGCTCCACGGATGTGGCTTTCGCGCTTCAATCATCGCGAACACAGCCATCAACACGGCGAGCACCGCCATCGCCGCATCTTCCATAACTTTTTCCATATTGATCGGCTGCGGCGTCGCAAAGCACCCGCAGTTGATGTTCATGTGCAGCAGGTATGCGCGCGTGACCACCACCGAAAATCCCACCATGATGGCCGCGAGCATTGTTCCAAAAATCCGAAGCTGCCAGCCGATCAGCACCAGAAATCCGAGCACGATTTCCGTGAATGGCAACGTATGCGCGACAAATTGAACGCCCCACGGCGGCAGCAGCTTGAACGCATCCACCTGAAACGCAAAGTTGGCGATATTGGTCGATAGCGAGAACTTCAAGAAAAACCACGGCCAGAAATGGCTGTTGGGAAGAAATGCCTTGGAGTATCCCGCGTAAATAAAGACCGGGCCGAGAATCAGGCGGCCAAGCCAAATCACCGCGCGGCGGAAATTAAGCGGACTCGATTGCATCATGGCAAATTCAGATTGTACCGCCCGCACGGGACTTGTTGCAGAAAACGCTGGCGTGTTGCGCTTACTTGCCGCCGAGAAGCTGATCGAGAAACTGCTTCAAAATGTCCCAGCTCATCACGCCCGCATAAGGATAGGTCTGCCCGTTGGCGTGAAAAATCGTCGTCGGCGTCTGGCTGACTCGATACGTATTGTTGCCCAGCGCCTGATCCTTGGCGATCGAGGCATCGACTGCTCCGCTCTTCACCAGGGCGCGCACCTTTGTCATTTCCGCCGGCGAAAGCACTTTCGCGACGGTCCCATCGACGTCCCCGGACGCTTCCCATTTGTCCTGGTTCTGGAACAACACCTCTTCGACCGCCTCGAGCTTCCCGATCTGCGCCGCTGCCCGCGAATACTGCGCCGCCACCCTGGAATGCGCGTGCATCGGCAACGGAAAATCGCGATGGATCAGGTACACCTTGCCGGTGTTGACGTAATTGTCCATCAGCTGCCGATTCGTCGCGTCGTAAAGGCTCTTGCAAGCCGGACACTGGAAGTCGCTGAAAACCTCCATAACGATTGGTGCGCTTTTGGAGCCGAGCGCTTCGTGAGGATCGACGTCGGGAATGGAAGCAGAGGTCTGCGGAGCCGCCGGTGCAGCCGACACCGACCCTCCCGACACAAAACACAAGGCCGAGAAAAGAGCCGCGACAAGCAAGCTACCGAGCCCCGAAACCAATCCGCGACGATTCACGCCTCTCCTCCTCATTCACTCGTGCGACAGGCGGTCAGAGTATCACACGACCCTCTCACTTCTAAACCCGCCAGCCCGCTGAACGTTCCGCTTTGCATCAACAGCGATTTCGCTACGGTTAATTCTCTGATTTCAGGGGATTTGAAATCGCCAGGCTCCTGCTTCCGCATCGCGAGCACTGGATCCCACTGATTCTAAACAGTCTTTCCACCGAATTCTGGGTTGATACTCAGGTACTCAGCATCCTTTCCGCCCTGCGAGCATCTTTATTTCTAGCAGCCGGCCCGAGGAGCCGTTACCGGCTGATCGAGGCTGGGAAAGTTTGGGCAGCGTCTCTGAAGCGTTTCGCACAGAAATTCAGGGAATCTATGGGCGCAGGCAGAATCAGCCTGTAACCGACTGAAAACAATTACTTTATATGGATTATAAGAAAACTTGACAAAGAGACACTCAACCTGTATAGTGGTGCCGCTCGACGCTGCCCTAGGTGCTAACCTCACCGGCTCAGACGTCGACCGGCGAGGCTCGCAACGCTAATCGAGAGTCAGCCAAAACAGAATCGAGTTTAGAAGCAAGCAGCATCAGGGAGGACAGGCAGTATGAGCAGCAAGATTATTGGTATCGACTTGGGGACGACCAACTCCGTAGTCGCCGTCATGCAGGGCGGCGAGCCGGTGGTCATCCCGAACCAGGAAGGGGCACGCACGACGCCTTCGGTGGTCGCGATCACCAAGGGCGGCGAGCGCCTCGTGGGTCAGGTGGCCAAGCGCCAAGCGGTGACGAATCCGGAAAACACCGTGTATTCGATCAAGCGCTTTATGGGCCGCCGTTTCGACGAAGTGTCCGACGAAATGAAGCGCGTCCCGTATCACGTCGTCAAGGGCAATCACGACGACGCACGCGTCGAGATCTCGGGCAAGGTCTACAGCCCGCCGGAAATCTCGGCGATGATTTTGGGCAAGCTGAAGTCCGCCGCCGAAGATTTCCTCGGCGAGAAGGTGCAGAAGGCGGTCATCACCGTCCCTGCCTACTTCAACGACGCGCAACGTCAGGCGACCAAGCAGGCAGGCGAAATCGCCGGCCTCGAAGTCGTGCGCATCATCAACGAGCCGACGGCGGCCGCGTTGGCGTACGGCCTCGAAAAGAAAAACGACGAAACCATCGCCGTCTACGACCTCGGCGGCGGTACGTTCGACATCTCGGTGCTCGAAGTCGGCGCAGGCGTCGTCGAAGTGAAATCGACCGCAGGCGACACCCACTTGGGTGGCGACGACATCGACCAGAGAATCGTCGATTGGTTGATCGATGAGTTCAAGAAGGAAAACAACATCGACCTCAGCAAAGACCGGATGGCGCTGCAACGCCTGAAGGAAGCTGCGGAAAAGGCCAAGATCGAGCTGTCGCAGATGATGGAGACCGAAATCAATCTTCCCTTCATCACGGCAGGCGCGAGCGGCCCGATCCATATGCAGGTCAAGCTCACGCGCACGCGCCTCGAGCAGTTGATGAACGATTTGCTCGAGCGTTCGATGAAGCCGGTGAAACAGGCTCTCGAAGACGCCAAGATGTCGCCGAACGACATTCAGGAAGTCGTGCTCGTCGGCGGTTCGACGCGTATCCCGAAGGTCCAGTCGCTGGTTCGCAACTTCTTCGGCGGGAAAGAGCCTCACAAGGGCGTCAACCCGGACGAAGTCGTGGCGGTGGGCGCGGCGGTTCAGGGCGCGGTGTTGGGCGGCGAAGTGAAAGACATCCTGCTGCTCGACGTCACTCCGCTCTCGCTGGGCGTCGAAACGCTTGGCGGCGTGATGACCGTGCAGATTCCGCGCAACACGACGATTCCGACGCGCAAAGTCGAAACCTATTCGACCGCTTCGGACAATCAGTCGGGCGTTGAAATCCACGTGCTCCAGGGTGAGCGCAAGTTCGCCAAGGACAACCGGTCGCTCGGCACGTTCAAGCTGGATGGAATTCCGCCGGCTCCGCGGGGCACGCCGCAAATCGAAGTGACCTTTGACATCGACGCGAACGGCATCTTGAACGTCAGCGCCAAGGACAAGGCCACCAACAAGGAACAGAAGATCACCATTCAATCTTCGACCGGCCTCACGAAAGAAGAAGCCGAGAAGATGCGCGTCGAAGCGGAGTCTCACTCCGAGGACGATCGCCGCAGAATGGAAGAGGTCGAATCACGCAACCGCCTCGACGGCCTGGTTTATCAAGCCGAGAAGCTCGTCCGTGAGAATCGCGACAAGATCGCCGAAGGCGACGTCAAGTCGGCCGAAGAAGCGATCGACGACGCGAAGAAGGCCATGAACGAGGGCGGCACTGCGCGGCTGCGGTCGGCGACGGAAAATGTCGAGCGCACGCTGCACAAGATCGCCGAGGCGCTCTACAAGACTGGCCAGCAGGCCGGAGCTGCCGCAGGCGCGGGAGCCGGGCCATCGGCCGGTGCGGGACCCAGCGAAGGCTCGTCCAGCAACGCGGGTCAGGACAAAAAGCAAGGCGATGTGATCGACGCCGAGTACGTCGACGTCGACGACAACAAGCGGCCCAACTAACCGTAACGGAGGGTTAGGCCTGAACCGTGGGATCGGGGCGCAGCAACTGAAAAGGCTGCGCCCCAACATGGTTAAACCCGAAATTTTTGCACGAAGGAACTTTGCAGTGATCGCTGACCGGCAACAAGACCTGCGGCCAGCGCAAAAGTTTACACAGTCGCGCGGTTCGCGCACACGATGGCTACTACAACGAAGCAAGACTATTACGAGTTGCTCGGGGTCCCGCGCAAAGCGACCACGAAAGAAATTCGCGCGTCATTCCGCAAGCTTGCGCGCAAATATCACCCCGACCTCAATCCCGGCGACAAATCCGCCGAAGAAAAATTCAAGCAATTACAGGAAGCCTACGACGTTCTCTCCGACACAAAGAAACGCCAGATGTACGATCAGGTCGGCTTCTATAGCGACAATTACCAGGCGGGCAGCGCTCCTTCAGGACATGAGTCGAGCGGCGGCAGCCCGAACGTAAACTTCGACTTTGGCGGATTCGATTTCGGCCAAGGCTCGGGCTCACCTGGCGCGACCGGCGGAAACGTCGGCGGCGCAAGTTTTCGCGATCTCTTCAGCCAGTTTTTCCGCGGCGGTGCTCGCGGCGGAGAAATGGAAGTCGAGCAGGAACCAGGCGGCGATCTCGAATATCAGATCGAAATCGATTTCTGGGACGCTGTGCGCGGCGCCGTTAAA
>Ga0335069_10013719_pt1 | contig 11366 bp, 15 predicted proteins | sample Lox_Sample_11_FD_206714 | JGI IMG/M metagenome (GOLD analysis project Ga0335069, IMG submission 206714) | Soil microbial communities from Loxahatchee National Wildlife Refuge, Florida, United States - Lox_Sample_1.1 | ecosystem: Environmental > Terrestrial > Soil > Wetlands | place: USA... | reverse complement strand
GGGCGTCGCCGGGTCGCTCTACGCGCACTTCAACCAGTACGCATCGCCCGACACGTTCGGCTTCTCCGCGTCGGTGCTGCTCGTCGTGATGGTGGCGCTCGGCGGCTGGGGCCACTACTGGGGTCCAGTGTTCGGCGCGGCGCTCTATACCGCGGTGCCCGAGCTGCTGCGCCGCTTCCACGACGCCGAGTTGCTCGTGTTCGGGGCCGGCATGATCGTCGTGCTGCTGTTCCTGCCCGAGGGCGTCGCGGGCCTCGCCCACGCACGCCGCGTGCGAGGTGCGCGCACACCCCTCGTCAAGGAGCCCGCGTGAGCGCGACGCTCGCCGTCGAAGGCCTGTCGGTCGCGTTCGGCGGCGTGAAGGCCGTGGACGCGCTCTCGTTCTCTGTCGAGGCCGGCACGATCAAGGGCGTCATCGGACCCAACGGCGCCGGCAAGACGACGCTCTTCAACGCCATCTCGGGCTTCGTCGCGCCGCAGGCCGGACGCGTGCGCGTCGGCGGCCGCGACGTCACGCGCCTGCGGCCGCAGGCTCGCGCCGCACTCGGCCTGGCACGCACGTTCCAGAACCTGCAGCTGTTCGCCCGCATGACGGTGCTCGAGAACGTCATGGTGGGCGCACATGTGCACCTCGCATCCGGCTGGCTCGCCGGCCTGCTCGGACTCGCGCGGCGCGAAGGCCAGCAGGCCGAGGCGCTGGCGCGCGTGCAGCTCGCGCGGCTGGGCCTCGAGGCGCATGCCGGGCGGCGCGCCGGCGACCTGGGCTTCGCGGAAGGCAAGCTCGTGGAGATCGCACGCGCCCTTGCGGCGTCGCCCCAGCTGCTCCTGCTCGACGAGCCCATCGCAGGCGTGCCTCTGCACGACCAGCGGCGCATCGCCGAGGTGATTCGAAGCGTGCGTGCGGGGGGAACCACGATCTTGCTCGTCGAGCACAACATGCGCGTGGTCATGGACCTGTGCGACGAGATCCTCGTGATGCACCATGGCGCCCGCCTCGCCGAGGGCCCGCCGGCGCAGGTCGCGCACGACCCCGACGTGATCGCCGCCTATCTCGGCACCGCCGCCCATGCTTGACGTCGCACGCCTCGATGCGGGCTACGGCGCGGCGCGCGTGCTGGACAGCGTGTCGTTGACGGTCGCGCGCGGCTCGTTCCACGCGCTCATCGGCGCGAACGGGGCCGGCAAGTCGACGCTCCTCAAGGCCATCGCCGGCCTGCTGCGGCCGTCGCAGGGCCGCATCGACTTCGACGGCGCGCCGATCGCCGGCGTCGCCCCCGCGCGCATCGTCGCGCGCGGGCTGGCGCTCGTGCCGGAAGGCCGCCGCGTGTTCGGTCCGCTCACGGTGCGCGAGAACCTGCAGCTCGGAGCGTTCACGCGGCTCTTCCGCGCGGGTCTCGCGGCGCGCGACGCCGTGGGCGCACGGCTCGACTTCGTGCTCGCCACCTTTCCGCGCCTGAAGGAGCGGCTCGCGCAGCAGGCCGGAACACTGTCGGGCGGCGAGCAGCAGATGCTCGCGATCGGCCGGGCGCTCATGAGCTCGCCTTCGCTGCTCCTGCTCGACGAGCCGTCGATGGGTCTCGCGCCACGCGTCGTCGAGCAGGTGTTCGACGTGCTGCGCGGCCTCCAGCGTCACGGCCTGACGGTGCTTGTCGCCGAGCAGAACGCGGCCGTGGCACTGGCTTACGCCGACCGCGGCACCGTCATCGAGAGCGGGCGCATCGCGCTCGACGGCACGGCCCAGCATCTTCGGGGTGACGACGCGGTGCGCGAGGCCTACCTGGGTGTCTGAACGCATGCTCGATCCACTCATCGAACGGGAATACAACCTGCGCATCCGCCATCCGGAGCGTGACGCGGTGTATGCGCGGTTCGCCGCGGCGAGTGCCGCGCTGCGGGCACGCTGGCCGGGCTTTCGCACGATCCCGTACGGCGACTCGCCACGCCAGGCGATCGATTTCTTTCCGGCCGCGGCGCAAACGCAGCGCGCGCCTCTCTTCGTGTTCATCCATGGCGGCTACTGGCGCGCGCTCGAGCGCGGCATGTTCTCGTTCCTGGCGGAGGCATGGCTCGCGCGGGGCGTGCACGTGGCGCTGCCGGGCTACGACCTCGCCCCGGCGGTCGGCGTGCGCACCATCGCGTCGCAGGTGCGGCGTTCGCTCGAACGGCTGCTCGAAGCGGCCGATGCGCTGCGCATCGACCGCGCGAACATCGTCGTGAGCGGCCATTCGGCCGGTGCCCACCTCGGCGCGCTGGTGCTCGGCGAGATGCGGCGGAACACCGCGCGCGGATTCGCGGGCGTGAGCGGTGTCTACGCGCTCGAGCCGCTGCTCGCGACATCCGTCAACGCCGACGTGCACCTCGACGTCGACGAGGCCCGAGCGCTCAGCCCGCAGCGGCGCGCCGCCGACCCGGCGCAGCGGCATCTGTGCGCGGTGGGCGGGGCGGAGACCGACGGCTTTCGCGGCCAGACCCACGAATACGTCGTGCACCTGCGTGCCCTCGGTGCGCGCGCCGAGGCGTTCGAGGTGCCCGGCCGCACCCACTTCGACATCCTCGACGACCTCGCCGATCCGGAGCGCGAGCTGTTCCGGCGCGTGTGGTCGCTGCTCGACCCTCCGGGAGAAACCGCATGACGCTCGCCATCCACAACCCCGCCTCGTCCGCCCCGCCGCTCGGCGCATATTCCAACGGCATCTCCGCCCCTGCGGGAGGACGGTGGCTGTACATCGCAGGCCAGGTGGGCGTCGAGCCCGATGGGCGGGTGGCTGACGGCTTCGCTCCACAGGCCGAGGCCGCATGGCGCAACCTCGTCGCGGTGCTCGCGGACGCCGGCATGTCCGCCAGCGACCTCGTCAAGGTGACGCATTACCTGTTGAGCCCCGACGACCTTGCCGCCTACAACGCGGTGCGCATGCGCTGGCTCGGCGCGGCACGTCCGGCGTCGACGCTCGTGGTGGTGGCGTCGCTCGCGAAGCCGGAGTGGCGGGTCGAGGTGGAAGCGATCGCCTGGCACGCGTGATGCCCCGAGCCGCCCCGGCCATGCAGGCCGTGCTCGACCGCCTCGCCGAGCAGCGCGCAGGTTGGCCGAACCGCTACGAGCTGCCCTATCCGGCCGCACGCAGGCAGCTCCTGGCGGAACGCCGCCCATGGCTCGACGACGGGCCGCGATGCGCGCACGCGGACATGCGCGTTCGCGCCGAGGGGCGCACGATCCGCCTGCGCCGCTACCGGCCCGACGACGACGCAGGCGAGCGCACGCTGGTGTACCTGCACGGCGGCGGGTGGTGCGTGGGTTCCTTGGAGACGCACGACAACATCGTGCGCCGGCTCGCCGTGGACCTGGGCTGCGAAGCGTGGGCCGTCGACTACGCGCTCGCCCCTGAACACCCGCATCCGGCCGGCGCGCTCGACGCGTTCGCGGCGATCCGCGCCGCCGCACGGGATCGTGCGGGTACGCGCATCGTCGTCGCCGGCGATTCGGCGGGCGCGCACCTCGCCCTCGACGCCGCCTTGCGCGCGCGCGCAGCACACGGCCCTGTGATCGCCGGGCTTGTGCTGTTCTACGGCGTGTACACCGACGCGCTCGACGATGCGAGCATGCGCGAGCATGGCGATGGACGCTGGGGACTCTCGGTGGCCGCCCACCGGCGCTATCTCGACGCCGCGTTCGCCGACGCGCGGGAGCGCGGCGTGGAACGATGCTTCGCGCTCGACGCAGGCGTGGAGCTCGCAGGCTTGCCGCCGACGTTCGTCGTCGCGGCCGAGCTCGACATCCTGCACGACCAGTCGCACGCCCTCGCGACGCGGCTGAAGGCCGCGCGCGTGTCCTGCGACGTCATCGACGTGACTGGCGTCACGCACGGCTTCCTCGCGTACGCGCAGGCGCTCCCACAGGCACGCGAGACGCTCGCCGCCGCATGCGACTGGTGCCGCCGTCGCACCTGACAGGCTGTGATCGACGTCCTGCGCACCATCGCGCTGCGGCTCGTGCTCTGCGCGTGCGCGACCGCGCTCGTCTGGCGGCTCGGCGCCGGCCCGCGCATCGCGAGCATCGCCCTCTACGGCCTCCTGCTCGCGAAGCCGCTCATCGACCTCGCGAGCGAACTGCGCCACCAGTACCGCCGGCTGCATTGGCGCGACGCCGAAGGCCGCCACTACAGCTTTCGTGGACGCGCCATCGACGTGCAGGTCGACGTCGACCATCGGCGCTGGGTGCGGCTCGCCGACGTGCGCGACGCCGCGGGCTTCACGGCGAGCGACGCGACGCTGCGCGTCACGTACCCCGGCGCCTGGCGCGCGTGGGGACGCCCGCCACAGCCCTACCTGCGCGAGGACGCGCTCGTGGTCCACCTCGCGAAGGAGCGCAGTCCGGCGGCCGCGAAATTCCGCCATTGGGCCGAGCGCGAGATCGCGTTTCCGGCGCGTCGCGAGCGCGAGCGACTCGGCATCAACGAGCCGCGCTTCGAAACCACCGGGCCGGGTGCCTGACGCCGGCGGCGCGATCGTGCGCGCGCGATGGGCGGGCGGCGCTCAGCGCCGAATCCGATCGACCAGCGCCGTCGTCGAATAGCCCGCGACGAACGGCAGCGCGCGGGCGGCGCCGCCCCAGCCGCGGACGAGCGCCGTTTCGGCAAGCGACTCGATGTCGTAGTCGCCGCCCTTGACGTACACGTCCGGTCGCACGAGCGCGAGCAACGCGAGGGGTGTCGGCTCGTCGAACAGCGTCACGAGGCTCGTGCTCTCGAGCGCGGCCAGCACGCAAGCGCGGTCCGCTTCGGCGTTGAGCGGGCGGCCGCTGCCCTTGCCCAACGCGCGCGCGGACGCGTCGCTGTTCAGCCCGACCACGAGGCTCGCGCCGAGCGCCCGCGCCTCGGCGAGGTAGGTGACGTGTCCGCGGTGCAGGATGTCGAACACGCCGTTCGTGAACACGATCGGTCGCGCCAGCCCGCCGACGCGATCGGCGAGCGCTGCGCGTGGACAGAGCTTGTCGAGAAAGGCCGCAGCCATGCCGGATTGTCGCTCGCGCGACCGCCGCGGCTCGAACGGACCGTACACTGGTCCGCTCGATCCGGAGGAGACGACGCATGCTGACGCTGTGCGGAATGTGCCTGTCGAACTACTACAACAAGGCCAAGCTGGCGCTGCTCGAGAAGGGCGTGCCCTTCAAGGAGGAGTTCGTGAAGACGGGACGCGGCGACGAGGACGTGCTCGCCGCGTCGCCGCTCGGCAAGATTCCCTTCATCCGCACGGAGCAGGGCACCCTGTGCGAGAGCCAGGCGATCGTCGAGTACATCGAGGCACGCTGGCCCGACCCGCCGCTGCTGCCCAGCGATCCTTTCGAGGCCGCGAAAGTGCGCGAGCTCGCGACGTTCGTGGATCTTCACCTCGAGCTGGTTGCGCGCGACCTCTACGCCCAGGCGTTCTTCGGAGGGACGGTGAGCGAAGCCAACGCCGCACGCGTGCGCAAGACACTCATGAAGAACATCGGCGGCTTCAAACGTCTCGCACGGTTCGGCCCCTATGTGGCCGGCGAGCGCTTCACCCTCGCCGATTGCGCGGCGTGGCCGAGCTTGCCGCTCGTGGGCCTCGCGTCGCGACTCGTGCTCGGCGAGGACCTGCTGTTCGCCGCCGGCATCGACTGGAAGGCGTACGCGAAGCTGGTCGGCGAACGGCCGAGCGCGCAACGCGTCACCGCCGACCGCAAGGCGGAACAGGAGCGTGCGACGACGGCACGGGCCTGAGGCCCGACGGGGGCAGCCGGGCCGCCGCCGGGCCAACACCACCCTCTCGTGAGGGACATCCTCGAACGAGGGAACTCACGCACAGGCGGCGGGTCTGACCAGCGTTGTCGACTCTTCGCGCGCCGCCCGTGGCGGCGCAAATGACCGGCCTGCGAGCCTGTACCGTTTCCCGTCGCGAAGCCTGCCGCATTGCGGCTGTCCCCCTCGGAGGGTTCTCCTCCTCCTCCCTCCTCCCTCCCTCCTTCCTCCGAGGGCGCTTCGCGGCTCTCTTCTTTGCCGCGACGCCGGCTCGCGACGCAACCGCGGCCGGTCGTCGCCTCTCGGGAGCGACGAGATCAGCGCAGCCAACCCTTGCGACGGAAGTAGAGGAAGGGCGCCGCGACCGAGGCGATCATCAGCGCGACGGCGAACGGATAGCCGAACGGCCAGTCGAGCTCCGGCATGCTCTTGAAATTCATACCGTAGATGCTCGCGATGAGCGTCGGCGGGAGCAGCGCGACGCTCGCGACCGAGAAGATCTTGATGATCTTGTTCTGGTTGATGTTGATGAAGCCGACCGTGGCATTCATCAGGAAGTTGATCTTGTCGAACAGGAACGTCGTGTGGCTGTCGAGGGAGTCGATGTCGCGCAGGATCTGGCGCGCCCCCTCGAACTGATCGGCCGTGAGCAGGCGGCTGCGCATCATGAAGCTCACCGCGCGGCGCGTGTCCATGACGTTGCGCCGGATGCGGCCGTTCAGGTCCTCCTCGCGCGCGATCGCCGACAGCACGTCGGCCGCGACCTGGTCGTTCACCTCCTGCCCCAGCACGCGCGCGCTGACGGCCTCGAGCTTGTCGTAGATGCCCTCGAGCGCATCGGCGGAGTACTCGGCATCGGCGTCGTAGAGCTTGAGCAGCACGTCCTTCGCGTCCTCGATGAGCGCGGGTATGCGGCGTGCCCGCAGGCGCAGCAGCCTGAACACCGGCAGCTCCTCGCCATGGATCGAGAACAGCATCCCCTTGAAGAGGATGAACGCCACGCGCACGTTGCGCGGCGTGGTGCCGTCGTCGATCAGGAAGTCGGAGCGGATGTGCAACTCGCCGTTGTCTTCCTCGTAGAAGCGCGCCGATTCCTCGAGATCCTCGTCGACCGCATCGGCGGGGATCGTCACGCCGAAGTGCTCGGCGATCCAGCCCTTCTCCTCGAGCGTCGGTGCGTCCAGGTCCACCCAAACCGGCTGCACGCGCCGCAGGGCGTCGAGGGTGTCGATCTCCTCCTGGAACAACCGGCCGGCGGCCAGGGTGAACACGTTGAGCATGCGGTCTCCGGCGCGTGCTTCGCGGCCCGGCGCGCATGGACTCCCGTGCGAGTCCCCCGGGAAGGGCGGCGTGCGAATTGTCGCATCGGCACCCCGGGACCGAGGATGCCATCGGCTTGTCGCATGCGTGCATACTGGGCACACTGTTCTCGAACGACCTGCCGCTCCCCGCGCGCTCTCGCTCTCTGCCCCGGTCGTCCCACCTCCCACGCCGCGCCTCGAAAGGACCCTCATGAATCTGACGATCAGTGGTCACCACCTCGACGTTTCTCCGGCGCTTCGCGAGTACGTGCTCACGAAACTGGATCGCGTGACGCGGCACTTCGACCAGGTCGTCGACATCAACGTCGTGTTGAGCGTCGAGAAGCTCAGCGAGAAGGAGCGCCGACAGCGCGCCGAAGTGACGATGCACTTGAAGGGCAAGGACCTGTACGCCGAGCACGCGAGCGAGGATCTCTACGCCGCCATCGACCAGCTGGTGGACAAGCTCGATCGCCAGGTCTGCCGCCACAAGGACCGTGTCCAGGACCATCACCACGCGCCGGCCAAGCGACTCGAAGCGGAGCCTTGAGACGGCGCTGTGCCGTTCGTCGCCCCGGGGTGTTGCCGGGGCGCCGCACGCGTGGGAATTCCGACCTTGCCGGACGCGCGGACACTGCGCGCCCCGGCCGGCCCCTCCATAATCCGTAGCCTTGACTACCGCCTGCCGGCGCCCGCCCGCAGGCCGACTCGATGAACCGCCTGGCCTCGATCCTGCCGTCCTCGAACGTCGTGGTCGACGTCGACGCGACCAGCAAGAAGCGCGCGTTCGAGTATGCGGGGCTGCTGTTCGAGAACGAGCAGTCGATCGCGCGGGCCACCGTCACCGACAACCTGTTCGCCCGCGAACGTCTCGGGTCGACCGGCCTAGGACACGGCGTCGCCATCCCGCACGGCCGCATCAAGGGTCTCAAGAATCCGCTCGCCGCGGTCCTGCGCGTCCGGCAGCCGATCGCCTTCGACGCACCCGACGAGGAGCCGGTCGCGCTGCTCATCTTCCTGCTGGTGCCCGAAGCGGCCACCCAGCGCCATCTCGAGATCCTCTCCGAGATCGCCGAGATGCTTTCCGACCGCGAGCTTCGCGAGCGCCTCAAAGCCGAAGCCGATCCCGCCGTCGTGCATCGCCTGATCGTGGCCTGGGAGCCGCTGCGCTCGGTGGCATGAAGCGGCGGGCGGGCCGGCCATGAAGCCGACCGTCATCAGCGCCGAGGCGCTGTTCGAGGAGCACCGCCAGTCGCTGCGCTGGGAATGGATCGCGGGGCACGCGCATCCGGAGCGGCGCTTCGACGAGACGGCGGTGCGGGCCGCGCAATCGGCCGCCGATCTGGTCGGATACCTCAACTACATCCACCCGTACCGGGTGCAGATCGTCGGCCGGCGCGAGGTCGCCTACCTGGGCCAATGCGCGCCAGAAGTGGCCGAACGCCGCATCTCGCGCATCGTCACGCTCGAGCCGCCGGTGCTGATCGTCGCCGACGACCAGATCCCGCCCGACAAGCTCATCGCGATGTGCGACCGCGCCGACATCCCGCTGTTCGTCACGCACGAATCGGCCGGGCACGTCATCGACGTCGTCCGCGCCTACCTCAGCCTGCATTTCGCGGAGCGCACGACGCGGCACGGCGTCTTCATGGACATCCTGGGGCTGGGCGTGCTGCTCACGGGCGAGTCCGGGCTCGGCAAGAGCGAGCTGGGCCTCGAGCTGATCTCGCGCGGCCATGGCCTGGTGGCCGACGACGCGGTGGATCTCTACCGCACCTCGCAGACGGCCATCGACGGCCGCTGCCCCGAGCTGCTGCTCAACCTGCTCGAAGTACGCGGCATCGGCCTCCTCGACATCAAGGCGATCTTCGGCGAGACGGCGGTGCGCCGGAAGATGCGGCTGCGGCTGATCGTCCACCTCGTGCGCAAGGAGACGATGGACCGGGAGTTCGAGCGCATCCCGTACGAGCCGCTCAGCGAGGAAATCCTCGACGTGCCGATCCGCAAGACGGTGATCGCGGTCGATGCGGGCCGCAACCTGGCGGTGCTGGTCGAGGCGGCGGTGCGCAACACGATCCTGCAGCTGCGCGGGATCGACACGTACAAGGAATTCGTCGAGCGTCACCACAAAGCGATGCAGAAGCCCGACGTGGGCGACTGACGCGCGCCGCTCGAGCGTCCGCTACCGCGGGCGGTGGGGGCAGTTCTTCTTCGTGCAGGTGGCGTACAGGGCGAGCGCGTGGTCGTGCAGCTCGAAGCCGCGAGCCTGGGCGATGCTGCGCTGGCGCTTCTCGATCTCGGCGTCGAAGAATTCCTCGACCCGGCCGCAGTCGAGGCACACGAGGTGGTCGTGATGCTTGCCCTCGTTCAGCTCGAACACCGCCTTGCCGGTCTCGAAGTGCGTGCGGGACAGAATCCCGGCCTGCTCGAACTGCATCAGCACGCGGTAGACGGTGGCGAGGCCGACGTCGGCGTCCTCGGCCAGCAGCACGCGATACACGTCCTCCGCGCTCATGTGGCGCTGCGCCGTCTTCTGGAAGACCTCGAGCACCTTGATGCGCGGCAAGGTCGCCTTCAGACCGCTTTGCTTGAGTTCGTCGGCGTGCGTCATGGAGGACCCGGCCCGCGGCAGGTCGACGGCTAGAATCGATTCGATCATATCGAGTCGTCGCCGCACGACGAGCCCTGTCTCCCCGACGCCATGCGCGCAACACGCCTTCGGTGCCTCGCCCGGCACGCCGCCCTTGCCGGCGCCGCCCTGCTCGCAGGCTGCCAGTTCCTGCCCTCGGCCGATCGCACGCTCGGCCCCATCACGCCCTACCGCATCGAGGTGGTGCAGGGCAACGTCGTCACCAAGGAGCAGGCTGCGCTCGCGCGCCCGGGCATGACCCGCGCGCAGGTGCGCGACGCGCTCGGCTCGCCGCTCCTCGCCGATCCGTTCCACGCCGACCGCTGGGACTACGTGTTCACGATCCGCCGGCAAGGCACTCCGCCGCAGCTGCACAGCGTGGTCGTGCTGTTCGAGAACGACGTGCTGAAGAGCATCGACACGAACGGCGAACTCCCCGCCGAACGCGAGTTCGTCGCGTCGATCGACACCAACAAGCGCCCCAACAAGATCCCCAACCTCGCGCTCACCGACGAAGAGAAGAAGGCCTTGCCGGCCCCCGTGCGGCAGCCGGCTGCGGAAGCCGTCCCGGACGTGGCGGCGCGCGCCTACCCGCCGCTCGAGCCGACGGCGCCATGACGGCGGCCGAGGGGGACCGATGACGACCGTGCCCGGCGCGGCGCCCTTGCGCATCGCGGTCGCCGGCGCATCCGGGCGCATGGGACGCACCCTGATCGACGCGGTCGTGCGCAGCGCCGACCTCGTGCTCACGGCAGCGCTCGACGCCGCCGGATCCCCGCTCGTCGGCCAGCCCGCACCCGGCGGCGTTGACGTCACGGTGAGCGCCGATGCGCGCGCCGCTCTCGCACGCGCCGACGTGCTGATCGACTTCACGCGTCCGGAAGGCACGCTCGCGCACGCCGCGTTGTGCCGCGAGCTCGGCGTGGCGATGGTGATCGGCACGACCGGCTTCAGCGACGCCCAGAAAGCGGAGATCGCGGCGCACGCCCGAGCCATCCCGATCGTGCTCGCGCCCAACATGAGCGTCGGGGTGAACGTCGTGCTCAAGCTGCTCGAGGTGGCCGCGCGCGCGCTCGATCGCGGCTTCGACGTCGAGATCGTCGAGGCCCATCACCGCCACAAGATCGATGCGCCCAGCGGCACGGCGCTCAAGATGGGCGAGGTGATCGCGCAGGCCACCGGCCGCGACCTCGCGCGCGACGCGGTGTATGCGCGCGATGGCGTGAGCGCACCCGGCGGGGGCGAGCGCGACCCGCGCACGATCGGCTTCTCGAGCATCCGCGGCGGCGACATCGTGGGCGATCACACCGTGCTGTTCGCGGGCACCGGCGAGCGCATCGAGATCACCCATCGCTCGAACAGCCGTGCGACCTATGCGGAAGGCAGCCTGCGCGCGGCCCGCTTCGTGGCCGGCCGCGCACCCGGGCTCTACGGCATGGACGAGGTGCTCGGCCTCGTTCCCCGCACGTGAGCGGCTTCGCGCATTTCTGGTCCGAAGGCGACTTCATCACGCGCAGCGTGGCCGCGCTGCTGCTGGCGATGTCCGTCAGCGCCTGGGTCGTGATCCTGTGGAAGGCGTGGCTCCTGCACCGCGTGCGGCGCGACCTGCTGCGCGCGGTCCCCGCCTTCTGGTCCGCACCGAGCCTTTCGGCGGCCCGCGAGCAGCTCGCGGCCTTC
>Ga0335069_10013717_pt1 | contig 11366 bp, 8 predicted proteins | sample Lox_Sample_11_FD_206714 | JGI IMG/M metagenome (GOLD analysis project Ga0335069, IMG submission 206714) | Soil microbial communities from Loxahatchee National Wildlife Refuge, Florida, United States - Lox_Sample_1.1 | ecosystem: Environmental > Terrestrial > Soil > Wetlands | place: USA: Florida... | reverse complement strand
CGGGACTTGAGCCTGAATGGGAATGACATTGTCTTTTTCGAGAGTCAGGACGGACATATCCTCGAAGCCAACGATCGGGCAGTGGCAGCCTACGGCTACAGTGTCCAAGAGCTTTGCTCCAAGAAAGTCATCGACCTCGTGGCCGAGCAATCACAGTTCAAGGATCGATGGAACCTCCTGCTTACGAGTGGCTCTCTTCGATCCGAAGCAATCCACCGCCGTGCGGATGGAAGCACGTTTCCGGTCGAATTCAGCGCGCGCCGGTTCGAAATAGGCGGCACCGTCTTCATTCATAGCGTCGTTCGAGACATCACTGTGCGCCAGGAGGCCGAACGAGAGCTTCTAAAGCTCAAAGACACATATGCCGCCCTGTTTCAAACCAGCCAGTGCATCGCGCAATGCGCAGATCGCGACCAGCTGTTTCAACAAACATGCGAGATCGCGGCGAACCGCACGCATTTGAAGTTGGCCTGGATTGGGGTTGTCGACACCGCGAATGGGACCGTCGTTCCCGTGGCCAAAGCCGGCCCGGCAAGCGAATACGTGTCGGGACTTCAGGTCTCGATCGATCCCGATTCGCCCTTCAGCAAGGGCGTAGCTGGGCGCGCCGTGCTCTCGGGACATCCCGTGGTCGTGAACGATCTCTGGAAATCGGATGGCTTTCAGCCATGGATGGAGAGACTCGGCCAATACGGCATTCAATCCTGGGGGGCTTATCCGATTCATCAGGGCGGCCAGGCGGTTGCCGAACTCGCCATCTACTCGGATGATCCGCACTTCTTTACCAGTGAGTTATCCGCCCTGCTCGAAGAAATGGCAAGCGACCTGTCCCTTGCGCTCGACCGGATGGTTCTTCGTTCGAAGCAAGTGGATCTTCAGGACGAACTGAACCGGCTGAAGAAAGCCGTCGAGCAGAGTCAGGTCACGGTCGTGATCACCGATCGCGCCGGCGCCATTCAGTATGTCAATCCCGCCTTTACCGCAACGTCCGGATATGGCGCCGAAGAGGTTTTAGGCATCAACCCGCGCATTCTCAAGAGTGGCGAAACTCCCAACGAGGAGTATGCCGCCATGTGGCGATGCCTCCTCAGCGGAGGCTCGTGGGCCGGCGAATTCCACAACAGGAAGAAGGATGGAACACTGTATTGGGAAGAAGCATCAGTCTCGCCGGTGAAAGACTCGCGAGGAGAGATCACGCACTTTATTGCCGTCAAACAAGACGTCACCGCGCGCCGCGAAGCGGAGGCCAAGGCTCGCTTCCTTGCATTTCACGATGCGCTGACCGAACTTCCCAACCGCATCGTCGCCAAACAGAAGATGGACGAGATCATATGGGAGGTCGACCAATCCAGCGGACGAGCCGCTGTCCTGCTGATCGACGTCGACAATCTGAAACGAGTGAATGACTCGCTCGGACATGGCATGGGCGACCGCCTGCTGCAATCGCTTGCCCACCGATTGAAGACCTGTATGCGCGAAGGCGATTTGCTCAGTCGCGTCAGCGGCGATGAGTTCCTGCTCGTTGTTCCGCGAGTCAAGGATTCCGAAGTCGTCGAAGCCATCGCGCAAAGAATCCGCCACGCCCTCACCACGCCGCTCGAGCTCGACGGGCTGGAACTCTCGACGACGGTCTCAATCGGGGCAGCAATCTATCCCGACGATGGCAACAGCTTCGACGAACTCTACCGCCAGGCCGATCTCGCCATGTACACCGCGAAGAGGGAGGGCCGGGACGCATTTCGAGCCTATTCCAGATCGATGGAAACCGATGCCCATGCCTACGTGGCAACCGTCAACGGCCTGCGCAGGGCTCTGGAGAGAGAAGAGCTGGTTCTGCATTACCAGCCGCAAATCCACTTGGCCAGCGGTGAAGTTCGAGCTGTGGAGGCGCTGATTCGCTGGAATCGTCCGGGGCATGGCCTGGTCTTGCCCGGGAAATTCATCACCATTGCCGAAGACAGCGGGCTCATCTTTGAGATCGGAAACTGGGTGATCCGGGAGGTTTGCCGGCAGGCCGGTGAATGGCGCAACCAAGGCGTGCCCAAGCTGCGCGTCGCGTTCAATCTCTCTGCACTTCAACTGCGCCGAGGCGGCCTCGAGAAAATCATCGCCGACGCTCTCGACGAGTTTCAACTCGAGCCGGAACTGCTGGAGTTGGAGCTGACGGAGTCTGCGTTGGTTCACGACAATGCCGACGTTGCAGCCTACTTGAAGCTGCTCCAGGGCTTTGGCATCGGCATCGCTCTCGACGACTTTGGAACGGGCTATTCGAATTTCACTTATTTAAGGAACTTCGATTTAGATCGCTTGAAGATCGACCAGTCCTTTGTACGCAACATCACCGCGAAGAATAAAGGCGATGTAGCCATCGTCCGGTCAATCGTTCAGCTCGCTCGGAATTTCGGTCTTGAGACCATCGCCGAAGGCGTCGAAACCGAAGAAGCACTCAAAGTCGCTCGCCGCACAGGCTGCGACTATGCGCAAGGGTTTTTGCTTGCGACCCCGATGCCCGCGGCCGCAATTCCCGGGTTCATTGATCGCAAATACCCCCTCAACGGACCCGAGCTCGATTCATCCCGGTTCCGGTCCCTCCCCTCGAACAGGGTCCAATAACGCCTACACGTGCTGAACGGCCTGTGCCAGGTGCGTCAGGCTCGACTTGGCATCGCCATACAGCATCGAAGTGCACGGCTTGAAGAACAACGGATTCTCGAGGCCCGAGAAGCCGCGTCCCTGGCCGCGCTTCAGCACGATCACACTCTTGGCGCGATCGACTTCGATGATGGGCATGCCGGCGATCAGCGATTTGGGATTGTCGCGCGCATCGGGATTCACCACGTCGTTGGCGCCGATCACCACCGCGACATCCGTTTGCGGCAGCTCGGGATTGATCTGGTCCATCTCGTACAACGACGAGTAAGGCACGTTGGCCTCGGCCAGCAGCACATTCATGTGTCCCGGCATACGGCCGGCCACAGGATGAATACCGAAGCGAACGGTGACGCCGCGCTCTTCGAGCAGCTCTGCCAGTTCTCGCACGGCGTGCTGTGCCTGCGCCGTAGCCAGTCCATAACCGGGCACAAAGACCACCTGGCTGGCGAAAGCCAGTTGCATCGCCGCATCGTCGAGCGAGATCTCGCGCATCACGCCGCCAGCATTGCTGGTCGATTCGGCGACGACTGCGCCGAACCCGCCGAAGAGCACATTCGTGATCGACCGGTTCATCGCCTTGCACATCAGCACCGAGAGAATGAAGCCCGAAAAACCGTCCAACGTGCCGGCGATGATGAGCACGTTGTTGCCAAGCACAAAACCGGTGGCCGCCGAAGCCAGGCCGGCATAGGAGTTTAACAGCGACATGACCACAGGCATGTCGGCCGACCCGATCGGAATGACCAGGAGCACGCCAAAGACAAACGCGATGCCGAGCATCGAATAGAACGCAATCACTGCATCCGGATGGATCCAGAAGAAGCCGGCGAGCCCGATCATGACTAGAAACGTGCCGAGATTGACGATGTTCTGCCCGCGAAACTGCACCGGTTTGCCGTAGATGATGCCTTGAAGTTTGCCCGCAGCAATCAGCGACCCAGTCGTCGTGAGCGAACCGAGCATGATCTCGAAGCCCAGCGCGCCGCGCGTGACCATGCTCATCTCCTGGCCATGAACCAGGAATTCGCCGATGCCGACCAGCGCCGCGGCCAGCGCGCCGAATGCGTGCGACAGCGCAGTTCGTTGGGGCATCGCCGTCATGGGTACCCAGATGGCCATCCATGCACCGATGATCGAGCCGAGAAGCAACCCGACGATGATCCAGACCCAGGTGACGATGTGCGCGCCGATCAGCGTGCCGACGATCGCAGCGAACATGCCGCCCTCTGCCAGGAACATGCCGCGCCGCGCCGTCTCCGGGTGCGACATGCCTTTGAGCGCGAAGATAAAGAGGATCGACGCGATCAGGTACGTCGCTTCCATGAAGTAGGAGGTCAGAGTCACTTGGCTTCCTCCTTCTTCGCGTTACGGCTCTTGAACATCTTCAGCATGCGATCCGTGAGCCCGAAGCCGCCCACCACGTTGACCGTGGCGGTGGTGACCGCAACAAAGCCGAGAATATGCGCGGGCAGCGTGTATCCCTTGGAGCCTGCGAGCACCAGCGATCCGATCAGCGAGATACCGGAGATGGCGTTAGTGGCCGACATGAGCGGCGTGTGCAACAGGGGCGGCACACGGCTTATGACCTGATAGCCGAGAAACGCCGCCAAAGCAAATACGTACACCGATGCGATGAGAACTGCTGGGTTCATTTTTCTTTCCGAGATGCGGAGTTAGCTGAGTTAGCGGCGCATTGCGCCGGTTGGCGGAGTTAGCCGTGCCAGAGGCCGAGCAGACAAGAATCTAACTCACCGATTGATGTGCTTCGAGCAGTTTCGCCACTCGCGGATTCACAGGGCTTCCCTGGTGCGCGACGCACGCGCCCGCCATAACCTCATCGGCGAGATCGATCTGCAACTCGCCCTTCTTCACAATCAGACCGAGAAAGTTCAGCACGTTGCGCGCGTACAGATTGCTGGCATCGACAGGAACCTCTGCCGGCAGATTCAAGGGCGCCATCAGCGTCACCCCGCCAATCACCTGCGTCACGCCGGGCTTGGTCAGCTCGCAGTTGCCGCCCGCCGGAGCGGCCAGATCGACCAGCACCGAGCCGGGCCGCATCGCTTCCACTGCGGCCTTGCGAATCAGTCGCGGCGCCGGTCGTCCCGGCACCTGCGCCGTGGTCACGATCACGTCGGAGTGCGCCGCGGTCTTGGTGATCAGGTCGCGTCCGCGATCCAGAGCCTCTTCGGTGAGCTCGGCTGCATAACCGCCGCCGCCTTCGGTATTGATCCCGCCCAGGTCCACGTCGAGAAACTTCGCGCCCAGCGAACGTACCTGTTCACCGGCAGCCGCGCGCACGTCGTAGGCCTCGACGACCCCGCCCAGCCGCCGCGCCGTCGCAATCGCCTGCAATCCGGCGACGCCTGCGCCAATCACAAATACTTTTGCCGGAGGAACCGTTCCGGCTGCCGTCATCAACAGGGGAAACATGCGCGGCAACAAACCCGCGGCATTCACAATCGCCTTATAGCCGGCCACTGTGGCCATCGACGAGAGTGCATCCATCGCCTGCGCGCGCGTAATGCGCGGCACCAGTTCCATGCTGAACAGCGTGGCCGGTCGCGCGATCGCCGTCGCCAGATCCCCCGGCGCCTCCAGCGGCCGCAGAAAGCCCACCACCACCGCACCCGGCTTCAGCCGCGCCTGATCCCCGGCGGGAAGGGAACTGACGACCGGCAGAACATCGGCCCCGGCTAGAATTGCGTTGCGATCCGCTGTCACTGTCGCTCCGGCCTGGGTATAGGCCGCGTCCGCAGCCCCCGCCGTCATGCCCGCGCCGCTCTCAACGGTGATATCGATTCCCTGGGCGCGCAGGGACTTCAGGTTCTCCGGCAACAGCGCGACACGTGTCTCGCCGGCTGCCGACTCCTTGAGAATGCCTAAGAGCAAGTGGCCTCCCATCCTCACGCTCCGCCGAGTCTTCCGTTGGAGCGCCTGAATCATGCCAATGGATTTTGCCCCGAAGTATATCTTTCAGGCATCTCCTCACGTGTGACAATCAGCACCGCAATCCGGGACCGCGCGCGTCGAGTCGCTCCCAACGGCCCTGGACATGCTCCAACATGCGCTCTTTTTTGCGAAACAGCAGCACGCGCATCCGGAAGGAATTCGGTCCACCTGGGTCTGGTGTAACGGGCCTCGATTCTGAATCCCCTCGTGAATGTCTCCTCCCTTCGCTCCCTCGCCCACAAGCCTCATCGGCGATAATCAGAGGTGTGCCCTTTACCCTGGCTCACGCTGCTGCCGCCTACCCTCTCCGGCGGACCCGCTTGGTCCTGTCCGCGCTGATCTTCGGCACCTTCGCACCCGATCTTGAGTTCTTTCTTCGTTTTGCGCCCAAAGGCCCGTTCGGCCACTCCGCGCGCGGCCTTTTTGTCTTCTGCCTGCCCGTCGCCTTCGGCGTCTTCTGGATCTTCCACGATCTGGTCAAGGAACCCCTGGCCGCCCTCATGCCCCGCGCCATCCGCGAAAGAATCGTGCCCGGCGTTTACCCCATGTCGCTCCGCCGGCCACTTCAACTCGCCCTGGTCCTCGTCTCCATCCTCATCGGATCCCTCACACACATCCTCTGGGACTCCTTCACCCACGCCAGTTACTGGCCTGGGCACCATCTCCCCTTCCTGCGCGATGAGTTTCTGCTGCCCGTGATCGGCGAAGTCCATCTCTATAAGCTGCTGCAGTACGCCAGCACCATCTTCGGCCTCCTCGTCCTCTACTTCTGGCTCAGGCATTGGGCACGCACCGCCCCCGTCCAGGAGTACCCCGCCGGGAGCAGCGTTTCCCGGGAAGGCGCCCGCATCGCGCGTATTCTCATCCCGGTCATGGCTCTTCTCGGCGGTTTGCTCCGGGCCTATCTCGCCCTCGGTCACCCCATCACGCCGCGCGTCGTCGAATTTTGCGTCGCCAACTTCGTCGTGGCTTCGATCTCGCTGGCCTGGGTCGAACTGATGATCTGGGGCTTTGCCCTGCCGGTGCGCTATGCCCACGACTTGCCCCCTGTGCCCTCCGCCCGATAAAGTGGAGCGCACGCGAGCCTTTCGTTGCGGCGTACCCCGCGCCTGCCCGCGGCAATCTTTCTAAAGGAATGTCATGTCTTCCATTCCCGTTTCATCCCTTGCCAGCCAGGATCTCGACTCCATCCTTCGCGAAAACCGCGTCTTCCCCCCGCCTGAAGAGTTCAGCAGCAAAGCGCATATCAAGAGCCTCGAAGAGTACGAAGCCCTCTACAAGCAGTCCATCGAAGATCCGGAGAAGTTCTGGGCCGGCGTCGCTCAAGACCTCCACTGGTTCAAGCCGTGGGACAAGGTGCTGGAGTGGGACCTGCCCTCAGCCAAGTGGTTCGTCGGTGGAAAAATCAACCTGAGCTACAACTGCCTCGACCGCCATCTCTCTGGCCCGCGCCGCGACAAAACGGCCCTCATCTGGGAGGGCGAACCCGGCGAAATCCGCCGCCTGACCTACGCCGAACTACACGCCGAAGTGCAGAAGTTCGCCAATGCCCTCAAGTCCCTCGGCATCAAGAAAGGCGACCGCATCGCCGTCTACATGGGTATGACCCCCGAGCTGGCCATCGCCATTCTCGCCTGCGCCCGCATCGGCGCCGTGCACTCGGTCATCTTCGGCGGATTCGCCGCCACCGCCATCGCCGATCGCGTCAACGACTGCGGTTGCGTCGCCATCATCACCCAGGATTCCAGCTACCGCCGCGGCAACGAGATTCAGCTCAAGCGCACCGTCGACGAAGCCATGCCCGCCTGCCCCACCGTGGAGCACGTCATCGTCTACAAACGCACCGGTTCGCCCGTCACTATGGTTACGGGCCGCGACCGCTGGTGGCACGATCTGGTCGCCATCGCCCCCACCGAGTGCCCTGCCGAGCCTCTGGACTCCGAAGACCCACTCTACATCCTCTACACCTCCGGCACCACCGGCAAACCCAAGGGCCTGGTGCACACCACCGGCGGCTATTCCGTCGGCACGTATCTCACCACCAAGTACGTCTTCGACCTCCGCGACGACGACATCTACTGGTGTACCGCCGACATCGGCTGGGTCACCGGCCACTCCTATGTGGTCTACGGCCCGCTGCAGAACGGCGCCACCGTCCTTATGTACGAGGGCGCGCCCAACTACCCCGACTTTTCGCGCTTCTGGAAGATCGTCGACGACCACAAGGTCACCGTCTTCTACACCGCCCCCACCGCCATCCGCGCCTTTATCAAGTGGGGCGACGAGCACGTCGACAAGTACAAGCTCGACTCGCTGCGCCTGCTCGGCACCGTTGGCGAGCCCATCAACCCTGAAGCGTGGATGTGGTATCGCGAGAAGATCGGCCACAATCGCTGCCCCATCGTCGACACCTGGTGGCAGACCGAGACCGGCGGCATCATGATCGCGCCCATTCCCGGCGCAGTGCCCACCAAGCCCGGCTCGGCCACGCGCCCCTTCTTCGGCATTCAGCCCGAGGTCGTCACGCGCCCCGATGCCAACGGCAACTTCCACGCGGTGGAGGCGGGTCACGGCGGCCTGCTCGTCATTCGCAAGCCCTGGCCTTCGATGGCGCGCACGGTCTACGGAGACCCCGAGCGCTTCAAGAAAACCTATTGGTCCGATGTGCCCGGCTGCTACTTCACCGGCGACGGCGCGCGCCAGGATGCCGACGGCTACTTCTGGCTGATGGGCCGCGTCGACGACGTCATCAATGTCTCCGGCCACCGTCTCGGTACCATGGAAGTCGAGTCGGCTCTCGTCGCGCATCCCAAGGTCGCCGAGGCCGCTGTCGTTGGCCGTCCCGACGAGCTGAAAGGCCAGGCCATCTCCGCCTTCGTCTCTCTTGAAAGCGGCAACGAGCCCAGCGATGCCCTGAAGGACGAGTTGCGCAAGTGGGTCTCGAAGGAGATCGGTTCTCTGGCGCGCCCTGACGACATCCGCTTTACTGAAGCTCTGCCGAAAACCCGCAGCGGCAAGATCATGCGCCGCCTGTTGCGCGAGCTGGCCACCCACGGCGAGATCAAGGGCGACGTCACCACGCTCGAAGACTTCACCGTCATCGCCAAACTGCGCGAAGCCGACGAAGGCTAACCGGCCTGCGCGCTGCAGAGAGAAGTGCGACATTTCTGGTAGGCGAAGAGTGGGGGACCGCTCGACCCTGGGAACCCCGCGCGTCTCAGGCACATGCCGTTGCTTGCATAGACTCGTGCGATACTCAGTCAGGCTCACGATGTATCTCCGAATATTGACGATCTTCGGCCTGGTGTTTCTAACCCTCCTGCAGAAGTCGCACTCCCAAACTGTCGCAATGACGGTTGACGATCTCCCTTATGTGCCTGGCGATCGCCCGCTCAATTCAAGTGATACAAGGAACGCCATTCGTACGAACACAAGAATCCTCCATGCATTCTCCCGTCATCATATTCCGGCGATTGGATTCGTGATTGAGCAGCATGGAGAGCAACTCGGAACGGCCACGACCCGCGAGGTTCTTGAACAGTGGATAAGGCAGGGATTTGATCTCGGAAATCACTTTTATTCCCACGCTGATGTTGATTCCATCTCCATCGAGCAGGCAGAGCAGGAGATTTTGCACGGTGAAGCCTCGATCCGACCGCTTCTCGAAAGTGTCTCCCGCGAGCCGCGATATCTGCGTTTTCCCTACAACCACACCGGAGACACCAAAGAAAAGCATGCTGCGCTTGCAGCTTTCCTTGCGGCACACGGATATCAGACGGCTCCGTGTACCATCGACAACTCTGATTACGAGTTCAACCGCGCCTACGCAATCGCGTTTGCACGGCACGACAGGCAGACTGCATCAAGGGTTCGTGCCGACTATATTGCCTATACGGCAGCAGAGATTGATTGGTACACAAAACTCGATTGGCAGGTCTTCGGGCGTGACGTGACCCACATCATGCTCCTGCATGACAGTCGGTTGAACGCAGATACGATCGAAGCTGTCATTTCGCTATTTACACAACGCGGCTATCGCTTTGTCACCTTGACTGAAGCTTTGCAAGATTCCGCCTATGCGACTCCGGAGACCTACATTACGGGGTTTGGCCCCATGTGGGGATACCGTTGGGCAAATGAACTTCACGTAAAGGTGAATGGGCGAGACGAACCCGATCCTCCGGCATGGATCGGCCAGTATGTGAACGACACACATACGGGGGCGAATTGACTCGCGATTTCGATTCCGAGGAAAGAACGCAATAGGCGCTTTCGGTTTTCCGCCATGCTCCCGAAAGACCGCCTTTACGGACCGAACCCGCTCTTCTACTGCGAAACCGAGTCCCGTCAAAGTTGAATAAGCCGCAAACCAGTGGATAAGAGACCGTCGGGATTGGCTGCATGCACCCCACCTTCCCACTTCCTGCACCCACTCCGCCTCCCCGGTCATCTATTCAGTTCGGGAGAAGTCCATGGGCCGGGGTTTTGCGGAGATCGCCTTCACTCCCCTCGTGAAGGAAGAACAGCGGCGGCGCGGCAGCCGGCATTTGTACGAACGCGGCGAAGGCCCATCAGAGACCGGCGACCGTCTCGGTCCCGAGGAGCAGGCCTTCATCGAAGCACGTGACGGCTTCTACATGGCCTCGGTCACCGAAACTGGATGGCCCTACATTCAATATCGCGGCGGTCATGCAGGATTCCTGCGCGTGCTCGACGACCAGACGCTCGCCTTTGCTGACCTGCGCGGCAATCGCCAATACATCAGCACTGCCAATCTCAAGCACGACGATCGCGTTGCTCTGTTCTTCATGGACTACGCGACGCAGAGCCGTTTGAAGATTCTCGGCCGGGCCACAATCCATGAAGGTGACGCCGAGGCTGATGCGCTCATCGAGAAACTGCGCGTGCCTGAAGAGAAGACGCCGCCCGAGCGTGCCATCCTCATCCACGTCGAGGGCTTCGATTGGAATTGCCCGCAGCACATCACGCCGCGCTTCACTGAGACCGAGCTAACCAAGATCCTGGAGCCCATCCGCCGTCGTCTCGAAGCCCTCGAAGCAGAGAACAAGCACCTGCGCCAAGCCGCAACTCAATAAGAGAAACCGGTTGCCCGATCGCCATCGCCCGTGCGAGATTGAAAAGGCCCACCCGAAAGGAACCGCATGGTGACCGCCAACCAGCAGACGATCCTTGCTTTCATCGAAGATGTTCTCAACCAGGGCCGCTTCGAGCGCATCAACGATCTCGTCCTCGAGAACTTCATCGAACTCGACCCGCTCCCCGGCCAGCAGCAGGGCAGGGAAGGATTGAAGGCTGTCCTCGTGCAGTTTCGCTCTGCGTTTCCCGATATCCACTGGACTGTCTCGGAGCAGATCGCAGAAGGAGACAAGGTGGTTACGCGCTTCACGTGGACCGGCACGCATCGCGATGTCTTCCTCGGCATTCCCGCCACGGGCCGGCGTGTCGAAGTCAAAGGCGTCGTCATCGACCGTCTCGAATCCGGCATGATGGCCGACAGCCGCATTCTGATGGACACCATGAGCCTGATGCAACAGCTGGGCGTCATTCCCGCGGCGGGCTAAAGGGTTGACCGAGGCCCTCCGAGGAGGGGCCTCAGCCTTTCCTCGTCCGATTTCTAGCGGTGTCCGTGTCCGGAGAATCCCGCACTGTGTTCGTTATGAGAGTCGTGATTGGCGTGGCCGATATTGCCGTGCCCGTCGCGCGCTTCGTTCGCATGAAAATGCTCGAACGCATGCTCGCCG
>Ga0335069_10013716_pt1 | contig 11367 bp, 9 predicted proteins | sample Lox_Sample_11_FD_206714 | JGI IMG/M metagenome (GOLD analysis project Ga0335069, IMG submission 206714) | Soil microbial communities from Loxahatchee National Wildlife Refuge, Florida, United States - Lox_Sample_1.1 | ecosystem: Environmental > Terrestrial > Soil > Wetlands | place: USA: Florida... | reverse complement strand
GGCGTTCCCCGACCTCTCGCATCGCTACTACAAGCTGAAGGCCAAATGGCTCGGCGGCGACCGCCTCGACTATTGGGACCGCAACGCGCCGCTGCCGGAGGACGCCGATCGCGCCATCGCCTGGCCCGAGGCAACAAAGACGGTGCTCGACGCCTACGCCGCCTTCTCGCCCGACCTGGCGAAGATCGGCCGCCAGTTCTTCGACAAGCCCTGGATCGACGCGCCGCCGCGGCCGGGCAAGGCGCCCGGCGCCTTCGCCCACCCGACGGTGCCGAGCGCGCACCCGTATCTTCTGCTCAACTATCATGGCAAGACGCGCGACGTGATGACCCTGGCGCATGAGCTGGGCCATGGCGTGCATCAGGTGCTGGCTGCGCCGCAAGGCACGCTCATGGCCGACACGCCGCTGACGCTGGCGGAGACGGCGTCGGTGTTCGGGGAGATGCTGACCTTTCGGGCATTGCTGCAGCAGGAGCCCGACCCGAAGCGCCGGCGCATCCTGTTGGCGGGGAAGGTCGAGGACATGCTGAACACCGTGGTCCGGCAGATCGCCTTCCATGAGTTCGAGCGCCGCCTGCATGACGAACGGCGAGCCGGTGAACTCGCGGCCGAGCGGATCGGCGAGATCTGGATGGCCGTGCAGCACGAGAGTCTCGGACCCGCGCTGCGCTTCGACGACGACTACCGCGTCTTCTGGACCTATATCCCGCACTTCGTCCATACGCCGTTCTATGTCTACGCCTATGCGTTCGGCGACTGCCTGGTGAATTCGCTCTATGCCGTCTATCAGGATGCTTCGCCGGGCTTCGCGGCGAAGTATCTTGACATGCTACGCGCCGGCGGCACCAAGCGGCACAAGGAGCTGCTGGCACCCTTCGGCCTCGACGCCTCCGACCCGGCGTTCTGGGCCAAGGGGCTGGGGGTGGTGCGCGGCTTCATCGACGAGCTGGAGGCGATGGCGGCGTGACATTGGTTGGTCGCCGATTCCGGCGAGTCTGCAAAACAACCCCATGCATCGAAAAATCGTCGTTTCCTTACAATGAGTTGGCTGGGCCAAAAAAGACCCGTTTGCGGCCGTCGGCATGACCGATTCTAGCGAAGACAACCGCCTCGGCGGTCGCATCCGGCGCTATGCCAAGGTCGGCACGGCCGTCGGCGGTCTGGCGGCGCGCCTCGTCGGCGAGCGCTATCTGGGGCTGCAACTCGACCGCGGCCAGCATGCCGCGGAGCTCGGCGCCGCGCTCGGCGGCCTGAAGGGGCCACTCATGAAGGTGGCGCAGATCATGGCCACCATTCCCGACGCCCTGCCGAAGGAATATGTCCAGGAGCTGGCGCAGCTGCAGGCCGACGCGCCGTCCATGGGCTGGCCGTTCGTCAAGCGGCGCATGGCCGCCGAACTGGGGCCGGAGTGGCAGAAGCGCTTCAAGGAATTCGAGCACCAGGCGGCGCATGCCGCCTCGCTCGGGCAGGTCCACCGCGCGATCTCCCATGACGGCCGGCGGCTCGCCTGCAAGCTGCAGTATCCGGACATGCAGTCGGCGGTCGAAGCCGATCTGGGCCAGCTGCGCATCATCTTCTCGATCTACGAGCGCTATGATCGCACGATCTCGACCAGGGAGATCCATCCGGAAATCGCCGCCCGCCTGCGCGAAGAGCTCGACTACGAGCGCGAAGCCAGGCATATGGCGCTCTATCGCCTGATGCTGAAGGACGAGGCCAATGTGCATGTGCCGGAGGTCGAGCCGAAGCTGTCGACCCGGCGGCTGCTGACGATGAGCTGGCTCGACGGCGCGCCGCTGCTGCCGTTCATCGCCATCCACCCGGAGCAGGCCGTGCGCAACCAGGTGGCGCTCAACATGTTCCGCGCCTGGTACGTGCCGTTCTACTTCTACGGCGTCATCCACGGCGATCCGCACCTCGGCAACTACACGGTGCGACCGGACGGCTCCATCAACCTGCTCGATTTCGGCTGCATCCGCGTCTTCCATGCCAAGTTCGTCCAGGGCGTCATCGATCTCTATCACGCACTCCTCAATGACGATCGCGACCTCGCCGTGCACGCCTATGAGTCCTGGGGTTTCAAGGGCCTCAACCGAGAAGTCATCGACGTGCTGAATCGCTGGGCGCACTTCGTCTATGGGCCACTGATGGAGGATCGCGAGCGGCGCATCCAGGATTCGGCCTCCGGCGTCTATGGCCGCGAGGTCGCCGAAGGCGTGCATCATGAGCTGCGCCGCCTCGGGCCGATCACGCCGCCGCGCGAGTTCGTCTTCATGGACCGCGCCGCCATCGGCCTCGGCTCGGTGTTCCTGCACTTGAAGGCGGAGATCAACTGGTATCGTCTGTTCCATGACCTCATTGACGGCTTCGACGTGACGGCGTTGGAGAAGCGACAGGTGAAGGCACTGAAGTCGGCGAAGGTGCCGGCGGCAGGCTAGGCGAGGCAGGGTCGCCACCGGTTAGGGTCGGGGATCGACATGCAGAGCGCCGCGACGGTTCTGGCTTGGACGACCGAGCGCCTGACCAAGGGCGCCGACAGCGAAGCGCTCGCCGCCCTTGACGAGGCCGTGACCCGCTTCCCCGATGATCCCCGGCTCGCCGTCCGCCATGCCGATGCACTGCATCTCAGTGGGCAATTGATGGCGGCGGCGGCCGAGTATCGGCGTGCCCTTCTGCTCGACCCGGCCACCGTCGATGGCTGGAATGGACTCGGCTGCGCGGAACTGGCGCGCGGCGCCCACGGGGAGACCGTGCGCTGCCTGCGCCAGGCCCTCGACCTGCGGCCCGATCGGCTGGACATTCGATTCAATCTTGCAAAGGCGCTATTCGAGCTTGGCGAGATCGATACGGCGGTCGAATGCTATCGGGCCGTTGTCGAGGCTGGACCCTCGGCGCTGCGCGACGACGCGCTCGCGACCATCGCCTGCATCATTCCGGGTGTGGCGGCGGCCGACAATGCCGCCGTGCTCGAAACTCGCCGCGGCTGGGCCAGGCAGCGGGCCAAGGCGCTCGGGCTTGCCGGGCGCTCGCGCCCGGCTCCGGCCGCATCCGGGCCCAAACTGCGCATCGGCTATGTGTCCGCCTTCTTCGGCGACCGCAACTGGATGAAGCCGGTCTGGGCCGCCGTGAATCATCACGATCGCGCGCGCTTCGAGGTCCACTTCTTCGCCGACGGCAAGGCGCCGAGCGCCGATAGCGGTTATCGCGATTTTGCCGATGACTATGTGCACAACGTGAATGCGGCGCCGAACGACGGCCTCGCCGACTACATCGCGCGTTGCAACATCGACGTCCTCGTCGACCTCAACGGCTACAGCCATCCGAACCGCCTCGACCTGTTCATGCGGCGACCGGCGCCTGTGATCGTCGGCTGGTTCAACATGTTCGCTACGACGGGCATCGATGCCTTCGACTACATCATTGGTGACGATGCGGTGATTCCCGCCGCCGAGGAGCGTTTCTACAGCGAGCGCGTGCTGCGCGTGCCCGGCTCCTATCTCGCCTTCAACGTCGCCTATCCCGTGCCGGCGGTGACTCCGCCGCCCGTGCTGACGACGGGAAATCTCACCTTCGGCTGCTTCTGCTCGCAGTACAAGATCACCGATGCGACGGTCGAGGCATTCGCGGCGATCTTGCACGGCGCGGCGCAGGCGCGGCTGCTGCTCAAGAGCAGGCCGCTCGCCGACGAATCGAGCCGGGCGGCGGTGCTGGCACGCTTCGCGCGCTACGGCATTGTGGCGGAGCGGATCCTCATGGAGGGTCCCGCGGAGCATTTCGCGTTCCTTGCCGCCTATGAGCGCGTCGACATCGCGCTCGACACGTTTCCCTACAGTGGCGGCACGACCACGATGGAGGCCCTCTGGCAAGGCGTGCCCGTGCTGACCTTCAACGGCGATCGCTGGGCGAGCCGGACGAGCCGCTCCCTGCTGCTGGCTGCGGGCCTCGACACGTGGTGCCTGGCCGATCGTGATGGATTCGTCACCCGGGCGGTCGCGCTTGCCAACGCGCCGACGACACCGGCCGACCTCGCCGTCCTGCGCGGCTCCCTGCGCGAACGCTTGGCGAAGACGCCGGCATGTGATGGCGCCGCTCTTTGCCGCGGCCTGGAAAGATTGTACGAGAGGATCGCGATTCGTCAGTGCGGGAATTGACCGCTGCCGCCGTGAGTCGTGCCGGCCCCTTGGTGCTGCGAGTCGCCGCGCGGACCGCCGGCCCCATCTGTTGGAGGATGCCATGATCAAACGCTTGGCCCTGCTGCTCGGTCTTCTGGTGGCATCCTGCACGAATGCCCCCGCGCCCTCGCATCCCCTTGCGCAGGCCGGGGCGTGGAAGGCGGTCCTGATCGCGGGCGACGACGCCGAGCCGGCGTTCGACAACGCGGTGGATGCGATGGACCGGAAGCTCATAGGTTACGGGCTGCGGCCGGAGGATATCGCCGTTCTCAAGTCGAGCGCCAGCGGCGCCCAGGCGGCGAGCCGCGACAACATCATTCAAGCTTTCGCCGCCTTGGCGCCGGGAACATCCGGTGGATGCTTCGTCTTCATAACATCGCATGGCGCGAATGAACGGGGGCTGATCATGAAGGCCGCGCGCAGCTTTCTGACGCCGGCCGACCTGAACGGCTTCCTCAACAACGGCTGTGCCGACCATTCGACGGTCGTGATCGCTTCAGGCTGCTTCTCCGGCATCTTCGCCAACGGGGGGAACATGCCGGCCGACAACCGCACGATCCTGACCGCTGCGCGCAGCGACCGGACCTCGTTCGGCTGCAACGCCAGCCGCCAATACACGGTGTTCGACGAGTACGTGCTGGATGGCATCGCCCGCGGTGTGCCGTGGCGGGCCGTGATGGACAAGACGCGCGCCTGCGTCGCCCGCAATGAAGCCGAGGAGAATTTCCAGCCGCCCTCGGAGCCCCAGATCTTCGTGGGTCGCAACGTCGAGCAGCAGGTGGCGTTCCCGTACTAAGCTACTGTTCGCCCTGCTGCGGGGGCCTAGGGCTGCTGTCCGGTCACGCAACGCCGTATCAGCCGCTTCCCAGCTCAGTGCACGAATGTCATCGTCTTCGTTTCGAGAGATTGTCTGTGAGCGCGAATGACCAAGATTCCCAGAAAGCCGACAATGCGGATTCCCGGGTTCAGGCTCGTTCCGCAGCCTCTCGATACGGCAGCGGCCGACATGGCGAAATTCAAGTACGCACCGCCAGAGATTGGCACGCGCCACAAGCTCGGCGGCGAACCCGATTTCATCCAGGGTGATGACTATCCGATATGTCGAGATTGTCGACAGCGTATGACATTCTATGCGCAGCTTGATTCGATCAACGACCAATTCTGTCTGGGCGATTGTGGGATGATTTACATCTTTGTCTGTTTCGGCTGTCTTGAAAGCACCTCGATCATCCAATGCTATTGAGGTGGGCCACGCCGAGGCGTCATCACTAGGTTTGCTGCCGTCGCATCTCCTCGCGCACTTCCATCAAGGTCCGCCCGAGCGAGTTCTAGCCGCTGCCGTCGCCCCAGAAGCAGTCGTTGGTCAAGCGTTCGACAATGGTCGCAACATCGAGCAGCAGGTGGCGTTCCCGTTTTGACGCGGAAGGCCACCGCAGCACTCACTGCACAAGGGCTATCGTGCCGGCGAAAGCCGGCATCCATCTTCATTGTCGTGTGTCTTTGGGCCACGGCCTTCGCCGGGGGACAAGTCAAAGAGCGTTGAGATTCGCGTTGTTCTGATACTGCTCTAATCGGCGGCGTTCGAGCCGACGTCGTTGCGCTGCCCGCTGAAGTAGCCGCCGATCCCCAGGCCAACCGCGCCAAAGAATCGTCCAATCGGGTCGTCATCAGATTCGGGCATGACCTGGCGCCAGAGACTCAATTCGATCGTTGGGAAAAAATAGGTGTATCCTAGTTCTCGATGGTGCAGGTCATATGGCGCCTCCGCCGACAGGCGCGCGACGAGATCGCTCGCCAGGGTCGCGAACACGTCGATGCCTTTGTAGTGGACGCGGAATTCGGAACTGTTCGCGAGCTCAATGAAATCGACGGTTGGCGGGTATCCCTGATAGTTGACCTGGAACGCGCTGCCGTGCCAGGCGTCGGTTGCATGTCCGGCCAGCCTCCTATTGAAGCGATATGGCGCGACCCCCATGGCAGCGCGCACGTCGGGCGGCGATGAACCGAGTCTGACAGACCCGATTCCGATGCCAAGATTGATTTCGTAGATCAGCATCGGTCCTTCCGTCACTCGCGCCAGAGTCGGTCGCGTTGTCTGACGCGTTCGAGATGTTTCGAGGTCGGATCGTCCATGGTTGACATGGCATGGCCCGTCGGCTGCGGCGGGCCGAGCCGCCAGCCCAGGGCGGCGAGGACCGGCGGCGCCTCGTAGTAGTCGGACAGCACGGCCACGAGCAGCGCCCGGAAGGCCTCAGGATGCGCCCGTTCGACAGCCTGCAGAACGGCCGCGCGCTCCGGTTCCGGCGCGCCGGCAAATGCATCCAGCCCGCCACCTTGCGCTGACACTGCCTCCAGCACCAACGCGTGGGTGTTCGCCACCATCGTCACGCCCACGCGCGTGCCGCTCGGCAGCACATCGTCCCCCGGCAACAGCGTATCGATGACGGCGGTGAGGAAGGCCGGGTTCATCCGATATCCCTCGCGAAATCGTCGGCGATCTTGAGGGCGAGGGCGCCGATGGTGGAGCCGGGGTTCACAGCGCCGACGGTGGGGAACAGGCTGCCGTCGACGACGACGAGGTTGGGGACGGCGTGGCAGCGACCGTGGCCGTCGGTGACGCTGGTGGCGGGATCGCGGCCCATGCGCGCGGTGCCCAGCAGGTGCCAGCCGGTGAGCGGCGCGAGCGGCAGGCGGACGATGCGATGGGCGCCGGCGGCGCGCAGCACCTCCGCGGCGCGGTCGAGCCCGAAATCGAGGCTGCGGCGCGAGTGTTCGGACAAGGTGTAGTTGAGCTTCACGCCGGGCAGGCCATCGGCCTCTATTCGGTCGGTGAGGGTGACGCGATTGTGTGGCTCCGGCAGGTCCTCGGCCAGTACAAGAATGGCGATTGAATGGCGGAACTCCTCGCGCAGCAGGCGCTGCGCCTCGCGGCCCCAGGCCGGCTCCAGACGCAGTGCCTGCATGAGCGGGATGTTCTCGCGCGTGACCTGAAGGTGTATGCCGCGCTTGAAGCCGCGGCGTTCGTCGGTCTCGTAGAATTGATGGCTGTAGATCGCACAGCCGATAGGCCCGATCGGCCCGTCCAACTCCTCCTCGAACATGCCGCGCACATAGGCGGCGGGATGGAACATCAGATAGCGGCCGAGCGCCGGGCTGGCCATCCCGGACGCCAGCAGCAGGCGGGCCGTGCCGACGCCATTGCCGGCGACCACCACGTGCGCAGCCGGCTGCGTCACTTCACGGCCGTCAGCATCGCGATAGACGATACCCGTGGCGCGGCCTGCTTCGATCGCGACCTGCTGCACGACGCAGTGAGCGCGGAGCTCGACGCCGTTGGCGATCGCCCGCGGCCAGTAGGTCACGTCGACCGACGCCTTGGCGCGGGTGACACAACCCTGCTGGCACGGGCCGCAATAGTTGCAGCCGACACGGCCGTTATGCGGGACGGCGTTGATGGCGGCATCGACCGGCCACCAATGCCAGCCGAGGGCATCGAAGCCGCGCGCCGCCGTCATGCCGAGACGGCCGAGGGCGAGGGGCGGCATGGCGCGCGGCGGCTTCGGCGGATAGGCGGGATCGCCGGCCAGGCCGCTGACTCCCATCGCCGCATCGTTGAGGTCGTAATAGGGCTCGAGATCGGCATAGCCGAACGGCCAGTCGTCGCCGACGCCGTCGAGAGTCTGCGTCTTGAAGTCCGAGGGATGCAGGCGCGGGAAATGCGCGGCCCAGTTTATCGTGGAGCCGCCGATGCCGTTCCACATCAGCGGCTTGAAGGGCGAGCCGGAATCGTCGATCGGGTAGTCGGCGGAAGCCGAGGGCGTTGGTGCTTTCAGCCGCATGTTGGGCGAGGTCGCCCATTCGTTGATCGTGGCGCGCTGCCAGTCGTGGCGCCAAGCCGGCATCGACGCCGTATCGACCCAACCGCCGCGTTCCAGGCAGACGATGCGTAGTTCAGGCGCGCGTTCCGCGAGCCGCGCGCAGAAGGCCCCGCCGCCCATGCCGGCGCCGACGACCACGACGTCGACGGGATCGAGTTTCTGGATTGGCATAAACGCGTGACTGTCCGCTGCCTTGGGTGGGCAAATGTCTCCGCTTCACCCCCATTAGGCAATGGCTGCCCGGCCGAATTGCCCTGAGCTCGAGGACGTGGCGCCGCCAAGGCGGCGCTTCGACTCCCCCGAAACGCCGCCTTCGACGATTCCTTCTTTCGGTTACCGAAGATCGAAGCGATCTGCGTTCATTATCTTGGTCCACGCCGCCACGAAGTCGCTCACGAACTTTTCCTGCGAGTCTGCAGATGCATAGACCTCGGCGAGAGCACGCAGCTGCGCGTGTGATCCGAAGATCAGGTCAACACGCGTGCCGGTCCACTTGACTTCGTTCGTCGCCCGGTCTCGCCCTTCGAACACGCCTTCGGAGCCAGCGGAAGGCTGCCATTGCGTGCTCATGTCGAGCAGGTTGACGAAGAAGTCGTTGGTCAACGTCTCCGGCCTCTTGGTGAAGACGCCGTGCGTGGATTTCCCAGCATTCGCGCCGAGGACGCGCAGGCCACCGATGAGGGCCGTCAGTTCGGGCGCCGTTAGCGTCAACAATTGCGCCCGGTCCACCAACAGCTCCTCCGGCGATAGGCGCTGCTTGCCGCGTAGATAGTTGCGGAACCCGTCAGCGGTCGGCTCCAGCGGCGAGAACGAGTCGGCGTCGGTTTGCTCTTGCGAGGCGTCCATGCGCCCCGGGGTGAACGGGACCTTCACTTCGTGTCCGGCGGCCTTTGCGGCTTTCTCGATCGCCGCGCCGCCGCCGAGAACGATCAGGTCGGCGAGCGAGACCTTCTTCCCGCCGGACTGCGAGGCATTGAATGCCTTCTGGATCGCTTCGAGCGTCCGCAGCACCTCTCTCAGCTGAGCCGGCTGGTTGACGTCCCAGTCCTTTTGTGGTGCAAGCCGAATGCGCGCGCCGTTCGCTCCACCTCGCTTGTCAGAGCCGCGGAACGTCGATGCCGCCGCCCAAGCCGTCGAGACGAGCTGGGGAACGGACAGGCCGGAGGCAAGGATTTTCGCCTTCAGCGCAGCGATGTCCGGCTCCCCGATCAGCGGATGATCGACCGCCGGGATCGGGTCCTGCCATGGCAGCCGCTCCTTCGGAACGAGGGGACCGAGATAACGCGCGATCGGGCCCATGTCGCGATGCGTCAGCTTGAACCACGCCCGGGCAAACGCATCGGCGAACTGATCCGGATGCTCGTAGAAACGCCGCGAAATCCTTTCGTAGGCAGGGTCGAGCCGCAAGGCGAGGTCGGTGGTGAGCATTGAAGGTGCATGACGCTTTGATTTGTCGTGCGCATCCGGCACCGTGCCGACGCCGGCGCCGTCCTTCGGCTTCCATTGATGCGCCCCGGCCGGGCTCTTGGTCAGCTCCCATTCGTAGCCGAAGAGGTTCGCAAAGAAGCCGTTGCCCCACTTGGTCGGTGTTGTGGTCCAGGTGACTTCCAGGCCGCTGGTAATGGCGTCACCGCCTTTGCCCGTGCCGAATTTGCTTTTCCAGCCGAGGCCTTGCTCCTCGATGCTTGCGCCCTCCGGCTCCGGGCCTACCAACGACGCGTCACCGGCACCATGGGTCTTGCCGAAGGTATGACCGCCGGCGATGAGCGCGACCGTTTCCTCGTCGTTCATCGCCATGCGACCGAAGGTCTCGCGGATGTCGCGCGCGGCAGCGATGGGGTCCGGCTTGCCGTTCGGTCCCTCGGGATTGACGTAGATCAGACCCATCTGCACGGCGCCGAGTGGATTCTGCAGATCGCGGTCGCCGGTGTAGCGCTCGTCGGCCAGCCACTTGCCTTCGGGACCCCAGTAGATGTCTTCCTCGGGCTCCCAGACATCGGCGCGTCCGCCGGCGAACCCGAACGTCTTGAAGCCCATCGACTCGAGGGCCACGTTGCCGGCGAGGATCATGAGGTCGGCCCAGGAGATCTTCCGGCCGTACTTCTGCTTGATCGGCCACAGCAGCCGGCGCGCCTTGTCGAGGTTCGCGTTGTCCGGCCAGCTGTTGAGGGGCGCGAAGCGCTGCTGGCCGTCGCCGGCGCCGCCGCGCCCGTCGCCGATCCTGTAGGTGCCGGCGCTGTGCCAGGCCATGCGGATAAACAACGGTCCGTAGTGGCCAAAGTCCGCCGGCCACCAGTCCTGCGAGTCCGTCATGAGGGCATGAAGGTCCTTGATCACGGCATCGAGGTCGAGGCTCTTGAATTCCTCGGCATAGTCGAACGCCCCGCCCATCGGATTGGACCGGGCGGAGTGCTGGTGAAGAACCCGAAGATTCAGCTGGTTCGGCCACCACTCGCGATTCGTCCTCGCTGCAACAGCGGTATGCACGACCGGGCACTTGCCCGCGTTGTTGTCATCGACCTTGTCCATGTTTTCCTCCGATCTGGGCGGTGTGGACGGCAGAAAACAGCGTCAGGCGGCCAGCGCCGATGCCGACTGTCCGGCGGCCGCTTCGCCGTCGAGCGTCGCCGCGACGGCGTGTACTACCGCAGCGATGCGCACGGCGGCCTGCACCTGCTCCACCGTGACGCCGTGCTCGCGCAGGACTTTCTCGTGCGAGTCGACGCACATGCCGCAGCCATTGATGGCCGAGACCGCCAGCGACCACAACTCGAAATCGACCTTCTCGACGCCGGGCTTGGCCATGACGTTCATCCGCAGCTTCGCCGGCATGGTCTTGTAGTCCGGCGCCGATGACAGGTGTGTGAAGCGATAGTAGATGTTGTTCATCGCCATGATCGCCGCCGCCGCCTTGGCGGCCGTCAGCGCCTCCGGCGTGAGCTTCGGGGCGAACTCGCCGATGAGCGCTGCGCTCACCGCCGAGTTGCGCGAAGCCAGCGCGCTGGCGACGAACGCGCCGGCCTTCTGCTGTTCGCTCAGCACCGTCTCGCTCGCCAGGCTCGACAGGTTGAGCTTCAGATCCTTGGCGTAGTCGGGGAGCTGCTGTTTCAGGGATTCGAGGGACATGTGGAGTCTCCGATGATCCGAAGAAGGGCGGGTCTGAGACCCGCCCCTACAGGTGTGTTTGTCACGCTGCCTTCAGGACGGCGTCGCCCTTCTGCCAGTTGCAGGGGCAGAGCTCGTCGGTCTGCAGCGCGTCGAGGACGCGCAGGACCTCCTGCGGGTTGCGGCCGACGCTGAGGTCATTGACCGAGACG
>Ga0335069_10013715_pt1 | contig 11367 bp, 6 predicted proteins | sample Lox_Sample_11_FD_206714 | JGI IMG/M metagenome (GOLD analysis project Ga0335069, IMG submission 206714) | Soil microbial communities from Loxahatchee National Wildlife Refuge, Florida, United States - Lox_Sample_1.1 | ecosystem: Environmental > Terrestrial > Soil > Wetlands | place: USA: Florida... | reverse complement strand
CTGGTTCACGTCCTGCTTGGTGGAGTACTTCACGAACTCCCACGCCAGGTCCTTGTTCTTGGCCTTGGTGTTGATGCCGATGTTGAACCCGCCGAACGTCCCGATGGACTTGCCGCCGTCGGGAATGGGGAGGTTGGCCACGCCGTAGTTGAGGTTCGGGGCGCGCACCGCGATGGTGTCCTGGCCCCACTCGCCGTAGAAGAACATGCCGACCTGTCCCGAGGTGAACAGCTGGAACGACTGCTCCTCGTCACGTCCCACGGTGCCCGGGGGGCTGATCTGCGCGCAGGCCTTCCAGAAATCCAGCGCCGCGACGCCCGCGGGGCTGTTGAGGACGGCCTTCTTGCCGTCATCGCTGATGATCTGGCCGCCGCCGGAGAACGTGAAGGCGTCCGTCATGCACTGCAGCGCGTCGCCCTTGCCCAGCCACACCGCGGTCCCGTACTGGTTGCCGTGGGTCAGCTTCTTGCCGACGGTGAGGAACTCGCTCCACGTTGTCGGCGGCTTCTCGGGGTCGAGCCCGGCCTTCTTGAACATATCCTTGTTGTAGTACATCAACGCCCACACGCCGACGTCGAACGGGATGGCGTAGATCTGGCCCTTGTAGCTTCCCGCGCCCCAGGCGCCGGGGAAGTAGTCCGCGGCCTTGATGCCCGAACCCTGCATCTTGTCCGTGATCGGCATCACGTACCCGCCCGCGGCGTACTGGGACACCCAGATCTGGTCCAGCAGCAGCAGGTCGGGTCCCTGCCCGCCGGCCACCGCCGTGAGCATCTTGTCGCGCAGCTCGACGTACGGGAACGAGGTGACCTCCACCGTCGCATTGAACTGCTTCTCGAAGTCCTTCACCGCGTTCTGCTGGGCGCTCTGGATGTCCATGGCGGACTGCTGCAGGGTCCAGAACGTGAGCTTCTTGGGCGCCGCGGGCCCGCAGGCCGCCAGCGCGAGCACGAGCGCCGAAAGGACGGCGACCGTGAACACGACTCTTGCTTTCCTCACTGTACTCTCCTCCTGTTGGATGGTGCGAAACCCTTGTGTGCGAAATCATGACCCCACCGCGGTTGTGCTACCTCCTTCCCCCTGGGCCGCGATATTGGAAAAGAAATCCTGGAGCACGAGGGCGATGCCCCCGTAGAGTGTCACGTCCCTGCCGAGCGTGGAAGGGATGACCCGCACCTTGTCCGCGATGACGGAGAATGCCCGGCGGCGCACCGCGTCCTGGATGCGCTCCAGCAGCGGCGAGAGGTCGAGGTCTCCCAGGTCGTTGGCGGACACGATGATGGCCTCGGGGCTGAACGTGTTGGCCAGCGTCACCGCCCCTACACCCAGCACGTCGCCGTGGTCCCGCAGAACCGCGCGCGCCCGCTCTTCCCCCGCGGCCGCCCTGCGAAAGATGTCGGTGATGCGCGCCACCGCGGACTCGCTGTCCAGCCGTGCGGCCGCCGCGCGGCGCCCGGCGGGTTCGCCGGCTGCGGGTTCACCAGCGGCGGTCTCGCCGCCTCCCGCCGCGTCGTAGAAGTCGATGATGTTGTGGAAGTTGGAATACAGCTCCAGGCAGCCCACGTTGCCGCAGCGGCAGCGCGGGCCCCTGAAATCGATGGTGACGTGGCCGATTTCCGAGACCACGTCGTCCTCCCCGCGGTACAGCATCCCGTCGATGATGACCCCGGCCCCGGTACCGATGCCGATCATGTAGACCACGAGGTTGGACACCCCGACGCCCGCGCCGAACCAGCTCTCCCCGAGGGCGGAGATGTTGGCATCGTTGTCCACGAACACGTTCACGCCGAAGGCGCGCTGCACCGCTTCCTTGAGGTGAATGTCGCGCCAGTCGAACGGGGCGGGCGTCTCGCGGTGCGTACCGCGCATGATGCCTTTCTCCGCGTTCAGCGGCCCGGGCGCGGCGATCGAGATGCCCAGCAGGCTGGCCGTGTCCACCTCGAACTCGCGGATCAGCTCGCGGATCATCTCCACCACCGCGTCCTCCAGGCGTTCCATCACGAGCTCGTTGTCCTGGATCAGCCGCACGTACTTGTCCGAGCGGTGGATGATGTGCCCCGCGAGATCGCAGACGGCGCGCTGCACCATGCTCCGCCCCAGGTTGAGGGCGATGATCTTGTGCCGCGCCCGGTTGATGGAGAGGTAGATCTGCTTTCGGCCCGTGCCTTGCGAGTGCGTGTCCTTGCCGGTCTCCAGCACCAGCCCGAGGCCCAGGAGCGCATTGGCGATCGTGGTGATGGTGGCCGGGGTCAGGCCGGTGAGCCGCGAGATTTCCTTGCGGGAGATCATCTCGTTCTGCTGGATGATCCTCAGCACCAGGGCCCGGTTGTGGATCTTCACCAGGCGGTGGTTGCGGCCGCGCGTGCCTTCCAGCCCCAGCGGTCCACCGCGGCCCGGAAAGCGGGGATCCGGGCCGGGAGCCGGCGTGGACCCGCGCGCGCCGCCGAGCGGGGAACCCGCGTCGAGGTTGCCTTCGGGCCCCGAGAAGGGAACGTCCGCCGAGGTGACCTCGACGCGGCTCTTGGAAACCTCCCGTCTTGAAGCTACCATTGGTTGATTGAGTGAATTAACTAAATCACAGTGTGCGAGGGAAGTCAACAAGAACAACAAGAAAGCGCGCCTTGCTCACGCCTGCCGGCGGATGGCCACGCCACCCTCGCGAATTTTGACGAAAGTGCAAGTCTTTTTGCGGAGTGTGCAGAAAACGCGAAGTCAGCGCAAAGTCAGCGTGGCGTAGGACGAGGGCACGCGGAAACCGCGTCCGCGCAGGGGGTGACGGCGGGGTCGGTTGGGACCGGCCGCTGCCGTCATCGCCTGCGTCAGGCTTCCACCAACACGTCCAGGACGGAACCGCTGGGACCGGGGGGGACCACGGAAGAGCCCGCGGCCTTTCCGTCGACCAGCACGCGCTGTTCCGAGACGGGGCGGCCGCGGTTGTCCACCCGGATGCGGTACGTGCAGCCGCGGAAACGGCGCGTGACCCGGACCGTGGAGAGCTCGGCGGGCAGGCAGGGCTGGACGCGAAGACCGTCGAAGTCCGGCCGTACGCCCAGCAGCCACTGGGACACCGCCACGAAGTTCCAGGCCGCGGTGCCGGTGAGCCAGGAGTTCTTGGCTTCACCGTGGCGCTTCGAGGCCTTGCCCGCGATCATCTGCGAGTAGACGTAGGGCTCCATGCGGTGCAGCTCCTGCTGCTCCTCGCGCCACGCCGGGCAGATGCGGCGGTAATAGTCGAACGCCCGTTCGGGCCGGCCCGCCACGCACTCCGCGATCATGATCCACGGGTTGGCATGGCAGAACACGCCGCCGTTCTCCTTGTAGCCGCCGGGATACGAGGAGATCTCCCCGAGCTCGAGGTGGTAGCGGCTGTACGGAGGATCCACGAGCACGATGCCGTGCGGCGTGGCCAGGTGCTCGCGCACGGCGTCCAGCGCTCGCCGCGGGAACCCCTGGTCGACCCCGACTTCCGCCATGGCGCAGAACCCGTTGGACTCGATGAAGATGCGCCCTTCGTCACATTCGCGGGAGCCGACTCTTCGGCCCGCGTCGTCGTAGGCGCGCAGGTACCACTGGCCGTCCCATCCGTGGCGGATCACCGCGGCGCGCATTTCCTCCATGGCGCGTTCCGCGGCGGCGGCTTCCGCGGCGTGTCCCGTGCGGCGGCAGATCTCGGCGTAGTCGCGGCCGACCACGAGGAACATGCCGGCGATCAGCACGGACTCCGCCGTTCGGCCATCCCGGCTGGTGGAGACCTGGAACGACTCGTTGGGATCCGACGAGAAGCAATTCAGGTTGAGGCAGTCGTTCCAGTCCGCGTGGCCGATCAGCGGGAGGCCGTGCGGGCCCCGGTGGTTCACCACGTGGTCGAAGGACCGCCGCAGGTGCTCGAACAGGGACGCCGCGTCCCGCGGGTCGTTGTCGAACGGGACGGGCTCCTGCAGGAACTGCCAGTCACCCGTCTCCTTGAGGTAGGCGGACACGCCGAAGATCAGCCACAGCGGGTCATCGTTGAAGCCGTCCCCGACGTCCGCGTTCCCGCGCCGGGTGAGCGGCTGGTACTGGTGCCAGGCGCCGCCGTCCGGCCGCTGCGTGGAGGCGACGTCGAACAGCCGCTGGCGGGCGCGCTCGGGGACCTGGTGCATGCAGCCCAGCAGGTCCTGGCTGGTGTCCCGGAAGCCGATGCCGCGGCCGATGCCGCTCTCGAAGAGGCTCGCGCTGCGCGCCATCAGGAACGTGACCATGCATTGGTACTGGTTCCAGGTGTTCACCATTCGGTCCAGCCGGGCCTCGCCGGACTCCAGCGTGAACCGCCCCAGCAGGTCCTCCCAGTGGGCGCGGAGCTCCGCGAAGGCGGCCGTGACCTTTTCCGCGGAGTCGAACCGCGCGCGCATCTGCCGGGCGCGCGACGTATCCGGGACGCCCGGCGCGCTCCACTTCCCGTCTGCAGGGTTCTCCACGTACCCCAGGACGAACACCAGATCCTGGCTGGCGCCCGGGGCGAGGGCGATCTCGTGCTGGAACACCGCCGCGGGCCACCAGCCCTCGGACCACGCGCCTTCACCCCGCGCCTCCAGCGAGCCGCGGCGAACCGCCTCCGGAAGCGCGTAGCCGCCGTAACGGCCGGTGAACGCCTCGCGCCGCGTCTCCACCGCGGCCGGCGGGGTATTCACCGAGTAGAAGGAGAAGTGATCGCGGCGCTCGCGGTACTCGGTCAGGTGGCAGACCATCCCGTCTTCCACGCGCACCTCGCCGGTATTGAGATTGCGCTGGAAGTTGGTCATGTCGTCCAGGGCGTTCCAGAGGCAGAACTCGGTGAAGGAAAAGAGGTTGATCCGCTTTGCGGTCCGACCGAGGTTGCGAAGCGTCACCTGCTGGATCTCGCAGTCCGACCCCACGGGGACGAAGAACAGGAGGTCAGCCTCCACCTCCGCGCGGGAAGCGCGAATCCGCGTGTAACCCACCCCGTGGCGGCACTCGTAGCCGTCCAGCGGCGCGGGGGAAGGTCGGCCACCCGGGTTCCAGACTGACTCGCCGTCCCGGATGTAGAACAGGCGGCCGTCCTGGTCCGGGGGCACGTCGTTGTAGCGGTAGCGGGTGAGGCGCCGCAGGCGGGCGTCCCGGTAGAAGCTGTACCCGCCCGCCGCGTTGGAAATGATGGAAAAAAAGTCCCCCGTGCCGAGGTAGTTGATCCACGGCCAGGGGGTGTCGGGCCGCGTGATGACGTACTCGCGGGACTGGTCGTCAAAATGCCCGTAGCGCGCAGCGTCACTCATGATGCGCTCACCCCTTGAGCGCGCCGCCGGCGACGCCCTTGGTGATCTGCTTGCGGAAGATGACGTAGAATACGAGCATGGGGGCCATTCCCACCACCAGGGCGGCGAAGATCTTGCCGTAGTCGGTCATGCGCGTGCCATCGAACCGCATGATGCCCAGCGGCAGGGATTTCAGCTCGTTCTTGGACACGATGATGTTGATCAGGGCGAACTCGTTCCATATCGCGGGCACCTGGAGGATGGCGATCGTGGTGGCGATGGGCACCGTCATGGGAAGGATCACGTGCCGGAAAATCGAGAAAAAGCCCGCCCCGTCGATGCGCGCGGCCTCCACGAGGGCCGTGGGGATGCCGCGGATGTACTCCGTGGACAGGTAGATGGCGATGGGAAGGCCGGACCCGATGTAGATCAGGATCATGCCCAGGCGCGTGTTGTAGAACAGGTGGAAATCGGTCGCCCGCATGATGCCCAGTGCCTGGAACAGCGCGCCCAGCAGGCTGTCCAGCTGGTTGACCTCTATGAACAGGGGCACCATGACGGACTGGATGGAAAGAAGGATTCCCATCACGAAGCTGCCGTACAGCACCGGCGTGGCCCGGCTCCTGAGCTTGGCGAACGCAAAGCCGGCGATGATGGCGAAGAACAGCACGCCCACCGTCCCGGCCGCGGTGTACAGCAGGGAGTTGGGGATGAACTTCCCGAACTCTCCCACCGTCCACGCCCCCGCGTAGTTGACCGGGAACCATTTCGGCGGAAGGCCGATCTTGTCCAGCCGGAAGTCCGGGGTGGACTTGAACGAGTTCATGACGAGCCACAGGATGGGGTAGATCGTCATGAGCGCGAACACCGTCATCACGATGTAGGCAACGGTCTTCCCCGTGGTGCCAAGGACGCGGCTGGCCGCCGCGCTTCTGGCCTGGTACCTCATTCCCGTCCTCCCCACCGCTTCTCCACCATGCGGGTCAGCACGATCAGCACCAGGCTGAACGCCACGATGGACATCGCGATGGCGTTGGACAGCGGGTAGTTCACGCTGACCACCGCCGTGCGGTACATGTAGATGGAGAGCACCTCGGTCACGTTCATGGGCCCCCCGCCGGTCATGGCCCAGATCAGGGTGAAGGAGTTGAGCGAGCCGGCGATGCACAGGATCACGGCGTTGGCGATGACGCCCGAGAGGCCCGGCAGCACGATGCGCCCCAGCACCTGCCCCTCCCCGGCGCCGTCGATGCGCGCCGCCTCCAGGATCTCCTTGTCGATCTTCTGCATGTTCGCCAGGAACATGATCAGGTACAGGCCGGTCCAGCACCACAGGAACACGAACAGGATGGGAAGCATGGCGATCCCCGGCCGGGCCATGAACTCGGGGCTCCACTTGCGCGCCAGCAGGTTCGTGAGATCCGATTTCAGCATGACGAGCTGGTCGGGGCGGTAACCGGCCAGGAACTCCTTGAGGTTGGCGAACGGGTCGGAGAACGTGGAGAGCGCCCCGGGATCCGCGATCTTGATGAGCTGGCGGACCAGGTCATCGCTCAGGACGAACCCGTTGGCCAGCACGTGGTTCAGGGAACCCATGAAGGCATGGGCGTACAGGCGGTTGAAGACGTCTTCCAGCAGCCCGTTGGAATTGATGATGACCTTCCACAGCAGCCCGAGGACCACCACGGAAATGATGTTGGGCGCGTACAGGATGGCCTGCCAGAACTCGCCGCCGCGGACGATCCTGCGGTAGATGAGGTACGCAAAGACGAACCCCAGCGGGACCTGCCCGAAGGCGGAGATCAGGACGATGTAGATGTTGTTGCGGAATGCCTGCCAGAACTGCGGGTCATGGGCCAGCTTGGCGTACTGCTGGAAGCCCACGATTCCCCACGGCTTCCCGCCGAACATGAGGCCGCCGTTGTAGTTGCTCAGGGACAGCAGGATGGAGACGACGATGGGAAAGGCGAGCACCAGCGCGTAGAGGATGAGCGCGGGGGATACGAAAAGCCAGTACGCCCGCCTCTCTTCAACTCGGCGTCGAAGCGCCAGCTCCATGGGAAACCTCCCTGCGCGTGGTGAAGGCGGGCGGGGCGCCCGGTGCACGTTTCCGTTCCCAGGGCGCCCGCCTCGCTCGGTCTCGTTCTTCCCGGGCTGACCCAGCCCGGGAACGGCCCGCGTGGCCTACTTGGGAAGAAGATCCTGCGCGGCCTGGATCTTCGCGGCAAGGCCGGCGGGAGTCTCGGAGCCGAGGCCGATGGCCTGCAGCCCGTCGTTCAGGACGTTGAACACGCTCGGGTCCCACACGTTGTCGATGACGATGCAGGGCTTCAGGGTGTTCTTGTAGTCGTTGATCATCTTGTTGAACGGCTCGAGGCCTTCGAAGTTCAGCACGTCCATGCGGGACGGGATGAAGGCGCCGGTGCGCAGCTTCATGGCGGAGACCTCGGGGCCGTAGTACCACTTCAGGAGCTTCACGGCGGCCTTTTCCACGTCGGAGCCGGGCTTCACCGCGGTGGTGATGCCCAGGCCCACGCCCGGGGCCAGGGAGGCCACGCCGGGGAACTTCTCGCCGGGGATGGCGGGGAAGTTGATCATGGCGAAATCCGAGGCCTGGGCCTCCGGGGAGATCAGCGCCTGCCCGGTGCTCTTGTCCGTGAGGTACGCGCCGGTGCGCCAGTCGCCATCCACGAACATCGCGGCCTTGCCGGACGCGAAGAGGCCCGGCCCGTCGCCGTAGCCCATGGTCATGTTGCTCCGGTCAATGACCCCGTCCTTGAACAGCTGGGCGTAGAACGCCAGGGCCGCCACGAACTCGGGGTCCGTGAACTTGGCCTTGCCGGCCAGCACCTTGTCCGTGAACGCGTCACCCACCATGCGACCCGCGATGGTGGAGAACAGGCAGGACTGCGCGGGCCACTTGTCGCCGTCCGGCAGCAGGAGGGTCTGGATGCCCTTGGCCTTCAGCTTGAGGACCATTGCCTTCATCTGGGCGTACGTCTTGGGAGGCGTGAGGCCGTTGTCTGCCAGCAGCTTCTTGTTGGTGTACACCGTGGTGGTGTAGGTCAGGGACTGCGGGAGCTCTGCCAGCTTCTTGGAGGCCTGCAGGTTGACGTTGAGGATGGCCGGGTTGAACGGCTTCAGGAAGTCGGCGCCGAGCAGGGGCCGGAGGTCCCTCACCAGGCCGAGCTTGTGCATGAGCAGCGAGCTGTCGCGGGCGCCCGGCCACAGGTAGACCACGTCCGGGATCTGGCCGGAGGCCACGTACGCGCCGAGCTTCTGGTGGTAGGCCTGGCTGAACAGGATCTCCACCTGCAGGTCGATGTCCGGGTTCTTGTCCTTGAATGCCTGGATGAACTCGTCCATGTCCTCCTGGTAGCCGGCCTGGGTGGCATCGGCGTAGTAGAGGAACTTGAGCGTCGTCGGCGCCGCGGTGACGGTGGTCGGCACGAGCACCGCCAGCGCGAGGACGAGCGCAAAGAAAAGGATCTTCTTCATCTCAAACCTCCTGTGAAACCTGATATCCCCCTCGACGAGGGGTTTTTCCACCACCGTTGGAAGGTGCCGCCGGCGCGCGCGGCGCGGCGCAGGACCCCCGCGCCACCAGGCGCGGAGGGATCACCATGGCCGACTGCGACGGCTCGCGGCCCGCCATCAGCTCGAAGAGCATTTCCACGGCTGCCGCACCGATCTCCTCGATGGGCTGCGCCACCGCCGTGATGCCCGGCGCGAGGTGCGCGAAAAAGGGATGGTCGTCGAACGAGACGATGGACACGTCCCGCGGCACCGACCGCTTCATCTCCACGCAGGCGCGAAGGGCGCCCAGCACCAGGTCGCCCGCCGCCACGAAGATCCCGGTGACGGGCGGCCGTGACATGAGGATGCCCTGCACGCAACGGGCGGCCTCCAGCGTGTCGTACGGGGAATGCACGACCACGGGCTCGGGCAGCCCGCGCTCGCGACAGGTGTCCCGCATGCCGCGGATGCGGTCGTGGACATAGGGAAGGTGGTCCGGCCCGGCCAGCATGGCCAGGTGCTCGTGCCCCTGCCCGGCGAGGTGCTCCACCACCATGCGCGCCCCCAGCACGTTGTCCACGTCCACGTAGTGCGTACCCATGCGCGAGCTGCGGCCCACCATGATGAACGGCAGGCTCTTCAGGAGCAGCTCGGCGAGCTGCTTCTCCCCGAACTGCTCCGCCCCGATGATGGCCCCGTCGATGCGACGGCCACGGAGGATGCTGCGAAAGGCGGAGTCCACGTCGTCCTCCGAGAGGGCGGTGGACAGGAGCACGTTGATTCCCCGCGCCGCGGCTTCCTGCGTGACCACCGTGAGGAGCATGGGCCAGAACGTGCTGGTGAGCGTGTAGCGGCTGGTGTGGGGAATGACGAACCCCATGGTGTTGGTGCGCCGCACGGCCAGGCCCCGAGCCGAGGCGTCCGGGTGGAAGTCCAGGGACTCGATCAGCTTCATGACCCTGCGCCGCGTCTCCTCGCCGACCCCGGGCACCCCGTTGATGACCCGCGAGACCGTGCCCTTGGAAACGTGCGCCATCTCGGCGATGTCCTTGATCGTCATTCCTGCGCCATTCTCGCAACCGGTTGCAGGGTATAGCACCGCCGGTAGAGAGTTGTCAAGAAAAATCGGACGACATTTTAATTATCGATAGATTAAATACTTACAACCATGGTCCGATCGTCGCCGAACATCGAAAAACCAATTATCACCATATTCTACTAAACCGTTTTCGTTGGGTCTCCAGATACGATCGCCCCGCGGCTCGGTTGAACGCCACGATCCTCATGTCATCGTCCACCACGAACAGCGGAGAAGGAATGCTGTCGATGACGGCTCGATCGAACCCGGGCCCGGCATGATCACTCACTGCGACGCTCCTCGGTCCCACGCGATGCGCGGTCCTGCCCTGCCTTGCGCTGGAGACGCTCGCGGCGCTTGCGGATCTCCTGCCGCGTGCGGGAGTCCAGCGGCAGGTTCCATGACACGGCGGTCTCCACGATGGCCAGCGCGGACTCGTAGCGGCGGGTGCGGTGCTCGTGGTGCTTGGCGAGCTCCATGGCCGCCACGAGGCTCCGCGAGCCCGCCAGTATCTCCTCCCAGATCGCGGCGGCCACGGCCCACTCCCGCCGCCTCTTGTGGTGCAGGGCAAGGACGATGCCCGCCTGCGCGTTCCCGCGTCTCCAGGCCTCTTCCAGCACCTCGGTGCCGGACTCATCCCCCTTGCGGATCAGCCAGGCCCCCAGCGCGCGCTCGTCGAACGCCGTGGTGCGGCGCTCCCCTTCCAACAGGCCGCCAATGACCCCGTACAGGCGCGCGGTGGACACGATGTCCATCACGTTGTGGTCGAACACGACGGGCAGGCTGCCCGGACGGCCGCTGCGCGCGAACTCCAGCCATACGAGCGGGATGTCTTCCCCGGCGACGTCCAGCGCGCGGGTCACGCCCAGGACGCGGGACTCCATGGCCTTCAGGCTGCAGCTGCCGTGCATGGTCCGCCACAGCCGCCGCGCGTGGTGCAGCAGGTCCACCTGCGGCCCGGGCTCCCACGGGATGCGGTTCATGCGAAAGCGCGCGGCCAGCACGTGGCGGTCGAAGGTCATGCCGTTGAACGAGACGAAGGCGCGGTGCCGGGCCAGGAGGTCCTTCACCGCAAGCAGGAACTCGGGCTCGCCGGGGAAATCGGAAAGAAACAGCTGCTCCACCGCGAGGTCCGGTCCCTCGCACCAGGCCGCGCCGAACAGGAAGATCGTGGTCCCGGCGCCCCCCGAGAGGCCCGTGGTCTCCGTGTCGTAGAAGACGAGGTCCTCCGGCTCCCGCGCGTCGGGGGAAAAACGCTCGGGCCACACGGGCACCGCGCGGCCCGAGAAGTACTGGCGCCGCCGGTAGAGGAACTCCCCTTCCCGCTTCCAGTCCGGAAATCGCGCGTCCGCCTCCAGGACCGTGCCCGCCGACTGCACGGGGGCCCGAGCGCCGCCGTTCGACCGGACTCCCGGGTCGGCGCTCGCCCTCAGGAAATCGATGCGGCGGCGCGTCCGCGGGGAACCGCCGCTGGCGTCAGGACCGGCCATGGCGATTACCGTGCGGATGCCCCGGCGGAGG